>Ga0209208_10000023_pt1 | contig 148721 bp, 139 predicted proteins | sample S1TSphfallax_3_FD_187694 | JGI IMG/M metagenome (GOLD analysis project Ga0209208, IMG submission 187694) | Host-associated microbial communities from peat moss isolated from Minnesota, USA - S1T2_Fd - Sphagnum fallax MG (SPAdes) (version 2) | ecosystem: Host-associated > Plants > Peat moss >... | reverse complement strand
CGCGTAGGCCATGACGATGGTCACCGACGAGGAGATCAGGATCGCGGTGTTGAGGGTCGCCAGCGGCACGTTCAGCGCGTCCCAGCCCCACGGCCAGGAGGTCGCGCCCATGCGCAGGACGATGTACGTGGTGAACAGCGTCGCGAACAGCATGACCTCGGAGGCCAAGAACAGCCACACGCCGAGCTTCGCGTTCGTGATCCCGCTGTGCGTGTCCGCGTTGTCCATCGTGATCGGAGTCGAGCTCATGGTATCCTCAGGACGGTTCGGTCTGCGGCCAGAAGTCGGTCTTGCGGCCGGGGACGGAGTATTCATACGGCCCGCGGTAGACCGTGGGCGTCTTCTCGAAGTTGCCGTGCGGGGGCGGGGACGGGCAGGCCCACTCCAAGGTCGTCGCCTGCCACGGGTTCTCGACGGGCTTCTCGCCGCGGAACATGCTGTGGAAGAAGTTGTAGATGAACGGCAGCTGGAAGACCGCGAGGCCGTAGGCGAACATCGTGCTGACCACGTTCAGCGGCTGCACGATGAGGTTGTGCAGCTGGGCGGTCGGGTCGTAGAGACGGCGCGACGCGCCCGCCAGGCCCATGGGGAACATCGGCAGGAAGACGCCGCACATGCAGATCACCGAGCCCCAGAAGTGGATCAGGCCCAGCGTGTCGTTCATCTTGCGCCCGTAGAATTTCGGGAACCAGTAGTAGACGCCGCCCATGAGCGCGATGATCGAGCCGGTCACCACGACGAAGTGGAAGTGGCCGATCACGTAGTAGGTGTCGTGCAGATAAATGTCCGTCACCGTGAGGCCGAGCGGCAGGCCGGTCAAGCCGCCGATGCCGAACAGCGGAAGGAAGGCGAGCGCGAACAGCATCGGGACGTTGAAGCGGATCGAGCCGCCCTTGAGGCTGAACACCAGGCAGGTCAGGATCGCGACCGACGGCACCGAAATGATCATCGTGGTCACGAGGAAGAAGTTGCCGAGCGCCGGGCTCATGCCGGAGATGAACATGTGGTGAGCCCAGACGAGGAAGCTCATCACGCCCAGGGAAATCATCGCGAACACGAGCGTCTTATAGCCGTGCAGCGGCTTGCGCGTATTGTTGGCGATGATCTCCGAGACGATGCCCATCGGCGGCAGCACGAGCACGTACACCTCGGGGTGCGCGAGGAACCAGAACAGGTGCTGCCACAAGAGAGGCTGTCCGCCGCCGGAGCCCAGGTACTGCTTGCCGAGGATCACGAGGTCCTTGGGCATGTAGAAGCTCGTGTGAAACACGCGGTCCATGAACTGCAGGATCGACGCGGCCTCGAGCGGGGGAAACGCCAGCAGGAGCAGGACCGCGGTGACGATCTGCGCCCAGCAGAACACCGGGAGCCGGCTCAAGGTCATTCCCGGCGCGCGCATGTTCATCGCGGTGACGAGGAAATTGATCGAGCCGAGCAGAGAGGACGTGATGATGATCACCATCGCCAAGATCCAGACGGTCTGGCCCGGGTTGATGATCGACAGCGGCGGGTAGGACGTCCAGCCGGACTGCGCGGCTCCGCCGGGCATTAGGAAGGAGGACAGCATCAATATGCCGCCCGGCAGGAACGTCCAGTAGGACATCATGTTCATGCGCGGGAACGCCATGTCGGGCGCGCCGATCTGCAGGGGCAGGATGTAGTTGCCGTACGCGCCGACGCCGAGGGGAACGATGCCGAGGAAGACCATGATGGTTCCATGCATCGCGCCGAGCGTGTTGTAGAACTCGCCGCTCATGACGCCGTTGGGCGCCAGGTCGACGGGGAACAGGCGGCCGAAGAACGGGATCGCCTCGCCGGGGAACGCGAGCTGCCAGCGCATGAGCATCATCAGCGAGAAGCCGACGAGCAGGAAGACGAAGGACGTGATCATGTACTGCAGTCCGATGACCTTGTGATCGACCGAGAAAACGTACTTCCGCCAGAACGACAGCTCGGGATGTCCGCCGTGACCGTGGGTGTCGCTGGACATTTTAGAAATCCTCCGAGGGATTCGACGGCTTCGCCGGAGCGGGCGTCGCGGCGGCGCGGGACTTCAGCCATTTGTCGAAGTCCTCGCGGCTCTCGACGTAGACGTCGCCGCGCATCAGGCTGTGGCCGAAGCCGCAGAGCTGCGCGCACGCGATCTCGTAATGGCCGATGCGGTTGGGCTCGACCCACATCGGGATCTCCATGCCGGGCATCGCGTCCTGCTTGAGGCGGAACTCGGGCACGAAGAAATCGTGGACGACGTCCTTGCTGCGGAGCTTGATCAGGACCTTCGTGTCGACGGGCAGGTGCAGCTCGTTGCCGACGACGACGTCGTCGGCCGCGTCGGGGTTCGTGCGGTCCACGCCGAGAGGATTGTTGAAGTGGACGAGCTCGGGCTTCGTCGGCCCGAACTTGCCGTCGGGTCCCGGATAGCGGATGTTCCAGGCGAACTGCTCGGCCGTGACCTCGACGACGAGCGCGTCCTTCGGGTCCGGCGCCGTCATCTTGATGCTGCGCCAGGCGGGGAGAGCGTAGAAGACGATGAGGCCGATCTCGAAGACCATGACGAGGATGTCCGGGATCAGGGACTTGAGCTCGCCGGAATTCTTATAAAAGAACTCGGCGAAGGGAAACTTGGAGATCGCGTCGGGGATGGAGATCTTCGCGGGCGCGTCGTCGTGATCCTCGCGCTGCGCGGGCACGCCGTCGCGCTTGCGGTACTTGACGAGGAGATAGGTGAAGAAAATGCCCCAGAGGATGAAGATCCCGAACATCGCGATGTGGATCAACCAGATCCCGAAGTCGATCTGACCCGCGAAGGTCGAGGCTCGAACCGGCAGCCCCCAGCCGTAGTTGTTCATGCGCTCCTCTTGGTGAAGTCGAACGGCGCGAGCATTCTAGCAAAAGGCCCGGGGCGAGCGCAAAAGACACAAAATCGCAAAGAATCGGTCGCGCGCAGCGCATCCGCCGCGGCCGCGTCCGACCCCTTGCATTTTCGGCGTTTGCGCCGCCATACTAGGCCCAGGTTCTGGGAGGCGAGAGTGGAAAACGAAATCTCCGCGGCGGGGCCGGCGCCGGAAAGAGCGCCGGCGGCGGAAGCCGCCGCGTTCGTGCCGGTCGGTTTTTGGGTGCGCGGCGGCGCGATGCTCATCGACGCGGCGCTGAGCATGCTCGTCAGCGTTCCGCTCGGGCTGGCGCTGCGCCTCGGCGCGGGCGTTCCGCAACTGCTCGTGACCGCGGTGCAGTTCGTCCTCTCGGTCGCCTACCACACGGCGTTCGTCGCCCAGTGGGGCGCGACGGTCGGCAAGATGGCGGCCGGCATCGAGATCGTTCGTCCGGACGGAAGCCGTCTCAGCTATCCGCGCGCGCTCGGGCGCTTTTTCGCGCAGTACGTCTCGCTGTTCGTGCTCGGCATCGGCTACATCATGGCGGCGTTCACCCCCGAGAAGTGCGCTCTGCACGACTACATCGTCGACTCGCGCGTCGTTTACAAGCCCGGCGTGGGCGAGGGGCGTCAAGCCGCGATGGCGGCGCTCGGCGCGCTGACCTTCGTGGGTCCGTTCGTCGTCGGCGTGCTGCTCGCGGTCGCGATCGGCTCGGGCTCGTCGAAGCTGCTCGGCGCGGGCGGCCCGTTCGCGAACTTCTCGCGGCTGATCCAGAGGAGCTCGGATGGCGCCGACCAGGGCAATCTCGGCGCCCTGCGCGCGGGCCTCATGATCTACTACGGCGATAAGGACGGCGCCTATCCCGCCGACCTGCACGAGCTGATTCCGAAGTACGTGCAGACGATCCCCGTGCTCAAGCTGCAGGGCCGCGCGGACACGTCGGACGTCGAGTACTACGAGGACGACGTTTGCGGGGGGCCGAAGAACGATCAGCTCGACGCGACGAAGCTGCGCAACACCGGCAAGTGGGGCTACGTGCGGCCGAAGCCCGGCAAGGAGCCGGGCAAGGCCTGCGTCGGCACCCTGTTCATCGACTCGAGCGACGCCGACGCGAAGGGGAAGGCCTGGAACACCTACTGAACGCGCGCTACCAGTCGGTCTTCGCCGCGTCGGCGGCCTTCAGCGTGAGCAGGTAGGACGCGACCGCGTCGAGCTCGGCGTCGTCGAGAACCTGGCCCCACGACGGCATGTAGACGAGCGGGTCGGCGCCCTTGGGGTCGGCCTTGATGGGTGCTTGCACGCCGTTGCGGATCTTCGCGATGAGTTCCGTCTTCGTGAAGGTCTCCGCGACGTTGTTGAGCGCCGGGATCTTGCCGCCGGCGACGTTGTTGTTCGGGTAGCCGCCGGCGCCGCCTTGGCCGTGGCAGGCCACGCAGCCCGCGCGCAGGTAAATGAGCCGGCCGCGCGCGAGCGGGTCGGAGCCTCCGTCCCACGGGCGCGAGCCCTTCGGCCAGAGCTGGCCCTTCTGTTCGGAAAGGTAGGCGACGATCGCCGCGCGCGCGGCGGGAGGCAGCTCCTTGTTCGGCATCAAGGTCCCGGGCTTCCAGGCCGCGGGATTCTTGATCCAGACATCGAGCCAGGCGGGAGAATGGCGAAAGCCCACCAACGTCAGATCGGGTCCGACGGCATTGCCGGAGGAGCCGATCTTGTGGCAGGCCGAGCAGCCGGCCTGCACGAAGTAGGCCTGGCCCGCGGCGGGGCCGGACGGCGGCGCGCCGCAGGCGGCGAGGGCGGCGGCCGCGAGCAGAAAAAGGGAGTTCTTCACGGCCGTGAGTCTACAAAAAATGTTAGTATGAACTCAGCGGAGGTCCTGAACCATGGGTGGAATCGGAACGTCGGAGCTGCTCGTCATCGCGGTCGTCGCGCTCATCCTGTTCGGACCGAGCAAGATCCCGGAATTCGCGCGCAATCTCGGCAAGGCCGTCAACATGTTCAAGAAGGGCATGAAGGAAGGCCTCGAAGACGACGACGCGAAGCCGGACGCGTCCAAGACCAAGAAGGACGACGACCACGCCCCGAAGAGCTGAGCCGCAAAAACCCGTGACCGTCTTCGCCGCGGGCTGCTTCAACCGCGTGCACCAGGCCCACCTGCGCCTCCTGCGCCAAGCGCGCGCGCTCGGCGACCGCCTGGTCATCATCCTCTCCCACGACGCGCACAATAAAAAGCCGAACGCCGTGCCGGCGCTCACCCGCAAGAAGTGGCTCGAGGAGCTGGGCGTGGCCGACGAGATCCTGATCGGCGCCCCGGACGGCTTCGCGCCGACCTTGCGCCGCGTTCATCCCGACGTGCTCGTGCTCGGCTACGACCAGAAGCTGCCGGACGCCGAGACCGAGGTCGCCGTGCGCGAGCTCGGCGTCGAGGTCGTCGTCATGCCGTGGTTCCCGGGCAAGGAAGACGCGGGCGCGTCGCACTGCTCGTAAGGCTCCCCCGGTGGAACCGCGCGAGCGCCGCCTCTACGCGTTCTTCGCGGTCAACTACTTCGCGCAGGGCCTGGCCGGCCTCGCTTACGAACCGCTCGACTATCTCCTGAAGGACGGTCTCAAGCTCGGGTCCGCCGACGCGGCTTTGTTCATCACGTGGATGACCTTGCCGCTGACCTTCAAGCCGGTCTTCGGCCTACTGACCGATCTCCTCCCTTGGGCCGGACGCCGCCGCGCGCCGCACATGGTCGCGGTGTCCTTGCTGACCTCGGGCGCCTGGGCGGCGCTCGCGCTGCTGCACGGCTGGCGCTACGGCCCCACGCTCGCCTTGCTCATCCTCGTCAACGTCGGCACCGTGCTCTCCGACGTGGTCTGCGAGGGCGCGATGGTCGAGCGCGGCCGCGAGCGCGGCCGCACGGGGCCCTACCAAGCCGCGAAGGTCGGCATGCTCTATGTCGCCATCGTGATCAGCGGCCTCGGCGGCGGCTGGCTCGCGGCCCACGCGAGCTATCGCTCCATCTTCTTGCTCGCCGCGGCGCTCCCTCTCGCGACCGCGGTCTTCGCGGCGCGCATCGAGGATCCGGACGTGGGCGGCGTGCGCGAGAGCGCCGCGCGCGGCCTCGGCGGCCTGCGCGAGGTCTTGGCAAAGCCCTCGTTCTGGGCGATGGCGGGCGCGATCTTCTTGTGGAGCTTTTCGCCGTTCCTCGGCATCGCCGAATTTTACTACCAGAGCGTCGCGCTGAAGCTCTCGCCGGTGTTCATCGGCGCGCTGAGCACCGCGGGCGGGGTCGCGGGCGCGCTCGGCGCCGGCCTCTTCGCGCGGGTCTCGAGGGCCGCCGGCGCCGCCGCGCGTCTGGCGCGCCTCTCCGTGCTGATCGGCGGTCCGCTGAGCCTCCTCTACGTTTTTTACGTCGGCCCGGGGACCGCGCTCGCGCTGACCATCCTTTACGGCTTCACCGGCGTCGTGTTCCGCCTCGCGTGGATGGACCTGTGCGCGCGCTCCTGCCCGCTCGGCGCGGAGGCGACGACGTTCGCGGCTTTCATGGCCGTGTTCAACCTCGCCGCCGCGGCCTCCAACATGGCCGGCGGCGCGTTCTACGATCGCCTGATGACCGCCCACGGCGCCTACGCGGCGATGGCGACCTTGGCGCTCGCGGGCACGGCCTGCACGTTCGCCGCATGGCCGCTCCTGCGCCGGGCGATTGTGCGCTTCGAATAGGGAGACCGCGATGAATCTTCCCGCGGGTTGGGCGGCGGTCGCGGGCGCGATCGCGTCCCTTCAGCTGATCGCGGCCGTTCGACTGCGGCTCGGCGCGTCGCGGCGTCCTGCCGCGGTCGCGGCGCCGGCGCCCTCGGCGACCGTGATCGTGCCGTTCAAGGGCGCCGGCGCGGGCTTGGACGCGAACGTGTCCGCCTTCCTCGCGCTCGATTATCCGGGCGCGCTCGACTGGGTGTTCGTGACCGCGTCGGCGCAGGACGCGTCGCTCGCCGCCCTGCGCCGCGCGGCCGCGGCCGAGCCGCGCGTGAAGGTCGTGGTGTCCGCCGCCGTCCCGATTCATGCGGCGGAGCAGCCGCTGAACCTTCTCGCCGGCGCGGCCGCGGCGCGCGGCGAGATTCTGGTCTTCGCGGACAGCGATCTGGGGCCCGCGCGCGACTGGCTCTCCCAACTCGTCGACGCCCTGCAGGAGCCGGGCGTCGCGCTCGCGAGCACGGCGATGGTCTATCGTCCGCAGGGCGGGGGACTGCCGTCGTGGCTGCGCCTGTCGTGGATGAGCTTCGGCCTGCCCTGGCTGTCGGCGTTCGGCTGGGGCACGGGCCAGACCTTGGCTCTGCGCCGGCGCGACTTCGACGCGCTCGACGTGCGCGGCCTCTGGGAGCGCACGATCTCCAACGATCTGCCGCTCTCGGCGCGCGCGCGCGCGCGCGGCGGCAAGGTCCGTTTTCTCTTATCCGCCGCGCCCGACGGCGGCGAAACGTGCGACTGGCGCGGCCTCGTCGCCCATCTCGACCGCTGGATGACCGTGATCCGCTTCAACGCGCCGCCTTTGTGGTGGTGCGGCTTGGCCGTCACGGCGATCAAGCTGGCGACGCTGTGGGAATGCGTTCAGGGCCCGTTCTGCGCGCCGCTCGCGGCCGTGGTCCTCGGCGGCGAGCTTCTTTACGGACTCGTCGTCCTCGACGCGCTCGCGGCCGCGGACCCGCGCCGCGCGAAACTGCGTCGGGCGGCGCTGTTGTTTCCGCTTCTGCCGTTCCTGCTCGCGGTCAACTATGCGGCGTCGGCGTTCTATCGCGAAATCGTTTGGTCGGGCTGGACCTATTTCTTCGACGGCCCGCGCGCCGAGCTCGGCGGCGCGCCCGCGCGCCGCGCGCGCCGCGTTCGGGCCGCGCGCCTCCTCGCCGTGTCGTTCGGCGCCGCGGCCGCCGGCCGCGCCTATCACGCCGGCCCCGTCGGATTGCTCGCCTGGGGAGCGTTCGCGCTGCTGCTGGGCGCGATCGACGGAGTTTCGTGGACGGACGCTTTGGGGTGGGGCGCTCTCTTCGGCGCCGTCGAGTGCGCGTTCGCGGTGCCGTGGCTGTACGTCGGCGTGCGCCGCTTCATCGGCGCCGACCCGCCCGAGGCCGCGGTCTGGTTCGCGGGCCTGTGCCTGGTCCAGGGACTGCGCTGGGCGGTGGTCGCCGCGCTCGCGGCGCGGGCGCCCAAGGGCTGGGCGCGCGCGCTCGCTTTCGCCGCGGCCGCCGTCGCCGGCGAAAGCCTTCTGCCGGGACTGCTCCCGGTGCCGCTCGCGCTGACCCAGGTCTTTCATCTGCCGACGGTGCAGTGCGCGTCGCTCTTCGGCGACGCCGGTCCGGCTCTCCTGGTCTTCGGCTTCAACGCGGCGGTCTTTCTTTTTGTGCGCCGCGAGAGAGGGGGATGGCCGGCCCTTCTTCTCTGCCTCTTCGTCCTCGGCGGCAACGAATGCTGGGGCCGCGCGGAGACGGCGCGCGTCGCGTCGGCCGCGGCGAGCGCGCCGCGCCTGCGCGTCGCGATCCTGCAGGCCGGGCGCGAGCCCGCGGGCCCGTCCCTTCCGGACGTCGTCTCCCCGAAGACGTCGCTGTACGCGGATCTGACCCGGCGCGCCGCGAAGGCCGGCCCCGTTGATCTCGCGATCTGGCCGGAAAGCAGCTACTCCGCGCGCATCGACTACGACGCCGCGCGGCCCGCAGCGGCCTCGGCCGGAGGGCGCCCCCTGAAGGAACTGCTCATGAGCGAATTGGGCGCGGGAGTTCCGGTCCTTCTGAACGCCGTCGGCCGCGGCGCGGATGGAGACCTGCGCAACTTCGCCCTGCTCGCGTCGGCCGACGGAACGCCGCTCGGGGTCAGCGAGAAAGAGATCCCGGCGCCGTTCGGCGAGTATTTGCCCGGCGGCGCCGTCGGCGAACTCCTGCGCGCCGCGAGCCCGCGCACCGGACATTTGGTCCCCGGCCACGCGCGCGTGCTCGCTCTCGGGCCGGCCCGCGTCGGCGTGATGATCTGCTACGAGAACGTGCACTTCGCTCCCGCCCCGCGGCTCGCCGCGCTCGGCGCGAACCTGCTCGTCTCCCAGGACAACGACGCGTGGTTCGACGGCACGGACTCTCCGGCCCAACACCTGATGCTCGACTCCGTGCGCGCCGTGGAGACGCGCCGCGCGATCGCGCATGCTGCGAACACCGGCGTGAGCGCCTTCGTCGCGCCGACCGGCGAGATACGGTCGACGCTCGACGTGGGACGGGAGGGCCTTCTCTCGGCCGACGTCCCGCTTTTAAACGAGCGCACGAACGCCGCGAGCGGCGAGCGTTGGCTGATCGCGCTGTGCGCCGTCGTCGCCGCGTCCACGGCCGGTCTGGGCGCAAAAAAAGACTAGCTCCGGCGTCAGTCGACCTTTTTAGTCGGGATTCCGACCATCACCGTCGACGCTGATGATCGCGAGCGACGGCGGCGTGGTCAGGGAATGACGCGGCGCGCGCCCAAGTAGCGCGTCTTGTAGTATTTGCCGTCGAGGTCGGTGATCGTCACGCCCCTCGACGAAGACGCCTGCACGAAGCGGCGCTTCGACGCGTCGACGACCATGCCCACGTGCGAGACGCCGACGCCGAGGGTGTTGAAGAACACCAGGTCGCCGTTGCGCAGGGCGGAGTTCGCGACGTCGCGGCCGGCGCGGTACTGGTCGCGGCTCACGCGCGGGATCTTCACGCGGTTCTCGCCGTAGACGTTGCTGGTCAGGCCCGAGCAGTCGATGCCGGAGTGCGACGTGCCGCCCCACAGGTACGGCGTGCCCAAGTAGGAGTTCGCGGTCGCGTCGAGGCCGGGCCACAGAGCGGCCAGCTTCGGGCTGACGCCGACGGCGGGGGAACCGGGAGTCGGAGCGGTCTCGCGCGGGGCGGGTGTTTCGCGCGGGGGCGCGGCTTCACGCGGAGGGGGCGCGACCGTCGTCGGCGCGGACGACCTCCCATAGTCGATGACGGCGGAGCGAAGCGGAAGGCTCGGCAGGACCGGCGCTTCGTAGACCGGAGGGGGCGGCGGCGGCGCGTTGAAGATGCCGACGTAATGGGGGAGATGCGGACGGCGCTTTTCCTCGCGCGCGCGGCGGAACTCGGCCTTCGCGTCGGCGGAGATCGCGCCCGGGCCTTCCTTGCCTTCCTCAATACGGCCGAACAGGAAGATCGCGTAGTCCTGCGCGTCGTAGCCCTCCTTCACGCCGCTGACGAGCGCCCATTTCAAGGTGTCGAAGTCGGCGTCGCGCAGGCCGCGTCGCTCCGCGAGATTGACGAGGTCGGCGGCGACGGGGCCGGGGATCTTCGCCTCGACCATTTGTCGGTAGCCGTTGGCCCAGGCGGCGATGGTGTCGCCGGGAATGCTCTTCGTATAGCCGTACAACGCGATGCCTTCCACTTCCTCCGCGGGCGCGCCGCGCGACATGGCCTGGTAGGCCGCGAAGGCCACGTCGGCCACGCGCTCGGGCGGCTGCTCGTCGAACGAGCCCTCGGTGATCACGTGGAGGAGGACGGGGATCGCCGCGCGGCGTCTCGGATCGACGACCTGGAAGCCGTAGTCGGCGAAGCGCGTCTTGAGAGCGCTCATCAAGCGCCCGCGCTCGGCGGCGTCATAGGCCCGGTCTTGGGAGAGGGCCGCGCTCAAGGTCTCCAGCACGTTGCGCCGCGCCGAGAGCTGCGCGGAGGCGGACGCGACGAGAAGCCCGACGAGCAGGAACGCGCGACTCCTCATCGGCCGAGGTGCTGTTGAATCTCCTCGTGCATGTCGTCGCCCATCTTGTCCATCGCGGCGATCTCGGCGCGGATGATGGCCTCGCGGTCGAAGGGGCGGCTCTCGGTGATTTCCACCGGCGCCGGCTTGGGCCGCGCGGGCGTCGAAGCCGCCGCGGGCATGGCGCGGGTCGGAGCGGGAATCGGCGACGTCTGCATCGCCGGCGGCAGAGGCCGCGCGGGCGGCGCGTTGTCGGTCGCGACCAAGACCGCGGAGCCGGCGTAGGCGAGGTTCTCGCCCTGCTGGGACATCCAGGCGCGCGCCACGTCGGAGCGGATCGAGAAGTTGACCGAGGTAATCGCGAGGCCGTCCGCGGCCTTGCGCGCCATCGACGTGTTCACGCCGACGATGCGGCCCGACGCGTCGAGGAGGGGGCCGCCGGAGTTGCCGCGGTTGATGCTGGTGTCGGTTTGAAAAGCGTTCTTGCCCGAGACGCCGCCGATGTTCGCCACCACGGTGGAGACCACGCCGGTGGTGAGCGTCCAGAGTCCGCCCTGCTCCGGGTGGCCGATCGCGGCCACGCGGTCGCCGACCGAGACCGTGCGCGGATCGCCGAGACTGATGCCCGTCGCTCCCGAAGGAAGAGAAGGCACCTCGATGAGCGCGAGGTCCAGCGCGCGATCGTAGGCGACGACGCGGCCCGCGACGGGATTCTGCATGTCGCGCTTCGGGTCGCCGGTCATGACCGCGGGCTTGAAGTAGACGCGGATCTGCGGCCACGGCTCCTTCGACGCGTCGCGGATGACCACGTGGGCGTTCGTCAAGATGCGGCGGCGCCCGACATCCACGACGGAGCCGGTGCCGAGCTCGCCGGAGCCCTCGCTCGACGCGCACAGGAGCAGCACGACGGACTTCGCGGCCTTCTGGTAAATCGCCTTCGGATCGAACGGGACGTCCGGTCCGGCGGCGGGGGCGGGACCGTCGTCCATCAACGGCAGGCCCGCGTTGGTCGCGGTCAGGCCCGCGTCGCGGCGGCCGCGCAGGTCGGCGGCCGCGAGCGCGCGGTAGAGCTCGGCGGCGAGCACGTGCGCCTGCGTCTGCTCGCCGTCGTCGAGCTTCTTCTGGTCCAGGGAGTCGAGGAGCGCCTTCAAGGACTCGTCGAGGCGCGCGGCGTCGGGCGGAGCGCCGAAGCCGCGCTCCGCGGCCGCGGGCGCGGGGGAGGTCGGCGAAAGACCGCGCACGTAAACGGCCCAGCCCGCGGAGACCAAGGCCTTGTCGTCGATGCGCGCGGCGGGGCCCGTGAGCAGCTTCTTGACGCCGTCGGGCAGCGGGCGCCCGTGCGGCGCCTCGGCCCAGGCGGCGAGGTCGCGCGCCGCCGCGCGCCGAGACATGCCGCCGCCCACCACGGCGAGCGCCTGCACGTCCTGGGAGGCGGCGAGCGCCTCGTAGATCTCGCGCAGGGCGCGCGCGTCGCCCGCCGACGGCCGGGGTCGCTGGAGCGCGGCGCGCAGCAGGCGCGCGCGGTCGAGCAGGCGCAGGTCGAGATTTTCTCCCTGGTCGGTGGGGATTCCGCCGCGCACCGCGGCGACGGCGGCGACCGAGTTGGACTTCAGGTCGGGCTGGTTCAGGTAGGCGCTCACGCGGCGCAGGAGGGCGGAGAGTCCGCCGACAGAGTCCGAGGGCTGCTGCGCGGAGGCGACGACGGGCAGCAGAAGTAGGGCCAGCAGGAATCGGGTCATAGAGCGATTATGTCGTCGCCAGGGTGGTTTGTCAATAAGACGACCATGCTAAAATCGTCACATGCGTTCCATGTCATTCTGGCTGCGCGCGGCGCTGGGCCTCTTCGGCGTCGCGGCTCTCGGCGCGCTCGCGGCGACCGCGGTCCTGCAGGCCTACTTCCCGGAGCCGAAGGTTCGCGCGCTGGTCGTGGACGCCGCGCGCCGCCAGCTCGGGCGCGACGTAAAGCTGGATCATATCGGCGTGGGCCTGCGCGGGCTGACGCTGAAGGGTCTGACGATCTCGGAGAGCCCGAATTTCGCGGCAGGCACGTTCCTGAGCGCCGAGCGCCTGCGCCTGCGCCCGAGCTGGCGCGCGCTGCTGCGCCGCAAGTTCGTCGCGGCCGCGATCGCCGCGGACGGCCTCACGATCCGGGTGATCAAGCGGCGCGACGGGAGCTTCAACTTCTCCAACCTGGCCTCCTCGGCGACGACCGTCGCTCCCGCCGCTGCGACGCCCGCCGCAGAGTCGCCTCCCGCGCAGTTCGACGTGCGCCGCATTCTCGTCACGGACTCGGCGCTGCGTTACGCGGACGAGAGCGACGGCTCGAATTGGGAAGCGACGCAGTTCAGCGCGGACGTCGACGGCCTCTCCGCGTCCGAGCCGTTCGGCTTCGCGCTGTCCGCGCGCGTGCGCGGGCGCGCGGGCGCCCGCCCGGTCGACGCGCGCGTCGCGCTCGACGGGACCGCGGATCTCGCGCGCGGCAGCCGCGCGGGCTTCTCCTTCGAAGCCAAACGCGTGGCCGTGGACGCCGAAGGACTGCGGCTCGAGGGCCGCGCGCGCGTCGCGCGTCTGGACGCGCCGCAGATCGACTTCGACGCCCAGCTGTCCGCGTCGGGGCGCCGCCTGCTCGGGGCCTCCGGCAAGGCGAAGGTCGCGGACGCGGTGGATTTCGACGCGAAGGTGCAAACCGAGCCGCTCGACACGACCCTGATCGCGCGCTTCCTGCCCTCTTCCGGCCTGCCCGCGCTGACTTTGCCCTCGGCCGAGCTGACGGCGTCCGGGACCTGGTCCGGGACCGCGGCGACCGTGCGCTCGGCCAAGCTCGCGTGGAGCGGCGGCCATATCGAGGCGACGGGCGCGGTGCGCGGCTTGAACAAGGCCGAGCCCGCGTACGACGGCCGCGCCACGTTCGCCGCCGACCTGCCGAAGGTCGGCCACGGCGAGTATCCGTTCCTGCATCTGCCGCCGCGCCTGTCCCTGCCCGCGATGCGCGCGCAGGGAGAGGCCGCTCTCGGCGGCGGCGAGCTGACGCTCAAATCCCTGACCTTGACCTCGGGGCTCGGCACGCTCTCGGCGACGGGCGCGGTGCGCCGCGCGCTGAGCGCGAAGCCGGTCCTGGACCTGACGCTGCGCTCGGAGCTCGCGTTCGCGCCTTTCCATGCCGGCGACCTGCCCTTCGACGCGTCGCTGCCGCCGACTTTGTCCTTCCCGGCGCTGAAGCTCGACGGCGGCCTGGTCTTGCGCGGCGACGACGTGCTGCTTCAGAAGCTGTCCATCGTCTCGTCGGCCGGAACGATCGCGTTCGACGGCACGCTCGCGCGCGCTCTCGCCGGAGATTGGAATCCGGACCTGGACGCCGCGCTGGACCTCTCCTTGCCCGCGCTCACCGACGCGGACTTGCCGTTCGCGGGAGTCCCGGCCGGCCTCAACCTTCCGGCTTCGCGCTGGAACGGCGGCATTTCCTACACGTCCCGCGCCCTGCGCCTGCGCGGCCTGCGCTGGCGCGTCGGCCGCAACGACGTGGAGGCCGACGGCGCGATGAGCCTGGACGGCCGCGGCGCGTTCGACGCGTTGTTCAAGTGCCGCGCGTTCGACCTGCACGAACTGACCGGCATGACACCCGACACGCGCGAGCTCCAGCTCACGGGCACCGGCTACTTCGCGCTGTCCGTGACCGGCACCAAGGAGAAGCCCATCTTCGCGGGCAAGGTCCGCTTCGCCGGACTCGGCGCGACCGCGGCCGGACTGCCGCTGACGGGCTTCAGCGGGATATTATCGGCGGATCCGACGCGCCTCGACATTCCGAATCTCTCGGGCAAGATCGCGGCCGGGACCCTGCATGCCGACGTCACGGTCAAGGGCTACGACTCGCGCTCGCCCGAGCTTCAAGTCGAGGCGAGCCTCGACCAGTTCGACCTGGGCCGCTACCTCGACGCGAAGAATCGCCTGCTCGCCGAGCACCCGCCGGCCGCCGCGGCGCCGTCTTCCGGCGCGGCGGGCGCGGCCAAGGAGGCCGCCGTCAAGATCAGCACGCGCGGGAAGCTCGATATCGGCAAGCTCGCGCATCCGAACGCGGCGGTCGAGCAGATCCACGCGGCGTGGGACGTGAGCGGCCTGCCGAGCGATTTCGCGGACTTCAAGGACTTCGACGGCACGGCGCGCGTCGGGATCGGCGCCGGAAAGCTGAAGGACCTCGGCGCGATGTCGACGCAGTCGAAGATTCTCAAGATCGTTTTATTCCCGTTCGTGATCATTCAGAAGACCTTCGGCCTCATCGGCAAGATCACCGGAGTCCAGCTGCTTCTGCGCTCGGTCGGGATGAGCGTCCTGCCGGACTTCAACAACATCGACCTGCACGACATGGCCGGCGACTATACCTTCCGCCGCGGCGTCATGACGTTGAACCAGTCCGAGATGGACACGTCCGCGGCCGACGTCAAGGCGACCGGCACGGTCGACATTCCCAGCGAGAAGCAGGAGCTGGTCGTGGCGGCGACCGTCCGCGGCCCGCAGATCCTCGGCCGCTACGTCCCGATCCCTCTCACCGTGGACGTGGGCGGGACGTTCGCGCAGCCGACGACGAAGGTACGGCTGGGCAACGCGTCGCAGTAGCGGACGCTTACTGGTTGGCGAAGAAGTCGTCGATCGACGACGTGACCTTCTCGGAGGTCTTCTTCGCGAGGGATTCGAGCGCGCGATGGCGGGATTCGCCGCCGTCGAGCGCGTCCTCGCGCGCGGACACTTCGAACTGCGTGAAGATCTTGCCGTCGCGGCCGTCCGCGAGGGAGATCGAGGCGCTCGCGCGCGTGCGCTGCCAGCGCGGGCCCGCCTCGACGGGCATCACGGTGACGACGGAGGAGGCCGTGAGGTCGCCCTTGTCGCCCAGCGTGCCGCTCTTCGCGGATAGGCCGACCGCGTTGAGGCCGCTGATCACGCCGGTCGCCACCTCTCCCGCGCCGTCGCCGGTGACCGAGACGATCACGTCGAGCGAGGCGAGCGCCTTCGCCGCGGCCGCGCGGGCCGCGCCGAGGTCGATGCCGGCGGAGTCGTTGCCGCCGCCGAGCACGCGGCTCTCGGACTCGAGATCGGCGCGGGATTTGAGCAAGGCGACGAGCTTCGCGGCCGCCTTGGCCTTGTCGAAGCGGTCCGTCGCGGTCGCGAGCTGAGAGTTGTAGTTCTCGGCCTCCTGATCGATGTCGCGCAGCTTCGAAGTGACCTCGAGCAGAGCGGAGTCCTTCGGCAGCACGGCGAGAGCGTAGCAGCGGAACGTGGCCGGATCCTTCCAGCGCGCGACGACGTCCACGCCCTCGAGGGCTTTTTTCGTGACCGAGCGCACGTTCTCGGCGACTTTCTGCGAGAACGAGTGGACCACCTTGCCGTTCACGCCGGTGTTGGTCTCGCTCTCGTCGCTCGTCGACTCGACGGAGACCGTCGCGGAGAACACGCGGGCGACCTCGCCGCGCGCGCGCTCGGCGGCCGTGTTCTCGTCGTCGGCGCTGCCGACGCCGACCACGAACTGCGAGCGGGGCCACTGCGCGCTCTCGCCGTCGATCCAGGCGGGACGTCCGCCGCCGGACCTGGGGGCGTGCGCGCACGCGGCGAACGCGGCGGCGAGAAGGAGCGGAGCGACGCGGCGAAGTTCGATTTTCATTGGGCGGTCCTGTCGTAGAGATAGGTGCGCGCGCCGCGGCGCACGGTCACGTGGAAGTCGCGGCGATCCACTTCCGAGCCGTAGGCGTCGCGGTAGACGGCGTGGATCACGTGGTCCCCGGCCGGCAGGGAGACGCGCGCGATCCGGTACTGGGAGGGCAAGGTCGTCCACGCGCGGGTGTCGGCGACCTCCGTCCCGGCGGCGACGGCGTTCGCCGTGAAGTTCGTCAGCAAGGCCACGGGAGAGTTTTGCCCGTACTTGCGCGCGACGGCGTTCGAGACGGTGTGCGCGAGGATGTACTTGATCGTCGCGCGCGCGATCGCGCGCGTGCGGATCAGCGCCTGGCGCTCGTCCAAGTCGCGCATCGCGATCGCGGAGACGTTCTCGATCAGGTGCGTGCGCGCGCGGCGGCCGTCGTCGAGCTCCACCTCGGAGCGCACGACGCGGTAGTGACCCTGCACGTACTTCGGATACGCGATGGTGATCGCGTTGCCGATGAAGCCGGCTCGGATGGCGTTCTGCGCCTGCCCCGCCTGCGCCTCGTCGTCGCGCGTCGCGCTGATCGCGGCGACGCCCTGGCCCCAGGCGACCTGAAAGGTGCGGCTCTCCTTGCGCGGGGCCGTGCCGTTCGCGTGGATGAACACGAGCTCGCCGTCGTTCGGGCCCAGGCGCGGGGCGTCGAGGTCGGCGACCTCCTCGTCCTCGCCGTCGACTTGGGAGGCGCGGTGGTAGAGCGCGCCGGCCTTTTGGAAGGAGATGCGCGCGTCGTCGGGCTGGTCCGCGTCCGCGTACAACAGTCCGGAGAGGTACTCCCCGAACGCGTCGTCCTTGTACGCGGTCTTCTGCGCGCCGTACACGTCGGCGTACTCCTGCAGGAGGCGGGACAGCTTGCGGATCTCGACCATCGCTCCGTCGCGGTCGCCGGAGAGAAGATAGCCGAGGGCGAGGTCGACGTTGACCAGGGCGCGCTCGAAGCGCTCGCCCGCGTAGTCGGTCGTGTTGTCGTTGAGCAGGTAGGTGCCGGCCTCTTTGTGGATGCTCTTCGTGAAGAGGTCGTCCATGCGCTGCTCGGCGTTGGAGAGGCTCGCGACGGAGTCCTTGTAGCGGCCGCCGTCGAGCTGGACGGCGCCGATGTCGAGGTAGTAGAGCACCGCGTTCTTCTTCCCGTAAGAAGAATCTTTGGCGCCCGAAATCAGGTTTTCGGCGTCGGAGTAGTCGCGGCGCGCGACGGCTTCGTCCACGCGCTTGACCAGGTGCTCGGACGGGCCCGCGCACGCCGAGAGCAGCGCCGCGAGCAGGGGGAAAAGAACGGCCCCTCCTTTCGGCGACGAAAGGAGGGGCCGACCGACGTTCTCTTTATTGCGCAAGGCTTACCAGGAGGCGCTGGCCCTCTGGACGTACTTCTTGATCTTCTTCTCGCCGTTCCAGGCGATCTGGTTCGTCGTCATGTTCAGCAGCTTGAGGTTGACCTGGTAGGCGATGACGGCGCGGCCGCCTTCCTGGTCGACGATCGAGTTGATCGTGCCGCTGAGCATGAAGTTCGCGCCGGTCTCCTGGCCGTTCGCGTTGCGCGTGGACTCGGACGCGTTGGTATCCTGGTCCGCGCGCTCGTCGCGCACGCCCTCGCGCTCGTTCTTCGACGCGACGAACTCCACCTTGCCGGAGTTGATGAGCTCGCGCTGCAGATCCTCGACGAACGTGTCCGACGCGATGTGCTCCTGCGACTGGTTGCGCACGCGCCCGACGATGACCGTCGGGTTCTTGCCGAGCCCCGCCACCGCGTTGGTCAGCCACGGCCGCGACAGGCAGTCCGAGATCATCTCTTGGGCCACCAGGCGCGAATCCGTGTCGTTCCACCGTCCGCTGACGTCCTTGTCGGCGTTCGGGTCCATGCGCGTCACCGTGGTGCCGCCGCAAGCCGACAAGGCCATGACCGCGCCGAGCGCGGCGATGCCGAGGATCTGGCGCCGCATCTTAGTGCTTCGCCTCTTCGGCCGACAGCTCGTCGAACGCCTTGTCCGCGTTCGCCTTCACGTAGTCGCGCACCTTCGCGTCCAGGTCCTTGGAGTCCGCGAGGCTCTGCTGGACGGAGGCCATGTCGAGCTTGACGAGCGCGTAGACCACGTTGTTCTCGCGGTCGACCCAATGATCGACGGGGATCGCGCCGTGCAGCGTGAACTTGGCGAAGTTCTTCATCGTCTGCGAGACCATCTGCTCCTCGCTGGACTTGGACATGTCGCCGGCCGTCACCGAGGCCTGGTAGTCCTTGCTGAGGACGGTCACGTAGGAGTCCATGATCTTCGCGAGGTCTCCGCGGCCGCGGTCCTCGGCGGACGAACGCGCGAGGGGGATGTTGCGCACGCCCTGGACCGCGCCGACGCCGTAGAACACCTGCTTGCCGGCCGAGTCCTTGAACGCGCCGGTGCCGCGGTTGACCCAGTCAGGGGCGTTGTTCGCGACCGGGGACGACGTGTTGTGCGAGCAGGCGCCGAGGACGAAAGCCGCGGCGGCCGTGAGCACGAAAGTGGAAAGACGTTTCATTGATGGACTCCTCCTGTAAATCGACAGCGCTTACATTTCGAAGTCTAACAGACCCGAAATCCTGTGTCAAGCAAACGCGGTGACAACTTGGTCACATCCTTGAGACGCGCGAAAAGGCGGCGAAGTGGCGTTTTTTTGGTAGACTCCCCGCCATGCCGAGCGCCGACGAGCGGAATCTGATCTGGCTCGACCTGGAGATGACCGGTCTGGACCCGGAGAAGGACTTCATCCTGGAGATCGCCACCGTCGTGACCGACGGCCAGCTCAACGTTCTCGCCGAGGGTCCCTGCTTGGCGATCCACCAGTCGGACGCCGTCCTGGACGGCATGGACCCCTGGTGCGTCGAGCAGCACGGCAAGTCCGGCCTGACCCAGCGCTGCCGCGACTCCAAGGTCACCGTGCTCGACGCCCAGGCCCGCACGCTCGAGTTCCTGGCCCCCTTGTGCGCCGCCGGCAAGTCGCCGCTCTGCGGCAACACCATCGGCCAGGACCGCCGCTTCCTCGTCAAGTACATGCCGCGCCTCAACGATTTCTTCCACTACCGCTCCATCGACGTCTCCTCCATCAAGGAGCTCGTCGCGCGCTGGTACCCCGACGCCAAGTACGTCTACTCGAAGTCGAAGGCCCACCTCTCCCTCGCGGACGTGCACGAGTCCATCGACGAACTGCGCCACTACCGCAAGACCGTCTTCCGATAAAAGCCCCGCACGCCGTACCTGTCGCCGGTGACTGCGTAATGTGCGCAAGCGCTATTTCACTGACTCCAGCGCCACCCTGTTTCGTCGGCGTCGTGACATGAGCCGGCGTAAAAAATCGACGCGCTCGAAGCAGAATCGGGGTTGACTCGGGCGTAAGTCGGCGTCACACTAAGAACTTGAGCACCGCCCCGCGAGAATTCGGCTTCAAACTCCTACTTCGTTCAGTCTGGTCGAGTGTTCCGAAACCAAGCACGTTTTCAGCACCATGAAATCGACAACCATCATGCTGCTCGTGGCGCTTTCTGCGGCTCCGGCGATCGCTGGCGAATGTCAGACGTCTACGACAGTGGACTTAACGAATAGAGTCATCGCCTCAGGATGGAGCGGCCAGAGCGGCTCGGGGCCCGTATTCAAAGTTGAATTCGTGATCACGAGGGGAACCCGCTCGCGGGACGATTGCAGGATGTTCGAAACGGCGACCGAAGGTTTAGGTGAAATCAGAATTTCCAGGGAGGATGCGATCATCACCCGCATGCCAACTCCGAAATGGTCGGATATCTCTTACGATCACCCTGACTGCATTGATCCGATCGCATTCGGCCATTTCACGAGTACTTCGGACGTGCAGTTCGCTATTCAGGCCAGCCGAGTCATTGCGATTGGAAACATGAATTCATCTGAAGATGTGAATCGCATCTACACGCTCAGTAGTACGGGAGCCGTCACCTTTGCCGCGAAAACGAACGGCATCCTAGTCGACTCTGTGACGAAGGCTCGCGCCTTTCCGGTGCTTCCGTACACGAGAGATGAAAATCCGAGCAAGTTTTCTACAGGCCACATCGATGTCCGAGAAGCGGCCTGTTCGCTGGCCTATTTTCTCTCGAGCAAGAAGTATGATCCGACCAGCGATGTATTCGCCGCCGCTCCTAACGTTTATAGCGTAACCTCCAAGAATATGAGCGACTATGGATTCACTCCTGAAATCAAAATGGATCTGGTCAAGCTGGGACTCGACGAGAGATCTCTAATTCGAAATGAGATTTACGCGCGTCACGGGTACGAATTCAAAGCGCCCCTCTGGCGGGATATATTTGGGCAAGTTGAGTGGTACGAACCCAAGGATACTTTCCAGGAATCCGAATTAACGTCGGGCGAAAGAAGTTTAATCAGTTCTCTCCTAAAGTAAGGAAAATAGCCGCTGACCTTCTTTCGTCGGGTGATAGGGAAAATCGAGCCGTAAATTAGAAGGCCCCAGATCGCGGTCTGGGGCCTTCTCGTCTGAAGCGGACGTGGGGCGCGCGTCAGTTGCCGAGAGACTTGCGCTCGGCGTGGCCGCCGATGCCTTCGCAGCCGCAGGAGTCGGGATGGGGCTGGCCTTCGCGCCAGCCGTCCTTCTCGAGCTCGGTCTTCACCCAGCAGGGGTAGCAGAGCATGAGGCGGTTGATCGGCTTGTTGTCGCCGCAGCGGCGGCAGAGGCCGTTCGAGGGCGGCTTGCGCTGCAGGAGCTTGCGCAGGTCGACTTCTTCTTCCGGCGCCTCCTTGACGGGGGCCTCGGTCTGGGGTCCTTCGATGATCAGTTCTTCGGCGAGGGTTTCGGTCATGGGTATTCTCTCGCGGCTTAAGCGCGGCCGCTGTCCTTCATCATCTTGACGATCTCGTAGGGGAGGCCGAAGTGCTCGGTCTCCTCCACGGTCTCCAGCTCCTCGACGCTCTTCACGCCGTAGCGGTCGTGCGCCAGGGCGACGACTTCCTGAATCAGGATCTCGGGCGCCGACGCGCCGGAGGTGAGGCCGAGCGTCTTCACGCCTTCCAGCCACTCGTCCTTGATGTCGGCCGCGCGCTCGATGAGGTGCGAGCGGATGCCCTTGGAGCGGGCGACCTCGCAGAGGCGGTTGGAGTTGGAGCTGTTCGGCGCGCCGAGCACGAGCAAGGCGTCCACCTGCGGGATCATGGCCTTCACCGCGTTCTGGCGGTTCTGGGTCGCGTAGCAGATGTCGTCCTTCTTCGGCGGGGAGAGCTTGGGGAAGCGGCGCTTGAGGACGGCCACAATCTCGCGCGTGTCGTCGAGCGAGAGCGTGGTCTGCGTCAGGTACGCGATGCGCTCCGGGTTCTTGACCTGGACCGTCTCGGCCTCCTGCACGTTGCCGACGACGAGCATGTGCTCCGGCGCCTCGCCGAGCGTGCCGATGGTCTCCACGTGGTCGCGGTGGCCGATCAGGATGATCGTGTAGTCGTGCTTGGCGAGCGCGATGGCCTCGAGATGCACCTTGGTCACCAGCGGGCACGTCGCGTCGATGATCTTGAGCTTGCGCGCCTTCGCCTCGGCCACCACGTCGGGGCCGACGCCGTGCGCGGAGAAGATCAGCCAAGAGCCCTCGGGGACTTCCTTCAAGTCCTCGACGAACACGGCGCCCTTCTTGCGCAGCTCGTCGACGACGTAGCGGTTGTGGATGATCTCGTGGCGGACGTAGACCTTGCCGCCGCAGAGCTCGAGCGCGCGCTCGACGACTTCGATGGCGCGCACGACGCCCGCGCAGAAGCCGCGGACCTTCGCGAGGATCAGCTTGTCGATCTTGATCTGAGACGGCGCTTGCTGAGTCATGGGCACTCCTTGCTTAAACCAGATTCTTCGACTTGTTCGGCACCCAAGCGGCGATCTTCTCGGCGATCTTGGGGGCCGTGAGGCCGACCGCGTCGTAGAGCAGCGGCGGCGCGCCGTGCTCGACGAACGCGTCCGGCAGGCCGAGGCGCAGGACCTCGGCGCGGCCGGGCGTCAGGGCTTCCAGGACGGCGGAGCCGAAGCCGCCCTGCAGGACGTTGTCCTCGACGGTGACGAGGCGCTGCGTCTTCGCCGCGCACTCCTTCAAGAGCTCGACGTCGAGGGGCTTCACGAAGCGCATGTTGACGACGCCGCACGAGATGCCCTTGTCCTCCAGGATCTGCGCGGCCTCGAGCGACGGGTGCACGCGGTTGCCGATGGCCAGGATGGTGACGTCCGTGCCGTCCTTCAGGCGCACGCCCTTGCCGATGGGGAGTTCCTTCGGCTCCGGATCGATCGCGACGCCCACGCCGTTGCCGCGCGGGTAGCGAATGGAGATGGGGCCGTTGAAGCGGATGGCCGTGTGCAGCATGTGCCTCAGCTCGTTTTCGTCCGCGGGCGCCATCACGGTCATGCCCGGGATCATGCGCAGGTACGAGTAGTCGAACACGCCGTGGTGCGTTGGGCCGTCCTCCCCGACGAGGCCGGCGCGGTCGAGGCACAAGACCACGGGGAGCTTCTGCAGGCAGACGTCGTGCTCGATCTGGTCGTAGGCGCGCTGGAGGAAGGTCGAGTAGATCGCGACGACGGGCTTGTAGCCCTCGGTCGCCAGGCCCGCGGCGAACGTCACCGCGTGCTCCTCCGCCAGGCCCACGTCGAAGTAGCGGCGCGGGAACGCGTCGCGAAACGCGTCCATGCCGGTGCCTTCCGGCATGGCGGCGGTGATGCCGACGATGCGCGGGTCGTTCTGGGCTTCCGCGACGACGGCCTTGCCGAACACGGACGTGTAGGTCGGCGGCGGCGCCTTCGTGATCGGGGCCTTGAGGAACTTGGCGGTGGCCACGTCGAACTTGCCCGGGCCGTGCCAGGTGTACTGGTCCTCTTCGGCGGGCGCGTAGCCCTTGCCCTTCTTCGTGACGCAATGCACGAGGATGGGGCCCTTGAGCTTCTTCACGTGCTCGAAGACGTGCGCGAGCTGGACCACGTCGTGGCCGTCGACGGGGCCGAAGTAGGAGAAGCCCATTTCTTCGAAAAGCATTCCGGGGAACAGCAGGACCTTCGCGCGCTTGGCGACGCGCAGGATGCTCTCGCCCCAGAACTGGAAGCGCGCGAGGAACTTCTTGATGTTGTGCTCCGCGTCGCGCACGGCGCCCAAGGTCAGCAGCTTGGACAGGAACGTGCCCAGCGCGCCGACGCGATTGGAGATGAACATCTGGTTGTCGTTGAGGACCACGATCAGGTCGGTCTGCACCTGGCCGGCGTTCTGCAGGCCCTCGTAGGACTCGCCGCCGGTCATGCAGCCGTCGGAGACGATGGCGACGACCTTGGTCTTGTCGCCCTTGAGGTCGCGCGCGACGGCCATGCCGAGCGCGGCCGAGATGGCGGTGGACGCATGGCCGGCGCCGAACGAGTCGTACGGGGACTCGGTGCGCTTCAAGAAACCGGAGAGGCCGCCGAACTGGCGGATGGTGTGCATCTTCTCGCGGCGGCCGGTCAAAATCTTGTGGCCGTAGGTCTGGTGGCCGGTATCCCACACCAGCTTGTCCTTCGGCGTGTCGAAGACGTAGTGGAGGGCCACGGTGATGTCCGCGGAACCCAGGCTGGAGGCGAGGTGGCCGCCCAGCTTGGAGACGGTCTCCAGGATGAACTGGCGCAGCTCGGACGCGACCTGCGGAAGCTGCTCGACTTTGAGCTTCTTGAGGTCCGTCGGATTATCGATCGTCTTCAGGAGTTCCATGGTCATTTATCTCGTGCGATGATGTAGTCGGCCAGCTCGTGCAGAACGTCGGCCTTGCGTCCGAAAGTCTTGAGGTGCGCGTGCGCCATCTCCACGGTGGCGCGCGCCTTGGCGCGGGCTCCGTCCACGCCGTACAGCGAGGCGTAGGTCAGCTTGTCGTTGTCGCGGTCGGAGCCCTTCTTGCCCATCTTCTTCTTGTCGCCCACCACGTCGAGGACGTCGTCCGCGATCTGGAAGGCCAGGCCGATGCTCTCGCCGTAGGACGAGAGCGCCTCGCGTGCGGTCTTGGTCGCGCCCGCGAGGACGGCTCCGGCGTCCAGGCTGGCCACGATCAGCGCGCCGGTCTTGCGCCGGTGCACGCCCTCGAGCATCTTGGCCGCGGCGTTCTTGGAAATCTTCTTCGTCATGCCTTCGGCCGCCAGGTCCGCGACCTGTCCGCCGACCATGCCCTCGGCGCCCGCGCCGAACGCGATCAGGCGGATCAACTCGGCGGTCGCGACTCCGTTGAGCTTGAGGTCCGCCGCGTTTTCCGCCGCGGCCTCGAACGCCTTCGTGAGCAGTCCGTCGCCCGCGAGAATGGCCATCGCCTCGCCGAAGACTTTATGGTTCGTCGGCTTGCCGCGGCGCAGATCGTCGTCGTCCATCGCGGGCAGGTCGTCGTGAATCAAAGAGTAGGTGTGAATCATCTCGAGCGCGGCCGCGGTCTTGAGCGCCTTGCGGGGTGCTAAGCCGCATGTCTCCGCCGCGGCGAGCACGAGTGTCGGCCGCAGGCGCTTGCCGCCCGCGAACAGCGAGTAGCGCATGGCCTTGCGCAAAGTCTCCGGCAGATCGGAGGTGGGGGCGAGCAGCTTCTCGATGGTCTCGTCGACCAAGTTGGTGTTCCGGTCCATCGCGCGCGCGAGCGTCGTGTTCAAATCGCCTCCAGGTACGCCTTCAGAAACTGAGAAAGGGTCTTCATCGCGCGGCCGGAGCGCAGGCCGACGCCGATGAGGCTCGGCAGGCTCGTCGCGTGCGTCAGCGCGAACTTCGCCAAAGACGCCGCGTCCTCGCCCTCCGGCGCGTCGCTCGGCAGTTCCTCGTCCAACTCGTCTAAAACCACGCGCACGCCGATCGCCGGAGCTTTCGGCGACGCCCACCGCCGCACCGCCGCCGTCTCCATGTCGCACGCGACCGCGCGCTGCTCAGCACCCAGCTTGCGCTTCATCTCCGGCTTCAAGACGATGTTCGTGTGCAAAATGCGCCCGAAGTGAAACGCCAGTCCCAGATTCTTCGCCGTCTCGCGCAGCGGCCGCACGAAGTCCATCTCGACCTCGGCCGGGTCCGCGACGACGTCGCCCAAATGCACGTCCGGGTTCATCGCCCCGCAGAGGCCCGCGCTGAGCACGAGGCCGTAATCGCCAGCGACAAAATCCTTGCCCAGAACCGCGGCCGTCTTGAGCGCCCCCATGCCGGTTTTCACCAGCATGATGCGCCGCCCGCCCACCACGCCTTCCCAGCGTCCGTCGCCGGAGGGGGAAAGCCCCAAGCCCTTCGCGAGCGGCTCGGCCTCCCATTTCGTCGCCGCCGTGACGAGCACGGGCGTCTTCGGGAGCTGAATCTGGGGCGTCTCGGAGGATTCTTCCATCAACTGGGCCATCCCGTCTATTATCCCATTTTTTGTCCCATTTTAGAGGGGATTTAGACGTCGGGAATGTCCATTCGGTCACACTTTTGGGGTACTGGGTATTCAGCCCTAGTCCCTCATAGATGACCTGGAATTCCTGAGCTATGCGCTTTACAATCAAACAAGCGTGCCCAATCTGGGACCGTTGAATATAAGTTGGAGATTTGCCGATTGAGAAACTATGCAGTCGGAATCATGTTGTCTGCCTTCTTATCGGGGTGTGCATCCCTGGAAGTCGTGAGAGTCGCCCGTACTGATTCATTGAATATTCCCGTCAGTTTGGAAAATCCTCCCGATAGCGGAGATGCGATTCATCATATGTGGGTATCATTTGCAGCACCGGATTTCGTTGTCCTCCACACCACGTCCTCGAATCTCGGACCGCGGCGAGTAGAAATCGGTGAATCATGGAACGCTGTTGGCGTATTTTCAATTTCATCCGCGGCCCCGATTGGGTGTACGGCTCTCGCTTACGCTATAAGTACCTCTTCAGAGGATGTGACCATTCCCAATTACAATGACGATTCTCCGACAATAATAAAACTTCTGATTAATCCCGAGAAAAAAGATGTTTGGCATAGTGTCACAGAGCTCCCAAGGGAGCTTGTATGTGCCTTTAAAAAGCTTGGGCCAAATACTTCATGGTCGTGGTCTACCCCACCCCCGGCCGCGCGTGTCCCTCCACTACGTGCGGTAAAGCGAAACCATCCTTTAGTTCCTGATCCATTGCCGTTCGCCGGTCTTCCGCGCGGAGATTTCGGATTCGTTCTAGGATCCTCGTTGAGAGACGCTGACGAAAACGCTAAATCTCGAGGGCTTTGGCCAGTCGCTGGTACGAACGTTTCGGCAAGACCAGATGAATGGAGATATTTTGAGGTGTCACGGGATCCTGAAATCTCGGTCATTACCATGTTTTTTCGAGACGGCACGCTCTCCCAGCTAAATATCTCTCATGATGCTAATTCGAAGGTAACCTTCGATCGTTTATTTGAACGGCTGCGCAGTAAACTTGGGAAGGAGTCGGTCCTTGGACGCGGTGAGTCATATTGGGCTGACGGCCAAACTGTGGTTGTCCTTAGTGGCAGCCAGATTCGATACTACGACTTGAGTAGGTCGGTGCTGATGCGCTTTACAAGGATTGGAGGAGGAACGTCGTACAACTTCATCCAAGGAAGAGGATACGTCGACGGAAGCGGGCGCTAAGGGCTTTGGAAAATAACTGAAAACAATGCGCGTTAGGGCTAAATTGCTCCTATGCTCGTCGGATTGTTGACGCCGAGTTCGAGAGAGTTTGCTTTTCGCGCGCACGCAGGATCAGCAGAGCGCGATTCTTGATGTCCGCCGCGCGATTGGTCTTCGCATTTTTTAGGGGCGGTCATGTCGTATCAAGACAGGACCGGATGCCTCTGCCCGTGCGCCATCGAGATCAGATAGAGCGCATACTGGTTGACCGAAATGCCCTCGACCTGCGCGGCTTCACGAAGACTCTTCTGGAGCGTACGCGGTAGGCGCAGGAGAACACGCCCGTCGTTTTCTTGTCCCGCGGCGGGTTTCGGAATCGAGAGCCCGGCCGAGCGCCGCACGTCGAGATGGAGCCGGATGGCCACGTCCAGTTCCTTCAACGCCTCCGCATCCGTGTCGCCGTGGGCCGCGCATCCCATGAGTTCGGGCGCGACCGCGACCCAGCACTTGTCCTCGGGGCTGAAGAACACTTTGCGGACGTAGGCCTTTCCCGGGGCTGCACGTTTTTTTCTCATATCGTATCCTCGCCGAGAGCGCGGGCTTTCTTTCCATGATGGTATCACGGGCGGCCCCCGCTCTCAAGAGCGAATATTGCTCCAGGGCTCGTTTCGCATTGACCTTGACGGATACGGGGGCTCGTATTACGATATCCGAGTATGAGGCGTACAATCACGGTTCGTCTGACGGATGAATCTGCGAAAGGGCTCTCCTCCGCCGCTCCAAGAGCGCGGCAGCCGCAAGGACGCATCGTGCGCGACCAACTGTCCAGCCAGCAAGGCTTCTCCCGTAGTAGCCCGTGATGCGTCATTGATTTAGTCCAGCGTGAGGGCTATACTGGCAGTGCTTGATGACGTGTCGGGATGTCCAATATGACCCTATTGATCGATGAAGCGGAATTGAGCCGATTGCCGATCTCGACGGATCCCCAGATCGCGAGCGGGGCTTCCGTATTCAAAGGGACCCGCGTGCCGGTCGAGGCGCTCATCGATAATTTGGAAGCGGGGCTGACTTTGGATGAGTTCCTGGATAATTTCCCGACCGTCTCGCGCGAGCACGCTTTGCAGGTTCTCGAATTTTCCAAGGCCACGCTTCTTAAGATCAGTCACCCGGCTTGAAAGTCCTGCTCGATGAAAGCGTTCCCCGACTGATCAAGACCCGTCTGCCTCAATTCGCGATCGAGACGGTCCAGGATTTGGACTGGACGGGCATCAAGAACGGGGATTTGATCAGGCGTGCCGATGAGCAATTCGACGCCTTCATCACCGCCGACAAGAATCTGCGCTATCAGCAAAACCTGGCCGATCGAAAACTGGCGATCATCGTTCTTCCCACCAACCGCGTTCCTGACGTGATCTCTCTCTTGCCGGCCATCGACAAGGCGCTGAAGGCCGCCAAACCGGGAGACTTCCTCGAAATTCCGCGATCGTTAAGCGGCAGTCATTGAACGGATGTAGCCGTTCGCGGTGAACCAGTCGGCGGCGTCTTTTAAAGCGAGGCGCGCCGCGCGCGACTCGTAGCCGAGGTCGCGGGCGGCTTTGCGCGACGAGAACCACATGTAGTGCTTGGCCATCTTGATGGCGTCGAGGGGGGCCATGGGTTCGACGCCGCGCATTCGCGCGATGGCGGTGTCGAGGGCGCCGAAGGCGTAGGCGACGGCGTAGGGAGTTTTGAAGCGCGGGGCGGTGCGGCCGGTGACGGAGGCGAGTTCGTCGAGGACGCCCTTGAGCGTGAGGTTTTCGCCGCCGAGGATGTAGCGTTCGCCGATGCGGCCCTTTGTGGCGGCGAGCCAATGGCCCATGGCGACGTCGTCGACGTGCACGATGTTCATGCCGGTGTCGATGTAGGACGGCATCCTGCCATTCAAGAAATCGACGACGATCTTGCCGGTGGGCGTGGGCTTGATGTCGCGCGGGCCGATGGGGGCGGCGGGATTGACGACGACGACGGGCAGGCCCTCGTCTTTCGCGAGCTTGCGGGCGAGGACGTCGGAGAGAAATTTGGACTTCTTGTAGTCGCCGACGACGTCGTCGACGGAGGCGTACTCGCTGGTCTCGTCGACGGGGGTGTGGTCGTCGGGGACTTTCACGGCGGCGACGGACGAGCAGTGGACGATTTTTTGGGCGCCGGCTTTTGCGGCGGCGCGGATGACGTTTTCGGAGCCTTCGACGTTGGCGCGGTACATGTCCGCGGGATTGGGAACCCAGATGCGGTAGTCCGCGGCGACGTGAAAGACGTAACGGCAGCCTTTGACGCCGGCTTCAATGGCAGCCACGTCATTCAGGCTGCCCTCGACGATTTCGACGTTTAAGCCTTCGAGGTTTCGGCGATCGCTCCCTTTTCTGGCGAGCGCCTTAACGGCGAGGCCTTGCTGTAAAAGCAGACGGGCGAGACTGGCTCCGACGAAGCCCGTCCCGCCCGTCAGGAACGCCGAGTCCACCTTAGGCCGGGACCCTGCGGGCCCGGCACAGATGCATCAGCGGAAATCCTGATTGCATCTAGTGCTTGGTCTCGGCGGGCTGCTTGCCTTCGGCCTTGGCGAGGACTTCCTCGTAGGTGCCGGTGCGGTCGTAGGAGGCTTCGACCTTCTTCGGGGCCTTGATGGACGCGAAGTCGGCGACCAGCTCGAAGAAGCTCGAGAAGCTGGAGAACGCCTCGGCGACCGACGTGGGCTCGAAGCCGCAGTGCGTCATGCAGTTCAGGCACTTGGGGTTGCCGGACTTGTGGCCGTACTTGGACCAGTCGGTGGTTTCCAGAAGCTCGTGGTAGGTCTTCGCGTAGCCGCCCTCGTTCATGAGGTAGCACGGGCGCTGCCAGCCGAACACGTTGCGCAGCGGGTTGCCCCACGGCGTGCAGTCGTAGTTGCGCTTGCCTTCCAGGAAGTCCATGTAGAACGGGGAGTGGTTGAACGCCCAGCCCTTCTTGCGCCAGTCCTTGATGGCTTCCTTGAACCAGGCCTTCGACTGCTCCTGCTTGAGGAACAGCTGCTGCTCCGGCGCCTTCTCGTACGCGTAGCCGGGGGAGATCATCATGCCGTCGATGCCCATGGCCATGTTGTCGTCGAAGAACTGGCGGAACTCGTTGGCGTCCTCGCCCTGGAAGATCGTGGAGTTTGTCATGACCGTGAAGCCCTTGGACTTGGCGAGCTTGATGGCCGAGATCGCGGTCTTGTAGACGCCTTTCTGGCAGACCATGCGGTCGTGCGTCTTTTCCACTCCATCCAAGTGGATGGAGAAGATCAGGTAGGGCGACGGCTTGAACTTGTGCAGATTCTTTTCCAGCAGGATCGCGTTCGTGCAGAGGTAGATCGGCTTCTTGCGCGCGATGAAGCCCTCGACGATCTGCTGGATCTCGGGGTGGATCAGCGGCTCGCCGCCGGCGATGGAGACGACGGGCGCTCCGCACTCCTCCACCGCGTCGAAACATTCCTGCGGCGTCATGCGCTTGCGCAAAATGTCCGTGGGGTACTGGATCTTGCCGCAACCCGCGCACTCCAGGTTGCAGGCGAACAGGGGCTCGAGCATCATGACCAGCGGGTACTTCTCCACGCCCTTCATCTTCTGCGTGACGAGGTACTTGAACACCGACATCTGCGCCTGCACTGACATGCCCATGCTTGTTCTCCTTGCGGCTCGAAATCTCTCGACGGTCCTTACGCCCGCGCCCGGCCGGACAGCAGGGCCTTGCGGTAGGCGCCCAGCGCCTGCAGAGGGAAGTAGTTGCGGTACATCGTGTACTCCAGGTAGTAGACCTTCGGGAAGCCGGTGCCCGTGAATTCCGTCTCGTCCCACGTGCCGTCGGCGCGCTGGGTGGAGGCGAGGTAAGCGATGCCGCGCTTGACCGAGTCGTCGAAAATGCCCGCGGCCATCAGGCCCATGAGCGCCCATGCGGTCTGCGCGGGAGTGGTCGGACCCTGGCCCTTGGCGAGCGGGTTCTCGTACGTCTCGCACGTCTCGCCCCAGCCGCCGTCCGGCCGCTGGACCGACTTGAGCCACGCGGCCGCGCGCTGGACGTAGGGTTTGCGCATGTCCTCGCCGATCGCGGCGAGCCCGCGCAGCGCCTGCCAGGTCCCGTAGATGTAGTTGACGCCCCAGCGCCCGTACCAGGAGCCGTCGGCTTCCTGATCGGCCTTGAGGAACTTGATCGCCTTCGCGACGGGAGCGTAGGACATGTCGTAGCCCACGTAGCCCAGCAGTTCGAGCACGCGCGCCGTGATGTCGGACGTCGGCGGGTCGATCATCGCGTTGTGGTCCGCGAACGGGATCTTGGTCAGGATGACCTTCGTGTTCTCCTTGTCGAAGGCCGCCCAGCCGCCGGTCGACGACTGCATGGAGAGGATCCAGTTGAGGCCGCGCAGGAAGGCCTTCTCGCGGATCTGCGCGTTCGGCTCCTCGAGGTGCACGTGGCGAAGCGCCAGCAGCACCATCGCCGTGTCGTCCACGTCGGGGTAGAAGACGTTGTTGAACTGGAAGTGCCAGCCGCCCGTGGGGCCGTCGGGGTTGGTGAACGCCCAGTCGCCGCGGACCTTGATCTCCTTGGAGATGATCCATTGACACGCCTGCACGAGAGCGGGGTGAGCGCGATCGAGTCCCGATTCCGCGAGCGCGATCATCGTGATCGCCGTGTCCCACACCGGCGAGCGCGAGGGCTGGTAGCGCGTGGAGTCCTCGCTCGGGTGCTCCAGGCGATCGAGCTCCTGCAGCAGCGAGACGAGCCGCGGATCGGTGTCGGGATAGCCGAGGCACTTCATCGCCATGATCGCGTTCACGATCGGCGGATAGATGGCGCCGGGGCCGTCGGAGTCCTGCAGGCGCTCGAGAATCCAATCTTCCGCGAGACGCAGGGACCACGTGCGGATCCAATGGCCGCCGCGGCCTTCCATGCCCTTGAGGAATCCGTCCCACATCAGGAAGAACGTCTTCCAGGAGAACAGCGGAGGACGGCCCACGGCCTCGGAGAGCGGCACGTGGCGGCGCGTATCGGGGAAGAGTTCCTCGATGGTCGCGTGCGGGGGGCAGGGGACCGCGGGCTGGAACGCCCACACGATCGCGAGGGGCACCACGATGGGCCGCGTCCACGCCGACATCTCGTAGAGGTTGAAGTAGAACCAATTCGGGAACAGCATGATCTCCGGCGGGATCGACGGCACGCCGCGCCAGTCGTACTGCCCGAAAATCGCAAGATAAAATTTCGTGTAGGTGTTGACCTTGTGGATGCCGCCCAGGCGCTTGATGCACTTGCGCGCGGATTCCAGGTGGGGCTCGTTGGGCGCGTGGCCGGCGAACTTGAGCGCCCAGTAAGCCTTCACGGTCGCGGAGACGTCCGAGGGGCCGTTGTCGTAGATCGGCCAGCCGCCGTCGGGGTTCTGCTTGTTGAGGAGATGGTTGGCGATGCGCCGGACCTTGATCGAGCTTCCGCGGCCGAGGAAGTTCAGCAGCATGATCGTGTCCGAATCGATCGTGGTGTCGCCGAAGATCGGCCCGCACCAGTAGCCTTCCTCGGGGTTCTGCTGGCGCAGCAGCGCGTCCTGCGAGCGGCGGATCGTCTCGGTCAGCGCCTCGGGGAGAACGGTGGTGGAGGAGGCGGGAGCCTCCGGCCTGACGTGATCGGCCCAATCCTGGGGTTTTCGGAAGCGGCGGCTGTCCGACAGCCAGCCTGACACCAGATTTTTAATCATGCCGGGAGATTATACCATGGCATCCCCCGTCTGGGGATGGTCTCTCGGCCCGTCTCGACGGGGGTCTTCTGGCCCGGATGCCCGCCACTCTCCGTCGGGCAGGCAAAATGAGCGGAAACGCAATTCCACTGACTCCAGCGTCGCTCTTTTTGCGCGGTGTAGCCGCCCAGCAGCCGTCGAAGCCTCTAATCTTTCTTTTTGCGCGGCCGGCGAGTCAACTCGTCTGATGCGCGTTTCAGGAGGTCGAGCGCATCCGCGAGGGGGATATTCCACTCTTTGCCGCAGGCGCGCCCATAGAACTCGGCGACTTGCGGCCCGTTGTCATCGTAAACTTCGGCCCACTGTTCCATGTCGATATAAATCTCGACGGAAATATCCCGCCGATTATCCGGGGCGCCGACGACCATGTAGTATCGGCCTTGTTTATACACCATGTTCAGTCCAAGAAGTATAGAAATTTGCCGGAAGCCGTGAACCTAACGCCAATCCCTTTCTTGCCTATGATATCGACGACGTCTCCCCAGTTTTTGTTCGGATGTCGTTCGACTTGACCGACATCTGACAGAATTTCGCGCACGACCCGCGCAGCCTGCTGATTGATTTGTTCCTGAGACCCTATAGCTTCGGGGAGCCCCGAGCCTTCTCGCGGCGAATGCTTCGCAAGATTTCTGCCCGCTTTAGTGAGTTTGCCGCCTTTGTCCGCTGGGTCCGGACTGTTCGCCTCGGCTTCCAACTCGGCGATCTCTTTGTCGCTCAGAGTTCTCTTCTTTTGATCCGAATTGGCGATGGAGGAGGAATTGGGTGCATCTCCGCCGACGGCAAGCGCGATGGTCGCGCCGATGGCGGCCGTCGTCATAGGCGCGGCGGAAGTTGCTGTTACTGCACCTGCGACAGGAACGGAGCCGCCGGCGGCTCCAATGGCGAGAAGTGACGGACCGCCGCCGCCGACAATGAACGGCGCCGCGAGCCAGCCGCCGAGCGCGAGTCCGCCGACGACGCATGTGCCGGCGATGTAGGGGTGATCTTCGATTGCCTGTTTGCATCGTTGGACGCCCGAAGCGGTTTTGTCGAGGACGCTCTCGGTTCCCAGTTGGACGGCAGCCGTTGCGTTGTCTTGCGATTGCCGCGCGGCGAGGCCGGCGGCGATCCAGAGGGCGACGCCGGTTGCGGCGAGCGGCACGAGCGGCGCATCGTGCCCGGAAGGCGCCGGCGCCGCGGCATCGAGGTTCGGCGAAGGAGGTGCGGCCGACTTGCCGGCTTTTACCGGAAGAACGTAGGGCTTGCCGGAATCATCCGAAGCGGCGCGGCCGAGCCCCTGCACGCCCGCTTCCGCGCTCGCACTCATGTCCCACGGAGAACCGGGAATCTTGAATGAAGGCGGGCTTCGTTCCTCGCTCAAGTGCTTGAGCCAAAGCGCGTCCTGATTATTCGGGTCCTTCTGGAGCGCGGCGTTTGCGGCGGCTGATGAGCCGGCGAAATCTTTCTGGTCGTAGAGGATGAAGCTTTTGGCCGAGAGAAGTTCGGGGTCCTCGGGGTTCTTTTTCAACGACGCGTTCAGATTAGCCAGAGCGTCGCCCGAATTGCCCAAGCGCAGGAGAATGCGTGAATGCAGGCTCTGATTGAGCGGCGTGGGAGCGACGCGGGCCGCGGTTTCTTCCAGCATCGGACGGAATTGCTTTACGAAATCCTGATACTGTTCGGGAGTCATTCGACCCGCGGTCTTGTCCGCTTGCTTCTGAGTAAGGTTCTTTTCGAGGTCGAGGAGTTCCGGCGAGGGCCGCGCGTCATCGGGGGCGGAAGTGCCGGCTTGCGAAACGGGGGAGGATGTCGCTTCTTGCGCGGCCGCGCAGAAAGCGGGTAAGAGAGACAAGGCCAGCGCGTGGGAGAGGTTCATAGACGGGCCTTGCGACGAGTGTATCTCCGACCCCGGGTTGTGTCAATGACGGCGGCGGCCTTGCGCGCTCCGGCTAGAGCGACTAAACTCCCCGCGAGTGCACCCGATCCTCCTGCGGGCGTTCGGCTACCAAATCGCCTCGGCCCCGGTGTTCGCGGGACTGGCGGCTTTGCTCGCTTTTCTCTACCTGAGATCGCGCCGAGCGTCGCTCGCGCTCGGCGACGACGATTTCTGGTTGTTGATCGCGTTTCTGGCGGCGGGCACCGTCGCGGGCAGCGTCGGCTTTTATGCGCTCGCGTACGGCGGCGGCCCGGCGCAGAATTTCGCGTTCTGGCGCGATCACGAGGGCATCGAGGGCGGCTCTTTCGTCGGCGCGCTGATCGGCGCGGTCGCGGCGGCGTTCGTGTTCGCGCGCGCGCGTCGCCAGTCGTTCGCGCCGATCGCCGACGCGCTCGGCGCCGCGGCGCCGCTGGGCCTCGTCGTGATGCGCTGGGGGTGTTTTCTCAACGGCTGCTGCTACGGCCGCCCGACGAGCCGCTTCTGGGGCGTGATCTTCGACGGGCCCTGCGCCGTGCCCGAGAATCTGCGCGGCGTGCCTCTGCATCCGACCCAGCTTTATGAATCCGTCGGCGCGCTCTTGATCTTTCTGATCGTCGATCGCGTCGCGCGCAAGAAGCCGGGCCTGGGACTGTGGACCGCGCTCGGACTTTACGGCGCGCTGCGTTTCGCGGTGGACTTCCTGCGCGCGGGAGACCCCGGCGTGATCGCGCCGCTGGGCTTTTCCATCGCGCAGTGGCTCGGCGCCGCGATGAGCGCGGCGGCGACCGTGCGCTGGACGCGGGCGCGCGCGTGAGCGACGAGCGCCTGCGTTTCGCCTACGCGATCGCGATCGGGGCTCTGTTCGCCGGCGTCGCGCTGTGGCGTCACGACCTGGTGCTCGGCGCGGCGCAGGCCACGGCCGCGACGCTCGCGCGGGGCGGCGCGGAGCGCGGGCGCGTGCTCGCGGAGATCGTCCTCTTCGCGGGCATTCTGATCGGCGCGTGGAAGACGATCCCGGCCGCGGCGAATCCCGCCCACGATCTCGCGGTGCTCGTGATCGCGAGCGCCGCGGGCTTCGCGGCGGAGGCGTGGGGGACGCGTCTCGGACTGTGGACCTACTACACCTGGGAGCGCCCGCCGCTGTGGATCGTGCCCGCGTGGCCGCTGGGCGCGGCGCTCGTCGAGCGCGTCGCCGCGCGGGCGAGGGAGCGCTTCGGGCCGGCGCCGGCGGGCGCGTACCGGGTCGCGGCGGCCGCGGCGTTTTCGATCTGCGCCGCGTTCTGCGCGCCGTGGCGCGCGAGCCCCGCGGCGTGGGCGGGATTGGCGGCGGTCGCCGCCGCGCTCTGGGCGGGCGCGGACGCGCGCGAGGAGTTCTGGCCGCTGGTCGTGGGCTTCGGCGCGATCGTCTTCGCCGACGGGTGGGGGACGACGAACGGGTGTTGGAGCTATTACGTGGCGGCGCGTCCCTTCGGCCTCGCGCGGGGCGTGATCTTCGGCATGGCCTTCGACGCGGCGGTCGTCGTGGGCTGTCTTCGGCTCGCGCGGCGCCTGCGCGCCTGATTTATCGATTTTTTACCGTTCCGCTCTTGCGGCGGGGGCGCGCCTCGTCTATACTGAGACGGCTCGGGACGAAACTCGGGCCCAGGAGACCGTCGATGAAAACACGAATGATTCGCGCCGCCGTCGTGACGTTCGCTCTCGCGGCGTTCGGTTTCCTGGCCATCTCGCCCACCCGCGCGCAGACGTCGACGTCGAACACGACGAACCCGATGGGCGGCTGTTGCGGCAGCACGAGTACCAGCAACACCTCGCACTGAGTCGAACGCTCGGCGCACGCGCCCCGGCGCGCGGAACGGCGCGGGGGCGCGGCGTTTTCGCGAGACGGCGCGCTTACTGCGCGGGAAGAGCGCTCGGCGGGGCGATGTCGCGCGCGAGCTTCTGCATCGGGGTCACGTCCATCCCCGGCGGGATTCCCTGCACCAGGGCCGGGACGTTCTGCTTCGCCACGTTGGTGAAGTCGGTCATGTAGGCGGTCATCGCGGGGTCGCCGGTCATGAACTGCTGGGCCTGCTGGTAGACCGCGGGCGGCGGCGGATCTTTGAGCGCGTCGTTGATCATGCCGAGCGCGGCGCGCCACGCCTGAGGGTCGGCGAGGCGCTGAGCGACGGCGTTCTGGACCTCCGGCAGCGCGATCGCGTCCCGGGCGAACGCGAAGGGATTTCCGTCCTGGTCGTAGCGCTGCTTGACGGCCATGTAGCGCGGCATCTGCGCGAACTGCCGGTCCACGTCGCGCACGACGGGATAGGCCTTGAAGTAGCGGTTGGTGATCGCGTCCAGCCGGCGTTGATAGTTATGCAGCTCCGCGCCGTGGTCGGCGAGGAACTTGGCCTCGTTGCGCCGGTCGTACTTCGAAGCAGCGCCGCCGGCCGCCGCCGCGCTTGCGGCGGAGGCCCCCGCCGCGACGGGCGCGCCTTGGAGGTCATCGCCGAGCGAGCCGAACACCGGCAAAGGGCTGGTCTGCGGGCCGGAGGGCCGACGCGGACGCGCGACGGAGCCGGGGGCGGGACGCGCGTCGACTTGAGCCAAGTCGAAGCCGCTGCTCGACGACGTCGTCGGCGTGGTGTCCGCGTGAAGGTAGTACCAGCCGATCGCCACGGACGCGAGCGCGCAGGCGCCCATGAGGAGGACGAGGGTCTTCGTCTGCTCGTCGCGATTCTCGCCCGAGGCCATGTTTTCGTAGTATGGCCCGCGATCCGGGCACTGTCAAGGCGCGCGGCGTTCAGCGCGCGGTCTTGGCGGAGGACTCGGCGCGCGCGGCGCGGAGCATGCTCACGGCGGTGTAGAGCACCACGGCGGTCACCAGCCAGCGGACCTTCACCAGATCGAGAGACTTGATGACGAAGGCCGCGATCAGCACGCCCGGCGTTCCGCCCAAGGTCAGGCCGATCGACGGGCGCGGCGCATAACGCCTCTCGCGCACGAAGCGGATCGACGCCGTCGGCATCAGGAACGCGCAGGAGCCCATCATGATGGGGTACGCGGTGGTCGGATTCATGCCGAGCAGGCTGGTCAGGATCATGCACGGCGCGTAGGCCCCGATGCCGAGAGTCATCAGCGCGCCGAAGACGAAGTTGCAGGTCACGCCGATCGCGAGCTTGGTGCCGGTGATGCCGAGCGCGGTCCCTCCCGCCGGGAACAGTCCGAGGTTGCGCATGACGAAGAACACCGCCGCGACGAACAGGGCCACGCCCATGCCGATCTGGATCTGGCGGCGCGGCCACTTGGTCACGTAGCCGGCGCCGAGCCACGCGCCCAGCACCGAGGCCGCGATCATCAGCACAAGGGTTTTCCCGTCGATCTTGAAGAACAGCAGAGAGACGAGAGCCTCGGCGAAGGTGGGGATCGCGTGGCCCACGTTGAGCGTGCCGGGGATTTCCTCGTCGGGGACCAGCTTCAGAAGCCGGAACGCCGAGGTGGTGGTGGCGAAGGAGCCGATGCCGAGCGTGTCGAGAAAGTCGATCACGAAGCCGAGGCCCAATTCCGTCGCCGTCGGCCAACGCAGATGCCCCTGCGCGCGCAGGTGGACGAACCAGAACCCGCTGAACGCGACGGTGACGACGCCGAGCGCGCCGAGAAGCCCTTGGGCCGCGGTCATTTCTATTTCGCGGAGGCCGCGCGGCGCTTGGCGAGCACGCTGTGATGGCGGCCGTAAGAGAAATAGATCACGAAGCCGATCCCGAGCCAGATGATCAGCCGCCACCAGTTCTCGACGGGCAGAGAGAACATCAGCAGGAGGCAGAAGCCGATGCCGAGGAGCGGCACCAGCGGCACCATGGGGCAGCGGAACGGGCGCTCGGCGTTGGGGTTCGTCTTGCGCATGATCAGCACCGCGCCGCAGACGATCACGAACGCGAGCAAGGTCCCGATGTTGACGAGCTCGGCGAGGATGCGCAGCGGCACCAGCGAGGACAGGACCGCCACGATGATTCCGGTCATGATCGTCGACTTGTAAGGCGTGCGGAACCTATCGTGGATGGCGCCGAAGAAGCTCTCCGGGAGGAGGCCGTCGCGCGCCATCGCCAGGAACACGCGCGGCTGTGAGAGCATCATGACGAGCAGCACGGACGTGATGCCCGCGATCGCGCCGAGCGAGATCAGGAACTGCGCCCACGGCAGGCCGACCTGGCGGAACGCGTCGGACACCGGCGAGTTGATGTTGATCTGGTCGTAGGGCACCATGCCGGTCAGCACGGCGGTCATCAGAATGTAAAGGATCGTGCAGACGATCAGCGAGGTGATGATGCCGATCGGCAGGTCCTTCTGCGGGTTGATGGCCTCCTCGGCGTGCGTGGAAATGGAGTCGAAGCCGATGTAGGCGAAGAAGATCGTGGCGGCGCCCGCGAAGATGCCGAGAGGTTCTCCGTGCGCGCCGGTTTGGCCGAGCAGGGTTCTGCCGAAGAAGCTCACGCCCGTCCAGCCGAACGGCGCGAACGGGTGCCAGTTCGCGGGCTTCACGTAGAACGCGCCCACGCCGATGACGAAGAACACGATCGCGACCTTGGTGATCACCATGGAGGTGTTGAACGTCGCGCTCTCTTGAATGCCGATGACCAGGATGGTCGTGACGATCGCGGTGATCGCGATCGCGGGCAAATCGAACCAAGTGCCCATGGCGATGAAATGGCCGCCGAGAAAATCGTACGGCGCGGCGGACAGGACCTTCGGGATATGGACGCCGAAGACGCTGAGGAAATCCTGAAAGTACGCCGACCAGCCGTGCGCGACCGCGCTGGAGGCGACCGTGTACTCGAGGATCAGGTCCCAACCGATGATCCAGGCGAAGAGCTCGCCCAGCGTCGCATACGCGTAGGTGTACGCCGAGCCGGCGATGGGCACCATGGAGGCGAACTCCGAGTAGCACAGCGCCGAGAAGATGCAGGCGATGCCGGCGAGCACGAAGGAGAGGATGAGCGCCGGGCCCGCCTTGTCGTGCGCCGCCACGCCGGTGAGCACGAAGATTCCGGTGCCGATGATCGCGCCGACGCCGAGACTGGTCAGATGAACCGGACCGAGAACGCGGTGCAGACGGTTCTCGCCCTTCATCTCCTCAAGAAGGAGGCTCAGCGGCTTGGTCTCGAACAGATTCTTCATCGGGGACGCTCCTCGGAAATCAATTCGACGATCAGGTGACGATCTTACATTAAATAATCGTCGAGATGATCATCGTTACCTTATTGAAATCCCGATTTTTTGGGGGTACGCTTCGGACGAGACCCCGAAGATGAGGAAACGGCTCCGGGCCGGTTTAGTCGCGCTGCTTCTCGCTTGGCCCACGGTTCTTTGCGTGCAGAGCGTGCTTTCGCAATCCGCTCCCGACGCGAGCGACAAGGACATCTGCAGTTACCTCAAGGACGTCGAAGCGAAGACCGACGCCGATTGCAGCCCGGAAAACTTGGCCGCTCTTAAATCCAAAAATCCCGAGACATTGGTGCTGGCTCAGAAGCGGAAAGCCGACGTTCTGAAAGCCTACGATGCCCTGAAGTCTTCGCCTCCGCCCGAGACCGCCCCGACCCCGCTTCAGCCGGCAATCAACGAACGGACGTTCGCGGCGTGGTTGCCGGATGCGAAAGACTTGAAGGATATCGAGGCGCGCCGGCTCCAAGCGCTAAACCAGTCTCTCCAGCAGGAAAAGAAATCTGCCGTCTCTCCCGAGCGCCAAAAAGAGATCGACACGGGGTTGTCGGCGAATCAAGCCAAGCTGGCCGCGCTGGACAAGATTCGCGATCCGGAACAGTTGCGCTGCTTCTTGGGAGAAGGCTGCGGCGCAAGGTCGGATGCGTCGGTTCCCGCGGTGACCGGAGCTACGGGCCACGGCGCTTGGACGCCCGAGGACTACGCGCGCGCGAATGCGGAAGCGCGCACACAGACGCGCGTTCCCGGCGGCCGTATCGACATCGGCGTGCCGAATCTGGGCTCTGTCGCCTCGGACGCATTCGCCAACACTCCGCTGGGTCCGCTGAGAGACAAGACGTCCAACGGAAGCTCATCGCCGTTTGGTGCGGCCGCGCTCACGGCCTTCGGCCTGACGGGAGGATTGCTGCTGTTCGGCGGACTGGCCGGACCGCAGCTCGAAGATAAGTTTCCGAACATCCGGCGCAACATGGGCATCGCCGCGCTCATGAGTGGCGTCATCGCGACGGGTGGTATTGCCTGGGAAGTCGGTGCGACAAGGATGGCCGCTATAGCGGCTCCACTCGCGGTAAATGCTGAAACGCAGCAAGAGTCAACTCAAGGATTAGCTACAGAGGCACCGGCAATCGCAGAGCCTGCGAAAACGGTTTTGGATTTTGCGCGGACAAAAGGCGAAGCTCAGGGCATCATTTCTAAGATGAACCTGCCTGAAGAGCAAGCGCGAAGCGCACTTTCGGCCATACGAAAAGCCACCACTTCATCGAATTTCCGGATCACGCGAGAAGATGCGGATGTTATAATCCGGACGGTGAGACGCGGGCGGGACGGATATCAGCTTTTCGAGTACCGCGTGACGCCGACGGGCGACAAAGCGATAGTTCAAACCGCTTACGACGCCGCCGGAAATCTGGTGCACTACGATCCTAAATGAGCAAGACGAATTCATTGACCAAAGATGATCTGACCCGCTTCGTGCGAGGGGAAAAGCCCTGGAGCATGCTCCTGTCTCGCGGCGTCGAGATCGAATTCGAGGATAAGAAGATTAGGGCGAAGAGTAAGGGCGAGCCCGTCATCGCTCCCGTTCCGGAAGACATTGCGGCGGGGTTTGCGCGACTGCGAGGTGACGCAGTCGCGCTGAGGGAATGGGCTTCGGTGATGCTCGCGCTCGGCGAGCTCGATTTGGACAAGCTCGAGGGAAATGCCGAGGGAGAGGTTTTGAAGGAAGCGTTGTGGGACGCTTCTTTTGATGAAGCCGTATCGAACCGGGCGTGGAGTTTGGTCGATCGTCTTTTTCCGAAATCCTAGATGGGCTTTTCCGATGATTCTTAAACTTTTCGATCGGGTCCGGTCTAAACGGGATATCCCCAAGCGCAATTTGCGAAAGGGAATGCCGGGGACGATCGTGCTCCGTGATTTGCGCGCCGTGCCGCAATAGGGCATAATCCCGGTTCTACGGCCATGACGAAATTCCTCCGCGGCGCGCGCGCCGTCCGATGGTCCGTCATCCTGCTTGCCGGCGCCTGGGCGCTGTCCGCGTGCGGCCCGCGCGAGAACGTCGTGGAGATCGCGGTCGCGGCGCCGCTGACCGGCGACACTGGCGCGGAAGGGCAGGGGATCAAGCGCGCGGTGATCATGGCGGTCGAGGAGGCGAACGCGTCGCATCGCTTCCCGTACAAGATCGACGCCAAGCCCTTCGACGACCGCGCCGATCCGCGCGAGGCGGTCAACGTCGCCAACCTGATCATCTCCGATCCGCGCATCGTCGCGGTGGTCGGCCACTACACGTCGGGCTGCTCGATCCCGGCCGCGAAGGTGTACGCGCGGGCGCCGATCGGGATGGTCTCGCCGGGCGCCACGAACCCCGAGGTCACTTTGCAGCAGCTCTCGCCGGACTGGATCGGGCCGCGCGTGGTGTTTCGCGACGTCGCGACCGACGACGTGCAGGGCGCGGCCGCGGCGCAGTTCGCGTTCAAGTATCTCCACAAGAGGCGCATCGCCGTGGTGCACGACAAGACGCCGTACGGGCAGGGCATCGCCGAGCAGTTCCAGAAGACGTTCGAGGAGCTCGGCGGCAAGGTCGTGAGCTTCGACGGCATCTCGATCGGCGACCGCGACTTCAAGGCGCTCCTCACCAAGATCAAGGGCGACTCGTCGAAGCCCGAGGGGCTGTACTTCGGCGGGCTTTACACCGAGGCGGGGCTTCTGCTGGTGCAGATGCGCGAACTCGGCCTCAAGGACCCGTTCGTGTTCATCTCGGACGACGGCGCGCAGTCGCCTGTTCTCTATGAAGTCGCGGGCGACGCGGCCGACGGCGCATACCTGACCACGATCGGGGTGCCGGTGGAGGAACTGCCCAGCGCGCAAGACTTCATCGTCCGCTATAAAAAGCGCTGGACCGGCGCTTCCGAGGACATCAAGCCGTTCGATCACTTCGGCTACGAGGCCGCGAACATCGTGCTCGACGCGCTCGCGAAAGCGGGGGCGCCGGACCGCGAGAAAGTGCTCGCGGCCCTTCCTCAAGTCCGCCACCAGGGCATCCTCGGCGAGACCGTGTTCGACGACAAGGGCGACACGCTCAATAAGATCGTCACGATGACGCGCGCGCGCGCGAAGGATCGCGGGTTTCCGTCGATCCGCTGGCAGTAGCGCGTGTTCACCCAGCAGCTCGTCAACGGCTTGGCTCTCGGCGCGATCTACTCCCTGATCGCTCTCGGCTACACGCTCGTCTACGGCATCCTCGCGATGATCAACTTCGCGCACTCCGAGGTGCTGATGCTGGGCGCGTTCGCGGCGCTGGGCCTGACGCTGTTCGCGCCGTCCGCGTTCGGCACGGGTCCGCTGGCGCTCGGCGGCATGTTCGCGGCCAGCATGCTCGGAGCGGGGGCGATCAACGTGATCATCGAGCGCCTCGCCTATCGCCCGCTGCGGAAGATTTCGCGGCTCGCGCCGCTCATCTCCGCGATCGGCGTTTCCATCGTGCTGCAGAACGCGGTCTTCCTTTGGATCAGCGACCAGTCGATGTCCTTCCCGCAGCCGATCGAAATCCGCCAGTTCCCGCTCGGCGGGGGAGCCGCGATCAGCTCGCTCCAGGCGGTGATTCTCGCCGCCGCTCTGATCCTGATGGCGCTGCTCCACTTCTTCGTGGAGAAGACCAAGCTCGGCAAGGCCATGCGCGCGTGCGCCGACGACTTGGAAACCGCGGGCCTCATGGGCATCGACGCGGACGTGGTCATCGCGGTCACGTTCTTCGTCGGCGGCGCGCTGGGCGGCGCCGCGGGCGTGCTCTACGGCATGAGCTACGGCTCGATCAAGTACAACCTCGGCTTTTTGCCCGGCGCGAAGGCGTTCACCGCGGCCGTGCTCGGCGGCATCGGCAACGTGCGCGGCGCGGTGCTCGGCGGCTTCATTCTCGGCTTTCTGGAGGTTCTGGCTTCGGGCTACATCCCCAACGGCGCGCAGTGGCGGGACGTGATCGCCTTCTCGGTGCTGATTCTCGTGTTGCTCGTGCGGCCCTCGGGCCTGCTCGGCGAGAAGATCGCGGAGAAAGTATGAACCGCCGCGCGCGCACCCGGGCCGCGTACTGGTTCCTGCTCGCCGCGGCGCTGTCCGTGCCGTTCCTCGCGCGCGCTCTCGAGTTTTCGTTCCTGACCCGCGTGGGCGGCGTCGTGGGCCTCCTGATGCTGCTGGGCCTTGGGCTCAACGTCACGCTCGGCTACGTGGGCCTCTTCGACCTCGGCTTCATCGCTTTCTACGCGCTCGGCGCTTACGCGACCGCTATCTTGATGCGCGCGCACGTCGCCGCGCCCGTCGCGATCGCCGCGGCCGTCGCGATCACCGTCGTCGCGCGCTTTCTGCTGGGCCTCACGATCCTCCGACTGCGCGGGGATTATCTCGCCGTCGTCACCATGGGCTTCGGCGAGATCGCGCGCCTGACGCTCAACAACCTCGACTCCCTGACGAACGGTCCGAAGGGCCTCCAGGTGCGGCCGTGGCGGCCGCTGTCGTTCCTGGGCGCGGTGCCCGGCCTCGAGTTCATCCGCAAGGAGTCGAACGTCCAGTTCTACTTCCTGATCGTCGCCGCGGTGTTCCTGGCCGCGGAGGCCTCGCGGCGCATGGAGAACTCGCGCGTCGGCCGCGCGTGGGTCGCGATCCGCGAGGATGAGATCGCGGCGCGCCTCTCGGGCATCCCCGTGCGGGAGTACAAGCTGCTCGCGTTCACGCTGTCCGCGGTTTTCGCGGGACTCGCGGGCGCGCTCTTCGCGGTCTGGGACCAGTTCGTGACGCCGGAAAGCTTCGTGTTCTGGGAATCGATCCTCATCGTGTCGATCGTGGTGCTCGGCGGCATGGGCTCCATCGCCGGAGTCCTGCTCGGCGCCCTGATCCTCGGCGGGATCCCGCTCCTGATGCAGGCGGCGCTCTCGCCGCAGTGGATCGACTACCGCTACCTGTTCTTCGGCCTGATCCTCGTGTTCGTCACCTTGTTCCGGCCGCAGGGCCTCCTGCCGTCGGCGCGGCGCGAGGCGGAGCTCTCGTCATGAGCGCGCCCAAGACCCTGCTCGCGGTGCGCGACTTGGCCCAGCATTTCGGCGGCCTCAAGGCCGTCGACCAGGTCACGCTCTCGATCCACGAGGGGGAGATCGTCTCGGTGATCGGCCCCAACGGCGCCGGCAAGACCACGTTCTTCAACGTGCTGACGGGGGTGTACCCGGGCACTCACGGCGAGATCATCTTCAACGGCGGCTCGATTCGCGGCCTGCCCGCGTACGAGATCGTGGTGCGCGGCATCGCGCGGACCTTCCAGAACATCCGGCTCTTCTCCGACATGAGCGCGCTCGAGAACGTCATGGTCGGCCGCCACACGCGCACGCGTCAACTGCTTTTCGGCCCCTTGTTCCGAACGAGGACGTTTATTGAGGAAGAGGCGGCCACGGAGGCGCGCGCCAAGGAACTGCTCGACTTCGTGGGCCTGCGGCCGCTCGGCAACGAGCGCGCGCGCAATCTTCCCTATGGCGCCCAGCGCCGCCTCGAGATCGCGCGCGCCCTCGCGAGCGACCCGAAGCTGCTGATCCTCGACGAGCCCACCGCGGGTATGAACCCCACCGAGAGCCGCGACCTCGTCGCCCTCGTGCGCCGCGTGCGCGAGCGCGGCGTGACCGTCCTGCTCATCGAGCACCAGATGCGCGTGGTGATGGACGTGTCCGACCGCGTGTTCGTGTTCGACTACGGAGTCAAGATCGCCGAAGGCGCGCCGCGCGAGGTCGTCGCCAACCCGCGCGTGATCGAGGCCTACCTCGGCCAGGAGGGCGCATGACGCGCGCGCCCAAAGAGACGGCGATGCTCTCGCTCGAGGGCGTGCACGCGTTCTACGGCAAGAAGATTCACGCGCTCAAGGGCGTGAGCGTCGAGGTGCGCGCGGGGGAGGTCGTGGCGCTCATCGGCAACAACGGCGCGGGCAAGACGACGCTCATGCGCGCGATCGCGGGACTCCTGGCCCCCGAGAGGGGCCGCGTGACCTTTCAGGGACGAAATCTCGCCGGCCTGCCGCCGCACCAGATCATGCGCATGGGCCTTTCCTTGGTTCCCGAAGGCCGGCGCATTTTTCCGCGCCTGAGCGTGATGGAGAACCTGGAGATGGGCGCCTATTCGCGCGCGCCCGGCGCGGAGCTGCCGCGCGAGTACGATCACGTGTTCCATCTGTTTCCCGTGCTCGGCAAGCGCCGCTCCCAATTGGGCGGCACTCTCTCGGGCGGCGAACAGCAGATGCTGGCGATGGGCCGCGCGCTGATGGCGGCGCCGAAGCTCCTGATGCTCGACGAGCCGTCGATGGGCCTCGCACCGGTCGTCGTCGACAAGATCTTCGAGATCATCTCCTTGATCAACAAAGAAGGCGTGACCGTGCTGCTCGTGGAGCAGAACGCGCGCCGCGCGCTGAAGGCGGCCTCGCGCGCGTACGTCCTCGAGACCGGCGAGATCGTCGCCGCGAAGAGCACCGAGTCCTTGCTCAAGGACCCGGCCGTCCAGAAAGCCTACCTGGGCCTGCACTGACGCGCCCCGCGCCCGGTTCGACAAGGCCTATTTGTCGAGTGTTATACTTCCAATTATGAATAACAATTGACAAATAGGGGAGCGCGCCACTATACTGTCCCCGGTGGAATACGGACTCAAGGCCGTCAGCGCGTACCTCGGCGTCAGCGTCGACACGGTGCGCAAGTGGGAGTCGCGCTACGGCGTGGTCTCTCCGCGGCGCCGCTCGAACGGCTACCGCTCCTACAGCGCGGAGGACTTGGAGAAGCTCCGCGCGTTCGCGCAGAGCCGGCGCGCCGGGCTGGGCGGCGGGCAGGCGGCTCGAGCCGCGCGGCGCGCTCCGATTTCCCCGAATGAGACGAGCCGCCGCATCATCGCGGAGGCTCTGGCCGCCGTCGCCGCGTTCGACCGACGGCGGCTCGAATCGGCGTTCGAGCGCAGCGCAAGCCGCGGCGGCCTGGAGGCGGCGATGTCGGGACTTTGGCTCCCGATGATGGCCGAGATCGGCGTCAAGGCGCTCGCGAAGGGCGGCTTCTGGATCGCCGCCGAGCACTTCGCCTCGGCCTTCCTGCGCGAACGGCTTCTCTCCGCGGCGGAGCGCCATCGTCCGTCCGGCGCGCCGATTTTCGCGCTGACGAGCCTCTCGAACGACCGGCACGAGCTCGGCATGCTCGCGGCGCTCTGTCGCTTGGAGGGCGCCGGCGTGCGCTGTCTTTATCTGGGACCGGATCTGCCGCAGGAGGCGCTGACGGCCGCGCTCGCGCGTCTGCCGATCCGCGGCCTCGGCCTCTCGCTGACTCTCGATCGCCCGAGACGCGAGATGCGCGCGCTGCTCGAGAAGCTGCGGCGGCGCTTCCCTCGCCTCAAGGTCTATCTCTGCGGACGGGGGAGCCTGCGCCACGCCAATCTCTGCCGCGAGCTCCAGACGGGCTTCATCGGCATCGACCTCGCGCGCGGAGTCGAGCGCGTGGCCGTGGACCTGGGCGCCGCCGCTCGCCCCGCCGCTTCGGCGGCGCGCAACGCGCGCGGACGCAGGCTCCCGTCGTGAAAACCGTTCTCGTCTGGTTCCGAGCGGACCTGCGCCTGCAGGACAACCCCGCCTTGAAGGCCGCGGCCGAGGCGGGAGCGGTCGCGCCCGTCTTCGTCTGGTCGCCGGAGGAGGAGGGGGCTTGGGCGCCCGGCGGCGCGTCGCGCTGGTGGCTGCACCATTCTCTGGCCGCGCTCGACGCGGACCTGCGCGCGCGCGGACTCGCGCTGACGCTGGCGGCGGGGCCGGCCGCCCGCGTCATCGCGGAGCTCGCGCGGGCGGTCGGCGCGGACGCCGTGCACTTCGCGCGCCGCGTCGAACCGGAGGCCGCCGCGCAGGAAGAGCGCGTCGTCGCGGCGCTCGCCGAGGCCGGCGTCGCGGCGCGGGCCTTCGACGCGAACCTGCTCTACGATCCCGACGCCGTGCGCGGCCGCGAGGGCAAGCCTTACCGCGTCTTCACTCCTTTCTGGGCGCGCTGCGGCGAGCTGGCGCCTGCGGCGCCGCCGTGCGGCGCGCCTGGAGAGCTGCGCCCGGCGCCGCGCCAGGCGAAGAGCCTGCCGCTCGAGGCGCTCGAGCTGCGGCCGCGGATTGCCTGGGACGCCGGACTTCATGAAGCGTTCGTGCCCGGCGAGGCCGGCGCGCGCGCGGCGCTCAAGCGCTTTTTAGGCGGCGGACTCGAGGGTTATCGCGACGCGCGCGATCGTCCCGCGGCGCCCGGCACCTCGCGGCTGTCGCCGTATCTGCATTTCGGCGAGCTCAGCGTGAACCGCGCCTGGAGCGAGGCCCTGCGCCGCGGCCAGGCGCCGGGACAGAAAGGCGGCTTTCTCAGCGAGCTCGGCTGGCGCGAATTCGCGCATCACGTCCTGCGCCATCAGCCGCGCACGCCGAGCCAGCCGCTGGACGCGCGCTTCGCGGATTTCGGCTGGCGCGAGGACGCGGCGGGACTGGAGGCGTGGCGCCGCGGCCGCACCGGCTATCCGATCGTCGACGCCGGGATGCGCGAGCTCTGGCGCACGGGCTGGATGCACAACCGCGTGCGCATGATCGCGGCGTCGTTCCTGTGCAAGGATCTGCTCGTCGACTGGCGCGAGGGCGCGCGCTGGTTCTGGGACACCCTCGTCGACGCGGACCTGGCGAACAACACGCTCGGCTGGCAGTGGACCGCGGGCTGCGGGGCGGACGCGGCGCCGTTCTTCCGCGTCTTCAATCCGGTTCAGCAGGGCGCGCGCTGGGACGCGGAGGGCGCTTACGTGCGGCGCTGGGTGCCGGAGCTCGCGCGCCTGCCCGACCGCTGGCTCCACGAGCCGTGGGCCGCGCCGGACGAGGTGTTGAGCGCCGCCGGCGTGCAGCTCGGCCGCGATTATCCGCGCCCGATCCTCGACCACGCGCAGGCGCGCCTGCGCGCGCTCGCGGCTTTTTCCAAGCGCGATCCGCGCGCCGCGACCGGCGCAGGAGGACTTCCATGAGCGTCGCCTCGCCCGCCAACACGCTGCGCTTCGGCTTCGCGTGCATCCCGCTCGGTCTGCCGCAGCCGGTCGTGCGCACGTGCCGGCTCGAGAACGCGACGCCGCAGCGCCTGCGCGAGCTCATCGAGGCGAATCTGGCCGCGCTGGACGCGTGCCTGGACTACGTCTCGCGACTCGAGCTGGATCTGTTCCGGATCAACTCGGGCGTGATCCCGTTCGCCTCGCATCCGGTCAACAAGCTGCAGTGGACGCGCCTCTACGCGGGCGAGCTCGCGGCCCTCGGACGCAAGGCGCGGCGCCTGCGCCTGCGGCTGTCGATGCACCCGGGACAATTCGTCGTGCTGAATTCTCCGACCCCGGCCACGGCGGCGTCATCGGTCGCGGAACTGCGCTACCACGCCGATTTCCTCGACGCGCTCGGCGCGCCGGACGAGAGCAAGGTCGTCATCCACCTCGGCGGCGTCTACGGCGACAAGCCGGCGGCGCTCCGCCGTCTGGAAGAGGCCTGGACGCGGCTTCCCGGAGAGGTGCGGCGCCGCCTCGTGCTCGAGAACGACGAGCGGCTGTTCTCCGTTTTCGACGCGCTCGACGCCGCGGAGCGGCTCGGCGCTCCGATGGTGTTCGATCGCTTCCACCACCGCGTGCACGGCGATCCCTCGCGCACGCCGATCCCGGCGCTGCTTCGCCGCGCGGCCGCGACGTGGAAGGCGCGCGACGGTCGCCCGAAGGTGCATTTTTCGTCTCAGGCGCGCGGCGAGAAGCCGGGCACGCACGGCGAGACGATCGATGCCGAGGAATTCCGCGGCTTCCTCGACGAGTCGAAGGATTTTTCCCTGGACGTGATGATCGAGGCGCGCGGGAAGGAGAACGCCGCTCTCGCGGCGCGCGATCTCGCCCGGAAATGCGGGAGGACCGCTTGAGCTATAAGATATTTCGCCGCGTACAGTCCCTGCCTCGGCCGCCGGCCGAGGTGTTCAAGTTCTTCGAGACGCCGGAAAACCTCGCGCGGCTGACTCCGCCGAGCCTCGGCTTCGAGATCCTCACGCCCTCGCCGATCGCGATGCGCGCGGGCGCCCTCATCGACTACTGCGTGCGCCCGTTGGGTTTTCCCCAGCGCTGGACCACCTTGATCGAGTCCTACGACCCGCCGCGCCGCTTCTCCGACGTGCAGCTGCGCGGGCCCTACTCGTTTTGGCACCACACGCACACGTTCGAGCCCGACGGCGCGGGCACGCGCATGACCGACGAGGTCCGTTACGTCCTGCCGTTCGGCCCTTTCGGCGCGCTCGCGGCGCCGTGGGTCGAGAGCCAGCTCGTGAAAATCTTCGACTACCGCGCCGAGACCGTCGCGGCGTTCTTCAAATGAGGGGGAAGTCATGAAAATCGTCGTCGCGGGAGGCAGCGGCTTCATCGGCTCGCGCTTGATCCCCGCGTTGCTCGCCGATGGCCATTCGGTCGTGCTGCTCACGCGCCGCTCCGGCGCCCGGGCGCCCGCGGGCGCGGCGGCCGTGCAATGGACGGGCCGGCCCGGAGGGGCGCGACTCTCCGCGCTCGACGGCGCGGACGCGGTCGTGAACCTCTGCGGCGTCGGCGTCGCCGATCGTCCTTGGACCGACTCGCGCCGGCGCGAGATCCTCGACAGCCGCGTCGAGTCGACGGCCGCTCTGGTCGAGGGCATCGCCGCGGCTTCGCCGCGTCCGCGGGCGCTGATCAACGCCTCCGCGGTCGGCTGGTACGGAGCGCCTTCGGAAGGCGGCGAGTCGGCTCCGCGCGGGACCGGCTACCTTCCCGAGGTTTGCGCGCGCTGGGAGGAGGAAGCGCTCAAGGCCAAGGGGGCCCGCGTCGTTTTGCTGCGCATCGGCGTGGTCCTCGGCGCGGAGGGCGGAGCGCTCGCGCGCATGCTGCTCCCGTTCCGCCTGGGCGTCGGCGGCCGCCTCGGCTCCGGCGAGCAGTGGTTCCCGTGGATTCACGTCGACGACGTGGTGGGCATGATCCGCGCCGCGCTCGCGGACGAGCGCTGGAGCGGGCCGATCAACGCGGTGGCGCCGAACCCCGCCACGAACGCGGAGTTCACGCGGGCGCTCGGCGCGGCGCTGCATCGGCCGACGGTCTTCCCGGTTCCGGCTTTCGCGCTGAAGCTGCTGCTCGGCGACATGTCGGTCCTTCTGCTGGGCAGCCAGAAGCTTCTGCCCTCGGCGGCGCTGACGCGCGGCTACGCATTCCGTCACCCGCGCGTGGACGAGGCGCTGCGCGACGTGGTCGGCGGCGCTTCAGGAAAATAGAGTATAATCGACGCGTCGCCGGGGTAGCTCAGCGGTAGAGCAGCTGTTTCGTAAACAGCAGGTCGTGGGTTCGAATCCCATCCCCGGCTTACTTTTTTTCCCGCCCGCGGCTCGCCGAGGCCGCCGCATACTTCGCAAGCCGTTCACAGACCCGACATTGACGCCCCGGGGGAAGTCGGCTATCCTTAGCCCGATGGCCGCGACAATCTTTTTCGGGCGGAGGAATCGAGGATGAGCCGCCGTTACGTTCTCGGGCGCGCCGCCGCGCTGAGCGCGACCTCCCTCCTCGCCGTCGCCGCGCCGGCGCGCGCCCTCGTCTGCGACGGCGTTCCCGCGACCATCGACGTGATCGGGTCCTCGATGGCGACGATTCGGATCGACGGCAAGGCTCTCCGGCCCGGCAAGCCGCTGCCGGGGCATGCGCGCGTCGCGGTGAGCGGCGGCCCGGTCTACGTGAAGATCGGCGAGCGCATGCTCGAGATCGAGGGGAACGCGGCATTCTCGGTGCGCGGCAACAAGGTCAAGGTCGCTTCGGGCCCGATCACCATGATCAACTACGAGGGGATGGCCATCACGTTGAACGAAGGGGACGTGGCCACGTTCTGCGATATGCCCGGGGACGCGCCGCTGAATTGGGCGAAGCCCGCGGAGCAGATCCCCTCGGAGCTCCTGCCGAGCCGGCCGCCGGCGCCGATCCCGAGTCAAAATCTGCGGATCGTCTCGCCCTCGGCGCCCTGACCCGGATGAAAACTCGCGGTGAACTCTCCTGAGGATGCGGACTCGAGCGTGAAGCCCGGAACCTGGGGAAGCCTGGCCGCTTTGGTCATGCCCGCGGTGTTCGCGCGCCCGGTGCTGGCCCAACTCCAGGACTCTGCGCCGGCGTCCGCGGGCGCCGATATCGCCGCGATCCAGTCCCAGACGCTGAACAGCATCGATTCGCTGCGCGATCCGGTGGCCGAGCCCGCGCTGCAGTACGGCGGCCTGACCGTGCTCCCGTACTACAACTGGACCGAAAGCTACGACACGAACATCTTTCTGGCCCCGCCGGGCGGGACGCCGGGCGCGGCCGGCCCCGTGCGCTCATCGTGGATCATGGACAACAATCTGGGCTTCAAGGCGGTCTACGACTACTCGCCGCGTCATCAGTTCAAGCTCGCCTACGATTTCACCGCGCTCAGCTATCAGGGCGACGGCGGCTCCGCGCAGGTCGATCCGGGAACCAACAACGCGATCGACCAGTCGCTCAGCGCCCGCTACGCGTACGACGGCCCCGACGGCGTCACGGCGAAGCTGGGCGACGACTACATCAACACCAGCGACCCCGCCGACACCGAGCTCACCGCGCGCGACAAGCGTTGGGAAAACTCCGTCGGCGGCGCGCTCGAGTACTCGCCGTCCCAGCAGGGTTTCGTTTCCGTCGACGCGGAGCAGCGGATCGACCGCTACATCGCCGACGACGCGGTCATCCGCGCGCTGCTCGACCGCATCGAGGAGACGGTCGGCGGGCGCGTCGGCTGGTACGTCGGGCCAAAAACGAAGGTCTTCGCCGCCTACCACCTGCAGGTCATGCACTTCACCGCCGACGATCCCGCGGTGACCGGAACGCCCGTGCGCGACAACCGCGCCGACGTGATCGGCGTCGGCGTCGAGGGAGAGCTCGCGCCGAAGCTGACCGCGCAATTTCAGACCGGCTACACGTACACGCGCTACGCGGCGGCGGCGCTGGACACCGGCTCCTCGATCTCGCGCATCTGGAGCTTCAACGGCAGCCTGCACTACACGCCGTGGGAGAAGACCGACGCGACCTTGTCGCTCAATCGCGGCCTCGTGCCCGCCGTGCTCGGCGCGAATCAGTACTACCTGGCGACGTCGGCGGGCTTGAACTTGATGCACCGCCTGCCGTCGGGCTTCACGGTGCTGGCGAACGGGAGTCTCGAGCGCGACGAATACGGCTCGCCGATCTCGATCGGCGGCCAGTCCAGCGGCGCGCTGTACGGCAACGCCTACATGGCCGGGGCCGGCGCGGCGTACGACTTCACCGATTGGGCGCGCGTCGCGCTGAACTTCCTGTACATCGGGCGCTTCTCGAATTTCGCCGCGTACGACTACGTCGACCGCCGCACGAGCTTCAGCCTGAGCCTGCGCGAATGAACATGATGAAGAGCGCTTTCCTCGCCCTGGCCGCGGCCGCGCTCGGCGCGTGCGCGACGCCGCGCCCCTCCGCCGCGGCCGACGCCCAGCGCGCCCAGGCCGAAGCGGCGGCGATCGCCACCGCCGTCGAGCAGGCGCACGCGCAGGAGCAGACGCGCACCAAGGACTACCGCCTCAGCGGCGCGGACTTGCTCGAGATCACCGTGTTCGGGCAGAAGAATTTGGACCGCACGGTGCGCGTGAGTCAGGACGGCACGATCACCTTCCCGCTCGTCGGCTCCGTCCGTCTCGGCGGCCTGACCACCGCGGGCGGCGAGGCCGCGCTCGCGGCCAGCCTCTCCGAGTACGTGCGCGACCCGCAGGTCACGATCTTCGTCAAGGAGTACGGCAACAAGACCGTGTTCGTCTTCGGCCAGGTCGGCAAGCCCGGCGCGGTCTCCCTGCCGGCGGAGACGCCGCTGACCGTCCTGGGCGCCGTCTCCGAGGCCGGCGGCTTCACGCGCATCGCCTCGCCCGACCGCACGCGCGTCATCCGCCTGGTCGACGGCCGCAGCCAGACCTTCGTGATCGACGTCTCGGCGATCACGAAGCGCGGAGAGAACGACAAGGACATGATCCTCCTGCCCAACGACATCGTGTTCGTCCCGGAGAGCATTTTCTAGGAGCCCCGATGAGCGCCGCCGCGGAACCCGAAGAACTGGATCTCTCGCACTACCTCGACGTGCTGCTGCGCCGCCGCTGGATCGTGCTCAGCGGCTTCACCGTCGTCTTCGTCTGCGCGCTGCTCCACGCGTTCACCTTCGTGCCGATCTACGAGGCGAACGCGCTTCTCGTTATCGAGCGCGAGCGCGGCGGCGCCAAAGTCCTCGCCGACGGGACCATGATACAGAGCGACGACGACGACTACTACCAGACGCAGTACAAGCTGCTGAAGAGCGAGTCGCTCCTGCGCCAGGTCTACGAAAAGCTCGACCTCTCCAAGACCGCGGACTTCGGCGGGCCTCACGGTCTCGCGGCGCTGCAGGGCGCGGTCGACGTGACCCCGGTCCTGCGCAGCCGCCTGGTCTACGCGGGCGTGCGCTCGCACGACCCGGTTCTCGCCGCGAGCGTCGCGAACGCGCTCGCGCAGACCTTCGTCGACCAGAACCTTTCGAACCAGCTGTTCATCTCGAAGGAGGTCCTGCGCGCCCTGCAGGCCGGTTCGGGCGACGCCGGCGCGCGCCGCAGCTACGCCGCGCTGCCGGCGGTCGTCGACAACAAGCTGATCCAGGACCTCAAGGGCGAGTACGCGAAGCTCCAGTCGCGCTATGCGGACATGTCGGCGAGCCTCACGCCGAAGCACCCCGACATGATCGCGCTGCGCGCCGACATCGACGCGCTCCAGGGACAGATCGACGCGGAGACCGACAAAATCGTGCAGAGCATGAAGACCCAGCTCTCCGGCCAGCTCAAGGGCAACAACGTGCGCATCGTCGATCCCGCGGACGTGCCCGAGCGGCCGGTGAAGCCCAACAAGCGCGGCGAGGCCCTGCTCGGCCTGATCGGCGGCCTCGCGGTCGGCGCCGGCCTTGCGTTCCTCGTCGAGGCGCTCGATCAGTCCGTGCGCACGCAGGAGGACGTGGAGAGCAAGCTCGGCCTTCCGTTCCTCGGCGAGATTCCGTTCTCCTCCGCGCGCGAGGGCAAGGTCTATGACGCCCTGCTCGCGAAGCAGTTCTCGCTGACGAGCGAGGCCGTGCGCAACCTGCGCACGATGACGGATTTCGCCGGCGCGCCGAACGGAGCGAAGGCCCTGCTCGTGACGAGCACGGTCGAGGCCGAGGGCAAGAGCTACATCGCCGCGAACCTCGCGGTCGCGTTCTCGCAGATCGGGGAGAAAGTCCTGCTGATCAGCGGCGACCTGCGCCGCCCGAGCATGCACCGCAGCTTCACCTCCACGGCGAAGCGCGGCCTCTGCGACTTTCTCGCGAAGGGTCAGAAGGTCGACGAATTGGCGGACCTCGTGCAGAAGACGGACGTTCCCGGCGTCCACTACCTGCCGTGCGGTCCGCGTTCGCCGAGCCCGTCGGAACTGCTCAACACGCCGCGGCTCGCCGCGCTGATGACCTGGGCGAAGAGCCACTACGACCGCGTGATCGTGGACTGCACGCCGTTGCTGCCGATCCACGACACCCTGCTGTGGGGCCGTCACGTGCACGCGGCGGTTTTCGTCGTGCGCTACGGGCGCACGCGCGCGCCGCTGATCGCGAAGGCCTGCCGCCGCTTGCAGGACGGCGGAGTCAAGATCCTGGGCGTCGTCGTCAACGCGTCGCGGCCCGCCGGACTCTCGTACTCCGCCTACAGCTACTACTACGGCGGGCCCGAGGCCGAGATTCCCGCGGCGTCGACCGAGCCGCGCCGCCCGTCCTGAGGCGGGTCCAGACGATGACGCGTCCGCGCCTGCCCGCGTTCGTTCCCGAGGCCCTCCTGCTGTTCGCCGCCGCTTTCGGTCCGCTCGCCTTCGGGGCGACCGAGCCTTGGTCGCGCGGGATCCTGGAACTCGACCTGCTCCTGCTCGCCGCCGCGTGCGCGCTGCGCGCACGCGCGAACTACGCCCAGCCCGCCTACCGCCGCGCGCTGCCGGCGGTCGCGGTCGTGCTGGCGATGGGTTTCGCGCAGCGCTGGAATCCGCGGCCCGCGGCGGGGCCGGCGGCGCTCTTCCCATACACGGCCTCGGCGAAGGAGACCGGGACGGCTCTCGGGCTCTGGGCGTCTTACGCGGCCCTGCTGTGGAGCGCGCCGCAGGTCTTCGATACGCGCGAGGCGCGCGCGCGCTTCGCGGGCGTCCTGCTCGGCGTCGGCGCGTTCACGGCCCTCGTGGGCCTGCTGCAGCGCGGCCAGGGCAACGCGGCCTACTACGGATTGCGCGCGGTGCGGCAGGGCGCGCCGTTCGGGCCGTACGTGAACCGCAATCACGCGGCGTCCTTTTTCGTGATGACGGGCTTCGTGGGCGCGGGACTGCTCGCCGCGCACGCGCTCGACCGGCGACGCCGCGATAGCTTCGGCGAGAGATCCGACCGCGCCGCCGCGCGGCTCATGATGGCGTTCGCGCTGTTGCTGCTGGCGGCCGGCGTCGTCGGCGCGGGCTCGCGCGGCGCCGCGGTCTCGTGCGCGCTGGCGGCCTGGGGCGTCGCCGCGCTCGCGACGCGGTTCGTCTCGCGCCGCGGTCCGCGCCTGGCCGCGCGCGCGGGCGTGATTGCGCTCGCGGGCGCTTTGGCGCTCGTCGCCGCGCGCCGTCCTCTGCTCGTCGGCGGAATCCTCGGCGCGCCCGACGCGTCCACGGCCTATCGCCTGTCGATGTACCGCTCGGGCGCCGAGATGCTGAAGGATTTCCCCGTCTGGGGCGTCGGCCTCGGCGCGGCGCGCGCCGTCTATCCGATTTACCGGGAGAGCATGGTTTCCGGCGTCGTCGAGCACCTGCACAGCGACTGGCTCGAACTCACCGTCGAGCTCGGCCTCGTCGGCGCGCTCGCGCTGGTTGCGGGGCTCGCCGCGTTCCTCGCCGACGTCGTCGCCGCCTGGACCCGCGAGCCGTCGCGCACGCGGCGCCTGCTCGGGGCCGGAACTCTCGCCGCCGCCGCCGCCTTTCTCCTGCACGAGGCCGTGGACTTCAGCTTCCAAGTTCCCGCCAACGCGGTCACGTTCTTCGCTCTGCTCGCCTATCTGAGCGCGCTGACCGCGCCCGACGCGCAGCGCGGGCTCGCCGCCGCGCCGGGCGCACGGTAGACGCGCATGGAATCGCTCGAGCGGCTCGCGAAGCGCCTCGCTCCGGACGCCCTCGTCGACTGGCTGCGCCGGCGCCGCCTCGAGCGCCTGCGCCGCGAGAACGAGAGCAAGAGCGCGGCCGAGGTCTTCGGCGCGGTATACGCGAAAAATCTGTGGGGCGGGGCGCCCGGGGAATACAATTCCGGCCGCGGTTCGGATCCCGACCTCGTCGGCCCTTACTGCGCGCTCGTACGCCGATTCGTCGCCGAGCGCGGGGTGAGGTCGGTCCTCGACGTCGGCTGCGGCGACTTCCGGGTCGGCCGCCAGCTCCTGGAGCCCGGCGTCCGCTACCTGGGCGTCGACGTCGTTCCCGATCTGATCGCGCGCAACGCGCACGAGTTCGGCACGGACCTCATCGAGTTCCGGACCTTGAACGTCGTCGAGGACGCCCTGCCCGGCGCGGACCTGGTGCTCGTGCGCCAAGTTCTTCAACACCTGTCCAACGCGGAGATCGCGCGCGTGCTTGATAAGCTGCGGCGCTTTCCGCGCGTGCTGATCACCGAGCATTATCCCGCGCCGGGCGCACGCCGGGCGCCGAACCTCGACAAGCCTCACGGCGGCGACACGCGGATCCCGGACGGCTCCGCCGTGTATCTCGATGAGCCGCCGTTCCTCCTGCGCGATCTGCGCCTCGTCTTGGAGACGCCCCTGCCGCGCGGCGTCGGCGCGGAGGGCGAGACGCTGCGAACCTTCCTGTTGGAACCAGGCGCCTGAGCGCGCGTGCGCGGTCCGGCGCGTTTCCGGGGATCACGGGGTTTTCGCAAAGAATGATTGCACAATTTGCGAACCGGCCCTATACTTCCCGGGTGGAAGACGAGCGCCCGGCGGTTCTCCGTTGAAAGCGACAGGTTTTCGCGGCTCGCGCCTCGGCGGCGCGCTGCGCGCTTTGGTCTGGCGCTTCGGGCGCCGGCTCTACTGCTGGGCGCGCGGCGACTTCCTGAACCGCCCGGAAACGAACGGCGAGTACTGGCTGATCGAGAACTTCTTCGAGTCCGCGGGCCCGGACACGGTGGTCCTCGACGTCGGCGCGAACGTCGGCGACTGGACCGCGCGCGTCCTCGAGGCCGCCGCCGCGCGCGGCGCGCAGGTCGAAGTCCATGCCTTCGAGCCGTGCTCCGCCACGCGCGCGCTCCTCGCCCAGCGGCTCTCGGGCCGGCGCGGCGTCGCGATCAGTCCCTGCGCCGTCTCCGCGTCGGAGGGGGAAGCCGATTTCTTCAGCCGCGGCGCCGGCGCGGGCACGAATTCGCTCGCCGCGCGCCCGGGCGACGCGGTCGAGCGGGTGCGGACGACGACCATCGACGCGTACGCGGCCCAGAAAGGGCTCGGCGCGATCGGCCTGCTGAAGATCGACGCCGAGGGCTACGACTTCGCGGTCCTCAGGGGCGCGGAGCGTCTGCTCGCCTCGGGTCGCGTCGAGGTCGTGCAGTTCGAGTACAACTGGCAGTGGCTCTCCAACCACGTTTCCCTGCGCGACGTGTTCGATTTCATCGCGGGGAAGCCTTACCGCCTCGGCAAGCTGGCGGGGCCCGCGGTCGAGCTTTACGCCGAATGGCACTTCGAGCTCGATCGGTTCTTCGAGAACAATTACGTCCTCGTTCGCGAGGGCAGCCCGCTGCTCGACGGCGCGCGCGCGATGAGCTTCGACGCGAGCAACTGCGCGCGCGAGGTCGAGTAGCCCATGTCCCTGATCCGGCACTCGCTGCTCGCCGCCGCCTCCGCGATCGTGATCTCGGCCGCGCGCTTCGCCCTCACCGCGGTCGTCGCCCGGCGTCTCTCTCAGGCGGGCTACGGCGAGTTCGCGTACGCGCAGTGGCTCGTCGACGTCTCGTTTCTCGTCTGCAGTCTCGGAGCCGCGGGCGTCGCGAGCCGCTACGTCGCCGAGTATCGCGACCGGCCGCGGCGGCTCGCCGCGCTGACGGCGCGCTGGCTTCCCTACGCGGCCGGGCTGCCCCTGCTGACGAGTGCCGGCGTCGTGCTCGGCGCGCGGATGTCCGGCGTGCGCCTCGCGCCGGACGAGACGGCGATTCTCGCCGTGTGGGCCGCGGCCAACGGCGCGTGGGCGATGCAGACCGCGTTCCTCGTCGGCCGCCAGCGCTTCGACCTGCTCCTGCGCGCGAACGCGGTCGCGGGCGCGCTCATGGTCGGCGGCGCCCTGATCCTGCCGATCCGCGCGGACGGCGTCGTTCTCGTGTTCCTTCTCATGGGCGTCTCGTGCGGCGCGGCGGCGCTGATCGGTCTCCGCGAGACCGCGCGCGCGGCGTTCGCGCCGTCGGAGCCGATCGCGGCGGCGGACTGGCGCGCCGTGCGCGGCTACGCGTTTAACATTTGGGTCAGCGCTCTGCTGTGGAATCTGGTCTGGTCGCAGGGCGAGTTGCCGTTCGTGCGCGCGAGCTTCGGCGACGCCGGCGTCGCCCGCTACGACGCGGCGCTGACTTTGTTCGGCGGCGCGATCCAAGGGATGATGCTCGTCGTTTCGGGCATCGGCCCGCACCTGACGGCGCTGTGGGGGAGCGAGCGGCGCGCCGAAGCGATCGGCACTGCGCGCAAGGCCATGGACGTCCAGCTCCTGCTCAGCGCGGCGGGGGCGCTCGTCCTGATCTGCGCCGGTCCGGAACTGCTCGCCCTCGCGTTCGGCGCGCCGTACCGCGCCGCGGCGGCGCCTCTTTCGGCGCTGGCGCTCGGTCTGCTCGCGATGTCCGCGTCGAGCCACAACCACGTTCTCCAGATCGCGACCGACGCCCGCTTCACGCGGGACACGACCGTGCTGGGTCTCGTGCTGCTCTTCGCGTCGGCGGCGCTGCTCACGCCGCGCTTCGGCCTGATCGGGACCGCCGCGGCGCGCGCCGGGACGACGGCCGCGCTGGCGCTCGTCTCCTGGGTCGCGTCCGTGCGCCGCTGGGGGCCGCGCGCGGTGCCCGGGCGCAACCTGCTCATCGCGGCGTGCGCGACGGCCGGCGGACTGGCGGCCGCCGCGCGGTGGAGCGACGCGGGTCCGCGCTACGCCGCGCTCGGCGCCGCGCTGGCGGCGCTCGCCCTCTTGATGCGCGACGAGCGCGGGCGCCTGCTCGCGGTGCTCCTGCCGCGGCTTGCGCTTGCGCGCGGCGTCGACGTCGAAGTCGCGGCGTCCGGGGCGGAAGAATTGATTCTCCCGGGGCCGCGATGAGCGAGCGACTGCGCCTGGCGGTCGTCGTGTCGCATCCGATCCAGTATTTCTCGCCGCTCTACGCGGAGCTCGCCCGCCGCGCCGACGTCGACTTGACCGTCTACTACGGCGAGCGCTGGGGACTCGACGCGTCGCTCGACGCGGGCTTCGGGCGCGAGGTGCGCTGGGACGTCCCGCTGCTCAAGGGCTACGCGAGCCGTTTCCTGCCCAACCGCAGTCTCGCGCCGAAGAACGGCGCGTTCTTCGGCCTGTTCAATCCGGCGCTGCTCGGCGAACTGCGCCGCGGCCGCTACGACGCGGTGCTGGTCAACGGCTACAATTACGCGACGTACTGGCTCGCGTTCGCCTACGGCGCGGCGAGCGGGACCCCGCTCCTCTTGCGCGGCGAGTCGAATCTGCTGAATCCGCGGCCGCTCGCGACGCGGTTCTTCAAGCGCCTGGCGCTCGTCCCGCTCTTCCGCCGCATCGGCGGCTTTCTGTACATCGGTCGGGCCACGAAGGACTACTACCGTCACTACGGCGTCGACGAGTCCCGTCTCTTCCACGCGCCCTACGTCGTCGACAACGCGTTTTGGAAGCGCGGCGCGCTGGAAGCGCGGCCCCACCGCGCGCAGCTGCGCGCGCGCGTCGGCGTCGCGGACGGGCGGCCGGCGCTCCTGTTCGTCGGCAAGCTGATCGAGGCCAAGGAGCCGCTTCTGCTCCTCGAGGCGTTCCGGCGGATTCGCGCGCGCCGTCCCTGCGCGCTGATTTTCGCCGGCGACGGCCCGCTGCGCGCGGAGCTCGAGCGGCGCATCGCGCGCGACGCGGTCCCGGACGTCCGCATCACGGGCTTCCTCAACCAATCCGAGCTTTCGCGCGCGTACGCGGCCGGCGACGTCTTCGTGCTGCCTTCGCGGCTCGAGCCCTGGGGTCTGGTGGTCAACGAGGCGATGAACTTCTCCCTGCCGGTCGTCGTCACCGACCGAGTCGGCTGCGCCGGGGATCTGGTCGTCGCGGGCGAGAACGGCGCGATCGTGCCGGCCGGAGACGGAGCGGCGCTCGAGGCCGTCCTCGACCGCCTCGTCGCGGACGCGGAACTGCGGCGCCGTTGGGGGGCGCGCTCGGCCGAGATCGTCGCCGAGTTCGGCTTGGAGCGGGCGGCGGACGGCATCGTCGCCGCGGCGCGCTTCGCGGCCGGCCGGACCGCGCCGCGCGCGGAGGTCCGCGCATGACGCGCCGAGCCGCCGCGGCGTCGGACGCGGCCCCTCGCGCTCCCGCGTCCGCCCCGGCCGACGCGGGCGCGGCGGCCGCTCCGGACTTCCGGCACTGGCGCGGCGCGGGAATCCTTCTGCTCCTGATCGGCGTCGCGGCGCATCTCGCGCACGGCATCGTCGCGGGCGGCGAGTGGTGGATTCCCGGCGCGTTCACGAGCGCGAGCGGGGTCGTCCTCCTGCCCGCGATCGCGCGCGCGCTGCGCGCCGGACGGCGCCAGGTTTTGTCGGACCACGTTCTCGTTCTCGCGAGCGCGTTCGAGCTGTACTTCGTCTTCGGCGCCCTGCTGATCCCGTTCGGGCCGCCGGAGCAGGCGCGTCTCGCGCAGACGTTCTACGCGATCGACGCGGCGCTCGCCATGCGCGTCTGCGCGATCAACTCGATCGGCCTCGGCTGCGCGTTGATCGCGAGCTCGCTCGTCAAGCGCCGCTGGATCGCGCGCGTGTCGCGCGGCGTCGTGCAGGTCGGGCTGAATCTCTCGCACGTCTGGGTCATCGCCGCGTTCCTGGCGATCGGCGGCTACAGCTCGTACTACGTCTGGGCCTTCGAGTTCGGCCTGCGCTCCGGAACGCCGTCCGGCCTCGTCTACAATCTCTCGCGCCTGATGCTCGTCGCGATCATGCTCGCGGTCGCGCACCGCGGCCGGGGCTCGAGCGCGCTGACCGCCGCGGCGCTGGCGCTGGCGATCGCGCAGTGCGTCGTCGGCTTGATCATGCTGAACAAGTCTTCGGTCATGTTTCCGCTGTTGGCGCTCATGGCCGGGCTGTGCTGGCGCTTCGGCGTGCGCCGCGTCCTGCTGCCGGGATTCGCCGCGATCGTTCCGGTCTTCCTGCTCATCGCCTCGCCGGTGAATCGCGGCCGCGACTTCTACTGGGCGAAGTCGCGCGTGAACTTGACGGTCAACGTCTCCGAACGCCTGGATTTCCTGAAGGACGCGTTCCTGCATCCGAACAACTTCCGCACGGGCGGCGAGTACTCGGACTGGGGGCGCCTCTGCTACACGGCGCCGCAGGGCGCCGCGGTCGAGTACTACGACGCGGGCGAAGAAGGCGACGACTACAAGAAGCTGCTCTGGGTCTTCCTGCCGCGCTTCCTGTTCCCGAGCAAGCCGATCATGACGTCGGCCGGCGCGGAGTTCAGCTACAAGATCATCGGCGACGACACGACGTACACCGGCGTGGGCCTGTTCATCGACGGCTACTACAACCTGGGCTGGCTCGGCGCGATCGGCGTCGGCGTCGCCGTCGGCGCGATCCTGACCTGGACCGCGACGTTCGCGGCCGAAGTCTATGCCGCGGGCTCGTTGGTCTGGCTCCCCATGGCCATGCTCGGCAGCATGATGGGGTTCCGCATCGACGGCAACTTTCTCGCCGACGACTGGGGGCCCGTCGTCTTGATGGGTTATGTTATCCTGGCCGGAATGCTCTTGGCCGCGCGAACGCGCAGGACGGTCCGGTGACGACGCGCATTCTCTTCGTCGGCGACAATTGGCACGGCTCCAGCGCGCGCTCGATGCGCGAGGCTCTGGCCGCGCGCTCGGACCTGGCGCTCACCGACGTCGGCGAGGACCGCTACGTTCCCGCCTACCGCGGCGCGGCCCTGCGTCTGGCCGGACGCCTTCTGCGCCCGCTCCAGCGGCGCGAGCTCGCGGCCGCGATCCGGGCCGCCGCGGCCGAATTCCGTCCCGACGCGCTGCTGGTCTACAAAGGGCGCTGGATCAGCGCAGGCCTGATCGAGGAGCTGTCGCGCCGCGGCGTCGCGACGGTCAACGTGTTTCCCGATCTCTCGCCGCACGCGCACGGCCGCGCGCTGCGCGAGGCGATCGGCCGCTACGACCTCGTGATCTCGACGAAGCCGAGCCACCCGCCGCTGTGGCGGTCGCTCTACGGCTACGCGAACGCCTGCGTGTGCGTCCCGCACGGCTACGATCCCGACGTGCACCTGTGGGAGGAGCCGGCGCCGGAGGCGGATCGCGACGCGGCGCTGTGCGCGACGTGGCGGCCGGAGTACGACCGGCTGCTGCGCGCGCTGGCCGAAGAGCTCGGCGACCAGGTCTCCTTCGCGGTCGCGGGCGCGGGCTGGCCCGAGCATCGCCGCGGATTTCCCGCGCGCTGGCGCTTCTTCGGGCCCGCAGTGGGACGGGCCTACGGCGAGTTCCTCCGCGGGGCCAAGATCGCCGTCGCTCCGGTCAACGGCGCGATCGCGGTCGACGGCGCGACTCAGCCCGGCGACCAGGACTCGACGCGCACCTACGAGCTCGCGGCCGCGCATTGCTTCTTCCTGCACCAGCGCTCCGCGTACGCCGCCGAGATCTACGACGAGAAAACCGAGGTCCCTTTCTGGAGCGGCCCCGCGGAGCTGGCCGCGCTGATCCGGCGCTGGCTTCCCGACGCGGCCGGTCGCCGCGCGATGGCGGAGCGCGCGCACGCGCGCGCGGTGCCGGCCTACTCGATCCCGCGCCGCGCCGCGAGCGTGCTCGCTCACGTCGAGCGGCTCGTGCGCGGCCGCGCCGACGCGGGCGCCAGGAGAGGAACGCCCCGATGACGACGTCCTCCGAGCCGGACGATCGCGCCCGCCTCTACGGCGCTTACGTCTCCGCGCGCGGCGCGCAAGGAGCGCCGTCCGATCTCGCGGGCCTCGCGCCGCGCGCGCCGTACCTGCGCCGGCTCGTGCGCGAGCACTTCCCGGCGGACCGCGCCGCGAGAATTCTCGATCTCGGCTGCGGCTGCGGCGCCCTGCTCCATTTCGCGCGGCTCGAGGGCTATACGCGCGCCTCGGGCGTGGACCGCTCGCCCGAGCAGGTCGAAGCCGCTCGGCGTCTCGGCATCGCGGGAGTGACGCTCGGCGATCTCGCGACGAGCCTGGGCGCGGTCGAGGACGCGTCGCTGGACGTCGTCGTCTGCTTCGACGTGCTCGAGCATCTCGACAAGCGCGAGGTGCTCGACTTCACGGATATCGTCTACCGAAAGCTCAAGAAGGGCGGGCGCTGGATCGTCCATGCTCCGAACGGCGAGTCGCCGTTCCTCGGGCGCGTGCGCTACGGGGACTTCACGCACGAGCAGGCCTTCACGCGGGAGTCGATCTCTCAGGTCGCGCGCACGGCGGGCTTTCGCGACGTGCTCTGCTTCGAGGACGTCCCCGTCGTTCACGGTCCGATCAGCGCCGCGCGGCGCGCGCTGTGGCATGTCCTTCGTACGGTCCTAAGATTTTGGCTGGCGGTGGAGACGGGCGACCTCGGCGCGAGCGCGATCTTCAGTCAAAACCTGCTCGCGGTCGCGGAGAAGTAAGGGGGCGCGGGTGACCGTCATCCAATTCCTGCGCCGGCCGGGAAACGGCCGCTTCAGCATCGAGCGCATCTTCGCGGACGTGCGCGCGCGCCTGCCCGAGCGTGTCCGCTGCCGCGCGGTCGTCTCGCGCTATGAGAGCCGCGGCTTCTGGCCGCGCGTCGGCGCCATACTCGAAGCCGCGCGAAGCGCGGCGGACGTCTACCACGTCACCGGCGACGTGCATTACCTGACGTACCTGCTGCCCAAATCCCGGACCTTGCTCACGGTCCACGACTGCGCGTCCCTGCACCGCCTGACGGGATGGCGGCGCGCCCTGGTGCGGTTTTTCTGGTTCTGGGTGCCGCTGCGCCGCGCGGGCCTCGTGTCCGCGATCTCGGAGTTCACGAAAGGCGAGCTCGTCAGCCTCGTCGGCGGCGATCCCGCGAAGATCCGCGTGATCCCGAACCCGGTGTCGGACTCCTTTCGCGCGAGCCCGCGGCCGCTGCGCGCCGAGCGCCCCGTCGTGCTCCACGTCGGCGCCACGCCGAACAAGAACCTCGCCCGCGTGGCCGAGGCGCTGCGCGGGGTGCCCTGCCGACTGCGCGTCGTCGGCGAGACGCGGCCCGAGGACTTGCGCGCGCTCGAGGCGTCCGGCGTGGAATTCTCGCGCGCGGGGGAGCTCGAGGCCGCGGCGCTCGTGCGCGAGTACGAGGAGTGCGACCTGCTCGTCTTCGCGTCCACGTACGAGGGTTTCGGCCTGCCGATCCTGGAGGCGCAGGCCGTCGGCCGCCCCGTGGTGACGAGCGCGCTCGCGCCGATGTCCGAGGTCGCGGGCGGCGCCGCGTGCCTCGTCGATCCGTTCTCGGTCGAGAGCATCCGCGCCGGTGTCTTGCGCGTGATCGCGGACGCCGGCTACCGCGAGGACCTGGTCCGCCGCGGCTTTCTGAACGCGCAGAGCCATCGCGCGGAGAAGATCGCCGCCCGCTACGTCGCGCTCTACGACGAGCTTTCCGGCGCGGTCCGCGGGGGGGCGACGCCATGTGCGGCATAGCGGGCGCCGTCTGGGCTGAGCCCGCGTTCGGCTCCGTCGCGCCGGCCGCGGTCCGGCTCATGACCGACCGCATGAGGGCGCGCGGGCCCGACGCCGAGGGGCATTGGACCGCGGACGGAGCGGCGCTCGGTCATCGGCGTCTCGCGATCCTCGACCTCGACCGCCGCGCCGATCAGCCGATGATCTCGGCCGACGGTCGCTACGCGCTCGTCTTCAACGGCGAGATCTACAACTTCCGCGAGCTGCGGCGCGCGCTGGAAGCGGACGGCGTTTCCTTCCGCACGTCGTCCGACACCGAGGTCCTGCTCGCGCTGTACGCGCGCGAGGGGGGCCGGATGCTGGCGCGCCTGCGCGGCATGTTCGCCTTCGCCGTCTGGGACGCGCGCGAGCGCGAGCTGTTCCTCGCGCGCGATCCGTACGGCATCAAGCCGCTCTATTATCACGCGCGCGAGGGGGGCGCGACGGTCTTCGCGTCGCAGGTCAAGGCGCTGCTGGCCTCGGGGCTCGTTCCCGCGCGCCGCGAGCCCGCCGGGCTCGCCGGCTTCTACCTGTGGGGCAGCGTGCCCGAGCCGTGGACGCTGTACCGAGGCGTGCTCGCGCTGCCCGCCGGGCATTTCCTGCGCGTGCGGGCGGGCGCGCCGCTCGAGCCGGAGCGGTGGAGCGACGTCCGCGAGCGCTGGCGCGGCGCGGCCGAGTGCGCGGACGGGCCGGCTCTCGCCCTGCGCGTGCGGGTCGCGGTCGAGGACTCGGTGCGCGCGCACTTGGTCGCCGACGTCCCGGTCAGCGTGTTTCTGTCCGGCGGCGTCGACTCCGCGGCGATCGCCGCGCTCGCGCGCGGACTCGGCGCGTCGGTCGAGGGCGTGACGATCAGTTTCGACGAGTTCGCGGGACGCGCGGAAGACGAGGCGCCCGCCGCGGCCGCCGTCGCGCGGCGCTTCGGTCTCGCGCACCGCGTGCGCCGCGTGACGCGCGCGGAGTTCGAGACGGACCGGCCGCGCATTTTGGACGCGATGGACCAGCCGTCGATCGACGGCGTCAATGCGTGGTTCGCGGCGAAGGCCGCGGCGGAGCGCGGCTTCAAGGTCGCTCTGTCCGGGATCGGCGGGGACGAGCTGTTCGGCGGCTACTCGTCCTTCCGCCGCGTCCCGCGCGCCGCGGGTCTGGGCCGTCTCGCGGCGGCGCTTCCCGGCGGGCGCGAGCTTCTGCGCAGCGCGGGCCGCCGACTCGCGCGCGGCCGCGCGCGGCCGAAGTACGCCGCGGCCTCGCTGTTCCTCGACAGTCTGGAAGGAGCGTACTTCCTCTACCGCGGACTCTTCATGCCGGACGAGCTTGCGGCGCTGATGGGCGCGGACGCGGCGGCGGAAGGACTCGCGCGGCTGGGCGGCGCGCCGGCGGGACTCGAGCGCGCGGGCGCGCGCGACGCGTTCTGCGCCGTGGGCCTGCTCGAGTCGACGCAGTACCTGCGCCATCAGCTCCTGCGCGACGCCGACTGGGCGAGCATGGCGCACTCGCTCGAGCTGCGCACGCCCCTCGTCGACGCGACTCTCTTGGACGCGCTCGGTCCTCTGGTTTCATCCTTCACGGGCGGCCGGGGCAAGAGAGCGCTCGCCAAGTGCCCGAGCGCGCCGCTGCCGGCGGCCGTCGTCGCGCGCGCGAAGACGGGCTTCGGCCTGCCGCTGGGCGGTTGGCTCGCGGGCGCCGCGGACGAGCCGTGGGCGCGGCGCTGGGCGCGCCGGGTGATCGCGGAGTCGTTCGCGTGAGAGCGATCCACGTGGTCCCCGCGGTCTCCGAGGAGGCCTCCGGCCCGTCCTACTCCGTGCCGCGCCTGTGCGAGTCCCTGATCGCTTCCGGACTCGACGTGACGCTCGCGACGCTCGATTGGGCGCCGTCCGCGAGCGCTCCGTCCTACCAGAAGAAATTTCCGCTGGGCTTCGGTCCGCGGCAGCTGGGCGTGTCTCCTCCCATGAGGAATTGGCTCGCGCAGGAGTCGCGCGCCGGCCGCGCGGACATTCTCCACAATCACGGCCTTTGGATGATGCCGAACGTCTACACGAGCTGGGCGCGCCGCGGCGCCCGCGCGCGCCTCGTCGTGTCGCCGCGCGGGACTCTGTCCGATTGGGCGCTGGCCTGGCATCCGCTCCGCAAGAAGATCTTCTGGAGGTTCTGGCAGGAGGACGCCCTGCGCGCGGCCGACTGCTTTCATGCGACGTCGCCGGAGGAGTGCGCCGACGTCAGGCGCCGCGGCTTCCTTCAGCCGATCGCGATCCTACCCAACGGCATCGACGTCCCGCCTCTTCTGAGGACGCCCTCCGGCTCGCGCCGTCGCCTCCTGTTCCTCGGCCGCATCCATCCGATCAAGGGGATCGACCTCCTCCTGCGCGCCTGGCGCAGCGTGCAGGACCGCTTCGCCGATTGGGAGTTGCACGTCGCAGGTCCCGAAGACGATTCCGGCTATCTGAACAAGATGAAATCCCTCGCGTCCGACCTGAGCCTCGAGCGCGTCGTCTTCCGCGGCCCCGTCTTCGGCGCGGACAAACTGCAGGCGTATCGGGAGGCGGAGCTCTTCGTGCTGCCCACGCGCGCGGAAAATTTCGGCATGACGGTGGCGGAGGCCCTGGCGGCGGGAACGCCGACGATCACCACCCGCGGCGCGCCGTGGAACGGGCTCGACAAGAAGGGCGCGGGCTGGTGGATCGACCTCGGCCTCGAGCCGCTGGCGGCCTGCCTCGAAAAGGCCCTGGCGGAGCCGGCGCAGCGGCTGGCCGCGATGGGCCGCGCCGGGCGCGACTGGATGCTCGAGGACTACGCGTGGCCGAGCATCGTCGTCCAGCATGCGGCGGTGTATCGCTGGCTGCTCGAGGGAGGCGCGGCGCCGAGCTGCGTGAGGACCTCCTGATGAGCGCGCCCGAAGCCGCCGGCGCGTGCCCGCTCTGCTCCGGCGCGGAATTCGCGCCGAGCCGCTTCGGCCTGCGGCGCTGCGCGCGCTGCGGACTGGTCGTCGCGTCGGCGGTGTGGCGCAGGTCGGGAAACGAAGAGCTCAACGAGAAATTCTTCAACGAGGGCTTCGAGACGCGGCGTTCGTTCTGGGTCCGCCTCTTCGAGCGCCGCAACGACGGCCGCACCCTCGGCCGCCTGCCCGCGACGCGCGGGCGCCTGCTCGAGATCGGCGTGGGCAGCGGCTCCTTCCTCGCCCGCGCCGCGCAGTGCGGCTACGCCGCCGTCGGCTGCGACTTGTCCGCCGCGATCTGCCGGGAGGTTTCGCGCCGCACCGGGCTGCCCGTGCATTGCGGGGGGCTCGGCGCGGTCCCGCGCGGGGAATTGTTCGACGTCGTGGTCATGAATCACGTGCTCGAGCACGTCGCCGATCCCGTGGCCCTGCTGCGCGCCGCGCGCGCGCGGCTGACGCCGCGCGGCATCCTGCATCTCGCCGTGCCGAACGTCGCGGCGCCGGAAGCCGTGTTGCCCGGCTGGAACAGCTACGAGCCCTATCACCTGCTGTACTTCACTCCGGACACGCTGCGCGCGGCTTTGGAGCGCGCGGGCTTTTCGGTCGAGAGCCTGGTCACGCACGAATCCTTCTCCGGCTGGTTTCTGGCCTTTCTGCGCACGGCGAGGGGCGCCGCCTCGGCGCCGCGCGCGGCGGGCGCGGCCTCGGCGGGCGCAAGGTCCGCCGTCGCGGAGCACGCGTATCGCCTGGCGATGGTCGCCGCGGGAGTCGTCACGTGGCCGGCGCGCCGGATCCAGGAAGTCCTGATGAAGGGCGACGAGATCGTCGCGCTCGCGCGGGCGGGGGAGACGGCCGATGAATGATGCGCGGCCCGCCGCCCCCGCGGTCGTGATCCTCACGCGCGACGAGGAGCTGAACCTCCCGCGCGCGCTCGACTCGGTCGCCGGCTGGGCGGACGAAATCCACGTGCTGGACTCCTTCAGCGCGGACCGCACCGTAGAGATCGCGCGCGCGTACGGCGCGCGCGTCGAGCAGCACGCGTTCGAGGACTACGCGCGCCAGCGCAACCACGCGCTCGAGAAGCTCCCGATCCGCGCGGAGTGGATCCTGTTCCTGGACGCGGACGAGCAGATGACGCCCGAGCTCAAGGCCGAGATATCCGCGCGCCTGGAGTCCGCGCCGGCCGAGAACGGCTTCTATCTCAAACGGCGCTTCATTTGGATGGGACGCTGGATCCGCCGCGGCTACTACCCGACGTGGATCCTGCGCCTCTTCCGGCGCGGCAAGGGCCGCTGCGAGGAGCGCGCGGTCAACGAGCACATCGTCGTCGACGGCGCGACCGCGCGCTTGGAGAACGACTTCAATCATGAGGACCTCCGCGGCGTCGGCCATTGGATCGCGAAGCACGACGACTACGCGCGGCGCGAGGCGCGCGAGCTGCTGAAGAGCGCCGCATCCGGTTCCGGGGAGGGGGAGATCCCCGCCCGCCTCTTCGGCGATCAGGCGGAGCGCAAGCGCTGGCTGCGGCGGCGCGTCTGGAACAACCTGCCGCCGCTGCTCCGCCCTTTCTTTTATTTCTTCTATCGCTACGTTCTGTGCGGCGGATTTCTGGACGGGCGCGAGGCGTTCATCTATCACTTCCTGCAGGCGCTCTGGTATCCGCTGCTGATCGACGCGCATTATCTCGAACTGAGCCGAAAATGAAGAGCCTGTTCGCGACGCTGAATTTTATCTGGTCCGCCCCGCTCAACCGCGGACACCGCATGGCGGCGCTCGGGCGCTGGCTGAGCTGGCAGCTGCGCAGCCGCCTCTCCTCCGGCGAGGTCGTCGTCGCGTTCGGGCCGAAGACGCGGCTGGCGGCGACGTCGGGCATGGCCGGCGCCACCGGCAACATCTACGCGGGGCTCCACGAGTTCGAGGACATGGCGTTTCTTCTCCACTTCCTGCGCCCCGAGGATTTCTTCGTCGACGTCGGCGCGAACGTGGGTTCGTACGCGATTCTCGCGGCGGGCGAGGCGGGTTGCCGCGTCGCGGCGTTCGAGCCGGTCCCCGCGACGTTCGAGAGCCTGGGGCGCAACGTCCGTCTCAATCGTTTGGAGGGCCGCGTCGACGCGCGCCGCGTCTGCGTCGGCGCGCGCGCCGGCGTCGTCGCGGTGTCCGCCGGACTGGACTGCATGAACCACGTCGCGCCGCCGGGCGGGGAGCCGGACGCGGTGGAGGCGCCGGCCGACCGTCTCGACGCGCTGGTTGAATGCGCCGGGACGACGCTGATCAAGATCGACGTCGAGGGCTACGAGACCGCGGTCGTCGCGGGCGCCGAGCAGACCTTGCGCCGCGCGGAGACCGTCGCGGTGATCATGGAGCTCAACGGCAGCGGACGCCGCTACGGATTCGACGAGCGCGCGCTGCACGAGCGCATGCTTTCCTTCGGGTTTCGTCCCTACTCCTACGAGCCGTTTTCCCGGACTTTGACCGCGCTGGACGGTCCGAACGCGAAGGCCGGCAACACCCTCTATCTGAAGGTCGACGAGCGCCTGCGGCGGCGCCTGGCCGAGGCGCCGCCGAGGACGATCAACGGGACGACTTTCTGAGCAGGCGCGCGGCTTACGCGGCCGCGAGGACAATAGTAAGATGATCGAAGCCGGCGGAAGACTCAGCGAAGGGGAACAGCGATGAGCACGATTCTGGTCACGGGCGGGCGCGGCTTCATCGGGACGAATCTGGTCGGCGAACTGCGCGGACGCGGCCACGAAGTCTGGACCGCGGACATCGCGGCCGGTCCGGACGCGCAGCACTACAAGGCGGACGTCGGCGTCTATCAGCAGCTCGACGCGATCTTCCGCGCGCGCAAGTTCGACTTCGTCTACCATCTCGCCGCCGAGTACGGCCGCTGGAACGGCGAGGATCACTACGAGAACCTGTGGCGCACGAACACGATCGGAACCAAGAACGTGCTGCGTCTGCAGGAGCAGCACCGCTTCAAGATGATCTTCTTCTCCAGCGCCGAGGTCTACGGCGACTACGACCGCTTGATGAGCGAGGACGTGATGGAAAAAGTCCCGATCAGGCAAATGAACGACTATGCGATCTCGAAGTGGGCCGGCGAGCTGCAGTGCCTCAACCACGCGGCGATGTTCGGCGTCGAAACGGTGCGCGTGCGCCCGGTCGGCTGCTACGGTCCGCACGAGCACTATAACCGCTACCGCGGCGTGATCCCGATCATGGTCTACAGCTGTCTCCATCAAAAGCCATTCACGGTCCACCGCGGCCACAAGCGCATCTTCGATTACGTCGAGGACACCTGCCGCACGTTCGCGAACATCGTCGACAACTTCAAGCCCGGCGAAGTCTACAACGTCGGCGGGCGCGAGGAATGGGTGACCGGCATCGAGGAACTCGCGGAGATCGTCCTGGAGACTACGGGCGCGTCCAAGTCCTTGGCCCAATATAAAGGAGAGGAGGCGTTCACGACGAAGGTCAAGATCGTCGATTTCTCGAAAGCCCGGCGAGAGCTGAAGCACGATCCGAAAGTCGACATCCGGGAAGGCGTCCGCCGCTACGCGGAGTGGATGAGGAGGACCCATGGTTGACTACAAGGCGCACTTCAAGGGCAAGACGGTTCTCATCACCGGCGGCGCGGGCGCGATCGGCTCGAATCTGGCGCGGACGATCGCGGAGCTCGGCGCGCGCGCGGTGGTGGTCCTCGACGACATGTCGGCGGCCTACGCGTGGAACGTCCCGTCCTTGCCGAACGTGCTGTTCGTGAAGGGCAGCGTGACCGACGAGGGGGCGCTCAAGCGCGTTTTCGACGAGAAGCCGGACGTCGTCTACCACCTCGCCGCGTTCTTCGCGAATCAGAACTCCGTCGACTATCCGCAGCGGGACCTGATGACGAACGGGCTCGGCACCTTGCTCGTCTATCAGTACGCGCGCATGTGCGGGGTCGCCCGCGTCGTCTACGCGTCCTCGGGCTGCTCGATCTACGGTTCGGCGGCGCCGCTGCCGCTGAAGGAGGACTTCGTCTCTCTTCATCTGACGACGCCGTACCAAATCACGAAAATGCTCGGCGAGCTGTACGCGAACTTCTTCCATCATCACTACGGCCTCGAGATCGTGAAGACGCGGTTCTTCAACTCGTTCGGCCCGGGCGAGGTGCCCGGCCAGTACCGCAACGTCATCCCGAACTTCATCTACCGGGCCATGCTCGGCCAGACCTTGCCGTTCACCGGCTCGGGCGAGGAGACGCGCGATTTCACCTACGTCGGGGACATCGTCGACGGCCTTCTGCGCGCGGGCTACTTCGCGAAGGCCGTGGGACAGGAGATGAACCTGGCCTCGGGCCGGGAGACGAAAATATTGGCGATGGCGGAGCGGGTGAATGAACTGACCGGCAACAAGGCCGGGATCGCGAAGGCGCCGCCGCGCGTGTGGGATACGAAGAAGCGCCTGCTCGCGAGCGTGGACCGCGCGAAGGCGCTGCTCGGCTACGAGCCGCGCACCGATTTCGACGCGGGCTTGAAGCTCACCGTCGGCTGGTTCAAAGACAATTGGGACGATATCCGCCGCGACGCGGAGTTCCCGCCCGGGATGTCTTCCGCCGCGCGCGGCGTGACCCTGAGCCCCCAGGCCGCGAAGAAGAAGCGGGCCAAGTAGCCGCCGTTGCGCATACTCATCGTCTCGCAGTACTTCTGGCCGGAGAACTTCCGCGTCAACGAGTTGGCCGCGGGATTGGTCCGGCGCGGCCACGACGTGACCGTGCTGACGGGACTCCCGAACTATCCATCCGGGCGCTTTGCCGACGGCTACGGCTATCTTTCGCGGCGGCGCGAGGACTATCGAGGCGCGCGCGTCGTGCGCGCGCCGCTCGTGCCCCGCGGAGGGGGTGGCGCCGTGCGGCTCGCGTTGAATTACGCATCGTTCGCGTTCTTCGCGACCGTTCTCGGGCCGTTCCTGTGCCGCGGCGCGTACGACGCGATCTTTGTTCACGAAACGTCCCCGGCGACGGTCGGTCTGCCCGCGCTGTGGCTGAAGTTCCTCAAGAAAGCGCCGATCTGCTTTTGGGTGCTCGACCTGTGGCCGGAGAGCCTGTCGGCGAGCGGCATGGTCTCGTCGCCGCTCATCCTCTCTCTCGTCGGACGCATGGTGAAGTTCATCTACGCCGGCTGCGACCGCATCGTGGTCTCCTCGCGCGGCTTCATCGACCACATCGCGGGCCAGGGCGTCGACCGCGCGAAGCTCGACTACTTCCCGCAGGCCGCCGAGAGCGTCTATAGGCCCGTCGCGCCGCGGCGCGCTGGCGCGGTGTTCCGCATTCTCTTCGCGGGCAACATCGGCTCGTCGCAGGACTTCGGCACGATCCTGGGCGCGGCGGAGATATTGAAGACGCGCCAGGAGATCGAGTGGGTGATCGTCGGCGACGGCCGCATGCGGCCGTGGGTGGAGAGCGAGGTCAAGGCGCGAGGACTCTCGCCGCGCGTGCGCCTGCTCGGCCAGCGCCCGGTCGCCGAGATGCCGACGCTGTTCTCGGAGGCCGACGCGCTGCTCGTGACTTTGCGCCGCGATCCCATCTTCGCGCTGACCGCGCCCGCGAAGCTGCAGGCCTACCTCGCCTGCGCGATGCCGATCATCGCCGCGCTCGACGGCGAGGGCGCGCGCATCGTCACGGAGTCGGGAGCGGGCCTCGCGGCGCCGGCGGGCGACGCCGCGGCGCTCGCGGGCGCCGCGCTCGCGATGCTCGAGCGCGGTCCGCAGGCGCGCGCGAAGATGGGCGCGGCAGGCAGGGCCTACTCCGAGCGCGAGTTCGACGCGGAGATGCTGCTCGCGCGGCTCGAGCGCTGGCTCGCGGCTCCGCGCGGCGCGGGATTCGGGGCGACCGAGCGTCAAATGCTAAAATGAGCCGCCCATGATCGGACTCAGTCCGCGCACTCTCGGTCGCCATCTCCCGCTGGCCGCGGCCGCGGACCTTTCCCTATTCTACGGGGCGCTCGCGCTGTCTTTCCATCTGCGCGTGTCGACGCCGCTGAGCGCGGACGTGTTCCTGGCTTTTTCGCCGTTGTTCCTGCTCTGGCTGGCCGCGTTCTACGCGCTCGGCCTCTACGACGTGCGCGTCGTGCGCGACTTCGTCGAGCTGATCGGCGGGCTGTTCGCGGCGGCGCTCGCCTGCGGGACGATGGGCGCGATCTATTTCTATCTTTTCGCCGAAGCCTTTCAGCAGTCGCCGAAGACTCTCTTGCTGCTCATCCTCGCGCTCTCGCACTTGGGCGCGTTCGCGTGGCGCCGGCTCTGGCTTTGGGCGCTCGACGTCAACCTCCTGCGCCAGCGCCTGGTTTTCCTCGGGGAAGACGAGCAGGTCCGGCGCATGGAAAACGAGCTGCGCGACGAGGGTCCCGCCGCGGGCTTCGTGCCGATGACGTGGCGCGCGCCGGGCTTCGACATGGTGGTGGCCGACCTGCCGTGGGTGGAGAAGAACTGGCCCGCGGCGCGCGCGGTGCTCTCGCACGCCGTCCTGCATCACGTTCCGGTGGTCAGCCTCGACGCGTTCTACGAGACCTTGACCGGCAAGGTCTCTCCGGCGTGGGCGGGACGGCCCGCCTGGGCGATCGAGCACGTGCTGCCGCGCGCGGGCTCCTCCTACGCGTTCGTCAAGCGCGTCGGCGACGCCGCGGCCGCGGCGCTGCTCCTCGCGCTGCTCCTGCCGGTCCTCGCCGGGCTGTACGCGCTGATCGCCGCCGTCGACCGCTTCCCGCCTCTCTACGGCCAACCGCGCGTCGGCTTCCTCGGCCGCGAGTTCGTTTTGTGGAAGTTCCGCACGATGCGGCCCGGAGCGGACGCCGATGGGCCGTTCCGACCGGGCCGCGCGTCCGCGCGGCGCGCGACGCGGCTCGGGAAGCTTCTGCGCCGCTTCCGGCTCGACGAGCTGCCTCAGCTGTGGAACGTCCTGCGCGGCGACATGTCCCTCGTCGGCCCGCGTCCGGAATGGACCAAGGAGGTCGAAATTTTGGAGAAGCGCGTCCCGAACTACCACCTGCGCCACCTGGTGCCGCCCGGGATCACGGGCTGGGCGCAGGTCTACTACCGCGCGACCAACGACCCGAAAGACTCGATCGAGAAGCACCACTACGACCTCTACTATCTGAAGCACTTCTCCTTCGCGCTCGACATCGGCATCCTGCTGAAGACGGCCAAGCGGGTTCTGATCCGCGACGCGCGCATGCGGCCGACGCACTCGTCCCTGCTGCGGCCGGAAGGTCCGCCGGACATCGACATCGGCTCCATCATCTCGCGGGACGCCTGAGCGGATGAAAGACTCGAACTCGCCCTCGGCGCGGCGCGACCCGCGAACACGGGGGAGAGAGGACGTCCTCTCCGGCCGCAAGGACCCGGCGCTGCGCGCGCGGGGCGCGCTCGCGGAACTCGGCGCGCTGAGCGCTTGGCGGCGGTCGCTTCTGGGGTGGGCCGTCGAGTCGCCGCTTGGGTTCGGCTCTCGCGTCGAGTACCTGCGCGGCGCGCGCGACGCGGCGGGCTCCTGGCAGAAGCTCGAGGAGGAATTCGCGCGCCGCCTGCCGGTTCTGCTCTATCATCGCGTCGGGCCGCCGCGGCCCGGCACGTTCGAGAGCCTGGCGGTCTCGCCCCGCGACTTCGAGCGTCAGATCGAGTACTTGGCGCGCGCCGGCTACGTCGGCATCCGTCCCGCGCAGTGGCTCGCGTGGCTGCGCGGCGCCACGCCGCTGCCGCGCAACCCGATCCTGTTGACGTTCGACGACGGCTACGCGGACACCGCCGATTTCGCGCTGCCCGTGCTCGAGCGGCACGGCTTCGGCGCCTGCGTCTTCGTCGTCACCGGGGAACTCGGCGGGACGAACTCCTGGGATGAGGCGAAGGGATCGCAGAGCCTGCGCTTGATGAGCGCGGATCAGATCCGTTCATGGGAAAAGCGCGGCGTCGAGTTCGGCGCGCACACGCGCACGCATCGGGATCTGACCGCGCTGAGCGCGGAGGAGCTGCGCGCCGAAGTCGCGGGCAGCGCGGAGGATCTCGCGGCGCTGCTCGGCTCGCGCCCCGCGTGCTTCGCCTACTCCTACGGCCGCCTCGACGAGAACGCGCGCCGCCTCGCGCAGGAGTCGTTCGCTCTCGCGTTCACGATCGAGACCGGCCTCAACACGCTCGCGACCGACCCGCTGATGCTCAAGCGCGTGGGCGTCAAGCCCGGGCCTCCGGGCCTGGATTTTCGACTCCGCGCGCGCCTGGGCCGCAATCCGCTCAGCGGTCTTCGCGCGCGGCTGAAGGCGTTCGGCGGCGGATGAGCCGCTGCGCCCGGGGGGCGGCGGTCTTGGCCGCCGCGGCCGCGGCCGTGAGCGTCTTCGCCGCCGCGCGAGCGCCGCGCCCCGAGGAGTTTCCGGTGGGCTTCTTCGGCGTGAGCGCGCCGGCCGACGCGCGCGCGCTGGCGGAGCAGGGCTTCGACGCGGTGCAGTCCTACGCCGGCGACGCCGCGAGCGTCGCGCTCTTGGCGCGCGCCGCGCGCGCGAACGGGCAGCTCTTGCTCGCGTCCGCCGACGCGCCGATGGCCGCCGGCGCGCGCGCGGCGGATTTTCCCGGAACGGTCTGGTACCTCGCCGACGAGCCCGACGTGCACGGCACGACCGTCGCGGAGCTCGCGGCGCGCGAGCGCGCGGTGAAGGCCTGGGCGCCGCAGGCGCGGACGGCGTTCGTCGTCGGCGACGGGCGGCGGGCCGCCGATTTTCCGGGCGTCGCCGACGCGCTCATGGTCGACTGGTACCCCGTGCCGCACCTGGCGCTGGAGTCCGCCGGAGACATGGTGCGCCTGACGGCCGCGGCCGCGGGAGGCCGCAAGGTCTGGGCGGTCCTGCAGGCCATGGACTGGCGCGATTTCCCTCAGCGCGATCCGAAGAAAAAGCGCATCGGCCGCTTTCCGACGGCCGACGAGATTCGATTTATGAGCTACGACGCCGTGTTGAACGGCGCGCAGGGGGTCTGGTACTTCACGTACTCGACGGCGACGGGCGTCGACCTCGGCCAGAGGCCGGAACAGATGGCCGCCGTCGCGGACGCGGCGCGCGAGCTGCGCGCGCTCGCACCCGTGTTCGCGCGCGGCCGCGAGATCGCGCCGCCTTTTGCGGCTCGTCCGGCCGGTCCCGCGGCGCGCGCCTGGACCTACCGCGGCCGCGACTACGTCGTGCTCGCCGCGCGGCGCACCGGTTCGGACGTGCTCTTCCCGTCCGAAATGCTCGCCGCCGGCTGGCGCCCGCTCTTCGAAAGCCGCCGCGACCCGCGCGACCTCCTGCGCCGCTTCGGCGCTTCTTATTACCTGCGCGCGCATCAGGTCCTCGTGCTGGAGAGCCGCCTCAGCCCCGAACGCCTGTTCGGCCGCTGAAATGTCGTATCATTCCCAACCGTGAAGGATGCCTCGGGGGCGGTTCGGCGCTGGCTGCTGGTCGTCTGCCATTTCGTCGGCCCCCTGATATTCTTCACGAACCTCACGCGCAACCCGTACACGACCCAGATCGCCTTGGTCAACGCGGGTCTCGCGCTCTCTCTGGCGCTCTGGGCGTGGTCCGAGGCGCGCCGCGAAGGCGGCTGGCGCTTCCCGCGCGTTCCCGGCGCGCTCCCGCTGGCGCTTTTCGCCGCGTTCTGGCTGCTGAGCTTCGCGCGCGCGGTCTTCGTCCATCCGATATTCTTTAGACCGTCGGTCCTCAATCAGGGCGTGCATGCGCTCGTCTTCCAGGGGGCGATCTGCCTCGCGGCTTTCGTCGTCGCGGCCGCGCTCGCGTCCGAGGACGACGGCACGACGGACGTCTCCGTCGGCGCGTGGGCGGGCTTCGCGCTCGGCTGGGGACTGCTCTGGACTCTCTACCCGCAGGCGCGCGGCCGCCCGTACGGGCCGCCGGAATCCTTTTGGCCGCTGTTCTGGGATCCGTACGGCGCCCTGGTCTGGGCGCTGGGTCTCTTGGGCGCGGCGCGGCTGACGCGGCGCGGACGCGCGGCGGACTTCCTGCACCTCGCGATGTGCGTCGGCTTTCTCGCCTCGGCCTACGGCGTGCTCCAGTATTTCAACTTGGACGTGGTCTGGCCGTACACCTTGAATCCGTACGGCGGACGCGCGGTCTCGACGTTCGGCAACCCCAACTTCCTGTCCAGCTACGACGTCGCGCTGATGCCGATCGCGCTCGCCCTGTTCCTCGTCGAGAAGAAGACCGCGCGGAAGGTCGTGTACGCGGCGCTGTTCCTGACCTTCGAGGCGGCCCTGCTCGCGACCCTGACGCGCTCGTCCTGGGTCGGCGCGCTCGCGGCGTGCGCGGCTCTCGCCGCTTTCCCGGCGCTGCGCCGGCGCCTGCGCGCGGACGCGCGCTCGGTCGGGCTGCTGCTGGGCGCGGGCGCGGCGCTCGCGGCGCTGTGGCCTTCGAGCGCGATCTCCGCGGGCTACACGCCCACCGTCGTCGACCGCCTGACCGAGATCGGGACGATGATGAAGAACGGCGGTTCCTACAGCCCGTGGCACCAGCGCGTGCTGATCTGGGCGAGCGCGTGGCTCATGGGCTCGGAGAGCCCGCTTCTGGGCAAGGGGGCGGGGACGTTCGAGCTCTTTTACCCTTTCTATCAAGGCACGATGCTTCATGCGTATCCGTTCTTCCACACGATGCGCACGCACGCGAACAACGCGCACAACGAGATCCTCGAGAACTTCGCGCAGACGGGCCTCCTCGGCCTCGGCGCGTTCCTGGCGTTCTGGGCGGCGTTCTTCGAGTCCGCAAGACGCTGGGCGCGCGGACGCGCGGGCGCCGATCCGCTGTGGGCGGGCGCCGTCGCCGGCTGCGCGGGCGTGCTCGTCGACAATCTCATGAACGTGTCGATCCACTTCGCGGTCCCCGCGTTCCTGTTCTGGTGGCTGGCCGGCACCGCGACCGGGCGCGGCGCGCGCGAGGGGGAGCGGCCCGCGCCGTGGAAGGCCGCGCCGGCCTTGCGGCGCGCGGCGGCGGCGTCGCTGCTCGTCGCGGCGGCCGGCGTCGCGTGGCTGCAGCTCCGCTCGTGGAACCGCGAGGCCTGGTACTTCGCGGGCTTCAAGCGCGCGCGCCAGAACTCCCTGGCGGAGGCCGAGCGCGGGCTCGAGAAATCCCAGCGGTGGGGCCCGCGCGAGGTGAACGCTCTCTACGAGCTCGGCAACGCGTACGCGCGCGACGCGAAGCCGCAGGCCGCGGCGGACGCGTACGCCGCGGCGCTCTCCGCGAACGCGGGCTACGACGAGATCTACTACAACCTCGGCGTCCTCGAAGCCTCCGCGCTCGGGCGGCCCGAAGAGGCGCGGCGCAACTACGAGACCGCGTGGGCGATCAATCCGCTCTCCAGCGAGCTCGACAACGCGCTCAGCGCGCTCTACCTGCGCGACCCGCAGAAGTACGCCGGGCCCGCGGCCGAGGTCCTGCGCGAGTCCGTGCGCGACTTCCCCGACAATCCCGATCACCTCAACAACCTCGGCTACATCCTCGCCTACCAGAAGGACTGGGCGGGCGCCGAGGCCGCGTTCACGCGCGCGCTGGAGCTCGCGCCGGACCAGCAGGCGGCGCTGCGCAATCTGCAGGGACTCAGCGCGCAGTCGCACCGGCCTCCGGCGCCGATCCTTTCCGTGCTGCGCGACTTGGACGAGGTCGGCGCGGCCGCCGCGCGCCGCGACTCCTCCGACCGCGTGGTCGCGCTGGCCGCGTCCGTGACGCGGCGCGAGCCGTCGCTCCTGAAGGCGCGATTCCTGTACGGGAGCCTGCTGCTCGCGCGCGGCCGCGCCGCCGACGCGATCCCCGAACTCGAGTACGTGGTCGCGCGCCTGCCGAGCAAGGCGGCGCCGCGCATGAACCTCGGCGCGGCGTACCAGTCGCTCGGGCGCGGCGCGGAGGCTCTGGCCCAGTTTCAGGCGGCGCTGGCGGCGGAACCGAACAACCCGCAGGTGCGCGAGCAGCTGCGGGCGCTCGGAGCGGTGAAATGAGGCCTTGCGGATCGGGCCGCGGGTCCGTAATAATTCAGCAATCGCAATCCTTTACCCTGCTGGCCGAGGCTCCCCGCACCGGGGGGCTCATTGCATGGCACTCTTGAAACTCGCTTTGCTGATGTCGCTTCTTCTGGTCTGCGGCGCGCGCGCGCAGGACGCCGGCGATTCCGGGCAGGGCCAGGGGCAGGGCCTCAGCCGCGACATGCAGAAGGCGATTCATTACTACCAGATCGGCGACGACCTCGAGGCGATGAACGGCTTCATGGACATCCTGACCAAGGGAGATCCCGGCGAGCGGCCGATGGCCAACGAGTACCTGAACCTGGTCACGCGCCGCATGAGCAGCGTCGGCGGCGCCGGCGGCTCGCCCTCCGTGACTCCGGGTGCGACGACGGAGCCGGTCCCGCCGACGCCCGCTCCGGTTCCGGCCGCCCCTTCGCAGCCGCCCGTGGCCGTCGAGCCGACCGCGCCCGCGACGCCGGCCCTGCCGCCGCCGACCGAGGTGGCCCCCGTCTCGCCGAGGCCGCCGGCCGTCGAGGAGATGTCCGCGGCGAACAAGGCTCTGATGCGCAAGGAAATCCACTCGCGCCTGCACGCCGCGCAGGACAAGAGCCTGGCCGACCTGCGCGAGATCGACGGCGTGCGCGTCGTCATGCGCCCCAACGGCGATCCGGAGGCGATCGGCATCCCGTCGCCCTTGCTCTTCCAGTCCGGAATCTCCTTCCAGCGCGACGCGTCGAAGGTGCTCGATCCGCTGACCAAGCTCGTCTTCGCGCTCGGCAGCACGCAGGTCGTGATCCTGCCCGAGGGCACCGCGATCGGCGACGCGAAAGTATTGGACATGCGCCGCACCATGGGGATCTCCTCGCACTTCTACGACGAGGGCGTCGCGCCTCCGCGCGTGCGCGTGAACCTGCTCAACACGCAGGTCGACCTGCCGCGCGCGCTGCTCGACTTCAAGGGCGTGGTTATCGCGTTCGTCTACGACCAGCCGATGACGCTCTCGGTCGAAAGCGCGGTCGGCGACGAGCTCGGGCCGCCGATCTCCCTCGGCGTCTTTCCGTCCCAACTGAGGCCGTCGCGCAACCAGGGCGCGATCATCGAGTTCTCCGTCTCGGATCCGCCCGCGGGCCTGAGTTCCTGGAAGTTCTCGCTGCTCCAGCCCTCGTCCGACGGCGCCGAGTTGGCCCCGCTGCAGGAAGTCATCGGCGGGGGGCCGGTGTTTCACCAGATCTTCTGGAACGCGCGCCAGAACTACTTCGGCGCGCCGCTCGCCCCGGGCCGTTACGAGTGCGTGCTCACAGCGACCGACGCGAAGAATCGCCAGCGCGCGCTGCACCGCTGGATCACGGTCTTGGGCGAAGCTCAGCCGGAGGAGAAGCTGCTCGGGACTCCGGCGGAGAAGAAACTGGCCGCCGCTCCCGAGGTCGCGCGCCCGGCTCCGGCGCCCGCCGCTTCCGCCGCTCCGGGCGCGGACCTGCCCGGCGACGCGTCCGCGCCGCTCGTGACGGGCGTGAAGCCTTCCGCGGAGATCGGCGCGCCGGCGCCCGCCAAGCCGAAGAAGCAGATCGCCAAGCGTGCGCGCCGCAAGAAGCCGGCCAAGGCGAAGGCGAATCCGGACGCGAGCGACGCCGGGTCGGCGCCGGGAAGCTACAAGCTCGCGTTCGACGCGAACACGCACCAGCTGACCGACGCGGCGGAACGCGCTCTGGCGAAAGCCGCGGGGACTTTGGCAAACTACCCGCTCGAAAGTTTGAAGGTCGTCGGGCACGCGGGGGCGGACGAACCGGACGCGGCGGCGCTCGCGAAAGATCGCGCTCAGATGGTGTTCGGACTGCTCATCAACCGCTATTATGTGGATCCGAAAAAGATCGCCATGTCCACGGCCGACGCGAACGACGGGGCGATGGTGGAAGTGATCGTGGTGCGCAACGACTGAAATGGCCAACATCGATTCGATCGTCGAGCAGATCGCGTTCGGCAAGGAGACGCGCAAGCCTGCGCCCAGCCTCGGGCTCTACATGAGCCCGGACACGATCTATTTGGCGGAGTCGCATCTCGAGGCGAACGGGAAGTTCGTGGTCGACCACCTGGTCCGCATCCCGATCCCGGCCGCGGTGAAGGGCCCGGCCGCGTCGACCGCGACGATGAACACGGACTTCCTCACCGACCCGCAGAAGGTCGCGGGCCTGATTCGCCAGTCGATGTCCCAGATGCGCTGGAACGCGAAGAACGTGCGCGTGACGCTCTCACACCACTTGGGGCTGCTGCGCTACTTTTCGATGCCGGCGATGGACCGCCGTTTCCTCAAGTCCGCGATCCCGCTCGAGGCGAAGAAGTACATCCCGATCCCGTTCGACGTGCTCGCCCACGACTACCAATCGATGCCCCTGCCGATGGACGCGGGAGGCAAGCCGCGCCTCGGCGTGCTGATCGCGGTCACGCAGAGCAAGAATCTCGCGAACGTCCAGGGCCTGCTCGACAGCCTCGGGCTCAAGTTCGACGGTCTCGAGGTCGCCCCGTGCTCGGTCCTGCGCCTGTGGCAGAGCGTCGATCCGATCGCCGACAAGGCGCCGTTCGCGCACGTGCACATGGACGGCGGCAACGTGCGCGTCATGGTCAGCGAGCACGGCGTGCCGGTGTTCTTCCGGGAGGTCTTTCTCGGCGCGGACCCGACGCTCAGCGACCTGCGCAAGATCGATCTCGCGGGCTGCCTGTCCTACATCCAGAAGCAACTCGGCATCGCCGGCGTCTCCCGCGTGCGCGTCAGCGGGAACGTCGCGAACATCGAGGAGATGCGCGCCGCCTTCTCGTCCGAGGCGGGCGTCGAGGCCGTGATCCAGGACACGCCGAGCCTGCTGTCGGTGAAGAGCGGGGACTGGGGGGGCTACGCGGCTCTCGGCGCCTCGGCGCACGCGCTCGTCCCGACCGCGATGACCTTGGACCTGGCGGCGATGGACCGGGTCACGGACGAGGAGCGCCAGACCGCGCGCGACATCATCCTTCTCGGCGCGGCGGCGGCGACGGCGCTCGGCGTCATGGGCCTGATCAAATCGGGCACCTACGAGCTGCGCGCGCGCGAGTTGCGCAAGTATCCTCTCGCGGCGGACGTCAAGAAGATCATCGGAGGCAAGACGCCGGCGCAGATCGACTCGCAGCTGCTCGAGATGCAGAAGCAGCTCGATCAGCTCAAGGCGGTGACCCCGTCGGACCGGCCGAAATTGTCGGCGATCCTGCGCGAGATCATCGGGCTGATGCCGGAGAAGCTCTGGCTCACTCACGTGGTCGTGCTCGATCCGCTCTTCGACGCCGACCGCGCGCCGTTCCACTTGACCTTGTCCGGCCACGTGCAGGACCAAACCAGCGCCGACGAGCAGGCCGTCGCGTTCAAGTTCAAGGACGACCTCCTCAAGTCGCCGCTGATCGGCCGCAACTTCGACGTCCAGATCTCGATCGAGCGCGCGAACGCGAACACCGCCGAGGCCGCGGTCGGCCTCGACCCCGAACGACTGCGCCAGAAGCTCGAGGAGCGCACCGCCTTCACGATGGAGATCGTCTCGAAACGCTGATGCCCTCTCCCGCAGACCTGAAGCCCCTTCTCGACATCCTCGTGCGCGAGGCCGAGACCGTCGTCGGCACCGTGCGCGACAAGGGCGCCAAACGCTTCGGCCGCGCGTTCGCGACGGCGGGCATCCTGCTTGCGGGCGCCTACGTGCTTCTCTACCGGCCGCCGCAGAGCAAGAGCGAGAGGCTCGACGCGCAGATCAAGAACGCGAAGATGATGCACGACTACGGCGAGCAGTACACGACCCTGCGCGACCAGCTCGTCGGCGCGTACGCGCGCCTGCCGAACGTCAACGACCGCGAGCAGTGGTTGTCGAACTCGGTGCGCGCTCTCCTCGACGCGGGCAAGCTGGAGACCGAGGACTTCAAGCCGACGCACGAATCGAAGAAGAACGGCCTGATCTTCCAGATGTCGTCGATCACCCTGAACCTCCGCTTCTCCGACTTCTACGGGCTGGTGCTGCGCGTCGAGAGCGCGCGGCCGATCATGCACCTTCAGCGCGTGGACCTGGGCAAGAAGACCGATGTGACGGACACGCAGTCGATCGGCCTCGCGCTGGCCAACTGCGACATCGCGACCGTGATTCCGGAGAAGAGGCTCGATCAATGAGCGCCCAGGAGGCGGGCAGCCGCTCGGGCCTCGGCTGGGTGATCCTCGTCGCGGCGCTCGCCGTTCCGGGCTTCCTTTTCTACAACTGGTCGAGCCGCCTGAAGGCCGACCACGACAAGAGCCTCACCGCGAAGGCGCGCGGCCGTCTGCCCGACGGGGGGGTCTTCCAGACTCCGCCCGCGGCGTCCGCGCGGCTGGTGAATCCGATCGCGCCCTCCACCGCGCCCGTCGGCGGGGCGGCTCCGGCCGGCATGAAGCCGCCGATGGCCGCGCCCGCCGCTCCCGCGCTCCCGCCCCCGCCGCTGCCGGGGATGAGGGCGCCCGCGGGCGCGCCGGCCGCGGCGGCGTCCGCGGCCGCGCCGCTCGGCGGCGCGGCCGCGAGCGCGTCGACGGCGGCCAAGCCGGCGGGCGTGACGACGTCCACCGCCGCGGCCGTGGACCTGCCGCGCGACCCCCTGATCTCGCCGCTGGACATCGTGCGCATCCGCGAGGCGGAAGAGGAAGCCGAGCGTCAGCGGCGCCTCGCCCTGATGAAGAGCGAGCCGCGCAGGACGGTGCGCGCGCCCAAGCCCGTCGAGCGCAAGATCGACGACGACGTCGAGCTCCAAGGCATCGTGACGTCCTCGGACGGGCGCCCGCTGGCGATCGTCAACGACGAGACCTTGGGCGCCGGCCAGGCCTTCACTTTGCCCGGGCATCCCGGTCAGGTCAAGATCGTCAGCATCTCCGCCGATACGGTCGTCTTCGTTTATAAGAACAAGCGCTTCAAGAAGGTCGTGACGACGGAGTAGCAGAACCCGGAGGCATCATGAGGCTCGACAGACACGAACGCCGGATCCCGCTGGGCCGCGCAGCCGCGGCCGTCGCGATGGCCGTCAGCTTGGCGCTGGACGGCGCTCCGGCGTACGCTCAGCGGCGACAGGCCGAGCCCGAAGCCAACCCCGACTTCTCGAACCAGGTGCAGAACGGGTCCTCCTCGGACAGCGGCGGTCCCGTCGCGGCGCCCGGCGCGGGCGGCGCAGGGGCGGCCGTCGCCGAGCCCGTCTCGGCCGCGCCGACCTCCGACACTCCCGCGTCCGGCGGCGGCGACGAGAAGATGATCGAGCCGCGCAGCGTGCAGAGCGTGCAGATCGGGGCCGCGCCCGAACCGCGCGCCGCGGAGCCGACGTCGACCGCTCCTCTGGACACGCGCGTGACGGTGCGCGTGAAGGGCGTGCCGCTCGCGACGTTCCTGGACACGATCTCCGCGCAGGCGAAGGTCAACTTCATCATCACCGAGGGCCTCGAGCAGAAGCGCGTGACCGCGTTCCTGCAGAACGTCACCGTGCGCGAAGCCCTGCAGGTGCTGCTCGAGATCAAGGGGCTGACCTACACCGAGATCGGCAAGAGCAACACCTACGTCGTGACCCAACGCTCGAAGCTGGCCGAGAACGTGGTGACGCGCATCTACGCGCTGTCGTACATCCCGCTGATCGCGGTGACCGCCGACGATTCCCTCGACCGCGAGTCGGGCACCGGAGCCGGCGCGACCGCCGGCGGAGGCGGCGGAGGGGGCGGCGGCGGAAATAAACCGTGCTCGACGAAGAACCAGAAAGTCTCGATCGCGCGCATTCTCTGCACCGTGCTCACGCACACGGGCGACATCGAGGTCGAGCCGCGCACGAACTCGATCATCGTGACCGACATTCCGGAGGTCTTTCCGCAGGTCGAGCAGATCCTGGCCGAACTGGACCGCAAGGCTCCGCAGGTGATGATCGAAACGCAGATCGTCGAGATCGACTCGACGCGCACGCGCAACCTCGGCTTCGAGTGGGGCGGCACGAACGGCGAGCTCGGCACCTTCACCGGCGGCGAGCGCGACACGACCTTCCCTCTGAACCTGCCGACGAACCTTTCTCAGACCCGGTTCTTCGACCCGCTGGCGATCCCGGGCGGCGTGATCAGCACCTTGGGCAGCAGCAGCAGCTCGAGCTCGAGCTCGTCCAACACCTCGACGCAGATCTTCGGCTCCTACCTGAAGACCAGCGTCCTGGACCTCACCAACCTGACGGTGACCCTGCGCGCGCTCGTCGAGAACTCCGAGGCGCGCTTCCTCGGCAAGCCCAAGGTCCTCACGCTCAACAACAAGACCGCGACGATCGAGATCTCGCAGAACCAGGCGGTCGCGGAGGAAACCACGGTCTCCGGCGTCGGCGGCGTGGGCCAGTCGGGGCAGACGCCCGAACGCTATACCACCGGCGTCAAGCTCAAGGTGACGCCGCAGGTGAACAAGGACGGCTACATCACGATGCTCCTGCAGCCGACCTTCGCGAACGTGGAGGCGTCCGTCATCTCGACGGCCGCGAACCCCGTCTACGACCCGCTGACCCGCTCGAGCATCACGTTGGTGCGCGTCAAGAACGGCCAGACCGTCGTCATCGGCGGCCTGCTCGAGTCGAACGAGTCGAAGGACGTGCGCAAAGTTCCGTTCCTCGGCTACATCCCGCTGATCGGCTGGCTGTTCACCAGCACCCTGTACACGCGCACGAACACGGACCTGGTGATCTTCATCACGCCGACCATCGTCAGCGACTAGTCGCGTTTTGCCGGAAAGGGGAGTCGCGGGACTTGACAACCCGGCTTCGCCAGCTATACTTCGGTTAAAGGAGGGTAAAAACCCCCATGTCCCAGTCTTTAGCCGATATCCTCGTCACCAGCGGCGTGCTGACCCAGGAGCAGAGCGACAAGGCGACGAAAGTCGCCGTCCAGACCAAGTGTCAATACTCCGAAGCCGCGGTGAAGCTCGGCTTTACGAAGGAAGACGACATCGCGATCGCCCTGTCGAAGCAGTACGGGGTGCCGTACGCGTCGCGCGAGAACAAGATTCTGAAGGCGGAGAAGGGGCAGAACCTGGAGAAAATCCTGCCCGAGGCCTACGCGCGCCAGAACTTCATCCTTCCGCTCTTCAAGGACGAGAACGTGCTGGCCGTCGCGGTGTCCGACCCGGAGAACATGCTCCTGCTCGACAACGTGAAGATGCTCACGAGCCTGGAGATCCAGCCGTTCATCTCGACGAAGACGCAGATCATCAAGGCGATCGACGAGTTCTACCTCGGCGGCAGCGTCATCGACAAGACGCTCGACAAGCAGGACGGCGAGGCGGAAGTCGAGGAGGCCGTCCAGACCGGCGACGAGCGTTTGAACCTGGACCAGGTCCAGGCCGACGCCGCGGGCGCGCAGGTCGTCTCGCTCGTGAACGCGATCCTCAAGCAGTCCATTCAGGAGCGCGCGTCGGACATCCACATCGAGAAGTACGACGACCGCATCAACATCCGCTTCCGCATCGACGGCGTGCTCTACGAGCGCACGCCTCCGCCCAAGCAGATGTTCAACGGCATCGTCTCGCGCCTGAAGATTCTCTCCAAGCTCGACATCGCCGAACGCCGCCTTCCTCAAGACGGCCAGTTCTCGATGAAGGTCCAGAACCGCGTCGTCGACTTGCGCGTCTCGATCTGCCCGTGCGTGTTCGGCGAGAAGGTCGTCATGCGCTTGCTCGACAAGGGCGCCGTCGACCTCGACATCAACAAGGTCGGACTGGACCCGAAGCAGCGCGACGACATCATCGAGGCGGCCAACAAGCCGCACGGACTCTTTTTCATGACCGGCCCCACCGGTTCGGGAAAGACGACGACGCTGGGCGCGATCCTGAACACGATCAAGAACCCCGAGATCAACATCATGACCATCGAGGACCCGGTGGAGCTCAAGATCGAGGGCATCAACCAGGTGCAGGTGCGCTCGGCGATCGGCCTGACTTTCGCGTCGGCGCTGCGCTCCTTCCTGCGCCAGGACCCGGACGTCATCCTGGTCGGAGAGGTCCGCGACCAGGAAACGGCGCAGACCTGCCTGCGCGCGGCGCTCACCGGCCACTTGGTGATCTCGACCTTGCACACGAACGACGCGCTGTCGTGCGTCGTGCGCCTCATCGACATGGGCATCGAGCCGTTCATGCTCGCGAACTCGCTGCAGCTCGCCGCGGCCCAGCGCCTCGTGCGCGTGCTGTGCCCGCACTGCAAGAAGCCCGCGAAGGTGCCGCTCGAGATGGCGCAGACGGTCGTCAAGGACGCCCTGCTCGACACGCCGGTGGACCCGGCGAGCATCCAGTTCTACGAGCCGCGCGGCTGCGACAAGTGCTCGCGCACCGGCTACATGGGCCGCAAGGCGATCTACGAGGTGTACAAGCTCAACGGCGCGATGCGCGAGATCATCTACCGCTACGGCGGCGACATCGGCCGGCTGCGCGCGGCGGCGGAGGAGGCCGGCATGTGGACGATGCGCGCCTCGGGCTTCCGCAAGGTGATCACCGGCCTGACGACGATCGAGGAAGTGATGTCCGTCACCGTCGCGGACTAAGCACGACCAGGATTTCCTCGAGCGTGCTTGGGCCGGGCCCGAAGGGTCCCGGCCGAGGCGCGGCGCAGGCGTCCTTCCGTTCAGGAATCGCACAGATTCCCGCCTTGACAACAGGCCGGGCGCGTATTACACTTCGAAAAGGACACAAAAATGGCTCGCTTTTCCTATACCGTTCAAGACAGCCGCGGAGAGACCTCCAGCGGAGCCATCGAGGCCGCCGACGAGAATGAAGCGATCTCGACCCTGCAGGCCAAGGGCTACTTCATTCTCTCCATCAACTCCGACAAGGCCGCGGGCGCGGCGGGCGGGAAGAGCGCGGGGTCCGGCGGCTCCGTCGACTTGCGCGACCTCGTGTTCTTCGCCGAGCAGCTCGCGACTTTGCTGAACGGCGGCGTGCCTCTCGTGCGCGCGCTGTCCCTGCTCGGCGAGAACTCGAGCTCGAAAGGGCTGCAGTGGGCGCTCGGCCAGGTGACCAAGGACGTCGCGAGCGGCACGGCCCTGTACAAGGCGCTGGAGAAGCACCCGAAGATTTTCGACACGCTGTGGGTCTCGCTCGTGCAGGCCGGCGAGATGGGCGGCCAGCTGCCCAAGGTGCTCAAGCAGATCGGCGCGTACATGGCGTCGCAGGCCGAGCTGATGGGCAAGATCATCACCGCGATGGCGTACCCGGGCGTCCTGCTGACCGTGTCGCTCGGCGTGCTGTTCTTCTTCATCGTCAAGATCGTCCCCGTGTTCGCCGACATCTTCGCGAGCTTCCAGGTGAAGCTGCCGCCGCTGACGCAGGCGATCATCTTCGTCTCGAACATCCTCGTCCATCACCTCGCCGGGCTGATCATCAGCGTCGTCGGCACGTACTTCGCGTGGAGCGCGTACACGTCGACGGAGCCGGGCCAGGAGACGAAGTGGAAGATGCTGTTCGCCATCCCGTTCCTGGGCGACTTCCTGAAGAACATCATGATCGAGCGCATGCTGACCACGCTCTCGACCTTGATCGAGTCCGGCGTCAGCATCCTGAACGCGATCTCGGTGCTCGAGGGCGTGTTCGCCAAGAACATCATCTTCCGGCGCGTGCTGACCGCGGTCAAGAACGACGTGGCCGGCGGCAAGTCGATCTCGCAGTCGTTCAAGAAAACCGGAGTGCTCCCGAACCTGGTCACCGAGATGATGTTCATGGGCGAGGAGTCGGGCAAGCTGCCCGACATGCTCGTGACCCTCTCGTCCTTTTATAAAGAACAGATCGACCAGTTCACGCGACGTTTCAACGCGATCGTCGAGCCGATCATGGTCGTCGGCATCGGCGCGATCATCGGCGTGATCGTGCTGGCCGTCTTCCTCCCGATCTTCAAGCTGTCGAACATGGGGCACTAACTGATGAAACTCTCGAACCGGCGCGGCTACACGCTGATGGAGCTCGTGATCGCGATCCTGATCGTCGGCATCCTCGCGTCCTTCGCCGTTCCCCAATACCTGCGCACCATCGAGGGGGGCAAGTACGACGACGCCGTCGCCCTCGTCAACCAGATCGGCATGACCAACCGCATGTTCGCGCTCGACCACAGCGGCGTCTACGTCGCGGGGCAATTCCTCGGCAACAGCTGCGGCTGCACCTCGACCACGTGCTCGAACTACGCCGTCCCGGCTTCCCCGGGGCCGTTCGGCACTCCATGCGCGCTGGTCTGCTGCAATTATCTCGGCGACCAGGACTGGAGCGCCAAACCCTACGACTTCTACGCGTGCGATCCGGCGTCGAACGGGGGCGGCGGCCCTTGCGCGACGCCGACGAACCCGATCTCCGGCGCGACCCGCGTGACGTCCGGCGCCAACGGAACGACCATCAGCCCGTACAAGACCTGGGGCGTGTATATGAACACGACGGGGACCATATCCAATGTCACGGGAGCGACCAATCCGCCGAATCCGACGTATTGAGAGGACGCGCCGACCGGGGCGACAGGGCTACTCGCTCGTCGAGGTCGTCATCTCGACGCTGCTGGCCTCCGTGATCACGACGTCGGTCTTCAGCGTGGTGCTGACCTCGAAGCTGGACGTCGGCACGAACGGCCGCAACGAGCGCGAGCGGGTCTCGGGGCAGGCGACCCGGGAAGTGACGGCGGCCCTGCGCAACTTCGTCAGCGGCTGCTGCGATCCCGGAGCCGGCAATTGCCGCACATCGGGCGCCTACGGTTGCGGTCCCATCCACGGTCCGAACACCAACAACTCCAATATGTGGTCCTTCAACGACTACGTATTGTCCTCCGGCGTGGCATCGGACAGCATGGGCAACGTCTACGCGTTCACGAGCGGGCAGCACGTGCTGACCAACGTCCTGCCGACGTGGTTCTCGGGCCCGCCGTACAACGCTCAGCTCTCGTACACGGTCACCAACTCGCTGACCGGCTCGTTCACCGGCGAGACGACGCCGCCTTCCTATCCCGCGGCGGCCTACATGCCGCAGGTGTCGGTCAACGTGACCTGGACGGAGCCCTGATGAAATCGCGCCGCGGCTACACCTTGCTCGAGCTGGTCATCGCCTGCTCGCTCGTGACGCTCGTCTTGGCGGCCATGTATTCGATGGTCTCCTCCGTCGTGAACTTCCAGACCGAGGCCGTGCGCAAGAGCAGCGTCAGCGCTTGGAACGCGGTCTCGATGAACATGATGACGAAGGAGGTGGAGGACGCGACGGTCATCTACTATCCGGACCCGAACTCCACCCAGTCCAACAGCATTCTCGGCTGCTCGAATTGGTCGACCATCCAGCAGAATTCCACCACGGGCGGCTCGATGGACGCGTCGACGAACACGACCTACTTCTATTACTGTCTGGACACCACGACCGGGCCCAGCGCGCCGAGCGGCGCGAAAATCCCCGTCCTGAGGCGCATCGCGGCGTCGGGACCGAACGTCTCTTGTCCCGCGAGGGGCGCATACAGTCCGACCAGCGGTCCTGTCCCCTGCACCAATACAGCGCCGACCCTGTCGGGCGCGGCGCTCTACAATTCAAACGATATCGTCGCCTCCGCGGTGAACCTTCCGCCGTCCGGCTATATGTTCACCTACGCGGGCAACGCCGCCGCGAACAGCATGAACGTCGCCTTCGTGATCGGAAACGAGAGCGCGGAGACCCCGGGCACCGCCACGGCGAACGCGCCGACGAACGCGCATATCGTCAACCCGCAGACGTCGACGGTCAATATTTCGATCGCGGTCAATCGCTCGTACCTGGACTCCAAGGACTAGCGATGAACCGGAAGGGCAGCGTCATCCTGCACGTGCTCGTCATCGGCACCGTCGTGGCGCTGATCGCGGCGGGCATGCTGAGGATGTCGCTGGTCAGCTACCTGGAGACGGCGCACGTCAACGCGGAGTCCACGCAGAAGCGCGGTGACGAAGGCGCCCTCATGCGCCTGGCGTCGATCTGGTCGCTGAGCAACACCTCGTGCGCCAGCGCGGCCGGCTACACCTGCTCGGGAGGCAACGCCTGCTCGGCGGCGAATCCTGTCACTTGCACCTGCTCGAGCACGGTAGCGGGTAATCCGACACCGATCAATGGACGGTGGGTGTGGACAGATGCAGCGAATACAATGGGCGCTTGCCAACTGACGATCACCGCGTCCGATCCGCTGGCGGGCGCCGTTTCGGGCAACGGCTCCGGCACGTACTGATGCCGGGCCGCCTCTACGTCACCGCCGATGACTTCGGCGACTCTTCGGAAGTGAACGCGGCCGTCGTGCGCGCGTATCGGGAAGGCATCCTGCGGTTCGCGAGCCTCATGGTCAATCGCCCGGGCGCGGCGCAGGCGGCGCGTCTCGCGCGCGAGAATCCGGGTCTCGGCGTCGGGCTGCATCTCGAGTTGTGCGCCGACGCTCCGGAGAAGGCGGGCCTGCGCTATTTCTTCGACGCGCGCGCGCGTGCGGGCGTGGAGGGAGAGATCCGCGCGCAGATCGAGGCGCTGCTGGAGCTCGGCGTCAAGCCGACGCACGTCGACGGGCACATCAACGTGCACGTACACCCGGTGATTTTTCCGGCGCTGTGCCGGCTCGCGCGCGAGTACAAGATCCCGCGCGTGCGCCTTCCCTCCCGCGAGCTCGGGCCGGCGCTCGACTTCCCCGGCGGCGACCCGGTCCTACCGCGGCTGGCGCTCGGCTTCACGTTCGCGGCGATGGGCGCGTGGGTGCGGGGTGCCGCCCGCGGCCTCGAAGTGCCGACGACGTGGGGGCTGATGCGCTCCGGGCTCATGTCCGAGGACTATGCCGTCTGGCTTCTCGGGCGCCTGCCGTCGGAAGGGACGACCGAGCTCTACTTTCATCCGCATTCGGACCCGCGCACGCGCGTCGAAGGCCGGCCCAATCCGTCGCATCAGTCTTACAGCGAGCTCGAGACCCTGCTCAGCCCGCGCGTGCGCCGCGCGCTCGAGGACTCAGGGGCGGAGCTCATCGGGGCGGGACAGACGTCAGGCGCGCGCTGAGGCGCGCGCGCGCCGCTGGTGCGCGCCGTACAGGGCCAGACCGAAGCCGGCCCAGCAGACCTCGCGCACGTGCCGGATGAGGCCGAGGGTGAAGCCGTTGGCGGGCCGCAGGCCGAGGCCGGCGAAGATCGCGGTCTTGCCGCCTTCCTGAGTGCCGAGCTTGGCCGGGACCCAGAACGCGAGCGCGTCGACGAGGTTGGAGAGGAACTCGATCGAGAACGCGGTGTCGATGCCGATGGAAAGTCCCAGGAATCGGCAGATCAGCCAGACCTCGATCGCGCCCCAGGCGTAGCCGAGCATGAAGCAGCCGATCGAACCCAGCATGCGGATCGGATGGCGGCGCAGGTAGGACGCGAGCAGGGCGCGCACGGGAGCGCTGCGCTCGACGAACACGGGGAAGCGAGCGCGAAACCACACGGGCGGCTCCATCAGCAGGAGCGAGACTCCGATCACGAGGCCGAACAGGATGCCGCCCACGCCGAACGCGCCGAGCGTGGCCTCGCGCCCCGGCAGATCGAAGAGGTGCGCGTGCAGGAGGTAGCCGACGCCGCTGATGATGAAGAACGCCTGGCCCACCGTCTGGGTGACCTTCGCGACCAGGACGCTCGTGGCCTTGACCTCGGAGGGCAGGCGGCTCTCGAGCATGCCGGGGCGCACGAATTCCCCGGCGATGTTCGCGCTGGGCGTCAGGTAGTTGACGCCGTCGCCCGCGATGCGCACGCGCACGAGGTCCCAGAAGCCGGCGCCGCCGGCGCTTTCCGGCGGGAACGCGAGCTTCCAGCCCGCGGCGTTCAGCATGTGGTCGAAGATCTGGAACGGGAGAATCACCGCGAAGCCCCAGCCGAAGCCGACGACCTGCTCCCACACGCGGCGCGGGTCGAACGACCAGAGCAGGTACAGGAACGTGAGCACGCCGAGGACGAGGACGACGCGGGTGAAATGAGTCCTCAGCCGGCCGAGCACGGGCTAAGGCTCGACCGGAAGCGCCCTGCGCGAGAGCGGCACGGCGACGGGGACGAGACGCCCTTGCGGCTGGACGTCGTAGAGCTGGCCGCGCCAGAGGACGCGCGAGGAGCTCCAGCCGCTGAGCCACCCGGCGAACGAGGACCACTCGCCGAGCGGGATCAGCAGGAAGGACGCGGCCGAGCGGCGCGTGCCGCCGGCGCGCGCGAGCGAGAGACCGGCGGCGGCCTTCGCGGCCCAGATCGCGCCCAGCAAGGCCAGGGAGACGGGGTCGGGACCGGATAGGAGAATCTTGAGCGTGAGCAGGGAGAAGCCCTGCAGCACGAGGCTGCCCGCGTGGCCGGGGGGATTGCAGATGCGGATGGTCCGCGCCCAGCGCGTCATGTGCCTGACGTGGGAGACGCCGTCGACGATGTCCGGCACGGTCGTCACGAGCGCGGCGGCGAACTCGACGCGCCAGCCGGCCGCGGTCACGGACTCGCCGAGCCAGAAGTCGTCGGCGATGTGGTCGGCGAGGTTCTCGAAGGCGCCGGTCGCGTCGAACGCCGAGCGGCGGACCATCATCGCCGCGCCCATCGCAAAGCGCATGCCCAGTGCGGCCGCCATCAGCGCCTGAGGCAGGAAGTTCACGTTGACGGACAGCGTCTCGAGCTGGCCCCAGAGGCCGCGCGCGCCGCCCGCCTCGTAGAACGAGGTGACGAGCCCGACCCCGGGGTCGGAGAAGGGCGCCGCCATGCGGCGCAGGAAGGCCGGCTCGACGAGCACGTCCGCGTCCGACATCAGAAGGAAGTCGAACTTGGCGAACGGATAGGCGTTCGCCATGTTGTTGACCTTCGGGTTGAAGCCGATGCGGTTCTTGGAAACCACGACGTCGATGTCGGCGTCGGGGAACTCCTTGCGCAGGCGGGAGACCACGGCGAGCGCCGGGTCCTCCGGGCTCTGCAGGCAGAACAGGAACTGCACGCACGGGTAGTCGAGACGGCAGAACGAGGCCAGGTTCTCGTACAGCGCGCCGCCCTCGCCGCCCTTGAGCGGCTTGATGATGGTGACCGGCGGCAGCGGGGACTCCGCGGGACGCCGGCGCGCCGCGCGCAGGCGCCGCGAGCCGATCAGCGCGGCCGCCGCGAAGAAGAGCGCGGTGAACGCTCCCGACGCGGCCGCCGCCGTGCTGAAGACGCCGCCGGTCCAAGGAGCGGCGGCGTCGAACCAACTCATGACGGTCGAACTCAGACGGAGACCGTCGGACGCGGGGCTTTCTTCGTCGGAGTCTCGGACGACTCGGCGACCCGCGAGGCGGCCGGCTGCTGACGGCCGCGCAGATAGTTGAGGAACTCCTTGCCCTCGCGCAGCCGGCGGCGGCGCTCGATCGGGTCCTTGGCCATGCTGACGAGCATGCGGAAGATCGGGGTCGGGCGCGCGTAGAACTTGGAGTAGAAGCGCTTGACGCCGGCCTCGATCTCGGCGGCCTTCAAGTGCGGGTACTGGATGGCCGCGCTCTGCGTGCCGTCGTTGCGCACGAGGATGCTGTCGTCGTACCACTTGTTCGTCATCGCCTGGCGGTAGAGCTCGGTGCCGGGGTAGGCGGCGGCGAGGGACACCTGGATGGTGTCCACGTTGAGCGCGCACGCGTACTTGATCGACTCCTCGATCGTCTCCTTCGTCTCGCCGGGCAGGCCGAGGATGAAGGTGCCGTGGATGATGATGCCGAGCTTGCGGCAGTTCTTGGTGAACTCGCGCGCGATGTCGACCCGGACGCCTTTCTTAATGTTGTTGAGGATCTGCTGGTTGCCGGACTCGTAGCCGACGAGCAGGAGGCGCAGGCCGTTGTCCTTGAAGATCTTCAAGTACTCGAAGGGCACGTTCGCGCGGGAGTTGCACGACCACGTGATGCCGAGCTTGCCCAGGCCCTTCGCGATCTCGGCGGCGCGGGTGAGGTCCGCGGTGAACGTGTCGTCGTCGAAGAAGAACTCCTTGACCTGCGGGAACAGCGCCTTGGCGCGGGCCATCTCGGCGATGACGGCGGTCGCGGACTTGGTGCGGTAGACGTGCCCGCCGACCGTCTGCGGCCACAGGCAGAACGAGCAGCGCGCGGGGCAGCCGCGGCCGGTGTACAGCGACAGGTACGGGTGCTTGAGGTACCCGATGTAGTAGTTCTCGATCGTGAGGTCGCGCTTGTAGACGTCGAGCACGGAAGGCAGCGCGTCCATGTCTTCGATGAGGGTGCGATCGGGGTTGTGCGTGATTTCCCCGTCCTTGCGGTAGGAGAGGCCCGCGATCTGCTCGTACGGGCGCCCTTCGGCGACTTCCTTCAGCGTGAAGTCGAACTCCTCGCGGCCGACGAAGTCCAAGACCGCGGCGGCCTTGAGCGACTCCTCGGGGAGGACGGCCACGTGCGCGCCGACGAAGCCGATGCGCATGTCCGGGTTCTGCTTCTTGAGCGCCTCGGCGACCTTGACGTCGTTGTCGAAAGAGGGGGTGGAGGTGTGGATCACGCACAGCTCGAAGCCGCGCGCGCGGCGCAGGACCTCGTCCAGATCCAGATCGTCGGCGGGCGCGTCGATGATCTTGGAGTTGGGGATCAGCGCGGCGGGCTGGGCGAGCCAGGTGGGGAACCAGAAGGACTTGATCTCACGGCGGGCCTGATAGCGGGCTCCGGCGCCCCCGTCGAAGCCCTCGTAGGAGGGGGGGTTCAAAAACAGCGTGCGCAGCGTCGCCATGAGGTTCTCCGTGCGGCTCGAAATGTGCTAAAGCCCATTGTACCAAAAAAAGTCACCTGGCGGACACAGGTCTCATCTGATAAGCTTCGGATGTGCGCCCCCTGCTCCTGCTTTTGGCCCTCGCCCGCGCGGCGTCGGCAGCCCCGACCGAGGCGGACGGCCCTTGGCGGGAGACCGTGACCGCGCACTTCCGCATCCTGCATCAAGACGCGTTTCTTCCGCCGGGCTTCACGATGAGCTTGGAGAACATCGACGCGCGCCTGCACCGCGACTTGGGCTCTTTCATGAACTGGGACCAGGCCGGGAGGGCCAGCGTCTATCTCTACCGGGACCAGCGCTCTTACGCGGCCGGACAATTCAAGCCGCCGCCGTGGTCCAACGGCATCGCGATCTACGACAAGAAGACCGTGGTCATCCCGACGATGAAGACGACCGCCCAGATGCTCCACGTCCTCGCGCACGAGAACACGCACCTGATCTTCGTGAATTACTTCCGCGAGGGCGGCCGCCGCGACCCGCCGTCGTGGGTCAACGAGGGGCTCGCGATGCTCGAGGAGGCGGATTCACCGGACAAGCCGGAGACTTCGCAGTGGTACCAGAGCATGGTCATGACGGACCCGCGGCGGTGGTTCCCGCTCGAGCAGTTCTTCCGCCTCTCGCCGACGACGGACCTGAAGAACGACTCGAAGCTCGTCGAGGTCTTTTACGTGCAGTCCTACGCGATCACGCACTTCCTCGTCCGCAAGCACTCCCCGATGCAGTTCAAGGCCTTCTGCGACCGTCTCAAGGACGGCCAGAGCGTCGCGGACGCCCTGCGCCTCTCCTTCGATTACCGCTCGATCGGAGACTTCGAAGCGGCCTGGCGCGCGTGGCTGAGAAAGCCCGAGCACCGGCGCAAGGTCGAGGCCCTGCCGCTCGCGGCCCGGCAGCAAGGGGACGGCGTCATCGACCAAGCCGGCGCCGGCGGCATACGCGGCGGCGGCGGCTCGGGTTTCGGCTCCAACTTCTCGACCTGGAACGTGCAGACGCGCAACGTGTTCGGCCGGCCGCTGCCCAAACCGACGTTCCCGGCGTCGAATGAGCCCGGGCAATCGCAGAATCGATGAAAGAGGAGCTCGAACCATGAGAGTCGCGGGACTGGCGGCGCTGACGGTCGCGATGCTTGCCGGAGCGTGCGTCTCGGCGGCCGCGCAAGATTACGAGAAGGTTTGGGATGTCGGTCTGGATCCGGGAATGATCTATCCCACGGGACATCGTCAGTTCAGTGCGACCGTCCCGAACAATCTCGACTACTCGATCACCGGCAGCGAATCTTTGTCCGAAGAAGAATCCGAGGGTTTCGTGCTCCCGCCTTTGAACGGAAGCTCGAGCATCGGAGGATCCATCTCGCCGATGCCCGAGCTTGCGATGCACGTCTACCGGCGCGTGAGCGACTCATGGTCGGTCGGCGCGCTTTTCGGATGGTCCGGCGTGCACCAGGGCTTCGTCGACAGCCAAGGCGTCTACGACCAGCCCGGCTTCACGCGGTTGGGATTCTCGAGCTAGTTCCTGCATATGGCGCCGGTCGCGCGATTCGGCGCTTCGAAAGGGACCGTTCGCCCGTTCGCGGTGTTCGGGCCGGAGATCAGCGTGATCAACGAGCATGCCTCCGGCTACTACATCGATCCTGACGACTCAGTTCCGCCCGAGGATCTCTACGACAAAACGCACATCGACCTCGGCGCCGTCGTCGGCGCCGGCTGTCAGGTGATGCTGATGCCCAACGGGGCGCTGGGCCTGTCCGTCGAGTACCACAAAGTGGCGTCGTTCGGTCCGAACATGGACTACATAACGCCGCACATCACGCTCGACGTGTACTTTTAAGCCGCGTCAGGCGGGCACGGCGGCCAGCTCGGCGAGGAAGCGTCCCGTGTGGGACGACTTCATCTTCTGCAGGTCGGCCGGGCGACCGGCGCCGATGAGCGTGCCGCCCTTGTCGCCGCCCTCGGGGCCGAGGTCGATGAGCCAATCGGAGGAGCGCATCACGTCGGTGTTGTGCTCGATGACGAGCACGGTGTTGCCCTGGTCGGTCAAGCGGTGCAGGACCTCGAGGAGCTTCGCGACGTCCGCGAAATGCAGGCCCGTGGTCGGCTCGTCCAAGATGTAGAGCGTGCGGCCGGTGCCGCGGCGCGAGAGCTCGGTGGCGAGCTTCACGCGCTGGGCCTCGCCGCCCGATAAGGTGGTCGCGGACTGGCCCAAGGCCACGTAGCCGAGGCCGACGTCCTCGAGGGTCTTGAGCACGCGCACCATGGGCGCGTGCGCTTCCAGAAACACGCGCGCCTCGGACACCGACATCGCGAGCACCTCGGCGATGTTCTTGCCTTTGTAGCGCACGGAGAGGGTCTCTTCGTTGAATCTCTGACCTTTACACTCGTCGCAGGGCACGTACACGTCGGGCAGGAACTGCATGGAGATCTGGAGCATGCCGTCGCCCTCGCAGTTCTCGCAGCGGCCGCCCTTCACGTTGAACGAGAAGCGTCCCGGCTTGTAGCCGCGGACCTTCGCGGCGGGCAGCTGGGCGAACAGGTCGCGCACCGGCCCCCACAGACCCGTGTAGGTGGCGGGGTTCGAGCGCGGCGTGCGGCCGATCGGCGTCTGGTCCACGACGATGACCTTGTCGAGGCGCTCGGTGCCGGAGATGGATTTGTGCGCGCCGGGCTCGTCCTTGGCGCCGTTGAGCTTCTTGGCGAGCGCCTTGTAGATGATCTCGTGCACGAGCGTCGATTTGCCCGAGCCCGAGACCCCGGTCACGCACACGAGTTCGCCCAGCGGAACGTCGACGTCCAAGTTCTTGAGATTGAACTGCTTCGCGCCGCGAATCTTGAGCCAGTCCTTGGGCTTGCGGCCCTTGGAAGGGGGCGGCTGGTGGCCCTCGCCGCGCAGGTACATGCCGGTGAGCGACTCCTTGGACTTCAAGATGTCGCCGATCTTGCCTTCGGCCACGATCTTGCCGCCGTGCACGCCCGCGCCGGGGCCGAGGTCGACGATCCAGTCGGCCGAGCGAATGGTCTCTTCATCGTGCTCGACGACGATGAGCGTGTTGCCGAGGTCGCGCAGGCGGCGCAGGGTCGCGAGCAGGCGCGCGTTGTCGCGCGGGTGCAGGCCGATCGAGGGCTCGTCGAGCACGTACATGACGCCGGTGAGTCCCGAGCCGATCTGCGTGGCCAAATGGATGCGCTGGGCCTCGCCGCCGGCGAGCGTCTCGGACGCGCGGTCGAGCGTGAGGTAATCGAGGCCCACCGCGGAGAGGAACTCCACGCGCGAGACGATCTCCTTCATGACCTGCCGCGCGATCTGGCGTTCCTGATCCGTGAGCTCGAGGGCCTTGAAGAACGCGAGCGCCTTCTCCACCGACATGACCACGACCTTGTCGATGCCGAGGCCGCCGATCTTGACCGCGAGCGCCTCCGGCTTCAGGCGCGCGCCCTTGCAGGACGGGCACAGCTTGCGGCCCATGAAGCGCTCCGCGATCGCGCCCTTCACGAACTCGGACTCGGACTCCTTCACGCGCCGCTCGAGGTTCTTGATCACGCCCTCGAACTCCTGCGGGTTCTTCGCCCACGACGGCGTGTACGTGCCGCCGCCGTGCAGGATGATCTTGCGGTGCTCCTCGGAGAGCTTCGCCCAGGGCACGTCCATGGGGATGCGGAACTGGGAACAGATCTGCTCCAAAATCTCCGTGTAGTAGCCGGACCACGAGCGCTTCCAGCGGTTCGTGCGCGTCGTCACCGGGTCCGACCAGGCGATAATCGCCCCGTCCTCGATGGTGCGCGAGGGGTCGGGAATGATCCGATCTTCGTCCACCTCCGTCTTCACGCCCAGGCCGTCGCAGGACGGGCAGGCGCCGTAGGGGGAGTTGAAGGAAAACAGGCGCGGCTCGACCTCGGGCAGGGACAGGCCGCACTTGGGGCACGCGTGGTGCTCGGAGTGCAGGCTGCCGGCCGCGGGATCGCCCGCGGGCTCGACGCGCGCGAGTCCCCGCGACTCCTTCAGCGCGATCTCGACGGAGTCCGTGAGCCGCTGCTTTTCCTCTGCCGAGACCTTGAGCTTGTCGACGAACAGCTCGATCGTGTGCTTTTTATAGCGGTCGAGCTTCGGGGGTGCTGCGAGTTCGTGCACCTTGCCGTCCGTGCGCGCGTTGACGAAGCCGGAGCGCAGCAGGCGCTTGTAGAGGTCCTCGTACGTGCCCGGCCGGCTCTGAACGAGCGGCGCGTAGATGGCGACCGACTGCCCGGCGCGCGCGCGCAGGATTTCCGACACGATCGCCTGCGCCGACTGCTTCTTGATGCGCGTGCCGCAATTCGGGCAGTGCGGCTGGCCCACGCGCGCGAACAGAAGGCGCAGATAGTCGTAGATCTCGGTCACCGTGGCGACGGTCGAGCGCGGGTTGTGCGAGGGATTCCTCTGTTCGATCGCGATCGCCGGGGAAAGCCCCTCGATCAAGTCCACGTCCGGCTTGTCCATCAGCTCGAGGAACTGACGCGCGTACGCCGACAGCGACTCGACGTACCGCCGCTGGCCTTCCGCGTACAGCGTGTCGAACGCCAGCGACGACTTGCCCGAGCCCGACAGCCCCGTGAGCACGACCAGCTTGCCGCGCGGGATGTTCAGGCTGATGTTCTTGAGGTTGTGCTGGCGCGCGCCGACGATGCGGATGTTGTCCATAGCCGGGCCAGTATAGCATTTCGGCGCGTACCGGACAAATGTTCGATTAGCGACATGGAACAAAACGGGGGGCCGCGTCGTATGTTATCGACCCGCCGGAGTGCGGATGCGGCGGACTAACGATAATCAGTGTCACCGGTGAGAGTTCAATGGGAATGATCGAAGACTGCCGCGCCCTCAGCGACGCGGACCTGACGCGCGACATCAAGTTCTCGGCTCAGCGCGACCGCCATTGTCTCGCGAAGACCTTGGTCCATCTCGCTGAGTTCGACCGCCGCCAGTTGTGCGTGCGTGAGGGCGGCGAGTCTCTGTTCGCCTATTGCACGCGCGTGCTCGGTTACGATGAAGCGGACGCCTTTCGGCGCATCCGCGCGGCCCGTGCCGTCAACCGCTTTCCCGCCATAGTGCCGCTCATCGAGGAGGGGAAGATCTCGGTCGCGACGATCGCGGTATTGTCGCCTTACCTGAAGCCGGAGAATTATCGCGCCTGGCTCGCCGCGGCTGGAGGCAAGTCGCGCCGCGAGGTCGAGGCTATGATCGCCGCGCGCTACCCGCAAGCCGAGCGTCCGGATTATCTGCGCCGCTTCCCCCAAAGCTCTGTCCACTTTGCGCCGCCCCCGCCGCCGCACGCTTTGGAAGCCATTCCTTCTTCGTCGCCTCAGCCGTCGCCGTCGACTGCCGCCGCGAATGCTCCCGACTCAGGTGAAAATCTCGAAACGCTCTCGCCGACGCCGCCTCCCGGCGGCTCTCGTCCTCACGAATGGCAAGCGATCGTTCCAGTCTCGCTCGAACGCATCCGGATCGGCTTTGACGCTGGAATCGCCGTCATGGGCCTGATCAACCGGGCCCGCCAACTTCTTCGACACAAATACCCGGAAGGTCGACTCGAAGACGTTGTGCGCGAAGCGTTGGAAATGCTGCTCGACCGCAAAGACCCGCAGAGACGTCTGACGCTCAAGCCCGCGTCCGCAGTCCGCGACGGCGCCGCTGCGCAGCCGGAGGGGCCGCGAGAGCCGCGCGCGCTGCGCGACCTCAAGGCCGGCCGCTACATCCCCGCGTGGGTCAAGAAGATCGTCTGGGAGCGCGACGACGGACGCTGCGCGTGGCGCTTCCCGGAGGGAACCGTCTGCGGCTCGAAGGATTGGATCGAGTACGACCACGTGAAGCCGTTCGCGAAGGGCGGACGGTCCGATTCGCCGCGCAACGTGCGATTGCTGTGTCGTCTGCACAACCGCGAGGCGGCCGCGGCCGCCGGGGTCAGCGCCGCGCGACCGGCTTCCGGATGAAGAACGGCTTGCGCTGGCGCTCGTCGCGCTTCGGGTGGTCGAGCGTGTAGTGCAATCCGCGCGACTCCTTGCGGGCGAGCGCGCTCTTGATCACCAAGGTCGCCACGTCGGCGATGTTGCGCAGCTCGACGATGTCGGGGGTCGGCATCGTGTGCCAGTAGTACTCGGCGATCTCGCGGTTGAGCATCTCCATGCGCGCGAGCGCGCGGGCGAGGCGCTTGTCGGTGCGCACGATGCCGACGTAGTTCCACATCAGGCGGCGCACCTCGTCCCAGTTCTGCGAGACGACGACGGCCTCGTCGGAGGTCGCGGCCTTGCCGTAGCGCCAGGGCTTCGGCGTGAAAGGCGCCGGCGGCGGCACCGCGCGCGAGTCGCCGAGGTGCTCGGCGAGGCGGTGGGCGAACACGCAGCCTTCCAAGAGGGAATTCGACGCCAAACGGTTGGCGCCGTGAAGGCCGGTGCGCGCGGTCTCGCCGACCGCGTAGAGCCGCGCGATGCTGGTCCGTCCCCAAGTGTCGGTCGCGACGCCGCCGCAGAAGAAATGCGCGGCGGGCACCACGGGGATCGGCGTCGTCGCCATATCGATTCCAAAGCCCAAAACCTTTTCATAGATATTCGGGAAGCGCGTCTTCAGGAACTTGCGCGGGTGGTGAGTCATGTCCAGGTACACGCACTCGTCGCCGGTGCGCTTGAGCTCCGCGTCGATCGCGCGCGCGACGATGTCGCGGGGGGCGAGCTCGGCGCGCTTGTCGTAGCGCGGCATGAAGCGCTCTCCGTTCTTGAGCTTGAGCTTGCCGCCCTCGCCGCGCAGGGCTTCCGAAAGCAGAAAGCTCTTCGCGAGCGGGTGATAGAGGCATGTCGGATGGAACTGAACGAACTCCATGTCCGCCATCTTGGCGCCCGCCCGCCACGCCATCGCCATGCCGTCGCCGGTCGCGATGTCGGGGTTCGTCGTGTAGAGGTAGACCTTGCCCGCGCCCCCGGTGGCGAGCACGGTCGCGTCGGCGGCGAAGGGCTCGATGCGCCCGGTCGCGCGGTCCATCACATACGCGCCGCGGCAGGCGCCCTCGCGGTCGCGCAGGAGGTCGACCGCGAGGTGGTCCTCGACGATGGTCACGTTCTTGGCGCGGCGCACGGAGGCCACCAGGGCGCGCTCGATCTCGCGGCCGGTGATGTCGCCCGCGTGCAGGATGCGGCGGTGGGAGTGCCCGGCCTCCAGGCCCAGGTCCACGGCCGACTCGCGCTCGGAGAACTTCACGCCGAGATCGCGCAGCTCGCCCACGCGCTGAGGCGCCTCGGACACGGTCAGGCGCACGACCGACTCCTCGCACAGGCCGGCGCCCGCGATCAAAGTGTCCTTCACGTGGGATTCGAAGCTGTCGATGGCGCTCATGACCGCCGCGATGCCGCCCTGAGCGTAGTTGGTGTTGGACTCGGCCGCCGCCTTCTTGGTCACGAGCGTCACGCGGCCCAGGCGCGAGAGCTTCAGCGCGGAGAGGAGCCCGGCGATGCCGGAGCCGAGGACGAGGAAATCGGAGCGTCTGGCGCCGCGCGGGGTCATGTTGAAAGGGCTCCTTCGGAGTGCTAGATTCTAACACATGCTCCGAACCTTCGGCTCAGCCGCCCCGAAACTGCACGCGTCCGCGTTCGTCCACGACTCCGCCGAGTTGATCGGCAAGGTCGTCGTCGAGCGCGAGGCCTCGGTCTGGCCCGGCTGCGTCCTGCGCGGCGACATCGACCGCATCGTCGTCGGGGCGCGCGCGAACGTCCAGGACCTGAGCGTCATCCACACGCGCGAGGGGCACCCGACGATCATCGGCAAAGGCGTCACGGTCGGCCACCGCGTGATCCTGCACGGCTGCAAGATCGGCGCGCAGGCGCTGATCGGCATGGGCGCCATTTTGATGGAATGCGAGGTCGGCGCGCGGACCTTGATCGGCGCCGGCGCCTTGATCCCGGCCGGCGTGAAGATCCCCGCGGGCGTCCTCGTGCTCGGCTCGCCGGGCAAGGTCGTGCGCAGGCTGCGCCCGGACGAACTGCGCATGCTCGCGCAGAGCGAGCGCGACTACGTCGCGCGCGCCAAGCGCCACGCGGCCGACTCGCGGCCCGTGTTCGGCCGCTGATGCCCTTCGCGGCCGGCCTGCTGCTCGGCGCGGGCCTCGCCGCCGCCGCCGCCTATTCTCTGCACCGCCGCTGGGTCGTGCGCCGCGGCCGCCTGCTCGCCTTCGCCTTGCACGAGCTCAACACGCCCGCGACGGCCGCGAACCTGACCCTCGTGAACCTGCTCGACGGCGTGTTCGGCGACCTGACCGAGACGCAGGCGAAATGGGCCGGGACCGCGCGCGACCAGGTCGGCCGCCTCGGCGCCGTCGCCGGCGAGGCGCGCGACCTGATCCATATGGAGCTGCTCGACGGCCTGCGCCCGCACGCGGAGCCCGCCGCGGCCGCCGAGATCGTCGCCAACGCGCTCGAGGGAGCGCGCGGCGCGTACGCGCACGCGTCGATTCCTCTGGAAGAGGCCGTCGAGCCGGGTCTTCCCGAGGTGCTGACCGACGCCGAGCGCGCGACGCGCACCTTGTCGGGGCTGCTCTTTCACGCGCGCAAGTTCCGCGCGCGCGGCGCCGTCGCCCTGCGCGCGCATCGCGTCGGCGACGCGGTCGTCTGCGAGATCGACTACGAGTGCCTGCCCACCACGCCCGCCGACGCCGCGGCGAGCCTGGACCTGTTCTATCCCGCGCGCAAGCGCACCGATCAGATCCTGGCCGCGTCGGGCTTGGGCCTGGGCCTCGGCCGCGCGGTCATGCGCCTCGCGGGCGGCGACGTCGGCTTCACCGTCGACGGCGGCCGGGCGCGCGTCCTGCTGACCTTGCCCGTGCGCCCCTGACGGCGGCGCGGCGGAGCCCCGCGTCGAAAACTGCTAACCTAAAGAAACGATGAGCGTTCGCGCGGCGCCGTTTTTTCCGCTCGTGCTGGCCCTGGCCTTGGCCCGGCCGGCGCAGGCTCTCGATGCCGCCGCCGCGAAGGTCGACATCTCTCCGGACCTGAAGACCGAGAAAATCTGGATGGGCGGCTTCGGCGCGACCGGTCGCCGCCCCGCGGGGCTTCACGACCCGCTCTACGCGCGCGTGCTCCTCCTGCGCGAGGGCGAAAACCAGGTCGCCGTCGTCGGCCTGGACCTGCTCGGCTTTTACCGCAACGACGTCGAGGATCTGCGCCGGCTTTCCGGCTTCGACAAGCCCGGCCGCTCTCTGTTTCTCGCGTCCACGCACACGCACTCGGGGCCCGACACGCTGGGCCTCTGGGGCCCGACGATCGGCGTGTCGGGCGTGAACCGCGCCTATCATGCGCGCCTCAAGGCGCGCATCGCCGAGGCGCTGAAGCTCCTCGAGCCCCAGTTGCAGCCCGTGCGCGCGCAGGGAGGGCACGGGATGCTCGATCCGCGCGGACTGTGCCGCGACTCCCGCGACCCGCAGATCATCGATCCGAACCTCTCCGTCCTGCGCCTCGTCGGCCGGGGCGGCAAGGCGGTCGCGACCGTGGTCAACTGGTCCTGCCACGCCGAGGTGCTCGGTCCGCCGAACCGCCAAATCACGGCGGACTTCCCCGGGCCGCTGTGCGCGCGCGTGGAGGAAAAAACCGGCGGCGCCTGCGTGTTCCTCAACGGCGTCATCGGCGGCCTGATGACGCCGGACTCGCACGCGGATAGTTTCGAGGAGTCCGCGCGCATCGGCGCCGCGGTCGCCGACGCGGCGCTGGCGCTGAAGACCTCGCCCGGGCCCGCGCGGCGGCTCGCGTTCCGCTCGCAGAAGATTCTGGTCCCGATCGAGAACTCGCGCTACCGCCTGCTCCTGCCCGCGCTGACCTTCGGCCATCATCTGTACGACGCGCAGGACCGCGAGCTGGCGAACGCGAAAGCGTGGTCGCTGTCGCTGCGCGAGATCTTCCTCGGCCTCGACGAGACGACCGAGCCGTGGGTGGAGAGCGAGGTCTCGGTTCTGGACATCGGTCCCGCGCGGCTGCTGGGCCTGCCCGGCGAGTCTTTCCCGGAGCTCGCGATCGGCGGCTACGACGGGAAATATTCGTTCGGCCGCCCGTTCATCGGGCCGGCGAATCCAAATCCGCCGGATCTGGCGCAAGCGCCGAAGGGCCCGTATTGGCGGGACCTCGTCAAAGCCCCGGCGCCGATGGTGGTCGGGTTGGCGAACGACGAGCTCGGATACTTCGTGCCTGTCTACGACTTCAAAGCCAGTCCGCACAAGCTCATGCTTCCGCGCCTGCCCGGCCATCACTACGAGGAGACCAACTCCATCGGTCCGTCGATCGCCGCGATCGTGGACGCCGCCGTCAAGAATCTAGTCCAGGAGAAACCATGACCCGCAAACTGAACTTCAACGCCGGACCCGCCGGACTGCCGCTGCCCGTCCTCGAGGAGGCCGCGAAAGAATTCGTGGACTTCCGCGGCACCGGCATGTCGCTCGTCGAGCACAGCCACCGCGGCAAGGCCTACGACGGCGTTCATCAAGAAGCGCTCGCCTTGTTCGCCGAGCTTCTGAATCTGCCGGCGACCCACGGCGTGATCCTGCTCCAGGGCGGCGCCAGCCTGCAGTTCGCGATGGTCCCGCTGAACTTCCTGCCCGCGGGCCGCTCCGCCGATTTTCTCGTCACCGGCCACTGGGCGAAGACCGCGTTCTCGGAAGCCGGCAAGGTCGGCGCCGCGCGCAAGGCCGCCGACAGCGCGAACGCCGACAAGACCTACACGCGCCTGCCCGCTCCATCCGAGATCGCCGTCGATCCCAAGGCCGCGTACGTTCATATGACGAGCAACAACACGATCTTCGGCACGCAGTGGCACTCTTTGCCCGACGCGAAGGGCGTTCGCCTGGTCTCCGACATGAGCTCCGACATCTTGTCGCGGCCCGTGGACGCGGCCAAGCACGCGCTGATCTACGCGGGCGCGCAGAAGAACCTGGGCCCGTCCGGCGTCACCGCCGTGGTCGTGGACCGCGAATGGCTCAAGGAGGCGCGCGCGGACATCCCCGATATCCTGCGCTATCAAAAGCACCTGGACGCGCAGTCGTTGTATCACACGCCGCCGTCGTTCGCGGTCTACCTCCTCGGCTTGAATCTCAAGTGGATCAAGGCGCAGGGCGGCGCCGCCGGCATGGAGAAGCGCAACAAGACGAAGGCCGATCTGCTCTACGGCGCGCTCGACCGCCTCTCGGGCTTCTACAAGGCGCCCGTCGAGAAGTCCGCGCGCTCGTGGATGAACGTCGTCTTCCGCACGCCGACCCCGGAGCTCGACGACGCGTTCTGCGCCGAGGCCGCGAAGGCGGGCATGGAAGGCCTCAAGGGCCACCGCTCGGCCGGCGGCGTGCGCGCCTCGCTCTACAACGCGGTGTCGTCCGACGACGTGAGGACGCTCGTCTCTTTCATGGACGATTTCGCGAAACGCAAGGGCTGACGACGCCTGAAGAACAATCGACGCGGGCGCGCGGGCGGCGCCGACATCGAGGCCGTTCGCCGCCGCCGTCAGGCGCCGAACGCGCGCATCACGTGGACGGCCGCATACGACAGCGCGTACGCGATGACGAAAAAGGCCGCGAACTGGACGGCCGGCCACTTCCAGCCGCCCGTCTCGCGCCGCACGATCGCGATCGTCGAGACGCACTGCAGGGCGATCGCGAAGAAGATCAGCAGGCCGACCGCGGTCGCAATGCCGTAGCGCGGCGCGCCGTCGTCCTGCCTCGCGTCGCGCAGCGCGCGGATCAGGCCTTGGGAGTCGCCTTCCTCGCGGCCCATCGCGTAGATCGTCCCGAGAGTGCCGACGAAGACCTCGCGCGCGGCGAGGGAGGCCATGACGGCGACCGACACGCGCCAATCCCAACCCAACGGCCTAAAGACGGGCTCGACGCCGCGGCCGATGCGGCCGAGAAGGCTGCCGGAGATGCGCGCCGCGGCGATCCGGCGCTGGAGCAAGGTGACCTGCGCGTCGCGCGCGTCCGACGCCGGCGCGGCCTGCGTCGAGGCGAGTTGCGCCTCGAGCGGATTCAAAGTCTTCGCGTCGCGCGGGAACGCCGCCAGGGCCCACAGGAGGATGCTGACCATGAAGATGACCTGGCCGGCGCGTCCGACGAAGTGCCAGCAGCGCGTCCACACGTAGCGCGCGAGTTCCTTCGGCTGGGGCAGGCGATAAGGGGGAAGCACGGTGACGGGCGACGGATGCGCCTCGTAGAGCCGCGTCCACTTGAGCGCGAGCGCGAGGACCAGCGCCATCACGACGCCGAAACAATACATCGCCGCCATCACGACTCCGCGTCCGTTGAAGCCGCCGGGGCGGAAGGAGTCGGGCACGAAAGCCGTGATGATCAGCGCGTAGACCGGCAGGCGCGCGGAGCAGGTCATCAGGGGCGCGAGCAGGACGGCGACCAGCCGGCGCTTTTCGTTGGGGATCGTGCGCGCGGCCATCACGCCCGGGATCGCGCAGGCGAAGCTGGAGAGAAACGGAATGAACACGCGGCCGTCCAGGCCGAACGGACGCAGAGCGCGGTCGATCATCGCGCCCGCGCGCGGCAGGTAGCCGGTCTGCTCGAGCGTGCCGATCAAGGCGAACAGAATCGCGATCTGCGGCACGAACGCGACGACGGCGGACACGCCCGGGATCGCGCCGTCGCACAGGAGGCTCGTCAGCGCGCCGTCGGGCAGACGCGCGTGCAGCAGCGCGGACGCCGCGTCGAGGCCGTTGGTGAGACCGTCCATCAGCGGCTTGGCCCAGGAGAACAGCGCTTGAAACAGGAAGAACATCGACGCCGCGAAGATCAAGGGGCCGGCGATCGGGTGCAGGACCACGCGGTCGATGCCAATCGAGCGCGACAAGGTCGGGAGGAGGGTGCGGACGGGGACGGTGACGGCCGCGGCGCAGGCGCGCTCCGCGGCGGCGACGGCGTCGTCCTGCAGTTCGCGCAGGCGCGTTTTGCTCGCGCGCCGGAAATCGAGCGCGCGCGCATGATCCGTCGCGCGCCCGGTCTGCGAGAGCAGGGCGGCGGCGTCGTCGAGGCCGCGGCCTTCGCGCGCCGCGGCGAGCACGACCGGCATGCCGAGCGCGGACGACAGCGCCTTCGCGTCCACGCGGATGCCGTTGAGCTCCGCCTCGTCGATCATGTTGACGACGAGCGCGGTCGCGTAGCCCGCGGCTTTCACGCCGGCGGCGAGCGCGAGATCGTTCGAAAGATTGCTCGCCTCGGCGACGCAGAGCACGAGGAGATCGGCGCGCTCCTCCGCGCACTCGGACAGGAAGCGGAACGCGACGCGCTCGTCCTCGGTGTCGGGGAGCAGCGCGTGCGTGCCGGGAAGGTCCACGATCTCGATCGCGGCGCCGTCGACGATTCGTTCTCCGACCGCCTTCTCGACCGTGCAGCCCGCGAAGTTGGCGACGCGCTGGCGCAGGCCCGTCAGCGCGTTGAACAAAGTGGTCTTGCCGGTGTTCGGCCGTCCCGCGAGCGCCACGACGCGCCGCGTCGGCACGGGGGCCGCGGCCCGCACGGTCGACGTCATGCGGCGGCCTCGACGCGGATGCGCGAGAGCAGGCGGCGATCGAGCGCCAGCAATTGGGAGCCGACCAGGCACTCGACGGGATCGCGCAGGGGGGTCGGCATCAGCTTGACGACCGGGACGCCGGGGCGCAGGCCCAGCCCGGAGAGGCGCGCGCGCTCCGCCTCGCCGACCGAGGACGCGAAGTCCACGATCGTCAGCGGGACGTCGAGAGCGGCCTCGTCGAGCGTCATGAAGTCATTATAGCCTTGTTGAGATGGATTTTCAATAACAAAGCGCTCGCCCGCCGCCGACCCTTTGGTATCATCTCGCCGATGCCTCGCGATCCGCTGAGCCGTCTCGAGTCCGCGCGCGAAGCGCTCGACGCCGGGCGCACCGACCGCGCCGAGCGCGCTCTCGCCGGCGCCTTCCCCGCCGCCGTCGCCGGAGAGGCCGCGTTCCTACGCGGCGAGGCCCTGCGCGCGCGGGGATTTTTCCGACGCGCCCAGACGGCGTACCGCGCCGCGCTGCCGCGCCTCGGCGCCGACGAGCGCGACCTGGCGCTCGGCGCCTGGCTCGGCCTCGCGCGCGCGGCGCGCAGCCTCGGCGAGACGAAGGACGCGCGCCGGTGCATGAGGCGCGCGCGGTCTCTCGCGCGCCGCGGCGACGCCGAAACGGCCGAAACGCTGGCGCTGGAGGACGCGCTCGTCGAGCGCGCCGAAGGAAAGTACGCGCGCGCGCTGAAATCTCTGGCGCCGCTGCTCGCCGCCTCGCGGCGCCGCCGCGACTGGCCGGCCGTCGGCTTCCTGCTTTGGGCGACCGGGGGGGCGCGCCGCTTCGCGGGCGACCTCGCCGGCTCGCACCGCGACCTCCAGGAGTCTCTGGCCGCGTTCCGCCGCGGCGGCGACCGCGAAGGCCAGGTCTACGCTCTGTTCGGCCTCGGGGGAATCGCCCGCGTGCGCGGGTTTTTCGCCGAGGCGCGCGCGGCCTACGCGAGCGCGGGCCGCCTGCTCGGGAGCGGTCCCGACCTGTTCGGCCGCGCGTACGCGCACTGCGGGCTCGCCAACGTCCTGCGCCAGCTCGGACGCTGGAGCGAGGCCGAGCGCCACTACCATCGGTCTTACGCGCTGTACGCCCGCCTCGACGACCGCGTCGATCTCGCCTACGTGGATTGGGGCCTCGGCCAGGTGCACCTGAAGCGCGGCGAGCTCGCTGCGGCGGAAAAGCGCCTGCGGGCCGCGCGCGCCGCTTTCGCGGCCGGCAACGAGGCGCGCGGCGAGGCGCTGTCTCTGCATTCGCTGTCGCAAGTCCTCCACGCGCGCGGCCGCACCGCTCTCGCCGAGAAGACTTTCGACGCCGCCGTGCGCCGCGCGCGCGGCGCGGGCCTGCACGCGCACCTCGAAATCTTCACGTGAACCTGCGCCGCGCCCGCCGCGAAGACGTGCCCGCGCTCGTCGGCCTCCTGCAGGAGGATTTTCTCGGCGCGGAGCGAGAGACTCCCAAGGGGGAATCTCTGCCGGCCTCCTACTTCGCCGCATTCGACGCGATCGACCGCGGCCCCGACGTGGAGCTCATCGTCGCCGAGGAGAGCGGACGCGTGATCGGCTGCTTCCAGCTGACCGTTCTGACCTACCTGAGCTACCGCGGCGCCCGCGCCGCGCTCATCGAGAACGTGCACGTCGCGCAGTCCGCGCGCGGCCAGGGCGTCGGCCGCGCGATGATGCTCTGGGCGATCGCGCGAGCGAAGGAAAAAGGCTGCGCGCGCATGCAGCTCACGACGAACAAGGCGCGCAAGGACGCGCAGCGCTTCTACGAACGCCTCGGCTTTCGCGCGACGCACGAAGGAATGAAACTCACGCTGACGTAACAAGTCCGCAACGCGCCTTAGGTAATTTGTCCGCATGGGACAAACGATCTGGGACGTGCTCGCGACGAACGAAGGCTGCTGGGTGGCGGTGACGCGCGAAGGGAAAGTGGTGGCCAAGGCCGGCTCGCTGCACGAGGCCGCGCGCCTCGTCGAGGAGGACCGGCACCGCGTGACCTTTCTTTACTCGGCCGGACCCGCGATGGACGAAGAGCGCTCCGGAGAAGCGTCGCGCCGTTGAAGAGGGGCCCCGCGACTGCGCGGACTCGCGCGCGGACGCTTCTCGCCGCGGCCGCGAAATCGTAAAATCACGGCTGTGAAAGCCGCGGAGCTGGGCCGGTCGAAGGCGTTTTGGGGCGCGTTGCTCGCTTTCGCCTTCGTCTGCAACGCCGCGGTGATGGGAGGACTCCTGCTCCGGTCCAAGCGGAACGCGGACGCTCGGACCACCTTCTCGGCCTACTTCCGCTGCCGGCTCGAGGACGTCGCGATCGCGGTCGAGCCGCGCGACGGGCTCGGATCCGCGCAGGCGCAAGACGAGTATCGGCGCACGCAGGAGGCGGGAGTCCGCGCCGAGCTGCGCGACGACGCGGTCGTTTCGATTCTGCCCTACCGCGCCGTCTCGAAACGGAAATGGTTCTCCGCGGACCGCTCGCCCAAGGGGACCTTGATCATTCCCGGCGTCGCGAAGGCCGACTGGGTCAGCGACAGCTTTCTGGTCGTCCACTACTCCACCGCCGGCGCCGTGGAAGCGGACCAGACGATCCTGCTCGCGCCGCGCACCTGGCTGCAGAAGTATCTCTAGACGGACCCGCGGCCGAAGGCGCGCGCGACCCCTTCGGCGTCAGATCGTGAAGTCTTTGCCGAGGTAGAGCTCTCGGGCCCTCGGATCGTCGACCAGTTCTTTGGCGGTCCCCTTGAATTCGATGCGGCCGTCGTAGATGATGTAGCCGCGATCCACGATGGGCAGTGTCTCGCGCACGTTGTGGTCCGTGATCAGCACGCCGATGCCCTGGCGCACCAGCTTCTGGATGATCGCCTTGAGCTCCCCGATCGTGATCGGGTCGATGCCGACGAAGGGCTCGTCGAGCAGGATCAGCTTGGGCTCGCGGATCATCGCGCGCGCGACCTCGAGGCGGCGCTTTTCTCCTCCCGAGAGCGTCCAGGCTTTCTGGCGGCGCAGATCCCAGAGGCCGAATTCCTCGAGGAGCGCCTTCACGCGGCGCATCTGCTCGAATTTGCCCTTGACCGTGCGCTCGAGCACCGCGCGCAGGTTCTCCTCGACGGTGAGCCCCTTGAAGACGGTCGGCTCCTGCGCGAGGTAGCCCAGGCCCAGGCGCGCGCGCGCGTACATCGGCTCCTTGGTCACGTCTTTGTCGTCGATGACGATGGCGCCCTCTTCCGGCGTCACGAAGCCGGCGAGGCTGTAGAAAGTCGTGGTCTTTCCCGCGCCGTTGGGGCCGAGAAGGCCGACGATCTCGCCGGAGTTCACCTGGAGCGAGACGCCCTTGACCACCATGCGCTCGCCGTACGTCTTGCGGATCTCGCGGGCTTCGAGCCTCATCGGGATGCTCCCTTCGCCGTCGCGGTGTCGGACAGCACGAGCCAGCCGACGGCGTTGCCGGTCGCGACGAGGCGGCGCGAGTCGTCGTCGCCGACGATCCTGTCCGCCTTGACCGCGCCCGGATTCGCGTCCATGAGGCGGCTCAGGACCGGGCGGCCGCCGGTCAACGTCACGCGGTTGGGCGCGGAGTCGTAGCGCGCGCGGTCGGCGCGGAACTCGACGCGCGGGCCCCAGACGTGCACGTCGCCCTCGAGCGTCGCGGTCGTGCGGCCTTCCCAGGTCAGGAGCCGGCCGACGCCGTGGTCGGGCTCGCCGCCCTCGGGGGGGGTGCGCGCGAAGGTCAGCGGCGCGCCCGCCTTGGGCCGGAGCGCGCCGGTCTGCGCCTTCTGGTCGTACGTCGCGGTCTCGCCGCGCCCCTCGATGACCTGTCCGCTCTCGAGCTCGCGGCGCAGGTAGACGCGGCCGCGCGCGCGCCAGTCGTCGGCCCAGTGGCGGAACAGCGCCCAGTCCGCGGTCAGCTTCGCGCCGTTCGCCTCGTAGCGCACGTCGCCGACGAATTCCTCCTCGGGCTTCTTGCCCCGGCGCACGATCCACTGTTTGCTGCGCACGACGGAGCCGGCGGTCGCCGGGATCGGCGATTCGGCGCGCGCGCCGGCGGCGAGCAGGAGGACGAGGGCGAGGGCTCTCACTGGGGCCCGCCGTTGATCGTGGATTCCTGGTTGAAGATGCGGACCTCGGACATGTCCGGCTTGGCCCGCAGGCCGCGGCCGCGCACGACGCCGTCGGGACGCCGGATGACGACGGCGCGGTCGGTCGTCAACAGGCCGGTCTTCGAGGAGTAGAGCAGTTCCTCCGTCGTCAGATGCGAGCGGTCGTCGTAGGAGTCGAGCACGACCGAGCTCGAGAGGCGCACGTCGTGCGTGTTCGTGTCGACCGCGCCGAGGCGCGAGGAGATGCGCGACGAGGCCTTGCCGTCGCGGTAGAAGTCCATGATCGGGGACTCGAGGTCGGCGCGGTGCTCGTCCTCGTGCAGGAACGCGCGCGCGGCGTGCAGAGTCCACGCCGGGGCCCCGGCGACCGACTGGCTGAGCGCTAACCCTTCGAACGTCTGCCGCTGCGCCTCGACGGGAGGCGCTGCGGCGCGGCGGCAGGCCGAGGCGGCGAGAGCGGCCAAGGCGAGCGCGCGTCCCCTCACTTGGCCGGAATCTCGTCCGGCCGATGTTCGGGGGCCTTGAGCTTCTCTTCGGGCAAGAAGCGCTCGCCGCGCGGCGCCAGCCACGGCGTCATTTCAATGGGAATCTGGCGCAGGTTGTAGGGCTTGGGCAGGCGCGCCAGAGCCGCGCTGACGCCGAAGTAGAGCACGATCAGCCCCGCGTAGATGACGCCGAGCGTGCGCACGTGCCAGGCCGTGTCCGGGAACCACGCGGGCGGCGCGGTCAGATCGCGGTCGCACTTCTTGCAGAACTTGGCCGTGTCCTTGTTCTCGGAACTGCAGGCGGGGCACTTCATCGGCGGATCTCCTTGGAAAGCGCGTCGAATCCGCGGACCTCGCGCAGGAACGCGGGCACGTCGGTCAGCTTCAGCGAGTTCGGGCCGTCGGACAGCGCCTTGTCGGGGTCGGGATGCGTCTCGAAAAAGACGCCGTCGACGCCGACCGCCGCGGCCGCGCGGGCGAGCGGCCGCACGAACTCGCGCTGTCCGCCCGTCGTCGAGCCGTTGCCGCCGGGAAGCTGGACGCAGTGCGTCGCGTCGTGCACGATCGGCACGCCGAAGGTCCGCATGATCTCCAACGAGCGCATGTCGACGACGAGGTTGCCGTAGCCGAAGGTCGCGCCGCGTTCGGTGAGCAGGATCTTCTTGTTGCCGGTGGACTCGATCTTCTCGACCGCGTGGCGCATGTCCCACGGCGAGAGGAACTGACCCTTCTTCACATTGACCGCCTTGCCGGTCTTGCCGCAGGCGACGAGCAGATCGGTCTGGCGGGAGAGGAACGCGGGGACCTGCAGCATGTCCACGTAGCGCGCGGCGATCTCCGCGTGCGCGGGCTCGTGGACGTCGGTCACGCACGGAACGCCGAGTTCGGCGGCGACCTTCGCGAGGGTGGCGAGGCCTTCCTCCATGCCCGGGCCGCGGTAGGACTTCACCGAGGTCCGGTTGGCCTTGTCGTAGGACGCCTTGAGCACGAAGCCGACCTTCAGCGCGTCGCACGCCTTTTTGAGCGCGCGTCCGACCTTGCGCACCAGGGCCTCGGACTCGATGACGCACGGGCCGCCGATGAAGGCGACGGGCGCGCCGCCGCCGAACACGACGTTCTTCCCGACGCGGACTTCACGCGTGGACATGGGCCTTCCGAACCTCGGAGCGCTCGACGGCCGCCGCGACGAAGTCGCGGAACAGCGGGTGCGGCGCCTCGGGGCGGCTCTTGAACTCCGGATGGAACTGGGTCGCGAGGAACCACGGATGGTCCTTGAGCTCGACGATTTCCACGAGGTTCTTCGGCGCGTGGACGCCGGAGATGACCAGGCCCGCGTCCTCGAGGAGCTTGCGGAACTTGTTGTTGACCTCGAAGCGGTGGCGGTGCCGCTCGGAAATCGCCAGCGTGCCGTAGGCCTTTTGCGCGAGAGTGCCCTTCTTGAGCGTGCACTCGTAAGTGCCGAGCCGCATCGTCGCGCCCTTGTCCTTCACGTTCTTCTGCTCGGGGAGCAGATCGATCACGGGGTAGCGCGACTTCGCGTCGAATTCCGTCGAGTGCGCTCCGGAAAGCTTGAGGACGTTGCGCGAAAACTCGATGACCGCGATCTGCAGTCCGAGGCAGAGGCCGAAGTAAGGGATCTTGTTCTCGCGCGCGAGCTGGGCGACCTTGATCTTGCCCTCGATGCCGCGGTCGCCGAACCCGCCGGGCACGAGGATGCCGTCCACGCCCTCGAGCTGCTCTTGGATCTTCGGGTCGGTCGTGTCGAGGAAGCGGATCTTGACCTTGGCCTCGTTGGCGATGCCGCCGTGGATCAGCGCCTCGTTGACCGACTTGTACGCGTCCTTGTAGTCCGTGTACTTGCCGGCGAGCGCGATCACGACCTCGCGCTTGGGGTGCTTCAAGCGGTGCACGACCTCGTCCCAGCTCGTGAGGTCCTTCGACTGAGTGCGCATGCGCAGGATCATCAGGATCTGGTCGTCGAGTCCCTGCTTGTGGAACACGGTCGGCACTTCGTAGATGCTCTCGCAGTCGGGCGCCTCGATGACCGACTCCTTGGGCACCGAGCAGAACATCGAGAGCTTCGCGCGCATCTCCGGCCCGAGCGGCTTCTCCGTGCGGCACACGAGGACGTCCGGGGAAATGCCGATTTCGCGCAGCTTCTGCACCGAGTGCTGGGTCGGCTTCGTCTTGAGCTCCTCGGACGCGCGGATGTAGGGGATGAGCGTCACGTGCATGTACAGCACGTTGTCGCGGCCCGCCTCCAGGCCCATCTGGCGCGCGGCTTCCAGGAACGGAAGGCTCTCGATGTCGCCGACCGTGCCGCCGATCTCGATGACCGCCACGTCCACGCCCTTCGTGACCGCGCGGAAGCGGTTCTTGATCTCGTCGGTGATGTGCGGGATGACCTGCACCGTCGTGCCGAGGAAGTCGCCGCGGCGCTCGCGCTCGAGCACCGTCTGGTAGACCTTGCCCGCGGTGAAGTTGTTGAAGTGATGCATCTCCTTGTTCAGGAAGCGCTCGTAGTGGCCGAGGTCGAGGTCCGTTTCCGCTCCGTCCTCGGTGACGAAAACCTCGCCGTGCTGAAACGGGTTCATGGTGCCGGGATCGACGTTGATATACGGATCGCACTTGAGCATCGTGACCGAGAGGCCGCGGGCCTGCAGCAGCTTCCCGATCGACGACGCGGAGATGCCCTTCCCGAGCGAGCTCACGACGCCGCCCGTCACGAAGATGTACTTGGTGGTCATTTATGCCCTCGGCGGAGGTATTTTTCGGCGCGCTTCAAATCGGCGGGGACGTCGACGGATACGGGGCGCTCGTTCACGATCGCGGCGCGCAGGATCATGCCGGCTTCGAGGGCGCGCAGTTGTTCGAGCTTTTCCGTCTTTTCCAACGGCGACGGCGGCAATGAGACGAAACGTTTCAGCGCGTTCCGCTTGTAGACGTAAATCCCGAGATGTTCCCAACGAATGATTCTTTCAACGTCGCGGGAAAACGGAACGGCGGACCTTGAAAAGTAGAGACAGCGGCCGTCTTTGGTCAGCACGGCCTTCACGACGTTCGGATTCCGCTGGCGGGAATAGTCCGGCAGCGGAATCACCGCCGTGGCGATGTCGGCGTTCCGCGTCAGCGCCTTCACCGCGGCGCGCAGCGTCGACGCCTTCAAAAGCGGCATGTCGCCTTGGTAATTCAAAATGACGTTCTCGCGGCGATTCTTCGCCGCGAGCCAAACTCGATCGGAACCGGACGGACAAGACGACGGAGTCATCACCGATTCTCCGCCGAAACGCTTGACCTCGTCGGCGACCGCCTCCGCGTCGGTCGCGACGAGCACGGGTCCGAGCTTCGCGGCTTTCGCCGAGCGCCAGCACCACTCGATCATCGTGCGTCCGCCGAGGCGAGCGAGCACCTTGCCGGGAAAGCGCGTGGAGCCCATGCGCGCGGGGATGACCGTCAGGACGCTCACTTCAGGGCCTCGGACAACTCGGCGGGGTCGGTCGTGGCGGTGCCGAGCTTCGCGACGACGATGCCGGCGGCCTGGTTCGACAGCACCGCGGCGCGAGTCAGGGTGGCGCCCGCGGCGAGGGCCAGGGTGAACGTGGAGATCACGGTGTCGCCGGCGCCGGAGACGTCGAAGACCTCGCGCGCGACGGTCGGGATGTGGGTCACGCGCCCGTGCTCTTCGAAAAGGCTCATGCCGTCGGCGCCGCGCGTGATCAGCACCGAGCGGCTGTTCAGCGTCTTCAGGATCTCCTTGCCGAGAGCGACGATCGCGTCCTGGCCGGGGATCGGCTCTCGGCGCATGCAGGCCCAGGCCTCGGAGGTGTTGGGCGTGACGCAGGTGATGCCCTTGTACTTGCGGAAGTGCTCGGGCTTGGGGTCGACGGTCACGGGAATCCTGCGGCGGCGCGCGGCGGGAATCGCGGCCGCGAGCAGGCGCGGGCCGATGACGCCCTTGCCGTAGTCGGAGAGAATGACGGCGTCGGCCTTCGCGATTTCCCCGGCCAGGCTCGCGAGAAGGCGCGACTCGGTCGCGTGGGAGAGGGGGCCCGTCGTCTCGCGGTCGTAGCGCACGGCCTGCTGACGCTCGGCCACCACGCGGCACTTCTGGGTGGTCAGGCGCTCCACGTCGACGCAAACACCCTCGACGTCGGCGCCTTTTGCGCGAAATTGGTCCAGGAGGCGGCGTCCGGCCTCGTCCTCGCCGACGACGCCGACCACGGAGACCGACGCGCCCAGCGCGGCGAGGTTGCTGACCACGTTGCCGGCGCCGCCGGGGATGAAGCTCTCGCCGGTCACGCGGACCACCGGCACGGGGGCCTCGGGGGAGATGCGGCTGACCGACCCCCGGATGTACTGGTCCAGCATGAGGTCGCCGACGACGAGGACTCGGCGCCCGCGAAAGCGGGCGATGGTCCGCAGAAGCTCCCGGCGTTCGGCGGGCTGAGAAGGCATCTTACGGGAGGGCATCATAGCATTTCGCGCAAAGCCACGGTGATGTGGCCGATCAGGATCTCGACTTCCATGCGCAGAGGACGGCGCTCGGCGTCGTCGCTGAGCCACAGTTTCAGCTTGCGGCCTTTCTGGACGAAGATGCCCTCGCGGCGCATCTCCGGCTGGACCAGCACCGAAGCGCCCGTGCGCGCGGGCACGGAGATCTTCTCGCGCTTGAGCACCTTGACCGCGAGCGGCCAGTTGTTGGGGGTGTTGACGTCGACGACGACGGTGCCGCCGTCGGGAAGCTCCTGGGCGCGCACGTAGAACAGGCTCGAGAGCACGTCCTCGACCTGCGCGGGGATGGTGCCGACCTTGACGACGAAATTGCCGTCCTTGCTCGTGCGCCGCAGAACGTAGGTTCGCGCGTCGCGGTCGTAGACCACCCACTCGTCGCGGAAGAAACGCCCCTCGCGGATCTTCTTCGAGTAGCCGAGCGAGGTCAACGTGCGCGCGTCGAGCCACGACTCGTTGCGGTCGCGCACTTGGTAGATCGCGTCGAAGAAGCCGTTGGTCGTGACCTCGCTGACGATGTGATAGGCGGCGCGGCCGTTGAAGTCCACGACCTTGTCCACGGCGAGGGTCGCTTGGCCCGCGTAAACCGGTCCCCAGCGCCCGTCGAACGTGAGCTTCTCGGGAAAGCGCGGCAGGGGCTTGGCGTCCGGCGGAAGGGGAACCTCGGCGCCGACGAGCGCGGCGGGCGAGGCGAGCGAGGTCGAGATCGCGACGCGGCCCCACTCGCCCGCAGCGGCGCGCGGCGCGAGCGCGAGCGCGAGCGCCCAGGCCGCGAGCGCGCTCACGCGGCTTCGGCTTCCTTCGCGAGGCGGTCGAGCGTGTCGATCCAGAGATTGCGCCCTTTGAGCATCTCGAGCTTCACGCCGAGCACGTAGACCTCGCCGGTGAGGAGATTCTCCCAGCCGCCCGGGAAGCGCGCGAAGTCCTTGAGCGTGGTCACGATCGGCAGGTCGCCGCGCAGGGCCTGGACCGAGCGCATCTCGCTTTCGCTGAACGCGTGATGATCCGGGTAGCGCCAGCGCTGGGCGACCGCGACGCCGAGGGACTCCAGGCCGGTCTCGAAGGACAGCGGATCGGCGATCGCGGACAGCGCGACGACGGTGCGCTCCTTCAAATGCGTCAGCGGCAGCTTGCGGTCGGAGCGCACGTCGAGGAGGTGGTCCGAGCGGTGCGCGGACTCGAGCACGGGGATGCCGGGCAGCAGGGTCTCGAGCTCGTCGCGCAGGGCCGTGAGCTCGGCCGCGGTCACGCGGTCGGCGTGCGTGATCACGACGAGCTGGGCGCGGCGCAAGGCGGAGATCGGCTCGCGCAGGTCGCCCGCGGGCAGGAGGCGGCGGCCGCCGAAGGGATCGCGCGCGCTGACCAAGACGATGTCCAAGTCGCGGTGCAGACGCGTGTGCTGGAAGCCGTCGTCGAGCAGGAGCACGCGGCTGCCGTACATCTCGATCGCGAGGTCGCCGGCCTTCGCGCGGTCGGGGCAGACGAGCACGGGCACGCCGAGGCCCTGCAGAGCCTGGTGGATCATCCAGGGCTCGTCGCCGCATTCGCGCCAGTCGGTATGGCGGCCGTCGAGCAGCACGGTTACGTCCTTCTTCTTCGCGGTGCGCCCGTAGCCGCGCGAGAGGATCGCGACGTCGTGGCCGCGGCGGCGCAAAGTCTCCGCGGCGAGCAGGACCGCGGGCGTCTTGCCGGTGCCGCCCGTGGTGATGTTGCCGATGCAGATCACGCGCGCGCGCAGGCGCCGGCGGCGCAGGACGCTCAGATCGTAGAGCAGGCGCCGTCCCAAGACGCCGGCGCCGTAGGCCACGGAGGCGGCGCGCAGGGCCGCGCGTCCGCCCAAGGATTTGCGCATGTTCTCGCGCCGCTTCGCCCAGCTCATCGCACCGCCTCCGCGCGCGTCAAAAGTTCCTCGACGACGGGCAGGACCCGGCCCGCTTCCAAATCGCGCAGACATTCGAGCTGCGTCGGGCAGACGTTGCTCCGGCAGCCGATGCACGCGAGTTCCTCGCGCCGCACGAAGCGGTGGTCGGGATGGACGGGCGTCCACGACGCCGGATCGGAGGAGCCGTGCACGGTCACCGTCGGCACGCCGAGCGCCACCGCGACGTGCTTGGGTCCCGCGCAATTGGAAACGAGGACGCGGCATGAGGCTATCTCGCGCGCGAGCTCCGCGATCGTGCGCGTCTCGGGAATCGGCGCAGCGCCCGCGCCGATCCCGCGCGCGACTTCTTGCGCAAGCGTCCTCTCCCCGGGCCCCCAAAAGATCTTGAGCGTGCAGCCGCGCTTCTCGCGCAGGGCGCGGCCGAGTTCGATCCAATGCCGCGCGGGCCAGCGCCGCGTCTCCTTGCGCGAGGGGGGGACGAGGCCGACGACGTTGTCGGGCTTCGTCGGGCGCTTCGCGATGAAAATGCGCGGCAGAGCGGGGGCGTCGGACTCCGCGACGCCGAGACTCTCGAGCCACAGCACTTTCTCGCGCCCGGCGTAGACCGTCTTCGCCGGCTGGACCAAGAGTCTATTGTAGGCCCAGCTCCGGCGTCCATGCGCGGGGCCCGCCTTGACCGCGGCTCCCGACAGCGCGGTGATGAGCGCGCTGCGCGGATTGGCGAGGAAGTCGACGACCCAGTCGTAGCGCCGCGCGCGGATTTTCCGCGCCCAGGAAAGCGCGGCGAACGCGCCGACGGCGTCGTAGACGAGGACCTCGTCGATCGCGGGATGACCGGCGACGGCCTCCGCCCCCGGCGCCTCGACCAGGAAGTCGAGCTTGGCGTTCGCGTAGCGTTTTTTAAGCGCCTCGAGCGCGGGCGTCGTCAAAATCACGTCGCCGAGGCGGCGCAATTGTATGACGAGGATGCTCTTCGGCGGGGCGGGAACGCGGTCCAAGGCCTCATGATATAAATTCCGGCGTGCCGAGGAACGCAATAACCACAAAGACACGAAGAACGCAAAGAGAGTTTAAAGACAACGACCTTCTTTTCCGTTCTCTCTCTTCGTTCTTCGTGTCTTTGTGTTTTATTCGTCAAGCCGTCGTGGAGGACCGGTCGTCGTTGAGGTACCAGGGGACGTTGACGACGGCGACGCGGCCGCCGCCCTGGAAGTAGAGAAACGCCTTGAGCAGCGCCGCGTTCTGCGAGTGCAGGAAGCGGTTGAACCAGCGGTCCTCGACGATCTCCGGGATCACGACGGCGACGAGGCGGCCCTCGCACGTCCTCGCGGCGGCGAGGACGTGGTCGACGACGGGGAGGATCACGTAGCGGTAGGGCGAGGCGACGAGGATCAGGCGCGGCGCGCGCGCGCCGGCGGCCTTGGCCGGAGCCTCCACGTTCGCGGCCCAGTCCCGGCGCAGGGCGCCGTCGTCGTCCTCGGTCTCGACGTGCACGGCCTCGACGTCGGGCGAGAGCGTGCAGGCGAAGCGCAGGGCCTTCTTCGACGCCGCGTTCCAGCCGATGATGGGCACGATGGTCAGCGGCGGCGCGAGGCGGGCCAGGTCCAGCGGTCCGGGCGCGGCGATCTCGCGGGTGACGCGGTCGTAGTGGCGGCGGATGGCCTTCATCGCGAAGAAGAGAGCGGGGATGAGCAAGGCGATGATCCAGGCTCCCTCGAGGAACTTGGCCGCGAGGACCACGACGACCGTGATCGCCGTGACGAGCGCTCCGGCGCCGTTGAGCAGGATGCCGCGCCAGGCCGCGGGGCCGCACTTGCGGCGCCAATGAAAGACCATGCCGAACTGAGACAGAGTGAACGCGAGGAACGCGCCGACGGCGTACAGCGGGATCAATCGGTCGGTCACGCCGCCGAAGGCCCAGAGCAAGGTCCCGGCCATGGCGGTCAAGGCGAGGAGGCCTTGCGAATAGACGAGGCGGCGCCCGCGCAGAGCGAACGAGGAGGGCAGGTAGCCGTCGGCGGCGATCGAATGGCACAGGCGCGGGAAATCCGCGAAAGCGGTGTTGGCCGACAGGGACAGCACGAGCAGGATCGAGAGCATCGCGACGTAATAAAAGACGCCCTTTCCGGCGATCGCTCCGACGAGCATGGACAGCACGCTCTCGTAGCCCGGAGCGTTCGGATCCGCCGCGGCGATGCCGTAAGCGTGCGCGAGCCACGCGATGCCCGCGAGCAGAAAGACGAGGATCGCGATGATGATCGCGAGCGTCCGCTTCGCGTTGCGCGCGCACGGCTCGCGAAACGCCTTGACCCCGTTGGAAACCGCCTCGACGCCGGTCATGGCGGTGCAGCCGCTCGCGAAGGCCTGGACGATCAGCCACGCGCTCGCGGCCTGCAGCGCCGGGCCGGGAGGAGGCGGCGGCGCGACGGGCAGAGGATGGCCGCCGGCGGCGAGCGACTTCGCGAGGCCCCACAGCAGTGCGGTTCCCAACGTCCCCACGAACAGGTACGTGGGCACCATGAAGAACACCCCGGCGTCCTTCACGCCGCGCAGGTTCACGTAGGCGATGATCGCGAGGATGCCGAGACAGATTCCCGTCGCGTGCGGCTGAAGCGAGGGCGCCGCGGACACGAGCGCGCCCACGCCCGCCGAAATGCCGACGGCCGCGGTCAGCACGTAGTCGATCATCAGCGCGCCGGCCGCGAGCAGTCCCGCCGACTCGCCCAAATTCTCGCGCGCGACGGTGTAGGAGCCGCCGCCGCCCGGATACGCCTCGATCGTCTGCAGGTAGGAGACGAAGACGACGGCCAGAAGCGCGATGATCGCGATCGTGATCGGCACGATGTACTGGATTCCGGCGGCGCCGAGCACGATCAAGATGGTGAGCGCGGCTTCCGGTCCGTAGCCCGCGGAGCTCAGCGCGTCGAGCCCGAAGATCGGGATGCCCGCGGCGGGACCGATCTGCTCGGCGCGCTCGTCGCTGGTGCGCAGCGGCTTGCCGAAAAGGAGGGCCGAGAGCGACATCCCTAGAAGCGCGCCTTGCCGCGCGTGAGGTTCAGGTGAAAGTCGAACATGTTGTCGTCCCCGCGGATCAGCAGGCGGCGCACGGCCTCGTCCTCGCGCCTCCAGGGGAGCTTCGTGACGCCCTGCTTGATGCCGAAGTCGAAGCGGTAGCCGGCCTCGAGCGCCATGCGCCGGACATCGGGCGCGTAGGCGCCCGCCCCGTACGGGTAGGCGAAGCCCACGCACTCGCGGCCGAGCTTGTCCTCCAGGCGCCTCTTGCTCTCGGTCAGCTCCCAGCGCGCTTCCTCGGGCGGGATCTCGGTGAGGCAGCGGTGCTTCATCGTGTGCGAGCCGAACTCGAAGACGCCGGAGTCCTGCATCTCCCTGATCTGCGCCCAGGTCAGCATGCGCAGCCAAGGCTCGGTTTCGGGATCGTGCCAGGCGTTATGCTGATCCATCGTCTCATAGACGAGGAAAACGTTGCCCTTCATGCCGAACTCGCGCAGCAGAGGGAAGGCGAACTCGTAATTGTTCATGTAGCCGTCGTCGAAGGTGATGAGCACGGGTTTCGCGGGCAGCGGCGCGAGGCCCTTCTCCGCGTCGCGCCAATCGGCGAACCCGATCGCGGTGTAGCCGTGCTTCTTCAAATATTCGAGCTGGCGACGGAAGTCCGCCGTCGCGACCCACAGCTTCGCGAGCTCGGAGCCCGGGGGATAGTCGCCGATCTTGTGGTACATCAGCACGGGCATGCCGCCGCAGAGCGTCGGCCGCCACCAGTTCCAGCGCGCGCTCGCTCCCGCGGCCGCGAGCGCGCCGACGGCGGAAAGGGCGCCGATCATTCTTTTCTCTCCCTCTGCATGGCGCCGAGTTTGACATATTTCAGCCAGCCGTGAAACGCGGACAGGCCGGCCCAAACGAGGCCCGGAAAGCCGTCGAGGAAGCCGAGCTTGAGGATCGCGCGCGCGAAGAACTCCCACGGCAGGATCAGGTGGTGGAACGGCGTGAAGCGTCGCCCCGCCTCGAAGCGCTTCTGCGCGGCGAGCGTCGTGTAGCGGTCGAGCTTGGAGAGATAGTCGCAGACGTCGCGGTACGGCTCGTGCACGATCTTGCCGCGCAGGCGCCCGACGAAGCCTTCGACCTCCAAGCCCTCGTGCAAGGCGCCGCCGACGAAGCGGCACCTCTCGCGCCGGAACAGCCGCACGTGGGACTCCGAGCCGAGGCCGCCCCAGCGCAAGGTCCGGCCGAGAAAGACGACCTCGAAGGGCACGTCGAACGCGTCCACGGTCGGCGCCGCGAGGGCCGCGCGGATCTCGGCGGACAACTCGGGCGTCACGCGCTCGTCGGGATCGATCCAAAGGCACCAATCGCCGGTCGCGGCGTCGAGGCTGGCCCGGCGCTGGCGCGCGTAGTCGTCGAACGTCCGCCGCGAGACCTTCGCGCCGGCCGCGCGCGCGAGTTCCTCGGTCCGATCGCTCGTGTCCGCGGAGACCACGACGACGACCTCGTCGACGAGGCCTTTGAGCGCCGCGAGACAGCCGGGCAGGTCGCGCTCTTCGTCCTTCGCGATCAGTATCGCGCTAAGCGAGGGAGTCATAGATCTTCTCCATGTCGTCGGCCATGCGGGTCAGCCCGAAACGCGGCAGCCGCGCGCGCGCGGCCGCGGCCAGGCGCGCGCCGAGCGCGCGCTCGTCGATGAGCCTCACGATCGCGTCGGCGAGCGCCTCGGGCCGGCGCGGCAAGACGAGCAGGCCGGTCGTTCCGTCGTCGACGACCTCGGGGATGCCGCCGGCGGTCGTGGCCGCGACGGGCACGCCGCACGCCGCGGCCTCGATCAAGACCGAGCCCATGCCCTCGCCCCAGGAGGACTGCACGTAGACGTCGAGAGACTTGAGGAGCGGGATCGGATCGGCGCGGTGCCCGACGAGGAGCACCTTGCCGCCCAGGCCCATGCGCCGGATGGATTCGGCGAGCCGCGCCTCTTCGGGCCCGCGCCCCGCGATCAAGAAGCGCGAGGCCGGGCGCTTGAGAAGGACGATCACCGCGGCCGCGATCAACGTGTCGTGATCCTTGTGCGGCACGAGCGCCGCGAGATTGCCGATCCACGCCGCGGCCGGATCGAGGTTGAACTCCGCGGCGAGCGCGCGGCGCGACTCCTTCTTCTGCGCGGGCGTCGCGGGGCGGTAGCGGTCCGCGTCGACGCCCGCCCACGCGCACTCCGCCGCCGACGCGGGCAAACCGTCGGGCACCGTCGCGAGGCGCGCGGAGGGAACTCCCGCCTCGCGCAATATTTTCTCGATCGCGCCCGAGACCGCGACGGTCTTCCCGGCGCGAGCGTATTTCAGACGCGCGGAAAGAGCGCCGACGGGGAAATCGACGCGGCGGTGCGCGACCCACGGCGCGCCGAAGGCCGCGGCGAGCGCGGCCGCGCCCGCGGCGTGAGCCGTGTGCGCGTGGATCACGGCGCCCTCGCGCCGCGCGGCCGCGCCGAGACGCAGCGCGGAGACGGGGTCCCACTCGCCGAAGAAAGGCAGAGTCCGCGTCTCGAAGCCCCGGCGCGCGGCCTCCGCGGCCAGCTCGCCGCCGCGGCGCGCGTAGACGACGTTGCGCCGTCCGCGCGCGCGCAGGGCCGCCGCGAGGTAGAGGAGCTGGCGCTCCCCGCCGCGCAGCCCGGCCTCGCCGTCAACGTGGAAGAGCGGCGCTTGTTTTTTCATAGACGGCCTGCGTGTCCTCGTAAAACGGCTCGGGGCTGAACAGTCTTTGCCAACGCTCGCGGGCGGCGTCGGAATACGCCTCGAGGCGCGCCCTGTCGGCGAGCAGGGAGCGCACGGCCTCGGCCAGAGCGGCGGGATCCCCGGGTGGCACGAGCAGGCCGGTGACTTCGTGCTCGACGAGGTCGGGCAGGCCGCCGACGCGCGACGCGACGACCGCGCGGCCCGCGGCCATCCACTCGAGCGCGGCGCGCGAGACCGCCTCCGAGGCGAGCGAGGGCACGAGGCCGAGACGACACGAGGACAGGAACGCCCACTTGTCCGGCACGCGGCCCGCGAAGCGCACCAGGCTTTCGAGTCCCATCGGCTTGAGCTGCCAAGCCAGACGCTCGCGCAGCGCGCCCTCGCCCGCGCAGGAGAGGGCGAGTCCGGGCACTCCCGCGCGAAGCAGCTTCGCCGCCTCGATCGCCGTCTCGTGGCCCTTCACGGGATCGAAGCGCGCGAGGATTCCGAGCACGGGCTCCGCCGGGAGCGGCGCCGTCGCGGCCGGCCCCGCGAGACCCTGCGCGACGAGGTGCACGCGCGCGCGGGGAAACGCTTTCTCGAGGGCGGCCTTCAGCTCCGAGTTCGCCGCGATGAACGCGGCCGTGCGGCCCGCGGCGAACCCGGCGAGCGGGCCGCCCTTCGGGAGCCGCGCGTCGGCCCGGGTGCGCACCACGGCCGCGCCGCGCGGCGCCAGCGCCAAGGCGAGCGTGTGGGTCGCGCCCGTGTGCGCGTTGAGCACTTGGGGCTTCAGCGCGGCGAGCTCGCGGCGCAGGGCCGCGAACTCGAGCCAGGGATTGTCCCAGCCGCGCGTCGGAAGTCCGAGCGCGGCGGCTTGGGCCAGCACCGGCGAGCCCTTGAGCCCCCAAACGCAGACCGCGTGGCCATGGCGCGCCTGCTCGGCGGCCGCGGTCAGCGCGTACTGCGCGAGGCCGGAATCCCAGGGCTCGTCCTCGAGATGGACGATATTCACGCGAGCACCTCGCGGCACGCGGCGTGTACCTGGTCGACGGTCAGCAGGCGCATGCAGAGGAAATGGCCTTCCGGGCACTCGCGCGCGCCGTGGAGGCCGCACGGCCGGCACGCGAGGCTCGCCTCGACGACTCGGTGCTTCGGGCCGTACGGAAAAAAGCCGAGCTCGCGCGTGGTCGCGCCGAAGAGCGCGACGACGGGGACGCCCGCGCCGGCGGCGAGATGCATGGGCCCGGAGTCGTTCGTGACGAACAAGGACAGCCGGCCCATGAGCGCCGAGAGGTCGGCGAGGTCCGTGCGGCCGATCAGGTCCGCCGCGCCGCTCGCGCGCGCGATGGCGGCGCCCAGTTCCGCGTCTCCAGGGCCGCCGACGAGCACGGGCTTGAGGCCCTCGCTCTTCAAGCGGCGGCACAACTCGGCGAAGCGCTCCGGCAGCCAGCGCTTCGTGTTCCACGCGGAGCCCGGGTGCACGCCGACGAGACGATCGCCGGTCTTGAGCCCGGCTTCCTCCAGACGCCGCGTCAATTCGGCCGACGGCGCCGGAGGCGTGACGTAGCGGGCTTCTCCTTGAGAGGCGCCCGCCGCGGCGCCGAGCGGAGCCGCGAGCGCCAGGTTGCGCTCGAGGTCGTGCGCGAGCCAGGAGAACGGCACCACGTCGGTGAGCAGGAAGCGCCCGGCGCTGGAGGAAAAGCCGACGCGCCGCGGTATGCCGGCCAGGCGCGCGACCAAGGCCGAGCGCAGCGAGCGGTGCGGGATGACCGCCAAGTCGAAGCCGCGCTCGCGCAGTTCGCGCGCCATGCGCCAGGCGCCGAGCGGGCCGCCGTGGCGGCCGCGTTTGTCGTCGAGGAGGACCTCGTCGACCCAGGCCGCGCCGCGGAACACGTCCGCGTTCTTGGGCAAGGTGAGCACGCTGACGCGGGCGCCGGGCAGGCCTTCCTTCAGACGGCGCAGGAGCGGGAGAGTCAAAAGAGAGTCGCCCAGGAAGGAGGTCTGGAGGACGAGCACGTTCTTCGCCGTGGAGAGCCGGCCCGAGGCGCCCCAGTCGGCGGGCGAGAGCACGGCTTGCGCGGGCGGGACTTCCCAGGCGGACAGAGCTTCCAGGTACCGGTCCACCGTGTGGCGCTGGAGCGCAGGCGACCCGCGCCCGAACGCGACGAAGAGTCGGCGCGCGAGCGCGTCTTTTTTGTAGACGGCCTGATGCGGCACGCCGGACAAGGTCCGGATCAGCCACGAACGGCCGGTCGCGTGGAGGTCGAGCAGGTGCGTGTAGCCGCCGGCGCGGATCTTGCCGAGCGCGTCGCCGAGACCGCGGAACTCGACGACCTCGTCCACGCCCGGGTGGCCGCGCAGGACCGCGGCGAACTGGGGCTTGACCAGCGCGCTCACGCGCGCGTCGGGCCAGTGCGCCTTCAGGCTCTTGTAGACCGGTCCGGTGAGAACGACGTCGCCCAGCGACGAGAGCCGTACGACGAGGATTTTGTTCGGCAGACTCTCTATTTTATCATTTCCGCCGCGGGGGCGGAGCCGCGTCGAGGAGACGCAAGGCCTCTCTCGCGCGCGCGTCCTCGGGAGCGGCGCGCAGGGCTCGCGCGAGGTAGACGCGGGCGCGGGCGCGCTCCCCTTCGGCGGCGAAAACCACCGCCGCATCGTCCAGAATGCGCGGATCGCGCGGGGCGAATTTCGCGGCCGACGCCAGCCGGAGCGCCGCGCGGCTCCAAAGTCCCGACAGGAACAAGGCCGTTCCCGCGCGGTTCTCCAGCGCGGCGCGGGCCGCCGGCGTCGCCGCGTAGGATTCGAGCAGACGGCGGCGCAGTTCGAGGGCCTCGCCGTCGCGCGGATACAGCGCCAGCTGCTCGTCGATCGCGATCAGCGCGAGTTCGGGTTTCCCGGCGCTCGCGCGCGCGGCCGCGAGATTCAGGCGCGCGGTCGGGAACAGCGGATGAACCTCGATCACCCGCGTCCACAGCGTTTCGGAGTCCCGCCAGACGCCGGCCTGAGCGATCGTCGCGAAGCCCAGCGCGGCGACCGCGCCGGCCGCCGCGAAACGCGCGGCGCGGGACGCCTTCGTCAAGGCGCCGGCCGCGAGCGCGGCGAGCGCGAGCGAGGGAAGGTAGAGATGATGATCGAAGACCGGGACGGGGCCGGCGGCGGCGAGGAACGGAGGCAGGGCCGCCAGCGCGAACGCCGCGACCGCCCAGCCGAGCGCGGGACGCCGCCGCGCGACGAACGCGGCGCCGGCCGCGACCGCGCCGAAGACCGCGAGGGCGCCCAAAACGCCGAGACCGAAGGGATTGTCGCCGCCGTCAAGCAGGAGTCCGGGAGCAGACGGCCAGGGCTTGAGCAGCTTCAGCGCCTGCACGAGCAGGCCCACGCTCAGCTCCTGCGGCCGGAACTGCGCGACGCTGCCGCCCGCGGCCTTGGCGGCCGCGTTGACGAACGCGACAGCGAGCGCCAGAGCGACGAGCGCGGAGTACTCGCCGGCGCGGCGCCGCGGCTTGACGCCGCGATGGAGGTCCAGCGCCAGCGCGAAGACCGGATACGCGAGCGCCTTCCAGCGGCACAGACCGGCGAGCGCGAAGCCGATGAACCCGAGCGCCGGTCGGCCTCTTTCGCGCGCGAGCAGTCCGGCGAGCACGAACGAGGCGCAGAGCACGTCGGAGAGCTGGGCCGCCCAGGCGACCGACTCGACTTGGACCGGATGCCAGGCCCAGGCCAAGGCGGCCAGGCCCGCGGCGAGCGCCGCGCCGCGTCCGCGCGGCAGGAGGCCTCTGATGAGAATAAACGCGAGCGCCGCGTTCACCGCGTGCAGGACGAGGGCGGCGGCGTGATACGCGCGCGGGTCGCCGCCGCCGGCGGCATGCAAGGCCGCGTACAGCCACCAGCCGAGCGGCTGATAGGTCGTCATGTAGAACGAAGCGAACGCGGCAGGGCCGGGGTGAAGCACGAGAGCGTTGCCGGTGATCATCGGCGGGTCGTCGAAGGCGACGAGGCCGTGGCCGAGCACGCGCAGGTACGGGAGCGCGGCGAGCAACGCGACGAGCGCGGCGCTCACGGAGCGAGCTCGAGTCCGGCGGCGGCGCGCCGGCGCGCCTCGGCGGCGGCGGCCGCGTCGCCGCGCGCTGCGTCGAGTTCGGCCGCGCGCTCGAACAGGCGGCGGTGCAGGTCGCGCGCCTCGTCGAGCGCGGCGGCCGCGGCGTCGTCGCGGCCCTCGGCCTTCAGCGCCGCGGACAGGCGCACGCGCGCGAAGTAGGAGAGCGGCTGCTCGCCGCAGGCGCGCGACCAGAGCGCCGCGTCGGAGCTCCACACCGGGAGTTCGGCGCGCGCGCCGACCGCGAGCGCGAACACGGCCGCGGTCGCGGCGGCGCGGGCGGGACGAGACGCGGCGCGCGCGAGGGCGGCGCCGGCGAGCAGGGCCAAAGGCAGGGACGGCAGGTACGCGTAGCGATCGGCCGCCGTCATGCGGCCGGATTTGAAGAGACCGAGCGCGGGCAGAGCGAACAGCACGTAGGCGAGGGCCGCCTGAGCGAGCCACGGCCACGCGCGCCGTCGCCGCCAGATCACAACGGCCGCGGCCGCGACGCCGACGGCGGACAGCAGAAAGGGGGCCGGGTCGAGCAGGAACGACGTTTCGTAGAGCGGCGACAGGTGCGCCGGCCACACGCTCTTGCGCGCGTCGAAGGCGAGGCCGTAGGCCGCCTGCAGCAGGCGCGCGCGCAATCCGAACGCGGCAAAGCCGACGGCGGCTCCGGAGCCGGACTGCGCGAAGGAGTTGAAAGCCGCGCTGAGTCCCGCGGGCACGAGCCACGGGAGCTTTTCGCGCCAGCGCGCGCCGCCGCGCAGGCGCGCGTCGAGGATGAGCAGGATTGCGGGAAGGACGACGGCGAAGACCTTCGCCGTCATCGCGGCGATTCCCAAGACGAAGGCCGCGCGCCGCCAGCGCGCGCCCGCGGGGTTCTCGCCGGCCTCCGCGCCGAACGTCCAGCAGAGCAGGCACGCCAGAATGAATGCGCCCGAGACCACGTCGCGACGCTCGCTGACCCAGGCCACGGATTCGACGCGCAGGGGATGCACGGCCCACGCGAGCGCCGCGAACAGGGCGCCGACGTCCGCGTCGAGCGCGCGCTTCGCGGCCGGCTGCAGCAGGCGGCGCGCGAGCAGGAAGAGCAGCGTCGCGTCGATCGCCTGCCAGAGCACGCTGGTCAGGTGATAGCCGAGGGCGCTCCCGTTCCAGAGCGCGCGGTCCAGCGCCAAAGTGAACCAGGTGAGCGGGGACCAGTGGCCGAGGCTGGAGCCGAAGAGCATCCAGCAAATTCCGTCGACGGAGAGATTCAGCCGGGCGTTGTCGCTCACGTTGAACGAGTCGTCCCAAGCGAGCAGGGGGAAATGCAGGACGGGGAGGAAGACGGCGACGACGGTGAGCGCGGCGAGGAGGGCGAAGAGAGCGGCGCGGCGGCGCTCAGGCATCGCGGCCCTCGAGCAGGGCGAGCACGCGCGGCGTGGCGCCTCGCAGGCGGCCCGCGAGCTCCTTGGCGCGCGCCCCCACGGCTCGGGCGCGCTCGGGCTCGGCGATGAGCTGGCTGAGCTGCATCGCGAAGTCGCCGGGGTCGCCCACGCGCAGGCCGCCGCCGCCTTCCTCCAATAAACGCGCCGGGAGAGAAACGTGGTCGGTGAAAGTTCCGAACAGCACCGGGACGCCGGCCAGCGCGGGCTCGAGAAGATTGTGGCCGCCGATCGGCGTCCACGTGCCGCCGACGAAAGCGGCGCGCGCGTGGGCGTAAAACGCGGGCAGCACGCCCATCGCATCGATGAGCAGGACCTCGACGCCGGGCTCCGACCAGCCGCGCCAGCGCGCGACGGGCAAGCCCATGCGGCGCACCGCGGCAAAGGCGTCGTCGGCGCGCTCGACGTGGCGCGGAGCCATGACGAGCTTCAGGTTCGGGGTCACGCGGCGCGCGTGGAGAAAGGCGCGGATCACGGCCTGCTCCTCCACCGGGTGCGTGCTTCCCGCCACGAAGAGCGGCATCTTCGTCCAGCCGAGCTCGGCGAGGCGCTCCTTGACCGGCGCGTCGTCGGCCGCGGCGGGGCGGCGGTCGTACTTGGTGTTGCCGCATTCGCGCAGCAGAGCGCGCGGAACGCCGATCGACTCGAAGCGCGACGCGTCCACCTCGCTCTGCGCGCCGAGCGCGCTGAGAGACTCGAGCGCGGGTTTGAGCAGGGCGGAGATCCAGCGGTAGCGCTTGAGGCTGCGCCGCGTCATGCGGCCGTTGATCACGGTCGGCCGCAGTCCCGCGCGCGCGGCGAGCAGGATCGTCGTCGGCCACAGCTCGGTTTCGGTCAAGATCAATCGCTCGACGCCGACGTTTCTGATGAATCGAGAGACGAACGGGGCCGCGTCGATCGGCGCGAGCTGGGCCCAAATGATGTTCGGATTCGCGCGCGCGGCCGCCCGCCCGGCCGCCGTCGTCGTGGTCACGAGCAGGGCGGGAGGGTTCGGCCGCGCGCAGATCGCGTCGATGAGCGGCGCCAGGCCGCCGACCTCTCCGGCCGAGGCCGCGTGCAGCCACCAGACGCGGCGGCCTTTGAGCTTCGCGCGCGCCTCCTCGGGCACCGCGCCGAGACGCTCGGGCAGATCCGCGGCCAGTCCCGCGAGAGCGCCGCGCCGGTGCGAGACCAGGAACGAGATCACCACGCCGAGCGCCACGAACGGCGCGGCGATCGTCTCGACGGCGAGGATCAGCCAGGTCACGACACCAGCCTCTCGGCTTCCGCGGTCGTCGCGTTCATCGCGGTCTCCAGCTCGAGCGCCTTCGCGGCGAGATCGTCGTCGGGGCCGACGCGGACGGGAGTTCCGTAGACGACCGCGGCGCGGCCGAAGGGGAGGGGCACGTGGAAGCGGTCCCACGCCTTCTTGAGCTCGAGGCGGCGCGAGGTCGCGTTCGCGATCGGCACGATCGGCACGCCGGAGAGCTGGGCGACGCGCAGAGCGCCGTCCTTGACCTTGCGCGCCGGTCCCTTCGGACCGTCGGGAGTGATGCCGACGTCCCAGCCGGAGCGCAGGATGTCGACCATCTCCTTGGCGGCCGCGACGCCGCCGCGGCTGGACGAGCCGCGCACGGCCTTGATGCGCGAGAGGCGCATGGTCTCGGCGATCATCTCGCCGTCCTTCGAGCGCGAAACGAGCACGGCGGCGTCCACGCCGCGATGGGTCCAGGTGAAGAAGACCTGGCGCTGGTGCCAGAACGCGTAGATGAAGCGCTCCCCGGAATCGTGGATCTTTTTCGGGACGTCGGCGCCGGAGACGGTCATGCGGTTCGTCCAGCCGACGAGCGTCACGTACGCGTAGGCCAGGTACGGAACGACCCGGCGCAGCACGCTACTTGCGGCCTTTGGCCTTGGATTTGGCGAGCCAGGAGAGGCTCACCGCGAGCGAGGCCGCGGGCGCGAGGCGTCCTTCGTTGAGGCGGACGCCGAGCTTGGCGCCGTCGAGCTTGCGCACGGCCGCCGCGAGGGCGTCGGCGGTGTTGACGGGCGAAATGGGCGAGAGCTCGCAATTGTCCTTCTCCGCCTCGTCCGCGATGAGTCCGGACGCGAAGCGCACGCACTCGTCGAGGGCCGTCTCGTCCAAGACGGGCCACAGAGCCGCGGGGAGCGTCGTCTCCTTCTCGCGGATCGGCTCAAAGCCGTTCGCGAGCGAAGCGATGATCAGGCTGTAGGCCAGACCCGGCATGGGCGAGAGCAAGGTTTGATCGGGGTCCGTCGCGCCGAAGGTGTCGAAGAGCACGCCGGGGGCCACGGCCTTCGCCAGGCGGTCGAGCGTCTTCAGCAGGACCGGCTCGGGCAGGCCCGCGGCCTCGAGGTCGAGGCCCGCTTTCTTCGCGCGGCGCTTGACCTCGTGGGGCCTCAGGACGAGCTTGAAGCCCTTGATCTTCCTCACCGGGGGCGGCGGCCTCCGGGCCGGACTTTCGGGCCGCCCGCGGCGGCCGGAGCGTCGTCGTCCTTCGGCGCGGAGACCTTCTTGCCGCCGAAGCGGATCTGGTGCTCGAACACGAGCGGAGCCGCGACGCCGATCGACGAGTAGGTTCCGAAGATGTTGCCGATGACCATGGCGAACGCGAAGTCGCGCAGGACGGGGCCGCCCGCGACGTAGAGGACCACGCAGACGATCTGCACGATCAAGACCGTGATCACGGTCCGCGAGAGCGTTTCGTTCATCGAAGAATTGATCAGCACGTCGAGCGGGAGCCCGCGCTCCGTGCGCAGCTTCTCGCGCATGCGGTCGAAAATGACGATGGTGTCGCTGATCGAGTAGCCGGCGACGGTCAGCAGCGCGGTCACGATCAGCAGGTCCACCTGCAGGCCCAGCAGGGCGAAGATGCCCGCCACGCCGATCACGTCGTGGAACAGCGCGATGACGCCCGCGATGCCCCAGATCGGGTTGTCGAAGCGCCAGGCGACGTAGGCGACGATGCCGAGCAGGGAGAGGAAGATCGCCCAGATCGTGCGGCGGCGCAGGTCCTTGCCGACGACGGGGCCGATCACGTCCTTGCTGTCGAGCACGGGCTTGGCGTCCGGCGAGGCCTTCTCGATCGCGGCGAACGTCTTCTCGGCGAAAGCGGACACGGCCGTCTCGTCCTCGGTGCCCTTCTCGCGCAGGATGAAGGTGGGCTTGTCGCCCTCGACGGTCTGGATCTCCGCGTCGATCTTCGCGTCGTCGAGCGCATGGCGCAGGCCGTCGACGTTGACCTTCGCGTCCTTGGGGAAGCTCACCTGGAGCAGCGAGCCTCCGGTGAACTCGATCGAATAGTTGAAGCCCTTGATCGCCATCGCGGCCAGTCCGCCGACCACGACGACCGCCGAGATGCCGATCGGGATCCAGCGCAGGCCGATGAAATCGATGTTCGGCTTTTTGAAGATTTCCATGTTAGATCGAGAGCTCCCCTACTTCGGTGTTCGAGAGGTAGTAGTCGAAGATCATGTGCGTGACGACGGTCGCCGTGATCAGCGAGAGCACGAGACCGATGGTGAGCGTGACGGCGAAGCCCTTGATGGGGCCGGTGCCGAACTGGAATAGGAACGCGGCCGAGATCAGCGAGGTCACGTGGGAGTCCAGGATGGCCGACCACGCGCGGTCGTAGCCGAGCGAGACCGAGGTCTTCACCGGCTTGCCGTGACGCAGCTCCTCGCGGATGCGCTCGAAGATCAGCACGTTCGCGTCGACGGCCATGGCGAGCGAGAGGATGATGCCGGCCATGCCGGGCAAGGTCAAAGTCGCGCGCATGCCGGCCATCGTCGCGAGCAGCACCAGCAGGTTCAGGCCGAGCGCGATGATCGCGACCAAGCCCGAGAGCCGGTAGTAGACGAGCATGAACAGCACCACGAGCACGAAGCCGATCACGATCGAGCGCACGCCGGCGCGGACCGAGTCCTCGCCGACCGTGGGGCCGACGACGCGCTCCTCGATGACCTTGACGGGCGCGGGCAGGGCGCCGGCGCGCAGCACGATCGCCAGGGCCTTCGCGTCCTCCGGGCTGAACTGGCCCTCGATGACGCCCGAACCGCCGGAGATGCGGCCCTTGATGACCGGGGCCGAGTTCACGATGCCGTCGAGCACGATCGCCATGCGCTTGCCGACGTTCGCCGCGGTCAGCGCGGAGAAGATGCCGGCGGACTCGGGCTTGAACTTGAAGTCGACGACCGGCATGCCGTAGTCGCCGCCGGCGTTGACCTGCGCGGTCTCGAGCATGGCGCCCGTCAGCGGCACCTCGGTCTTGACCAGGTAAGGAGTTCCGTCCTTGCCCGGGAGCAAGGCGTCGCCCGCGGGAACGAGCTTCGCGGCGGAGGTGGAGACGGCGGCGCCGTTGAACACGACGCCGGAGTCGATGATCTTGTTGAGCGCGTTGCGGCCGGTCTCGCTCTCGTCGAGCATGCGGAACTCGAGAAGCGCGGTCTTGCCGACGAGATCCTTCGCGCGCGCGGAGTCGGTCACGCCGGGCAGCTGGACGACGATCCAGCGCTCGCCCTGGCGCACGATCAGCGGCTCGGCGACGCCGAACTGGTCGATGCGGTTGCGGATGATCTCGATCGCCTGCGTCATCGCGTCGTTGAGCGTGGTCTTCGAGTCGAGCTTGTCGACCTCGAGCTCCATGACCATGTGGGTTCCGCCCTTGAGGTCGAGGCCCAGGTTCACGAGGCGGCTCGGCCGCTGGCGCAGAACCTCGAGCTTCGCTCGCTCGGCGGGCTCCAGCTGGTACCAATTGATCGAATCGTAGAGGAGGAACAACGAGCCGGCCACGACGGCCAGCAAGGTGAGCCACTTCAGGTTCTTGGGCATTTCGTCGATGTCCTCTCGGAAGTTTAGGCGGCCGACGCGGTCTTGGCCGCGGCGTTGGAGTTGATCACCGTCGCGACGGCGGAGCGCGCGAGGGTGAGCTTGACGGTCTGCGAGAACTGGACCTCGAGGTCGTCGCCCTTGAAGCCGGTAATCGTGCCGTACAGGCCGCCGCTGGTCAGGATCTTGTCGCCGGGCTGGAGATTCTTGAGCATCGCGTCGTGCTCTTTTTGCTGCTTCTGCTGGGGGCGGATCAGCAGGAAATAGAAAATGACGAAGATGGCCGCGATCGGGACCATGTTCAACAAGGGATTCGGCGTCGGCTGCATGGGGTCTCCTGGCTCCTAAATTCTGTCGCCGATCTTAGCAGTTTCCGCGGCGAGGAGAACAGGGGAAGAATCTGCGGTCCGGCTGCGGCAGGAGGGGCGACTTATCCGCTTTATCCACGACCCCAACAGTTCCCCGCACTCCTGCGCGATCTCGGGATCGATCCCCTTAAAGATGCTGAAGTATTCCATGCTCCAGGCCTCCTTCCGAAATCCCTAAGACCTCTCGTCACCGTCGAATTCCAAGTCGACGGCGTCCCGCGGCTTCTTCCAGAACCCGAGATCGGCTGATGGTCGAAAAAGAGCCGGCCGCGGGATTTCTCCCGCGGCCGGCGGCATGTCCGCGCGAAGGCCTTAGGCCGCCGTCGCGAACCACTCCTTGGACTTGACCGGGTCGGCCTTCATCGTCTTCTTGCCCTCGGTCCAGTTGGCCGGGCAGACCTCGCCGGTCTTCTCGACCTGCTGGAAGGCCTTGAGGACGCGCAAGGTCTCGTCGACCGAGCGGCCCACGCCGAGGTCGTGGATGACCGAGTAGGCGACCTTGCCCTTGGGGCTGATCAGGAAGAGGCCGCGCAGCGCGACCGCGTCGTTGACGAGCACGCCATAGGAACGGGCGATGCTCTTCGTGATGTCGGCGAGCAGCGGGTACTTGATCTCGCCCAGGCCGCCTTCCTTGCGCGGCGTGTTCGTCCACGCGAGGTGCGTGAACTTGGAGTCCACGGAGCAGCCGAGGACCTCGCAGCCGAGCTTCTTGAAGTCTTCATAGCGCTCGGAGAACGCGACGATCTCGGTGGGGCAGACGAAGGTGAAGTCGAGCGGGTAGAAGAACAGCGCGACCCACTTGCCCTTGTAGTCGGCGAGCTGGATTTCCTTGAAGCCTTTTCCGATGAGAGCCTCGGCCTTGAAGTCCGGGGCGTCCTTCTGAACGAGAGTATCAGCCATGATGTGAGCCTCCTGTGATTTATCGGCGCGTCTTGGATCCGGAAGCCTTCGCGCACTTCGCGCAGAGGCCGTGAAAATGGACGGAATGGCCGGAGACCTGGAAGCCTTCGGCTTTCGGCGACGGCAGGGCGTCGAGGCGCGGGTCGAAGAGGTCCTCGATGCGGCCGCAGGACGTGCACACCGCGTGGTGGTGCGTGTCGACGATCGCGTCGTAGCGCGCCTGGGCCGTCGGCGAGTCGACGCGCGCGACCATGCCCATCGCGTGCAAGGTCTGCAGGGTCTTATAGACGGTCGCCAGCGACAGGCTCGGGTAATCCTTCTTCAGCGTCTCGTAGAGCGACTCCGCGCTCGGGTGATCGTGGCGGGCGGAGAGCTCCTCGTAGACGGCGAGGCGCTGATGGGTGAGGGGGACGCCCTTCGCCCGGAACTGCGCGCGGATGTCGTCGCGGGTCTTCATAATCATCGGCCTCAAGAGACGAAAGCCCGCAGCATCCACGCCATCTTTTCGTGCGCCTCGAGCAGGCCGGTCAGGTAGTCGGCCGTGCCCTGGTCGCCGGCCGCGGCGCTCGCGTCCACGTCCGCGCGCAGCGAGCGGATCAGCGCCTCGTGATCGCGCAGAAGCTCTTCGAGCATCGCGTCCGCCGAGGGCGAGCGGCCCGCCGCGGCCTCTTTCAGGCGCGCGTGCGCGAGCATCTCCTTGAGCGAGCCGAGGGCGCGGCCGCCGAGCTCGCGCGCGCGCTCGGCGGTGTCGTCGATCTCGCCCTCGATCGCGTCGTACTGGCCTTCGAAAAATTTGTGCAGGTCGTTGAAGCGCGGCCCGACGACGTTCCAGTGGAAGTTGCGGGTCTTCATCGAGAGGACAGAGAGGTCGGCGAGCGTGCGGGAGAGCAGGTCCACAACCTTGGCGCGGGCCGACTCCTTGAGACCGATGTTGACGTTCATGACCGCCTCCTGTTTAATAATTATTATCCGCTCATAATATAGCATGGACGGAGCGGCCTGTCAAGCGCCGCCGTGCACCAAAAAAAAGACCCCCCGTCCGGAAACCGGACGGGGGGCTCGACTCGACGCCGCTTTTACAGGAAAAGCGGAGCGAGAACCAGCGTGATCGTCGCGAGCAGTTTAATCAGGACGTGGAGCGACGGACCCGCGGTATCCTTGAACGGATCGCCGACGGTGTCGCCGACGACCGCGGCCTTGTGGGCCTCGGACTTCTTGCCGCCGAACGTGCCCATCTCGATGTACTTCTTCGCGTTGTCCCACGCGCCGCCCGAGTTGTTCAGGAACAGCGCCATGAGGATGCCGGCGATCGTGCCGACCATGAGCAGCCCGGCCACGGCCTCGGCCGCGATCGTCTTGTCGGCATCGGTGATGAACATGCGCATGAGCAGGCCGATCATGACGGGGCCCGCGGTCGCGAGCAAGCCCGGCAGGATCATCTGCTTGAGCGCGCCGACGGTGACGATGTCGACGCACTGGCCGTAGTCCGGATCCTCGGTGCCCTTCATGATGCCCGGGCGCTCCTTGAACTGGCGGCGGACCTCGGCGATGACCGTCTGCGCGGCCTCGCCGACGGCCTTGATCGCCAGCGACGCGAAGAGGAACACCAGCATCGCGCCGAACATCGCGCCGACGAACACCTCGGGCTTCGAGAGGTCGACGCCGATGCGACGGCCGGAGTAGTTGTAGATCTCGTCGAGGTAAGCGGAGAAGAGCAGAAACGCCGCGAGCGCCGCCGAGCCGATCGCGTAGCCCTTCGTCAGCGCCTTCGTCGTGTTGCCGACCGCGTCGAGGCGGTCCGTCTTCTTGCGGATCTCCTCGGGCTGGCGGGACATCTCGACGATGCCGCCCGCGTTGTCCGTGATGGGGCCGAACGTGTCCATCGCGAGCACGTACGCCGCGGTGCCGAGCATGCCCATCGTCGCGACCGCGGTGCCGAACAGGCCGCCGGTGACGCCGGCCGCGGGTCCGAGCGCGAGCACGCCGAGCTTGTAGGAGGATAGGATCGCGATCGCGATCACGATGATCGGAATCGCCGTGCACTCGAGGCCGACCGCGATGCCGGAGATGATGTTCGTCGCCGGGCCGGTCTTCGAGGCTTCGGCGATCGACAGCACGGGGCGATACTTGTACTCCGTGTAGTACTGCGTGATGTAGACGAAAGCCTGAGCGGTCAGGATGCCGATGAGGCCGCAGGCCGTGTAGTAGACCCACGCGTTGGGCGACTGCTCGCAGCGCAGGAGCCACCACGCGGCGCCGGCGAAACCGAGAGCCGCGAGGAAGGACGTCAGGTAGTAGCCGATGTTGAGCGCGTCCATCGGGTCCTCGTTCTCCTCGGTCTGCACGACGAGCACGCCGAAGATGGACGCGAGGATGCCGAGCGCGCGGGCGACGAGGGGGAACACGACGCCGCGCCAGCCGAAGTACGGCATCAGCGTGACGCCCAGGATCATGGCGCCGATGTTCTCGGCGGCCGTGGACTCGAAGAGGTCCGCGCCGCGGCCGGCGCAGTCGCCGACGTTGTCGCCGACGAGGTCCGCGATGACCGCGGGGTTGCGCGGGTCGTCCTCGGGAATGCCGGCTTCCACCTTGCCGACGAGGTCCGCGCCGACGTCCGCGGCCTTCGTATAGATGCCGCCGCCGAGCTGGGCGAAGAGAGCCACGAACGACGCGCCGAAGCCGTAGCCGACGATCATGAACGGGATCTTCTCGACGGGGTAGCCGAAGGTCTTGAGCAGCATGAACAGGCCGCCCACGCCGATCAGCGACATCGAGCAGACGAAGAGGCCCGCGACCGCGCCGCCGCGCAGGGCGATGCGCAGCGCGTCGTTGAGGCTCGTGCGCGCGGCCGAGGCCGTGCGGATGTTCGTGCGGATCGAGACCCACATGCCGATGTAGCCCGCGATCAGCGAGCACGCGGCGCCCGCGACGAAGGAGAACGTCGTGCACAGGGCCAGCACCATCGGCGCCGCCGGGTCGTGCTCGTTGGGCTTGCGCACGAACGCGTAGAGGGCGAAGATCACCACGGCGAGAACCGCGGAGAGGGACACGATCGTGTAGTTCTGGCGGCGCAGGAACGCCTCGGCGCCGGCCTTGATCGCGTCGGAGATCTTGCGCATCTCGGGCGTCCCGGTGTCCTTGGCCATGACCCAGTTGATGAGCCAGAAGGCGACGGCGAGAGCGAGCAGCGAGATTCCCATGACGATCACGAAAGGGAATTTCATCGATTGCACGAAGTCCATTCGAGTCCTCCGCGGAGGTGGTCGGCGGCGAGCGCCGGAATACGCCGCTTTCTCAGCGGCGGGCGATTATGGCATTTCCCCTGAGAAAACGTCAACAAATCGTCACTTCGGCACGAACGGATAAACACAAAGACACGAAGAACGAACGGAAAGATCAAACACAGAGACACGGAGAACGGACGGAGAGACGGAAGAGAACGGATGACGGATGAAGAGAAACGAACGGCGAGGAAGAGGCCTTTTACTTTCTCCTCCGTTCTCTGTGTCTCTGTGTCTAAATCCGTTCGTTCTTCGTGTCTTTGCGGTTAATTCGTTCCGTCCGCGGGCTGCAGCGCCGCGAGGAGAAGGCGCAGGCGCACGATGAGATCGCGGTCCGTCGCGGGGTTCAGGCGCGAGCCCACCCACTCGGCCATGCGGCGGCGGGATTCGAGCAGATAGACTTCCTGCGTCCACGGTCGCACGCTCCAGCGCGTGACCTCCGCGGTTTCGGGCGCGTCAAGGAAGCGGCGCGCGTCGGCGGCGGGATCGGAGGAGACGGGCGCGTCGCAGACCAGGATCAGAGAACCGCGGGGCACGCTGTGCGGGTAGAGGTCGAGCATGGTGTCGCGCAGGCTGGCTTCGGCGTAGACCGCGCGGCCGGGATTCACCGCGCGCCAACGCGTCCAGTCCTTGCTCAGTCCCGCCCCGTCGAACGGAATGACGAGATTCGGCCAATGCCGCTGGAGTTGTCGCGCGTACGGCGGATAGGTGAACATCGAGGGCGATAAAAAGACGCGGCCGCCGCCCTCGCCTCGGACCGCGTCGAGGTCGAGCGCCGCGAAGATCGAATCGTCGGCGGAGAGCACGATCAGGTCGCCGGGCGCGGAGTCGCGCACCATCGCGCGCGCGGCGTGGAGCAAGGCGTCGTCGGACTTGAGCGACAGCGGCCGGAACGCGAGCGGAAGCAGGAAGACGGCGGCGGCGAGCGCCGCGGCGAACGCGGGTCGTATGCGCCGCGCCGCGGCCTCCGCGCCGTGGGCGGCGAGCGCGAAGAGCGCCAGCATGGGCAGAAGGTGGAAGCGCGTGACCACCGCGCGCGCGTAGGCCTGGTCGCAGACGGTCAGCTGCTGACTGCTGATCGCGATGAACACGCCGGCGCTGACAAAGAGCCAGAGGAGCCAGCCCGCGAGCAGTCGCCGCCGATCCTCGCGCCACAACGCGACGGCGCCGAGCGTCGCCAACGCGAGCCCGGCCGGGCCCGCGTGCGTCCAAAGCGATGCGGCGAACCAGCCGAGGTGCGTGAAGAGGCGTCCCGCGTTGAAGCCGCCGAAGCCGAGGAACCCCGCGCCCGCCACCATGCGCAAAGGGCCGCCGAGGTTGTGACGCATGAACAACGGGAGAAGATCGCCCCAAGCGCGCGCGTCCGGGAGGTCATATCCCGGAAGCGAATGCGCTAAACGCGCTCCGAGCAACGCGTACGGAGCCGCGAGCGCGGCCAAAGCCGCGCTCGCGCCGAGCGCGAGAGCGCGGGGACGGGGGATTCGCGCCGACAGCCAGACGGCGTACGCGGGCGCTATAAGAAGGAAGGTGGGATGATGGGAGAGCCCGAGACCGAAAACGACGCAGAAGGCGAACCATGACGCGGGCTTCCCGCGCCGCGTCCAATCGAGGGCGAACAACGCGGCGCCGAGTGCGAGCAGATCATTGAGCGCACGCACTTCGGCCACAAGAGAGTAGTACCAGTACAGCGGGGCGAGCGCCATGAGGCCCGCGCCGGTGAGCGCGGCCGCGCGACGACAAACCTGGCGGCGCAGCAGCACGTAGAACACCGCGGCGGCCGCGGCGTGGAGAAGACCGGAGAGGCCGTTTACCGCCGCGCCCGAATCCGACCACGGCAGACGAGACCACAACCAGCCGAGTTCGACCTGGAGCGGATAGCCCGGAGCTTGAGGCACGCCCCAAAGCAGCGCGGAGACGACGTGCTGGGCGCTGTCGCCGGGGCCGAACGAATGCGTGCGTCCCGACCAGTACAGCGCGAACAGAGCGGCGCCGAGAGCGAGCGCGCACCACAAATCGTCGCGCTCGCCCCGGCCGGACGCCGGCGCCCGGCTCACTTGTAGCGCGCGAGGAACTCCTCGCGCGCGGAGGCGAAGCGTCCTTCCAAGATCGACGCGCGGATGTCGCGGGCGACCATGGCCATGAAGTGCAGGTTGTGGTAGGAGAGCAGGCGGTAGGCGGCGAGCTCCTGCGCGCGCAGCAGGTGGCCGAGATAGGCCTTCGTGTAGCGCGCGCAGACGAAGCACGTGCACGTGGGATCGAGCGGCGTGAAGTCCCGGCGGAAGCGCGCGTTGGTGACGTTGAACTTGCCCTCGCGCGCCATGATGTGGCCGCTGCGCGCCACGCGCGTGGGGTAAACGCAGTCCATCATGTCGATGCCGCACGCGACGGAGTCCCACAGGTCGCGCGGCGTGCCCACGCCCATGAGGTAGCGCGGCCGGTCCGCGCGCAGGAGCGCGGTCGTCTCGCCGAGCATGCCCCACGTCGTGGCCTTGTCCTCGCCCACCATGAAGCCGCCGATGGAGATGCCGTCCGCCGGAGTGGAATTGTGATGCTCTGCGGAGCGCTTGCGCAGAGTCGGGTGCAGGCCGCCTTGATAGAGCGGCATGAAGAGCGACTTGGCTCCGGCCTCGCGCGCGGCGGCGACGGCGGGCACCGAGCGGTCGAGCCAGCGCATCGTGCGGTCCAGCGCGCGCGAAGCGACGGCCTCCTCGCACGGGTACGGCGCGCACTCGTCGAGCGTGGTCCAGCCGTCGGAGCCCAGGCCCGCCTGCACGCCGATGACGGACTCCGGCGTCAGTCGGTGCTCCGAGCCGTCGAGGTGCGAGCGGAAGGTCACGCCCTCGTCGTCGATCTCGCGCAAGTCGGAGAGGGAGAGCACCTGGAACCCGCCCGAGTCCGTGATGATGAACCCGTCGTAGCCCATGAACTTGTGCAGGCCGCCGGCTTCCTTGATGGTCTCCACGCCGGGGCGCAGGTAAAGGTGATAGGAGTTGGCCAGGATCGCGCGCGGGTTCAAGCGCGCGACGTCGTCGGCGTCGAGCGCCTTGACGCTCGCCTGCGTCGCGACCGGCATGAAGCACGGCGTCTCGACGGGTCCGCGCGGCGTCTCCAAAACGGCCGCGCGCGCGCCGCCGCTCGTCGCCTCGATTCGGAAAGTCACGGGCGAGATTTTAGCTTATCGCGGCGCGCGGCCGCCGGAAGGGGATAAAAAGGACGCCCCCGGGAGTTGGGGTCCCGGGGGCGTCGTTGCGGAGCGGCGGCGTTACTGGGCGGGAGCCGGCGCGGGCGCGTCAGGCGCCGGGGCCGGAGCGGAACCCGCGTCGCCGTCGTGATGCATCTCCTTCTCGTGCTTCATGTGCATCCAATGGCGGCGGTGCTTGCGCACGGCCTTCTTGCAGCCCATGGACTCCTTGTCGCTGTGACGGTGCCGCTCGAGGCACTTCTCGAGTCCGGCGCCGAAGTCCTTGCCGGCGCAGACGCCGCCGTCGGCGATCTCGGCCGAACACGCGTCCTTGAGCATTTCCTTCCACTCGCCCTTATGCTCGGGCTTCGCCATGCCCTGATCGCCGGACGCCGGCGCGGCCGCCGGAGCGGACGGCGCCTGGTCCGACGGCGGCATGGACGGATCGTCGGCGCGCGCGCCGGCGGCCAGCATCGCGACGGCGGCGAGCACGAACAGCATCTTGTTCAGGTTCAATTTTCCTCCATGGATTTTTGCGGATCCCCCAGTCGGATTCTAGAGTAATTGTCTGCGAAATAGAAAGACCTAATCACGGCCGCCGCTTTGAAAAAGATGATATCAGGCTGATCCTTCGATCTGGCCAACTTCATGCCGGAATCCCAATTCATGATCGCGCAGTTTCTTGGGAGCACGTCAATTTTCATTACGCCTTTTTATTGAATTTAGTTTTCTTCGACGCGCGATAAATTGCTCCAAAGTCTCGATCCAAAACGGGGTGGTAGCGCGTATGGCAGAATCGGAGTCTGTCGCCGCCAATCGCAGAATCGGAAGCGAAGAGCTATCTCCGATAACCGACAGGGTTTCATATCCGGCAAAGCGGATTAGAGCTTGATCATCTCCTACGGCCTGCAAGCTCATGTCATGAAGTTTTTTTAGAAACTGCTTACTTGGTTCACGCATAGCGGCCAACGCTTGGAGGGAATATACCCGCACCATTACATCCGAATCAGTTTTAAAACGGCCGATCAAATCAGGCACGAGAGAGAACTGTAGGGATTCTTTCAGAGCCCATGCAGCACGGCGGCGATCTTCAACTCGGGAACTCGACAGGCGCTCGGCTAGACGGTCGCTGATCGTATTGTTTTGTCCAATGGCTACGAAAAGACGGAGTGCGGTCAGCCCATCTGGAGTCAGGTTTTTATCTGAGTCCAAAACCAAGTCAAGAAGTGCACCCATCATCTTCGGACTTGCAAGCAAAGTCTGGATGGAATCAGCCTTCATCTTGTCGGATGATTTTCTGGCAGATTTAAGTAGTTCATTAAAAGATTTCATGGAGTGTTCGATGGCTATTCGGGGCAGGGAGTAAAAGCCCCACCTCGTATAATTCCTATATCGATACGGGCCTTCGATCTAGCCAACTGGATAGCCAAGGAATCTTTGTCTGCCCATTGAGCGCATAAATCAGCCGCGCCGGTGCTTTTCCTGAAGAACACGAATATTCGCGATGATTCGATCGAACTGGTTTAGGGGATCGTCATCGGGGTGATGCATCTTCAGATAATTAAAAAAATCTATCGTGGCCTCACGTTGTGCCGAGTCGAAAAATGACATTCGGTGGTCGTGACGCTTCTGCATGTCGCTCTCCGGATAGGCAGCGCTCTTGAGTTCATTTTTCAATGCCTCCAGATGCCGGCCAGAAATTTCATTGATCGCTTCATCTCGGTTCGATTTCGACGGCCTGTCAAATGCCGTTATGAGAGAATCCGTAATTCCGCCGGTGGTTCTGTAGTTTTCAAGAATGACTATCATGAAACCCGGCACGAAAAAATGAAATGCCTCGGCAGATAAAAGCGAAATGAATCCGAGATTGGCGTGCTCCATTATTTCGCTCAATTTCTGCGGAACATCGGACCAGTGCAATCCAATGAACGTACGAGCAACGCGATCACATTCATTGCACGGGTGTGTGACTATATTTCGATCTCCCGGGTAAGCGACGGTGGAGAATGCTTTTTTAATTTTTTCTTCTAACTGGTCTTTGTTCATTTGATGCCCATCGCATTATTCGCAGCCAAATTTTTGCGATTTGGCCTGACATACGCTCAATGCGCGAACGGCGTTGTCGAGAGCTTCAATGTGTCCTTCATTACCGCCGCGAAAGCATTTCTTATTTATCTTGTTGCGCGCGGCTATGCAGGCCTGCAGCGAGGCCTGGTTTTCCAAAATTGAGGAGCAATTTTCTTCGGTCAAGCCGGTGCATGAATTTTTGAGGTAACAGTTGGACTCGACGTCTGCTTGGAGGGCTGAATGTTCAGATGAGGTGCAGTCCCCGGGAGCAGTTAGGGCCCCTACCTTTTCTACAGCATCGGCAAGCATGACGCACGCTCCGGCCGTCGCCGCCCCGTTCCCAAGAGAAAGGGATGGAGTGAGAGCAACAAGCGCCGCGCCGTCGGTGCCGGCAATGACCACAACTTCGACGACAATAGATCCAAACGCGCCGAATAAGAGGCAACTGCTCGACGGTGCGGCGGCAATGCTCAGCCCTGCGAGCTGTGGAGCGGAATCGGAAGATTTGAGAGTGAGTGAGATCTTTGCCGTACCGGCATTGTCCAGGACTTCATCGATGGTTTTTTTCGAACCATCGTTTGCCGTCAAATTGAAATGGACGGTTCTTTTTAATGTCGAAACGTCGCTGCTATCCGAGATGAGTCTCGCCGTAATTGTCGTGCCAGCCCCCGCTCGAATTGCGGACGAATCAGCATCGACAACAAGTCGAAAGTGCGGCGAATGGGGCATGATTCCGTTCATCACAAGGCTATCTCTAAATCGGCCATCTCGAGTTTGCGCGTCGCCATTTATTTGGATCGTTTTTGTTCCCGAGGTCGTCTTAACGATCTTGAGAGTGATGCGCGTTCTGCCGTTATTATCAGTCTGGAGACTGACGGATTTTATGCCGTCATCGTCGGCGCCGGCCATCGGGTCGAGGAAACGCGCCTCGCCGGTCTCGGGAGCGCTCAGGTCGATGTCGACGTTGGCCTTGTCCTCGTAGTCGTCTCCATTGAAGAGGAGCTGGGCGGTGAGGGTCGCGGTCTGGCCGGGCTGGGGATCG
>Ga0209208_10000022_pt1 | contig 159203 bp, 125 predicted proteins | sample S1TSphfallax_3_FD_187694 | JGI IMG/M metagenome (GOLD analysis project Ga0209208, IMG submission 187694) | Host-associated microbial communities from peat moss isolated from Minnesota, USA - S1T2_Fd - Sphagnum fallax MG (SPAdes) (version 2) | ecosystem: Host-associated > Plants > Peat moss >... | reverse complement strand
CCCCCCCTGCCCCCCGCCCCCCCCCCCAAACTTCCCCCCCACCAAAACTTGAAAGGAAAAAAAGCAAGGCACCTTGATTGCATGCTTGGGCCTTCCCATCGGCTGCATGAAATTTCTCTTCCCAAGAGAGCATCACCATTTTTGGCCTGGGCTAATACCCCTTGCAAAGAACACCCTCCCTATAGAATTTTGGAGACATAGTATCATATTAATTACAATTCTTTTGAGGTGAAGTCGGGGAGATTTTGTGATTCATATTAATTAGATCATGGGTGGCTGCTAGGTGGTTCTGCAGGGGGAGGCTGGGGCCCAGGGTGGTGGCTCACAATTTTAAAGGAGCCATATTGATTGGCCCATCAACAATTTTAGTGGAACATTGGGCATGCCCCCAATAGAAACACCTCTTTGGATCCCCAGTTGCAAAATAGAAACAAATGTGCACCCCTGAAATTTCTCCTTTGTACTTTCTATAAGGGGAGTTGAACTTTGGGCAAACCATATGGGATAAAACCCAGGTGCTATTGGGAACAACTTGGGGAACACATTTGGGAACAAGGGAAAAAAACAAATTTAATTAATTAGTTCATGGGTGCTCTCAAAACTTTTTCTTTTTTTTTGGGGAAAGAGCCATATTCATTGGCCTGTCGACAATTTTTTTGGAACATTGAGCAGTCCCCAATGGAAGCACCTCTTTGGACCCCAGTTGCAAAATAGAAACAAATGTAGTCCCCTACAGCCTACCTTTTCAGTATATATACATGAGAATTGAACTTTGGGCAAACCATACAGGATAAAATTGAGGTGCTATTGGGAACACTTTGGGCAACAACGTGGGAACTCGGGGAACCTCAAGGGAACATGTTGGGAACACATTGGGAACAAGGAAGAAAAACAAAAGAAAACCTCCCACCACCCCACCCCGAAAAGGAAAACAAAGGGCCCATCATGTGTGCATGCTGAGCCTTCCCATTGGCTTCCCTCTTTGGACCCCAAGTCACAAAATAGGAACAATCATTCTCCCCTATGGTCCACCATTTCCATTCATATATATGGGAGTTGAACTTTGGGTAAACCATATGGGATAAAACTGAGGTGCTATTGTGAACAACTTGGGAACTTAAGGTCCCCACGGGAACACATTGAGAACCAAAAAAATCCTTCTCCATCCCTAAAGAAACTAGTTGTGTTTGCCCCCATACATGCTTGGTAAAACCTAAGATCATACATGCATGTCTACTATCTTTAGGCAATATCTCTAGGATGAATCGATTTGTGGCCAAGTTACACTAGCAAGTAAGATTGTCAGACAACTAGATGAAAGTTGATACAATTTAGAAACCATGAGATATGGGCATGATTTTTCACTAGTTTTCAAGTAGTTCATGTTCAATCTATCTCCCAAATTTGTCATGCTTCATCCTATGAAGCCATGTCGAAGGTGTGTAATCCCTCTTGCTGGGTGCTCCTAGATTTGATCTAGTTGAAATAAACGGTGATAAGTTCTGCACTTAACATGAGTGAGAAATTCAATCTTTCAAAGTATGCAATTCAAGGATTTGAACTGGTTATATGAACTACTGTAATTTCAGCACTCATTTATAAGAGCTAGGATAAGATTAAATTAATTCAGTATGTGATATTTCAACACCCCATATTTGTACTATGACACTCATATATGCCATTGTGCCCATTGTCACTTCTTATAATTTGCAAAAGAAAAGAACATGTGTCAAATTTTAGCACATAAGTTTCTAGAAAAATAGCATGTTAGGAAACTGAAAAATTGCTGAGAAATCTGCTCCTATGCAAAAAGGATTTATGCATTATGCTGTAAATTTGTTCGTGGGCTTGTGGGTACCATTTAGAAGTACGCCTTCTTTGCCCCTCTTTCTTGAATGTCTATGTGTCCAATTTACATTATGATCATAGTTTTTGGAGATGGGACAAATTTGAGATTTCTTACTTAGTTTCACCCAAAGGTTGGAGATTTATTTTCTTTTTCATTGTCTAATATGCAATTTTTTCTTTTTTCTAAAATAAAAAGAAAATTGCCCAATATTCAAAATCATATTGGAATTTTTTGCTCTAATTGTTGAAATCTTTGCTTTTCATGAATATAGAAAATTGTGTATCCTATCTAGAATTTTTAAAATTGTCCCCTTAATACTTCATGAGTACCATGCAAATTTACAAGGGAAATTGCAATTCCCAAAAATCATCCAAACTTGTGGTTAGTTGTGGGATAAAAATCTAGCAAATTCTAAATTTTACAGTTTTATAACAATCTTGATCCAACTCTTTTTTTTTCATTATTTAATTTCATGTACATGTTAATTATATGTTTATTGTTCAAATTCACACATCAATATTGTTCATTACAAGCAAATGTCAATTGTGCATTTAGCATTTTGTACACAAAAGCAACAACAAATACATTTCCTTTGTTGTTGTAAAGTATTACAACAAACTTATTTGGTAATTTTGTCTATAAGAATTATTTTATGATCTAGGATAAATTGCACTTGACATGGATACATATGAGTTCAAGTATGGCTTGAAAACAAAACATGCTTTCCATACTACATTCACCTAAGAAAATCATACAAAACAAAACAAATGCAAATCAAAAATACTTTTGTTTTAGTATTTATTCCAACCCTTGAATTTTCCAACAAAACATTGACTTGACATGCAAATGACACAAAAATTATGTCACTTATTACTTTAAATTGCTAACTAACATTGGTTGATTCCCATCATAGTAACCATGTCTACACAAATGCATCATTGATTGAAGTAGTAATCCATAACTTAGGTAGGCCTTGGGAAGTAAATATTTGCTTTGTTCTTACAATCATTTTTAGCACTAACCATTTGCAGATACTTTATAAAATTGTAATTTAGATACAAACTTACAACACTTATCATGCGTAAAATTAACATTTATTTACTAGGAACAAAACTTTGCTTTGCTTTTAGTGCAACAATATCAGATGTAAGATTTTCAAAATCAAAGAACTAAGAAGGTTCAATTTCTTGATATTATATTTTAAATGAACCTTTTCTATGATGGGTCCATCTTGTAGTTATTTCAAGTAAGCCAAATTACTGATATCATACAATTTTTTTTATAAAAAAATGAGCCATGCTCATCATATCACCAGACTTGTCCATGCAAAGTGCTTGCACATGCAAAACCGCACAAAATACCAAATTCAGGACTTCTATTCTCTTCCTCTACCTGAAATGATATTTGAATGTGTTGGATTGCTTGCTAGTTCATCAACTAGATCTCAATATTTATACAGCAAAGGGGCATTGTAGTATCACGAATGGCATTGATCCATGATGTGGTATTGATCCATGCTCAGAGAGTTGCCAATTACCTTGAAACTTGTTCCCAACGAAAGAAAGTTTGTGCTAGTTATTATGATTGCCCCAGCGGGTGTCCATGTGCAAACGTATTTGGTGCCCCTGCACATCACTCATAGTAGCAATCGAGAATGCCAACAATACCAACCAATTACTTCTATTTATAAATCTTGAGACTAGAAGTGCACAATCCATAATTTGAACTGAAACTTCTTTAGAAACTAGTGTTGTGTAAAATTCACTATGGAATGGTCAAATGTTGCCCATAATGTTACATAGGGTGCAAGGTGAGCCCCATTAATGTGAGCTAAAATAATGCACCCAACACAATGGGCAGGTTGAGGCTATTCTATGACATTAGGGTCTAGGATGGCAAAGTGAACAATTTAAAGAAAAATTCATGTTCGACAGAGACATTTTGGTCAGTACTACGAATGTATGATCATTGCTGGAAGATTATGACATGTGATGTGGTCAAGATCCTTAGTGTTAAATCAATGTGTTGTAACTCACAATATCTTCCTTAGAATGGAAATTATCAAACAAGTTTCTTCTAATCAAATTTTTTATAAAAAATTTGGGGTTTCAAAACTTGGTAAATTTTTTGCAAATTTGAACTTTAAAAATGAAAATTTCCATTTTCTTCATTGTTTTGGTAGCCACGTTGAAAAAATTTGCCAAAAGAAAAAATCGCTACTTGTGATGTTTTAAAACAACTAAAAGAAATGTGTTTGTTGTTCTTTTGTCTACAAAATGCACAATTGATGTTTTCTTGTCATGAAAAATACTAATATATGTGGACCATGAACACATAGTTATTTGAAGTTTTTAAATATGAGACCATAGTCCATAAGGGGTCAAATAAATATTTGTTGTAAAAACATACCAATTTGGAATTTGCTAGATTTCTATTCCATCAATAGTTAGAATTCCAATCATTGAATTTGTTCCAATAGTATGTACTTAATTCCCATTGATTTCATAACAAAGTATGCGTTTTCATTGTTTTTTTTTGGTATGTATAGGTTTGGGTATGAAAAAAACTTTGAATCTAGAGTGCAAAAAGGAAAGAGAATTATCTTGAAGAAAATTTGAGTTGTTGACCTTCAAAATGTCCACCTTGCAAGCTCACTATGATTATCTATGGTAAATTTGAAGTAAGTTGCATTCAAACACAAGAATCTCATACTCAACATATCAACCGCAAAATCCCTAGAAAAACATGTCATTAAACCCATGAAATAACTAGCACGTTCATGTTAAGTATCATTAAATTTCAACCCCTCTTTTAGTCCAATTAGAACTTGGTCATGTTCCTATGTCAAGAAAATTCACATGGGGAATTTTCTCTAGTTTAACTCATTGCTCCAAATCCCATACACATCCTTTTAGGCAGCACATTCAAATAATTTCTTTACAAGCTACCATTAATAAATGTTATGCTTGATATTTGAGAAGATTATGAGTTACAAGTGATGAAACTTCTTATCACTATTGAAACCTTGCCCATGCCTCTTCAACTCTCTAGATGTTGACACACAACATGGGATATAATTCTTGCACAAAAACGTAAAAAATGGAAGAAGTTGCAATCTTCTTAAAATTCGAAATAGAAAAATTGGGATACTAAATTACCTTTAGCCATTTGCTAGTAATTTGAATCATGATTTAGGTCATGTTTGGACTAAATTGTGCTCACCTTCTTTTCAACAATTGAGGTTATCCTTGACCATAATCAATTTTATTTTCAAATTAATTTTTTAACTACTTTTAAAAACTACATTCCAATTCAATGAATTCTAATGTGCATGTAAATAATTTGATTCAAAACACTTTTGCATCTTATTTTGAGGAATTCAACACTGAGGGGATGATAAGAGGGAAGCTTTTGGAACTTTCTTTTACATGAATAACAAAAAATCAAAATCTAACTGCATCCAATATTGTTTTTACTACAACAAATATCATACACATTGTAAAGCCAAAGATGTGCAAATGACCTTATAAGATTGTCCTAGCTAACTAAAAGCCTTCTTCCTTGAATATAACTTTGAATTCCATGGCAAATTTATTTATGGAACACAATATGTATGTGTTTAAACTCTCAAGCACATGTGTCAATTTCCCAAAGATATCTACAACAAGTCCTCTAACACCCACACACAAATGTACAATCCTCTAGTTGACAAGATTGTAAGTAAGGAGAAACCAATATTAGTTTCCTTGAAACAAACATCATAATAAACAATACTCATAGAACAACCAACTTGTTGATCATGAGAGCACAAGATATGGAAATTGCATACCAATAGATCAAATCTCACCTATCCCTCAATTTCATTGCCAAACTAAGGTGAAATAAATACATAGCTTTCAAAAGATTGAAAAGTTATAGTTGTAAACCTAAACACAATGCACTTGATTTTTGTGAATTACAAGAAATGACATATGTGCACAAATGGCATGAAAGAGTTTCTTAATGGTAGAAAAGACAATATTGAATGACATATTATAAATTCAATCATAAATCACTAAGATAGAATGTGTATAAAAGCTGAAGGTTCACAAGTCTAATTAGATGTGGATTTTGTTGTAATGTAGTAGTGAGGATTTTGCATGGACAAGTAAAAATGATAGATGTTGAGTACAAACATTAATATCAATTACTTTTTGAACAATTTAAAATGAAATTCACTCATTTCAAACAACTAAAATCCCACCATGCAAAATTAACAAATTTGTGCATTGTCCATTTTGATGTTAATTGTTGTGTGAGAAGAGTTTTTGAATGATGTTAATTTCCAAGATTGTGTTAATGTAAAGGAAAGTTTTTGCATTATTCGCAAGAGAACAAGTTATCTACTACTCCATGAACTATGCTTGGAAGTAACAACTATGGGCTTGTAGTATTATTTAGAGTTGCATTCATCTAAATTGGATGGGATGCAAGTTCAACTATGAACTTCAAACCAAAGTTGATGAATTATAATGATGATGAAACTCAATGACAATATGTGAAAATTGGTGTACCAACTGAACATGGCAAATCACCTCATAATAGTTTTCCATTTCACAAGCTTTGTTGTTTTTCACAAGCATCCTTTTCAAATTAGGGCATATTTTTAGTTCTTCACCCATTAAAACAAAAGAGAATTGGAATTGAGTTTGGTGCAAATTTTGAGCTCCAAAATTCGAACTTTCTCAAAAATAATAAAGCCTTACAACTATCTACCGATCATTGTCACCTTTAGGTACTTTGTTTTGTAGCTCACACCCAAATAATGGAGGTAGGGAAACATACATGTAATTGTTTTGAGGTTTAGATTTAAAAAATCAGCTTTGAACGAGATGTTCATGAGTTGTAACTTCCTCAATTTCAAAGATGGTTTTGAAAAAACATTGTCCACGATAGCACAAACAAGAAGGCCCAAGTTTTGCAATTATACTTCTTTTAAGATTTTCAAAAAATCATTTGTGTTGTTGTTTCCAAGGTCTAAATCCATAATTTGCACATACACAATTCTCAAAATGTGTATTAATCCAATGATTTTCTTTTTCATAAGCTTAAAACTTTTGAACTTGGACAACAATAGATGGAGGCTTTCTAGATTTGGAGCCTCCAAGATCACATCATAGCCGTGGTCTCACATCCCTCTCAAGGAAAATGATTTCAAACTTAAACTTACACTTATAATCAATTTTGGATCCCAAAATTTTATGTAATCAAAATACAACAATTGAAGCTTTTCACAAGTTGAGACAAACCATTGCAATTATAATGTTGACACTTCAATATGATGTATAATAAGAAACAATAAGCAAAAGAATCCTTGAACAATGGAATTTGTACTTATAAATCTCACATATGTGTTTGACAAATCCAAGCTTGAAGAGATTACATTTTCCCACATTTCTCCAACATGTTCATGTATGGTGTGGACATTGGCACCTTGTAAGTTAGATGTTAGATAAAATCACAAATATGCAAAAGCCAACCAATTATGGCTATTATTGAAAAGCTAGTGCCATGAGAGATGTTCAAGTTTTGGAAATTTTGATCAATGCATGATTGTATTCATTAGCACACATTCTAATTATTTTGTGTTGGATTCCTTACAAGCTAAGGAACAAGTCCAATTGTAAAATGATGCACTATCACTCTCCACTTTCAACACATCATTAAAACCCTCATCACGTCCTTCACATTGTCCAAACATGACATGATGTTTGTTCATAAACAAAACATTATACACTTCTAAAACACATGTACACAAGAATCTCATATTCCTATGCATGCATCTTCAAACTAAACACAATGTGTGAATTCAAATTGAAAAGATAACAAGACAACTCTATGAATGTTATTGCAAATGAACAAGAATAGAAAATTATTTATACTCACCTCTTTAAATAAGTTGGGTGGTTCTTACTAATAATTAAAGTCATAACCTAACACTAACTCCAAATATGTACCACTAACTAGTAACAAAAGTAGTTAGGTAACTAAATAAGAATTAAGATATTCATTAATAACTAGTTAGTTAACATTTATCTAGATTTTGACTTGATACATACAAAAGTAAAATCTGTACTAATACATGGTAACATATTTTGACTGAAAACTTAGAATTTCAGATTTATACATCTAATAACTACAGATTTAGCATTTGAAAAAATCAAATTTGTGTATTTGATAACTATATATTTTACATTTAAGAAGGCCAAATTTGTACATATGACAGTGCAAATTTAACTGTTTAAAAAGTTAGATCTATACATCTAGCGATTAATTCTTAAAAAGTCAGATGTGTGGTTGATACAGGGTTAACATTACTCCCTTGTCTAATCTCGATTATATCTTCATAAGTTCGCGGAAAAAAATCTAGGAACCAACAAAGAAAAAACACTGATTTTGATGTTTCCATCCAATACTTGTTCTTGATATGGGACACTCATGCATATAGCAAGAAACTTTGCATCTAACTTATCATCCTATGAAAGTACAGATTTTGAAAAGACATGAATAGCCCAAAATACAATGATAACTAGATTATAAATTTGTGCTTATGTGTTTCTTGTGTAAGCACATGTGTAATGCAAAATGAGGTAATCGATGATGGTGTTGGATTTCTATGGTTTAGCCTCTCTTGCACAATTTTATGGTTTGGCTTTTCTTGCAAGATTTTGTGGTTTGGCCTTTCTTGAATGGTTTGGTTTGTGAAAACATTTCTTAAAACAGGTAATTGGCAAAAATAGGGGTGTAAGACACGCCTTACAATAATCATTCTTTCTCCTGCTACAGTGGAAGTGGTGGCGATTTACTTGTATTAGTGTAAGTCTTCAAAGTAGAAACCACAGAAATCCTTAGATTTGTTGTGGAAGTTGTGGTGACCACTGGCTGTGTAACATGTGGTGATTGGTGGTCATCTGTGGGTGAAAAACCATGGGCATTAAACACCAGCAGCGTCTCCGTAGGCGCGCGTGTATTCGCAAGAACAACTATATCTACCTTGAATCCATTGATGGGTTGGTGCTCATAATTGAACATTCATGTCAAATTCAGATGATTTTGGTGATTTCTTGAATAGGTACAACTGGCAAAACACATGTTGAACAAAAATGATGGAGCACTAGTGCAAAATCATACACATCCATAGAGGTTTCAACAAATTAGAAATGGTTGACATTATAGTTCACAATGCAACATGTGGTGGGCTGTTGTATGTAATTTGGTGTCTTGTGTGCAAATTGGTTGGTGTTGCAGGTACAGAAGGCACCAAACCAAATTTGTGGGACCTTTTCAACCATTGGCTAATATGTTACGAATCTTGGTCCATAAAACGTATAAATGTTGTTGCATACCCACCTCTTAGTTTTCTCAACAATACTTTTCTTTTTCATTTTATCTGCAAGAATTTGAAGCAACATTGCCTTTTCCAAGCACTCCCCCATTGAGTGATTATAACTTTGTGATTTATAATTCAATTATTCGATCACAAGAATAAAACAGAATGTATTGACTCAATAAATGGTGAAAAAAATTACAGATCTAAAGGGTCTCCTAGAGATTTCTGATTTTGAACACCCCTCCCATGGAGATGAACAAATTTTTAATTTTAGCCCAAAAATTGGTCATTAAAAAAAATGCAAAGGCTCCTCAAAGATTTCTGATTTTGAACACCCTTCCCCTGGAGATAAACAAATTTTGAATCTTAGCTCACAAATTAGTCATAAAAAAATGAAAAAAATGCAAACGGTCTTTAGAGATTTTTGATTTTGAACACCCCCCCCATGGAGATAGACAAATCTTGAATCCTAACCTAAAAGATGATCATTGAATCTTCATAAACAAAATATACACTTTAAAATACATGTACACAAAAATCTCATTATTCCAATATATGCATGTCTAAATAAATATAATGTGTATTCAAATTCAAAAAATAACAAGATAACTCTATGAATGTTATTGCAAACTAATAAAAATACAAAATGATTCAAACTCACCTTGTTAAATAGGTTAGGTGATTCTTACTAGTAACTAAAATAGTAACCTAACACGATTTCAAAATATATACCACTCACTAGTAACTAAAGTAGTTGGTTAACTAAGTAGGAACTAAATACTTACTAATAATGAATTAATTAATACTTATCTAAATTTCGACTTAACACATATAAAAATCAAATTTGTACTAATACATGATAAAATCAATCTAACAAAATATCTACAAATTCTGACTTAACATTTAAAAAAATAAATCTATACATCTAATAACTACAAATTTAACACTTAAAAAAATCAAAATTGTCTATTTGATAATTACAAATTTAACTCTTAAAAAATCAAATCTATAAATCTAATACTAAAGTTTAATATTTAAAAAATAAAATTTATACATATCATAATTACATATTTAACACATAAAAAATCAAATCTATACATCTAATAACTACAAAATTAACATTTAAAAAAAGTCAAATGTATGATTAATACAAGGTTAACAATCTTGCCAATCACTTGTAATGGAAATCCCTCCATCTCTGTAGCTCTCTTTTTTTCATAGTCTCCAGCTCCTCTTCCTCTCCTTCTATTCTTGAATCTTTGCCTCACTACAATTTGTCCCTCCTCCTTTATGTCTCTTCCCCCACTACTGCAAGCCTACCATGATCCATTGATCGCTTACAATACCAGCGGCAAATAGTTGCCTACAATGAATAATAAATTCCTGAATAATTGAATCCAAATGTGGGTGGTGGCTAGAAAGATATGACCCAAGATTTCTTGGGTGTTTGTTGGATTCTTTGAGGCATAAAACATAAAGCACCTTCTATGGAGTGATACTGCCACTGCCAATTATGGCAAGTTCAAACGATTTAAATTTAAAAATGTGGAATAGTTACTTTCCTATTTTGGCAAAATTTAAATTATTTTTGATAAATGTTGATTTTTTTCAAAATTAACTTCTCGAAAGCTATAAATTATTTGCCCCAATATTTACATTTTTGTTCATTTTTTTCCTTGCCTCTATGGTAATTGGAATTTCAGGACATTTCCATCTTTGTTGTAGGAATGACGCAGTGAAAATAAAATAAAAATATTCAACAAGAAGATGTAGGAGTGGTAAAGGTATTAATTACCATATTATAGAATGTGGCATGTAAGGTTTTTGTGAGGAATTTGGCCAAATTTCCAAACAGACGATTTGGGTGAACCCACATTTCTGAGTGAAAAGAGAAACAGAAACAATGTCTCATGCCCACCACATTCCATTCCATTCCATAATGGTTTCCATGATTTGCATCAAATGGGTATGTGGATTTTGAACAATGGTTAGATCAGCTAGAATTCAAAAAGACTTGTCCATTGTGCCTTTTAAGGGGGACTAAAAAGAGGCAAAAGAGGTCACATGGAAAACCATTCTATGCTATGGAAGGGTTGAGCACAGGGCTTTTTCTGGAAGTCATTGTTTCTAGCCAAAGTGGCCATCATCCATTGCAAGATGTAGAAAAAGCGATCATTGAAGAAAGAATTAGCCAAAACTGGTTGTAAACTATAAATTAATTATAAATATTTAATCATTTTTTGGCTACACATTGAAAACCAAATATCCGAAGATGATGATTTTTACTTTTTCCCTTTTCTCCCTTTTAGCAATTGAAAACCTCCAAAATCACTTCTTTTTCAACTTTTTAATTTCACTTTTTGGTCAAAATAAAAGTTGGTTGAGCAAAGCTGCTCATTATCTTGGGTAAGGTGCCAGGCAAGGCCCCTTAGGATGAGTTAGGCAACACACCCAACATAATCGGTAGAGCAAAGGCCATTTCATGCAAAGCACCCAGCTTAATGGGTAGGGCAGGGCCAATCCAGGATGTTAAAGTTTCAGTATTAGGTTCAGTGATATGAAGAAAAATTCATGTTTAACAAATACATTTCAATCACTATTATGAAAAAGTATGATCATCATCATTCATTGTGTAACATAAATTTGATCAAGAAAATGATGTAATCTATCACCCTAAATTCAAAGATTTTATTAAGTTCCACAAAAATGATGAACTCACATAGTTAAGTTGAAGTAACACCATTAACATAGAGTTTTAGCCCCAAAAGATTGAATCCAAAGGTGGGTGGCTAAATAATGATCTAAACCCAAATTTCTTGGGTATTTGAGCAGATCAAAATAAGCAATACATCAAATAATAGCAAGTTCAAACTGGTGTTGGCTGGTTATTGATTTGTTTCATAACCATCACGTAGGTTACTTTTTGACAAAAGTTAGGTGTTGGTTAGGTGATCAATATTTTTTGAAGAATTATCATTGGTTGTGCATAAAGTTAGGTTATCAAATACCCAATTGATAACTATTGGCTAGAGGCTAGTTTATACACTAGTTATAGTGTTTTTAAACAATGAAAAGTTATTTATTTGAAAAATATTTATTTGGGTTTTGTTTCAAAAAAAATGTTTTCTGTTTAGTAACTGAGTTGATAATTAGGTTAAAACTCAAAAAGTCAGTAAATTATCAAAAATTTGAAATTTCAATACTAGACATTTATCAATTTCATTGGTTATCCCAAAAATCAATAACATGGTAGGAAATTAATTACCGGCCGATAACCAAGTGAAGACTCAATAACTCATCAACATTTGTTCAAACCAGCAATAGTTCAAAATAGAAAATGTTTCATGACATTCCCCAAAAAAACAAACCTTGCATACTAACACATTCCCAACATCATTTGGCGAACACTGTGTTCCCTCAAAATGTGGGAGCAAATGAAAACATGTATGTTTAGTATTTTATTCCCTTACAAAGCAAGCCAAGAGAAGCTATTGAATTTACTTTTAAAAATATACTTGTGTTATACCAAACTTTACACTATTTGAACTAGTGTTGTTGATTATTGAGTCTTGACCCAGTTATGAACCAGGTTATCAATCCAGTTATTAATAACTAATTAGCTAATCATTCAAATTTTCATAACCAATTAATAACCTAAGCGTCTAATATTAAAATTTCAAAATCTAATCACCTACTCGATTATTGAGTTTTGATTCAGTTATCAACCCAATTATTAGGCACTAAACATTTTTCGATGAAAAGAAACAGAAAAAATACAAAATACAATCTGTACTTTGAATTATTTTAAACCCATATAACTGGTGATTATCAACATGGTATTTGAGAACCTAACCTTATGCATAACTGATGGTTATTACCACAATAATATTGATAACCTCACCTTCATACATAAGTTTTTAATATTGAAATTGATAATTAACCAACACCCAATTTTTTTAAAATAATAATAACCTATCCCTTTGTTGTGAAAAAAAATTCAATAACCGGCCAATAGTGGTTTGAACTTTGAATGTTATAAGAGTGGCCACAATGGTGGCTGTGCTTCAAGTCCTTGTTGTCAGTTTTGACTCCTAATTCCATACCCAAAATGATTTTATAGGTCTGGTTGTCTTCATGTTTTCACTTCTAAAATATAAAAAGGGAGTCATGGCCACTCCTCTTCTAGGGATAGATGTGGACACATAATGTTTTTGACTTTTCAATGACCATGCAAGTGGTTAGCCATAACGAGATGTTATATACCCCCTACAAGCTCATCCACATTGTGAAACTCTTTTGGAAAATGCGAATGAATTCTACTTTAATTTTGTTCAATTTTATATAATGATTGGCCCCTTAAGATAGGTAGTTAGTATCATGTCAAAATTAATCAAACTTGTGGCTAGTAATGGAATAAAAATTTAGCAAATTTTTAATGTCGTGTCTCATCATCTTCATTAGAAATTGATACTAATATAGGTAGTTAGGAACATCATTGGTTTTAGTATAAGATGTTTGAACTTGAATAGGTGTTGCATTAGATTGTAGTTAATTTTACAAAGGACTAGGTAAAGGATTATTGTAATAATATAATTTTGATGGTAAAAAATTGTAGGTAGTACCTATTACACACATTTAAAAAGCACTCACAATTTCAAAGATACGGAATTGAAATTTTTAGAAATTTAAAATATTTTTCAAATTTAAAAAATTTCAAAAGTTTTTTACCACATGTAAATAGGGTGTAATGTGCATGAGATAAAAAAACAAAATTGTAGTTTATGATATAAGAAAAAAAAATCCAAAATAATTAGCATATTTTGGTATGATTCAAGATTATGATAAATTTTCAAGATCAAACACAAAATCTAACAAAATTTACACACATTGAAAAATTCACATTTCTTCAACAATGATTAACATGAAACATATGATCTATTGGGGCAACTATATGTATTTTTTATAACAAGTTGCAAAAGACTTCATTCAAAAATTATTTCATATGAAAAAGTGAAAAATGACTAAAAAGGACATAATATTTTTGTAAAGTAATCATATTGGTTCCTTTGCGTGTACCTGCACCCATTCATGACATTAATTTCAATAAAATTGCATTTATTGATTGGTCAAAAATGTTCATAATGCAAAAATATGTATTTTACAACTTGTCATATGCAACTATTATGTTCAACACAATTAAAGAAACGACTAAAAAGGTCTTGAACAACTAGTAGTCAACTTAATGATTCATGACATTAATTTCAATAAAATTGCATTTATTGATTAGTCAAAAGTGTTCATAATGCTAAAACATGTTTTTAATGATTTGTCCTATGCAATTACAATGTCCAATTAAAGAAACAACTAAAAATATTTTTAGCAATTATTAATGAACCTTATGATTCATGCAACTAACAAAAATGATTTTAAAAATAACTTTAATTGCATAGGACTAATCATTTTACTAGCCAAGTTTTATTTAAACAACCAAGTTTAGTTTATAATTTAATCACAATTTAACCAAATTTAGCCATGTATTGTCGTAATAATGAACTTTATCTTAATTTTTTCAGATTTACCCAAATATAACCTAAATATTCAAATTTAACTTAATTTATCATTGATTAACCATAATTTAACATAAAACAATATGTTTAGTTTCATTTATGTTAGTTTAGCCATCTTTAGCATATATTACTATTTTAAATATAAATTATATTGATTTAATTATGCATTAACAATTTTCAACCATAATGAGCCTAAATAATTATGTTTAAAAGTGTTTAACCATCTTTAACCATGTTTAGCCTAAATAATTGTGTTTAACCATGCTTAAATTAACTTAGTCTATGTCTAGCCTACATTAGCCTACTTTAGTCCAAGTCTACCTTAGATTAGCCTCGGTCTAGTTTCAATTAGCTTAGTTTAATCTAGGTCTACCCTATATTAGCCTAATTTAATTTATGTTTACCTTAAATTAACCTAAGTCTAGCCTATATTAACCTAGTTTAATCTAGGTCTACCTTATATTAGCTTAGGTCTAGCCTAGATTATCTTAGTTTAGTTTAGTTTAGGTCTAGCCTAATTTATTTTAAGTTTAACTTAGCTAGGTTTACCCTAATTTAATCTAAGTCAAGCCTAAAGCCTAAGTAGTTATAATTAGACTATGTTAATTTACTTTTAGCATAAGAGCCTTAAGTTAACTTAATTTAGGCTTGTAGGGGTTGACATAACTCATTTTTAATCAACCCAGGCTAAGTTAGTAGGTAGTAAGTAGGTTGATTTATGTCAACTTAGGGTGGCATTATTTAATTTGAAGCTAAATTTTTTGATCTTTGGGTGAAAACACATTACAATGGTCACTTCAGGGCACTTTTCCATATGCTACTAAAGGTATTTTTGTCTAAATTTCACATAATACAATCCATTTAATTTTGAGTTTAAATTTTTGTGTTATGGTTTTAAATTTCTGATTTTCACAAAATTAATGTTATATAATATTATTTGAAAAAAATCTAATAATGTAAAGGAAAGCAATCATGGGTATATTTCTATGTACATTGTATAATAGAATTCGTTTTTTCATTTCAAACCACCATAATATTTAGTTTCATTGATAATAATAATTTAATAAAAAATCAAAAAATATTCCCACCTCAAAACACTTGTCACAGTCCATTTGCAAGTGATCATTTGTGAAAATGTCAATTTACCGCATACTTATGACCGAGATGGTTAAAAGAACCCATTTATAACATGAAAATTATCAAACTTTTCAAATGGTTCACAAATTTGGTTTAAATTATGTGAAATAGCTATTATAAATTTCATGAAAATTAAAAATGATTTCAATCATTTTTGAAATGTATTTTTATTTTTGAATATGTTGTGACATGTATTTTTTCATGCAAATATTCTCCAAGCCATCATAATATAAAAATAAAATGAATATTTTTTTATTTATATTTTTTTTGGGGTGTTATGCTTTACCATAATATGTAAAAACATTATGAATTTTTTTTGTAGTTTTGACATGGTTTAGGTTTAAAAATGACCACTGAGAAAAACGATACAATGTGATCACACAAATGGGGTTAGTATAGTGTGCTTTCACCATTTTATAATTTTTTGTTTAATAAATTTGATTAAAAAAATGTGGTAGTGGAATGGATGAAGACTTGAACCCCAAAGTGAAGGTGAGAGGTTCAAGTCATTATTTTTGCAATTTATGATACCTAGGCCACCTAGCCTAGTTAGGTAGCCTAGGCTAATTAGTTTATGTTAAGTTGACTTTTGGCTAGGTTAGCTACCTACGCTACTTAGGTTAGACTAGGTTGAGTTTGTTCATGTGTGATGACTCATAATTGAACAAGTGTTTATAGAATTTTTTGACACATGCCGTCCATTTATCAAGGCGTCTTTTATAATTCCTAGTTGAGTAAAACAATTAGGTTGACATCGCATGCACTTTACACATCAAACCAAGGTCATCATTGATGACATGGAATTTTAATATTATTAAAAAAATCTTAATTGATAAGACAATTGAACTTTGCAACTATATGTCCTTTGAAATTAAGTGGGTGATATGACATGGGTTTAGCAATTCAATAGTCATTATCACAAATATCCTTTTAACAAATACATATTCATAAAAACAATTCACAAAACCCAAAATGTGTTCTTGTGATAGTTGAGGTGAAAAAACAAACATGTAATTTTGTTTGGTTTCATAGACATGCGATTGAAAGAGAACAAGATGCCCACCAATTGTAATCTCCTCAATGTTCAAGATGGTTTTGAAAAACAATGTTGATTACAAGGCAAACATAAAGGCTTGAGTTCTTAAATTTTACTTTTTCCAATTGGAAATAGTCATATGTGTTGTAATTGTTTCTAAGCTCCATATGTTTCATCTCCAAATCGTCAACTATTAAAATTATGAAATGATAATAGGATGGATGGATGGTGTTCATGTATACATAGTAGCTATCAACAAACCACATTGATAATCACTCATGCACTTATACATTGGTGGCCCATGTGGGAGCCATTATTGTGCCACCAAAAAAGGAGGTTGTTAAGAATAGTAACCATCATTTCAAATAGGATGCCCTAATTGATGAATGTGTTGACTTTTCTTTACAAACAACAATAGATGTGTAATGTAGTTTCTTGGCATGTTCATTATGTCATTCAACATTATGCCTTTGAAAGTACTAGTTTTAAGAAGAAATCCACCATTGCCATTTTTAATTTACGACAAACATGAAGACGAAGGTGATTTGGAAAAAATCACACAACAAAATAAGTTCACGACAACAAATTTGCAAGAGTTCAAGTGTATGTTGAAGAAGCTTTGTTTATAACAACAACATCCACAATAGACAAAAACAATGGTGCTCATAGATTTGGAAGAAGTTGTGGTGAAGAGCAAGAGGAGGAAGAAACGATGACATCACATGTAAAAGCTCTAACACTAGCCACACTAACACCAAAACCTCATGTTAACATTTTACACAACATGCAAACAAACTAGGTATCACAAAACAACCTGTACATTCAAGTTTGTGTGTTATTAGGATGAAACACTACACAAAATCATAGGTTTTCAAAAGGTTCAACTTGACTAAAGTGTTGACATTGACCAAAAGGATGTTCCTTTTGATTAAAAGCATGGGGCATCAAAGACACATGGTTTTTTTGGTTGATTATTTTGATTAAAATAACCATTTTGACAAAGTGTTAAATTGTACATTTGGTCAAGAAGGACAAATTAAAAAAATGGTCCATCAAAATGTCCATGGCTTAGTCAAATTGGCCATATTAATTTAGTTAACTAGCCTATTTGTTATGCATATTATGTTACTTACCTAAATATGTCCTACTTACCTACCTACCTACTTATAGTTTACATAAGTAGGTATGTACATTTTAAAACATAGGTAGGCATGCATATGTACTTATTTATCTACCTAGTTAGGTATCCACTAACCTACTTATGAAAAAAGTTGAAGTTCAAATGTTGTTATGTATGTTGACAAAAAAATTCATGGAAGTTCAAAGAAACATAATGTTAAATGCATTTATTATCATATTGTTTTAAAAAATGGTGGGGTGGTTTGATGGCCAAGACATTTGTGTGGAGCCAAAAAAATCAAGGTTCAATCCCCATATACTATGTGGAAATATGTATATTTGGATATGTACTTTATACATGTGCATAAAATGTATAGTATTTAGGTGGGTTGTGGATAGGTAGGTAGGTCATGGGTGGGTGGCTAAGTAGGTACTTATTTTTATTTATTATTTACATTTTATATTTACAAATTGAGTTATTTTTTATTTTTTATTTTTTTAGTGGCTCAATTTTTTGTTCAATTTGACTAGTCAAAAAGATCATTTTATGGTTAATACGAAAACCATTAATCAAGTTGGACGTGTTCAAATCAACTTGTCCATGATGATTAAGTGGTCAAATTGAACAAATGTTAAAATGATTGGTTTTTGGTTTAGTTTTCTAATCAAATAAACTATGATTTTTTGTAGTGAAAAAGAAGAAGATATTAATACTTATTCTTCTAGAGGAGGAGTATTGGTTTGCACTAGCACCTCATAAGTATATGGCAAAGCTTGAACACATATAGTCGTGGGTCAACACGAAAGGAAGAGTACATGCTTAAGCAAACGCTATTGGTTTAGTGGGATTGTTTTATGTCGAATGGAAGACCCCACACTATGACCTTTTCGTCCAATTTTTGATACTTGGAAGATCACCATTGATGATCAAATTTTTGCACCAATGTATAATAAGGTGGTTTGTATTGACAAACTTGCCTTTACTACAAAGTTCAAATTTTATATAGGAGATTCAAAATTGGCCATTTGCACAAAGGAGCCAACAAAACAAGCATTGGTGGATATCATGATCAGATCTCGTGCACATGTTGGAAATGAACAATGGAGTGTTTCCAAAATGACACATCCTTATAACATTCAGTTTGTAGCACTCCTACATATCGCTTACCAGCGTGAATGGGTAAACTACTTTAACAACCAAAATGCTATTGCGTTCATGACTATGAATGCCAAAGATTTGGTTAACTAGGTTGACATTATGTTCAACCACATGAAGAATGAGTTGTAATGCTGGTCCACAGTTCAGATAGTAATGCTTAAGGGAATTGGTAAGGTGGTGGAGAGTAAAAACATTTGCAATTTTGCTCAACTGATTGAGGTCTTCATGCAAAACTAGTTTCTGGAAAAGGATGGAACAAAACATCATCATCCAAAGGTGCAAGTGGACTTATGATAAAACAAATTCAGCAACACCTGTGCAGTACCCATTGAACATTTCGAATGAATAGTCAATCACCTAAATAGGCAGCACCAATGGAGCAGATGCACACTCGCACTTAACCCCAATCTGTGGTATAGTCAAATGAAGAGGAAAGTGAAGGTCCGCTTGTTTACTGACGACAAAAAATGCAGGGACAACAAGAACTAGAACCATTTTTTAACTATAGAGACAACTAATAGCAGAGTTAGAGTCCAATTTCATCAATAGGTTGGAGTTAGCAATTCACATGAGTTTAGGCAGCACCACTCTCCTACATTGGCAACACATAAAGACTTGATTATCTCCAACAACATGCCAAAACTCCTTGTACCAGTTGGGAGACAAACTACACCCAAGTCCGAACTGATTGAGCAGGTACATCAGGCTAAACCATAAATGGTGCAACCTGAAAGCTGAAGATAATTACACAGGCACTTCCACAAGAGACAAGTTCACTTTAAGTTGACAAGATGTTACACTCGGGGTTCATAAAGATGTTACACCTGGTTTCCATACACCAAGTGTTGTAGGGATGGAAGGAGGAGTAAACAAGCAGCATGTATGTTCTAGAATATAGAAAAATATGTCTACTAGATGTTAGGCTACGGCTGAAACTGGTCAATTAATTGATCAACGGAGTTGAAAATTTGGGGTGGATTGAGTGGACCAAAATGGTCACCTTTTATTGTACTTATACTCATTTGTAAAATTTGGACAAAGAATAGGTGTGGGTTTTATTCTCACACCATGTCACATAACTTCTGTTTATGTTCAGGCCTATTGAGTGGGAAGGTTTTATATTGACATTAAGTTTTTGGTAATTCAATTGCTTGCACTTTTGATCATGTCACTTCATGTCATGAAGTTGTTTTGAACCTTTCAAGTAAAATTGAAATGGTCCACACCTTCATTACACAAATTCATCTCCAAATAACCTTTGGTAGCAAAGTTTTATTTTGGTGATGCCCATAATGAAATTATAGCCAAAATTGACATCTTCTTAATTCTACCCATTGAGCATAATTGGCCCTAATGTACTGTCTCAAGTTGCAATGGGACCTTTGTGGTGGAAGAAGTTTGAAAATTTCCAACCACTTCACCTATCATGCCCAAATTTTATTTTATTGCTTGTTACCATATAATTCATTCTCACAAGTAGAATTCAAACATTATGAGCTTTACTCACCCTTCTTTGAAACTACTAACTAAAGGACTCAAGAAATGTAACAACCTCTTAGAATTTTGGTGATGTAATTGGAGGGCACATTATAGTGTGCAACTATTCCTGTTCTACAAATGGGCATTGTATTTTCACAACAAGCTTTACAAAAAAATATAAAGCCATGCTCTTTGAAAGTTGCATAATTTTGTATGCCATGTAAAGCCCATGAACAAAAGCATTACTAGAACCTTGCAAGACCAAATTCATTAATGCCCTTGCCCTCAGGCTTTACCCTATGCATATTGTTCCCCTTCTTGCCTTCAACCACAAGATGTTTATGCTCCATTTGTCAAATTCCACTTTCTAAACATCTCTTGGGTCCCTTTTGATCATTTTATATAAATAAATAAATGTATATATATATAAACTTCATTTTGGTTTTCATTGTTAATTGATTGCATAACATTTGAACTTGTGCATTTTATGTAGTACACGAAAACAATATTTGTAAGGTGGGGATTGCCTTTGCCACCATTGATTTCTGTTTCCACTATTTAGGAACCTTATTCTCATAAATGTTATTGTTTCATGGTACCTTGATAAATTAAGGTCAATTTTTTGGTCAAAGATTCAACTATATTTGACAATTTTTTTCCTTGGGTTTTAAAATATGTGCACACGACTAACATTATTTCTAAAAGTTTCAAGTGAATGAATCTGTAATTTGAAAATATAATTACTTGAAAATGTTATAAGATGAAGTTAAACCCTAAACATATGCAGGTAAGGTTGAAGGTGATGTCATCATTGAAGATCAAGCCAAAAATAACATGACCTTTATATTCAAGGACAACTCATACCTATAGGCACAAATTGAATACCCTTTTGTTGATGTGAAGATTGCCTTTCCAACATTTAAAATTTTCCTTGATTTTTTTAATATCATTTTTAATTAAAGCATTACATACCATTGGTTGAAACTAATATTGGGTAGGTATACCCATGGCACCTAGGTATAGAAACTAATATTGGTCATGGTATCACCAATGAACCAAACAAGTACCTATAAACTTGTCATAATATTTTAATAATAGATCTATTACCCCATATAATGACCAACTTTTATCTTTTGCACTGTGTGGCCAAATTTCAACCTTGGCTAAGGAATCACAATGAAGGTTATAATTGGTGTTGGGTGGATATCACAATTTATGATACCCATTGAGTTCGGTTTTCACAAAATAATATACAAAAGGGTCTGGTTCTCTCAAAAATAAACTTTTAAAATTTTTACGCCAAGCAAAGGTATCAACATTTAAAAAGTTATTAAACCAGTTCTCACAATGTCAGTTCTGAAAATTTGAGAATAGCCAGTTATCCTTTGCTAGTTTTCACAAACTGGGTATTACTTTTTCTTTTTTTTAATTAAAAAATAAATAATAACTATTGATTTGATTTTTTTTAACAATGAAAAATTTAAAAGCAATGTTACAATAACAATTTTAAAAATAACCAACAATTTATTTATTGAAATTTTACATTTCAACAACTTCATCTTTTTCAAATTCTCCTTCAAACTTTTCTAAGTCTATATCTCTTTCAAGAAATCCTAGTAAATTAGATGAAGATTTACATCTTATTCTAGCAATATTAGTTCAATTTTTGTTGACAAAAATCAAAATTTTAAAATTTTCTATTTGCAAGGTGAGCAACAAGGCGCAATGGGTAGCAAGGCACAATGACAAGCAACAAGGTGCGACCACAAATAACAAGATATGATGAGCAATAAAACATGATGACAAGCAACAAGACACAATGGCACACCAACAAGGTGCAGAGGCAGAACACAGGGCAAGATACAAAGGCACAAAAATAATGAAACACAAAGAAAAAAAACTCTAACTAAAATTAAAAATCCACAACACAAATGCAAATGAAAACATGCAATTGGAGGAGCAAAAATGCAAAAAATGCAAAAGGACAAGTGAAAAGAAACATAGCTGTTTTATACAAAATTTTAGGGTTTACAAGAAGGAGTGTTGGAATGTGATGCCTCCAACCTAACCTTAAATTTTTATGGTGGTCAAACATTGAGACCTGACCTGGGTACGCGGTCAAACCTTACCCGGTTCTCAGATGATTATTATTATTATTATTATTTTAAAAGCCAGTTTTCACATCCATTCGATTTTCAGTTAGGGTATCACTCATAGTGATACCATGATCAGACCGGGATGTCCAAGTGCTGCCCAGGTAATTTCCAAAGGTATTTATGATACCCGCCCAAGTCTGGTTATATCAAAATTTTAAGTTGATTTTGCCACCAATGAGGTTGGATGAACTAACATGCTCAATGAAATTATGTGCTTATATTGCTAGGATGGATGTCATTGTAAAATGGAAGCAAATTTTATAAATGGGTGTAAGTACAATCATTATTTCATATTTTACATGTTACAATTTATCCATAGGGTCTTAATTTGAAATTAATAACTTGCATATGTAGATGGTGGAATATTTTTTTCACAAAATATTCTAAAAAGCAATTGACTTTCAAAGTTGAAGATTGAAAATTGCGATCTTGATACAAAATTTACATATGGATTTCAAAATGGTTCAATCATTGGCATTATGATTGTTAGTGACACAATTTTAATTAGATAACATGTTAGTATAAACAAATTCCAAGGATTTCACATTATATAAGTTGTAAGCTATTTTTTGGTGGACTTTTTGATTATTGAAAAAATATACATATAACAAAATCCATATCATTTTGCAAAAAAAAACATTTATGCTGGATTTGTGCACACATGTATTAAATAAATAGAAAAATAGGTTTGAATACAACATAATATTGTCATTACTTGATTACCCAAGCATCTTACAACTTGAAAAATCAAGAAAGAAAATGAACTTATGAGGATGTTTTTGTTCATTGCTGTTTGGTCCACTAAAACCCGTGCCTTCTTGACCCTTTTGTTGTAAAATTATCTTGTTGGGTGAAAAATATTGAAAAAAAGAACACAAAAGGGTCCAAAATCATAGTTTGTTTGAAAGCTTGATCGATCAAAACACTTTTCAAGATGTGAAAAAAAACCACACACACACACTTCTCAAGGTGTAGAAAGAAATGGTTGAGAGAGTCCATGCAATCCACAAAAAGTCCATGCAAAAATATTAAAAAAAATTAGAAAGTTTGCACTTTTTTCCCCATGTTCTCCCTTTACTACTATCGTCCATCTTACCGCCAACTATCTGCATGGCCACAAACCATTTCATGAACACAAGTGTAAGAATGTGAGTATAAAACATGTTTAGAAACAGAATGAAATACATAAACATGTTCACATGTTCACTTCACTTTATCAAAAGCTTTCTCTTACTCCCGACCACATAGTAGGGTTTAGGGTTTAGGGACCCAAAACCCTAGTAACTGTTATGCTTGCGGCTAGAGAAGGGGTCAAAGTAGCCCACCCAAAAACAGTGAAAAGTGACTTATTGTGGGCTATGAATGTGTTAAGATACCTAGCATTGGCCAGATACAGATTTAAAGTCCAAAAAACCCCTCAAAATAAGGAGGAAAACAATTCAAAGTCCAAAACCTTGACCTCCTTGTGAAGCATGACATCTTACCTATTTATATAAATAAATAAATGTTGTATATTATATTATTATTTATTGATTATTATTCACATCCTTTCTCTCTCTCTCTCTCTCTAATATATAATTAAAAAAACTCTGTGGAGGAGACTTTATTTCTTTCAGCAAGAGATTAGAAAAATCCCCAACTCCCAATTATAAATCTACTTAGAACAGCAATTATACACCCATTGGTCACCACAAGGCTCATGGTGTAAGACTCCGAATCTAAAGCACACAAAGTGTCTTGTGTGGCCACCTACCAAGAGACAACTAATGAAACCCAATACCCACCAAAAAAGGAGAGGAAAAAACTAAGTTTAGAGCATCCACTCACACTTTTGTATATGGGCCTCTACTATTGTCTATAACATCTTTGCATAGAGTATTTATGATTTTCCATATCCCACATATAAATTGAACAAGTGAGAGACTACTTAAATGCCACCAATTGGGGCAAATAATTGTGGCTGAACAATAATTTTTTTAAACTCATTTTCTTGTAATAGCCCTCTTGAAGTATCTATATCTTGAGCATAATGATAAGCCTAAACTGAATTTCACATTATTTAAAAGTTGTACATGTCAATAATAGTGTCTATAGATTGTTGTATTGTTGTAGGTGGACGTTCTTAGAGTAGTAGCTCCGTTGGTGGCATGCACAATGTATTTCAAATGAATATAACATTTAAATGTCAGTTTGAGTCTCACTAGATGTATTCTGTAGTTTTTCTTCTTCAATGTCGTGTGCGATGGGAATGAAATGGGAACATGTTTTGTTATCGAGCATTCAATTCCTAAAAAAGTTCATTGCATAATTAAATAGTTAATGTTGATTAATAAAAGTTCTTAAAAGTTTATTTTTTATTATCTCATTTTTCATGTTTTAAGTTAATAATTGTACAGCATCTTGAATGTGATACATTGCTATAGACCCAAATAGGAGGTATATGGGTGGAGTTCCTCTTAAGCTCTTTGTAAACTTTTCACTTTGCATAAAAGCCTAAAGGATAATGTCATCTTCATTTGATTTTGCAAAGGATTGTAGTATGGAATACATAATTGGCAAACAAAAAGCTTGTGGGGTGACATTGAACCACTTTCTCCTCTTTCCTATTGGGTCCTCATGACATGCCCGTATTAACGGAATCACCAACACCTTTTTCATAGTTCATTCCAATGTGAAAGGGATTTTGTCACCTCCATTTGACCTCCGCATTCAGTCCATTATTATATAGTATATCAAGGTGGGGGGACTGACTGAGCCTCTTTTATGTTTGGCCCTCTTCTTGATGCCAAACAAGAGTTCCGGAGTATTTGCCAGAATATGTGCAGCATGGTTGTTCTTTCCGACGCCCATTCAAGATTACTTAATATAATAGTTCCATATTTTGCTTATTTGAGCTACCTATTTGACCTTTTGAGACCTCCCCCAAATATTCTAGTGCCAAGTAATCAGAACTGGTATATGAGGGATTTTTTTGGAATCTTTTGTATGGTCGTCTGTGCGTGAACCCTTCCAAAACAATTTCAGAAATAACTACCTCATTTTCAAGCATAATTACTTTATTTCTTTTTTAATAATTATTTTAAAAATAATTTTTTCAATGATTATTTCTCACCCTTTTTTTTATAATGATCTCCATTTTATAATTATCTCATTCTTTTTCTCTATCCACCAACATGGATGTGAAAAAAAATTTAAATGTGTCTTTTCACTTCATTTCCATGAAATGTATAATAATTTAAAATTAAATCTGAAATCGACATAAATAATGATGAATTATAAAACAATCATATAAAGACATAAAAATAATAAAATAATTTAACGTCACCAGTAGTGCACAGCAACCCGAAGCTCAAATAGGTAGGTAGATGGCTTGCTAGACCTTGTAACCAAAGGTGTAGGTTACTAACACCTAGCCCATAATCTGGATTTGAACCCAAGGTGATTGATTACTTAGGCTGAGTACTACTGGTAGCCTTTTGTTTGTTTGTTTCCTGGTGAAGTTTTGCCAAAAGGAAAAAATAGAAATGAGAAATTCTGAAATGAAGTAACTCTTCAAAGTTTCAATTGCCAAAAGTCAGGGAAAAAGAAGGAAAATTTCAGCATATTTGGTTTCAATATATATAGTCAGAAACATCAACAATTTGATTCAAGATTTGTCCTTCATCTATTGGTTTTGTATATGGTTTATAAATAATTTAAACCACTTTTTACAATTGTCCCTTTTTTTACATCTTTCTATGGATGGTCACCAATGTTGTTTTCTCAACAAATTTTGTAATTTTAAAAAAAATTGAGAAAAATTATGATTTTTTGGTGGGGTTTCTAGTACAAATCTGACTAATAAATTTGCATGCTTTTTGAAAAAATTGCTGAAATTTCAATATAAAAAATTAAAACCCTGATGAATCACCACTTAGGCTGAATCCATGGTTGCTTTGATTTAAAGCATCGTTTAGACCTGATGTTAGGGTTTGTGGTGTTAGGCAGCCTAATATTTAGATAACATCATAAAACAAAAAAGTACCCATGTTAAAATTAGAACTAACCTCTAATTAGTTAACAATTTTGTTGTTCATTCCACATCATCATGACGACTGTTAATGGTTATTAATCACAATCAAGATTATTGAAATTAATTTTAAATATATTATATATTGAGTTAGACTCAACTATGTTATGTAACGTTTTAAAGTTAAAAGTGCTGTTTTGAACCTTTTCGCATAACATTGAGTTAAAACTTCAAAACTTAGGCTTTAAGCTAGACTTGAATGTTATCTATGACAAATGCTAACACCAAGTTGACATCACCTGCCAACAAGGATGCCATTTCATTGATGCTATTTAACATTACATATGTGAACGCATGCAAAAATCAAGAAAAATGTAACATTGACATATCAGTGATTCAGCACTAAGTGTGAACGGGATACTTCATTTAGCTGGGGATTTCATGGGGGTGGGCAATCAAGAAATATGTAACATTGACATATGATTGATTTAGCACTGAATGTGAACGGGATACTTTATTTAGCTTGGGATTTCATGGGGGTGGGCAATCAAGAAAAATGTAACATTGACTTATCATTCATTTTGCACTAAGTGTGAATGGGATGTTTCTATTTAGGTTGGGAGTTGATGGGGCCCGGCCAAGGCCATTTGAATTTGTCCATTCCTAGCTAGGCAACACTTATGGGCAGAGGGGACAAGCAGCCTCATAAATATTATTTTAGAAATTTATTATTTGATCGACCATGACAAAGAACAATATTCAAACTAGAAACTATGGAATATACCAATGTACCATGAGTAGGTAGTGCTTTTTTTCTCTTTTTTTTTGTCTTTTTCATAAAGTACGACTAAGGTACTGGATTAAAAAGCAATGGTCCTGAAAAAAGCTCCAGGCTCAAAAACAAACATGCCTTTCTTTTATTCACCAACTTAATTAATTTTGGTGTCCTATTCAGCTACATACCTTTTCTAGGGGTTTATCTTAGGCCGGACGGGTTTTCATCTACTGGTTCCACTTTTGGTTCTGCCAGTTCCTGGGCAAGCTAATAACCCGACTACTGGGAGAAACAAAACCTTACCAATTAATGAAATTACATTGCTTTAAAAAACAAAAGTGTAGGGTGAAGCACTAGTTCAAGGGCATTACCCAAATAAGGGCTCGCAAGGCCATAGCCCCGTACAGGCCCCATTTTGGTAATGCCCTCCACCAATACTACAAACGAGTTCAAATCTAACATTATTTGGGCTTAATATGCCCATTCAAAGAGGCCTTACTCAAAAACCTCAAAATTCATTTAAATTATTTCTAAATATTACAAATGAGTTCAAGTCCAACATTTTTGGGGCTTAATATGGCCACTAAAAACGGCCTCACTCAAAAAGGTGAAGAGAAAAAATCCCAAAATCAATTTAAATTATTTCTAAGTATTACAAACGAGTTCAAATCTAACATTTTTGGGGCTTAATATGGCCACTATATAAATACAGGCCTCACTCAAAAACGTAAAGGTCCTAACGTGGGTGCCGGTTTAGCCTGGCGCATGTCCAGTGCCCAGAGAGAGTGCGGGTTGGCGGGGAACACGGGGACGAAGAAGAAGCTCACACTGCACACAGGTCCAGTCTCTCTGTCAACAACGGAGACATGGAAGCTCCCCAAGATTCCATGGAACGATTCCTGTTCAGCTGCACCGGAGTAGCTGCAGGACTTGATCTTCTACATCCGCCTGTGCCAACAATGCAGCACCTCTCGCATCCACAAGATGAGCGAGCAGGTAAACTTTTTTGTTTTGTTTTGTTTTGTTGTTGGTGTTTTTTTTCTTTTTTTTGAGGTCACAAAGATTTGTTGATGGAATTCGGAAGCTTCATGAGCGCGGCGCAGGTACCTGCCGTGCGGGAGCCGTTTGATCATCCTATCTGCAAGGATCCTCAACATGATGCTCTTCTGTAAAACAGTTTGAACCACGCCTACAAGAGGTGTGTTTCTTTTCTGGAGGGATTCTCGAGCATTGTAGTACAGGGCGTATGTTCCGGTTTGCCTTGAACTTTGAAGAAAGAGATTTGAATGAATTTCTTTGGTCTTGAATTTGATTTTCTTATTCATAGTCTTGATCGGTATAATCAATCTTCAGTTCAGATCGGGAGTTGTAAAGATCATTGGAGAGTTTTGGAAACATTGATGATGTCTATCGCTTTGGAAAAATCTAGAAGTTGAATCCTCCGGAGGATTCAACTGTAATTCCGTGGAAGCGATGGACCGCCGCTATCCTGGAAGGTCGTGTGGAGAAGTTCGTGCTGGAGGAATGTAAGTGGAAATGAAGAAGTGAGGAGAAGATCGCGGCAGGTCTGTGGAGGGGCCGGGCTCAGATTTGATGTTTCTTCTTCGGGGCTGCAAAGAGAAGAGGGCGTGAGAGAGAGAGAGAGAGAGATGCAAGGCAGTAACCAGAGCAAAGGCGATTTTTCACCTTTGACTACACAACTGCAGCAGGCATGGCTGCAATCGCAGATACCGAAGGTACAGAAGCGCAGGTTATCCACGATGATACCAGCAGCAGCAGCACAGAGTAGACTCGGGTCTTCCTATTCTTATTTTGCTGCAGAGTCTTTTGCAGACAGCGGTTACTTGTCATCGATTTTCCCGGGGCTAGCAAGAAGCAGCCAGCAGCAGCAGCAGCAGCAGCAGATTGTGCCAACAACACAAAAGCCTAGTTCAGCAGCATTCTTGGAAAGATCATGTGATCAGTCCTCCTCGGGCTTTCCCGGAAGGCCTGTGCTGCCGATGCTTTCTTCCTATTCTACCAAGACTTCCAACTTCCCCGCTAATCGTGCTGCTGCATCGTTAGTTCGTAATATTCATCATCCTCATCGCTCGCTCTCCACGAGCATTGTCGAAGGATCAGGCTTAGAAGAATTCTCGGGCTTGTCTTCTTCCCAGCGACGAGCATCATCATCATCATTTCTTTTTTCTGCTAATCTGAGTTTTCCTCCCAGCCGTTATTCCGTGCAGCCTTCGTCCAACGCCTTGCTCGTGCCAGGAGCAGCAGCACGATGTTTGCCAGAACTCGATTCCATTGCTGCATCCGATTCACCGCTGTCAGCGCCTTTGTTAGAGAACATCCTCTGCATGGACGAAGACATGGTCCAAGCGAAGAATATCGCTGAGTCTTCCCTTATGGGACACAATTCCGTTCCCGAGACCAGTTCCTCTTCTTCTACAGCAGAAATCGTGGACTACGACAATAGCTGGATTGACGACATGATTCTTGGTACACTTCCTGAACAACAAACTGCGCAAGCACAAACTGCCGAGTGGCTGATACAGGAATACACAAGGAGCTTGAGCGTCCTTGTCGCGGACGTTTCCAGGGCATCCCAGTCTCTGCAGAGCCCTGGCAATCTATGGGAAAATGGGTTGGATTCCTGCTACTCTGAGTACATGTTCGAGGTACTTAACGTCGACCAGTACATTGAACGTGAAGCTCAGGCTCCTGCGCGCATTGACTATCGTCAGTCTCTTCCGTCTCTGGAGTCACATGAGACCGTAATTCCAAGTGCAGCCAAATGTTGGTTTGAAGCCACCAGTTATGCTCCTGATCTTCCTCGTGTTGATTTGGCTGATCTGCTTCTCAGGTAACCTGCTACCACTGTTGCTATCTGGAACATCACGTATCTCGTCGATTTCTTCACTGTGGAGTACGTTTCAGGGCTTGCATTAGCTGAAAAGAATGGCACGGGTCATTTTCATGTTGTTTAGGACAGTTCATATTTGCAAGTATGCTCTCTTTGATGTGTTTGTCCTGCTTTCATCATCTGTCAGAAATTCTACATGAATGGGTTCATAGAGAAAAGCTCAACAAGGTCTGATTCTGCTTATAGAAAGTATCGCAGAAGCAGAGAGTTCCAGATTCCTTAAGGTCTGGAATCATGGGTGCTCAATGCTTTTCCTTAGAGTTTGGCTTTAAAGACAAAACTTCTCAATGAAGACTCATTCTGTACTCTCTAGTCTCATTGTTAAATTGTCAAAACTGTAGGTGTGCAAAGATGGTGGAGAAAAATGATGTGAGAAAGGCAAATGACCTCATTGGAGAGCTTCGGGAGCATTCATCAGCCTATGGAAATGGTGTACAGCGAATGGCATACTACTTCATGGAAGCTCTGGTGAGTTCTAAATTGATTGGGCTGCTACTACTGTGAAAGTCTTCAAGATCTGCAACCTTTTTTTTGTGTTGTGCTTTAAGAGTGATTGAGGAATAATTCTGGCATTTGAAGAACTTGGCATGTAGACTGTTCCCATTTATAGTTACTTCAGCTTGAAAGATTCGTTGGAGGACCATGAGGATGAACAGAGACAAGTTTTCTACCTGTAAACATTTGGTCCCACCCTTGTTGATATCTGAAGTATTTTAATTTCAGAATTATTGCCCCCCATTTTGGTGATATCAGATTGATACTCAAGGAATGTTCATGTTGTGGGCCTCTCTCTATGCCATAGGCTTAGATGCCTGTATGGGGACAAGTCAAAATGAAATGAAGCTTGTGCTCACAATCTTGTTGCAGCCTGGATGAGGATACTATTGACTTCTCGATTTGCTATAGCTAGCCAAGATCATGACTGAATTTCCCCATTGCTTCTGGAAATGCACCAGAAACTCAGGACACTGATTTTGTATCATGTTTTGCTTGAATTTTGGGCAGATCATTGAATACTTATATGCACCTACTGTCATGAGCTGATAAAGTTGGTGGGTAGTCATGGCAGCTTGTCACTGCTATTCATGACATGTGTGATGGTCTGACACTTTGTGAGTAACTCTCACAGGTTATGACTGTACTGATTGTCATGTTACCTTCAAAGTGTTGTGGAAATTTCTCTGTAATCTGTTTAGATATGTTTGGGTTATCAAATGTGATGTTAGGAGTCCCAAAGATGGCCTTCACTGGCTGATCTCTGGTTGTTTCTGGAGATGCTGTACTTGTTAACTTGGAATGTTCTCTTGTGGGATGTGGCCCTCAGTGGCTAATCTCTGATTGTTTCTGTAGGTGCTGTACTAATCAGCCACTCAAACAATAATTGCTGACTGAGACAGCTCATGAGAGGATCAATCATGACACCAAAGCTTTCATGGCTGGATTCATGTAGTTTCAGTAACCAATGGTTTCCTGGGCAGGCATTTGGACTTCTGCCTTTTGGTTTTGAAGACCAATCTATGGTTTTGAAGACCTGGTGTGGATTTTCATCTAATTTGTGATGGAATTCCCTCTCTGGAAACTATTGATAAAAGGGGAATCATTCTGACTGACTGCTGATGGCCTTAGTATTTTGAGATTGAACTTTGCAGAGTCAGTAAGAACTTCATAGTTTGATCATAGCTGGTGAATTGGGCATTCTTTGCTCTCTAAAAAGATGAAGTGATTGGAACCTATTTGTAAGAGAGTGCATAACAGTTTAGTGGCCTCCAAAATATATAATCTCTTTTTTTTTGACAGAGTAATATTGGGATTGCCAGGTTGCCAGATTGTCAGGGACTGGTGGACAACTTTATGCAGCTATATGTGGCAACCGTCCTCCACTGGCCAAACTGTTGAAAGCTTACTGCCTGTATGTTGACAATGTCCCATACACAAAACTGAACCACTTATTCTCCACTGCAACAATTCTGGATGCCTTCAAAGGTGCTTCTTGTGTACATGTGATCGATTATGGTATCAACCATGGTGTCCAATGGCCATGTTTAATACAGCACCTTGCTACCCGGCCAGAGGGACCACCCCATCTTCGAATTACAGGTATCTTCTTCATCAGTGTCCATGACTTTTTGTTATCCATAACTCTTACTAATCACCTAATCCTGATTTTCATTTGCTTGGAACTTCTTGATACAATTGACAAACTCAGAGACATGGTCTGGGACGTGTTGTACTGGTCTTACCATGTGAAAGGCAAAAATCTTGGGGCTATATCAAGAATAAGTTACTGATGTTCTCAGGAACATTGTTGCAGGAATTGATCGGCAACAGCCTGGTTTTAGTTCTTCAGAAAGAGTTATTGAAACTGGTCGCAGGCTTACAGAGTTTGCTAAGATGTGGCAACTGCCATTTGAATATCATGCTTTTGCGGAAAAATGGGAAAATATCACAACGGCTCAGCTTGCTTTGAGGCATGATGAAGTGCTGGCAGTCAATTGCTTTAAACTCCACTACCTTCTTGATGAGTCAGTCATGGTTGACAGCCCCCGTAAAATTGTGTTGAACAGGATCCGAAGCTTGAATCCAAAGGTAAAGCTTCAGATGGACTGGTTGTTCTTTGGATCCAAGGATGTTGACATACTCTTCTTTGCTTTGTCATTTGAAGTCAGGCAGTTTGTTGCTCTTGTGTCACACTAATAATTAGTGGTCTTGTGTGTGAAGGTTTTCATTGAAGGAGTGGTGAGTGCAGGCTACAATGCACCTTTCTTTATGTCTCGCTACCATGAGTGCATGAAACATTTTTCAGTCATGTTTGATGCTGTCGAAGGGTCACTTCCCCCCGATGATCCAGACAGGGTGCTGCTTGAAAGGGAGCGCTTTGGAAGGGAGATTCTGAACATAGTAGCTTGTGAGGGTCTGGAGCGAGTAGAACGTGCAGAGTCTTACCGGCAATGGCAATCAAGAACTCAACGAGCTGGATTCATACAGAGGCCATTGAACCTTGCCATTTTGTCCCAAATGAAGGCCATGATGGGTTCCTACCACAAGGACTTTGGCATTGGAGAAGATGGTGGCTGGATCCTCACTGGATGGAAGAACCATATTGTGCACGGATTGTCTGCCTGGGAACCCAATCCTTTAGTTACCAACCATTAAATCTCTTCCTTTTTCCCTCTTTTTTTTTTCCAGCAGCCCAGGAGCCTTTTGTATGATACACAAAACCCAAAATCCTTTTAGTAGTTCATAGTGGTGCATGATCGTGTGCCAAAACAGGGAATAGACAGTCTATTGTGCTCCTTGAGCTCCTCCTCCTGCACATAATGAGCTGCTCAAGTCCATAGCTATGGAAACAATTTTGCACGTCAATGATCAGCTGCAAACATGAAAGAGGTGGGCATGACATTGGCATGTACCATTGTTATGTAGAGTGGCAATAGTTGCTCCATTTGTTGGCAGACATTGATTGTCACCCTTTTTAGCAGTTCTTTGTTTCACTTTTGTGCAGTTCAAAATTCTTTCTTGGGGATTGTCACCAACTGTACCTAATTTTACTGTATATGGAACTCAATGAATGCAACTTAAGACAGTGGTTAGTAGCCAGCTTGTAAGCATTTGTTGCTTCAAACACCACTATGGTGTGAGTGTGATGTTTTCTAGCTATATTGCTGTCAGTAAGGTTCCAAACTAACTCTCTCTATTGTGACTGCAGTTGTGAGACTATTGTGCAGTGGTTTTTTCAGATGTTCCTTGCAGAAGTTCAAAATACCCTACTCTGAAGAAATGCACAATTAGAGAGCACCATGCCTCTCCAGTTTTGGTGGTGTTTACAGTTTTTCAAGGTAAGACAGGACTTACCCACTATGTACCTATTTGCCTTACTCATCACCTTGTGATATTTTGCACTTGTAATGAAGGCAAGAATGTTGCTCTAAAATCCTACTGTCATCCATTGCTTCTTCATTCAAGACTCTACACTGTAGCACAGCAGTAGAAACCACTCGTCACAGCTTACAATACTCCTTAGAAAGCTGCTACATATGCAGCTAAAGAATTCTTCATATTGAGAATGAAATGAATGTAAGTTGCATTGTAAGTTATTGATGAATCTCCTCTCAAATGTAGTCTTGAAGCTTGATTCTGATTAGTACAAGCAAGTAAGTTTCATGAGGATGGCTAATTCACTTTTTTTCCCTCAAAGAATGCCTAGAAATTAAACCCTCACTTCTATACTGTGTTGTGGATTCTACCTATTTGTCATCTCTACACAAGCCTTTTTGCTCATATAATCTGTCACAAGCTGTGGGTGTAACACTGTTACCATTCGGTTTTTCGCACTTTCTATTAGTCTATCAAATTTCTTTGTTGACAATTGGGATATGTGCAATTCATCTTTGACAACATTAAAGTTTCAACATCTAAACAAAACAATGTTTAGGTATGCCATGAACCCATTATGTAACTCTTCAATTTCATCTTTGTTCATTTTGATGCCACACGGGATACAAGATGTGAACAATATCATGCTGCAATACCTGAATTGAATTCCCAATTAAGTTTCTCCAAGGTTGCTTCATTTGTAAAACAAATATTTTTTCTGCCAACAATGATGTCCGTTGTTTAATTTATGCAAACTTTAACATATCATTAATGTTTTATATGCTTTATATTTTGTTGAGTTCATGTATTAGTAATGAAAATGAACTGTTTGGCCATTTTCTACACACCTTGTGTTCAACATCAAATGTAAGATTTCCACTGGAATCTAAAAAGAAGAGATGAAAGTCATACTAAATTGAACAAGTACTTCAGAATGTTATGGCATCATCAAAGGTCTCATTATGAATGTTAATGGTCTTCCATGCATAAACATAATCTAGGTAAACAATGCAAAAAATGCAATAGGTTAAAAGTTGGTACTGAGAAATGGTCATGAACCATTGTTAGTATTCTCTTTGAATTTCTACAAAAAGCAATTAACCGCAAAAAATGTTTAGTTACCTTTGATCAATTGCTACTTCAAAATTCCTTTTATTTTTGTAATTAGCATGCTCAAGATATCAGGAAACATCAACCAAAGATTGTCATGGCAACATACCTTGTGCCTGCAGAATCACTAATCTCCACTCAGTGATATGTCTTTTGAATGCAAACATCATCAGCAATCGGGTCGAGATTGCTTCTTTACAGACTTCTCCATGGATCCAGGCTGCATGGATTGCAATTCTTCACTTGGAGAAGATTCATATTGGTCTGTTTTGGCACTCTCAGTTTACTCTGCTTTGAATCCTGGTCCAATGGTGCATTTCCTTTTGGAACCAGGTAAAGGATGGATTGAACTGCAGAATACATAAATAGTGTAAGTGAGGCCATTCGTATGGTTCACAAGTACCGACTCTGGGAGGTTTTTAAGATACTCTCAAAAGCAACTATGGAGCAAATGCCTCTTCAAGTGCCTACATGTGTCTATGAGCTTGCAGAGAAGACTCCACAATAACACTTGAAGGTAACTGTTATGTCAGTTCTGGCAAAACCAAAACAAAAAAAATATAAAGAATGAATGCAGTCATCATACTCTTGTGAATTGTCACTCACCAAGTAGCAGGCCATCACCTTCCATCACTGTTACTCCACTGACTTCATCAGCTCCTGATGGTGGATGTAGATAAGTACCTATATAATGATCTGCTCAGAATTTCAGGCAAAATACGATATAAAAAGCAGTGCCCTGAGATTCTGGTGTATTTCCAGAAGGAATGCATCCAGTGAGGCATTGCTTCAACAAGTGCTTATAAACTAGCAAAATTTTGGGCAAACAAACTAAGCAACAACTAAAGAGACATAGCTAATAAAAAACATCAATCCTATCCTCATGCAAGCTGCAGCAAGTTTGTGAGATCTTCTTCTTCCAGATCATATTTTTGGTGTTTGAGAATAAATGAGTTGTCTTCTGACGCTTCGAGAGACGAAGGGCAATATTAGGGTTGAGGGCTCTGTCTAAACCCTAAACTGGGTTTTGGTTGTGGGTGCATGTGTTCTTCCGAATCATGTTTTCGGTGTTGGAGCGTTGCCGCTTTCCCTTCTGACGCTTGGAGAGAGTTCAGGATTTTGGTCTTCTGAACAGTTTTTTGTGCACAGAAGACCACGGAGGCAGAAAATAGAGTAGAGAATAGGAAACAAAACAAGTACTTGCTTCAAAGGTGAAAGAAAAGGTGCAGGGATGCTGCATATAGTAGGCAAGCCGTTGTGGAGACCGACCAGCAACCAGCATCTGCCAATGCTCACCACACTTATTCCCAGCCGTCTGTCTCTCAAGCTGCCTGTTTCTTGCTCCGCGCCCCGCCATCTGCGTGAGAGAATTTTCCTCTGTAGTCGTGGTTTAGTCCAAGCAGCAGCAGCATGGGCCGATGAGAGAGCATGTGCGGCTCCATGTAGCTTCAGGTAACGGCAGCTCACTTCCATTACCTGTTTTCCTGTCTGTGGTGCAGCAGCTCGTGGCGTTGTTTTCTCCTATGTCATTGTCATGTTGAAGGTCACACAATATCACCACCCATGTGAAAGAAATGCCTCTATCTCTTGTCAGCATGTAAGGGGTCTGAATAGGCATGGGACAGGCTGGGTAGCATGGCTGAAAGATGTACTTTTGGAGGCCAAAAGGTAGGTTGAAAATCTTTCTAAGTGGTTTGCAGTTTCTTCAACAAATCAGGGAATTGCAGACAAGAACTGCAGTCAAAATCCAGGGAAGAGGGAAGAAGAAGATACAGTTGAGTGCTGTGCAGCTTGGGAGGCATAGCAATGACATGGAGGAAGAAGATGATGAAGATGTGCCTCCTCCACATAGTGAGGACAAAGAGACCAGAGATGAAAGTGAGACAAAAGCATTGAGAGCTCACGACTGGGCTGTTCAGCTTGCATCTCTGTCTCCATCCCAGCTGCATCTGGCCAAGAGGTTGGTTCATTGGCTATTTCTGCTATTGACTCTCAAGGGACAAAAGATAGACACTGGTCAGTAGAGAAGCAGTTATGGAATCTGGTCAGACTAAAGCTCAAACTGTCCCACTGGTTTGGAATTGCCAACCTTCAAAGTGAATGGACTTGAGTGCAAGAGCATGAGTACAAATTGCTTGTGAATCAGGACCTGTCATAAGCCTTGTGTACACCTATCTGCTGTTGCCTTCTTGGGGCTTTCCTGTGCACCCAACAGAGAGAGGGAGAGGTATTGGTTGATGTTGTCCAAAGGTAATTGGAATGGGCAGACTTGATTGGGTAGGTAACAATGTGTTATTCTCTTGGAGATGAGATTGCAGGTGGGCAAGGCTGTCAAATGAAGTGTTTGAGGCCATCATGCTGGTGAAGGTACATCCTTCTTCTCTATGAAAGGTCAAGATTTTGGCAGAGAAACAACAGCAATGTAGTAGTAAACTGTTTTTTTAATAAACCAGAGGTAAGGAAGAGATTTAGTGAAAATTTGTGTTGTCCTCTTGCTTCTGCTGGTTGTACAATTGCATCTTGATGTGTAGTGATATCTTATTATCCTCTAATTTTGCTGGTGAACCTTCCTGACTAATGGGTGTATCATTGCCTTTATCCATGTGGCAGTCTCTGAGCATAAAGGCTCGCAACACAAGGCAAAGGCAGATTCATTACATAGGTATGTGCTTAGCTTGCCTTGGTGCATTTGGTACTAGTACTGTTAAAACCTAGAGGTCTTTGATTGATGGGAGCATTTTTCAGCAATGCAATCCATTGTTGTTACTCTGCTACTGATCCAGAAAGAGATGCTTGCCATGAGAATGGGTATGTGAACTCTATATTTTTGCCTGAGGATCTGCAGGGTGCCTACTTCATGATGTGGATCCTGTGATGATGGATCTCGTTCTCAAGGCTTGCAAGGGTTGTGATCCTTCTGAACCAACAGCACTTGAGCCAAATGGACTGGCACCAAACCCAGCCAGGCTTTCTGAGGTGTTTTGTCTGACACCAACTCCTGTGTATATCAATCCAGATAGATCATGTAGGGAAACTTGACTTGGTTCCATTGGGTAGTTAGATTTCCTCTTATGTAATTTTAAAGTTGGGTATCTTGGAGAGAGGGCAGCACTCTTTTACTCTTCCCAATATTCTAACATAACAACTCACAATCATGCAGGCGGAAATTAGTGATTTGAAATATCTTCAAAGAATTGAGAGAGACAATGATGCACAGATGACTGCAAAGTGTTGGATAGAGGGCCTTTTGGCTGGGGATGAATCTGTAACTCATGAACTCTTCTCATATTCTGGCGAGTTCTACTTTGACCAACAGGTATGAGGTCCTTTTGTAACTATCTGTTAGGTTGCCCATGGGATTTTTCTTTCTTAATGTTTCTGACTCATACAAGGAATTTATTAGAATGTTGAATACTTTCTCCTCAAGGGCCCTCAACTGGGTGGGTAGGTTGAAGAAGTGGCAGAGTGTTTGTTCATTACCTCCAGAAAATTCCTCTCCAGTGGTGGGAAATAGTCTATAATCTAAAATGTTTTCCTAGCTTCAGCACTCTGTAGGCCACAATACCTCAGTCAAGAGGATATTGCCTAAGCTTACTTGCAATGAAATCATGCGATCCTCTGTCTTGCAGAAGTTAAAGAAGCTCATTGAAGATGCTCGAGAAAGGCTGACTCATCATAAATCAGAGGTTGAAGATGGGGATGAGGACAGCTGGAGGACATCAGAGGCCCCAAGTACACTGACCAGTAGAGAGCAAATTGTGTTGCATGAGTATCTACTTAGAATAGCCAGAGGAATGCTGCATTATTCCCGTCCAATATGAGGTTCATGCTTCCTCACTCCAGGAAATTGTTAATGTATGGCAGTGGCTTCTGTAGGCCCAATGAAAGCTGCTTGGAAGGATCCTAGCTTCTCCCTGTTCATTCTTGACCTCCTGCTCACAGTCTGGTTTTTTTTCACTGTAGACTTTCACAGAATCTGTTTCTTGTCACAAAGGTAACCCAAGCTTTCATTTTATTCACACCCACCTTCCTTTTGTTGGTGGTGTGTATACTAAGGCTAGAAGAACAGGAAAAGTTTTGTCATGGCAGATATTCTTAGCCTTCACATTGGGTGCTAAGGAGTCTTTGGGCCAAACAAGGGTTGGCCCCCTCAGCTCCACCTTGGGTTGGCACCCCAGTCATTGGGTGTGCAGTACCCTTCACAATACACCTTGGTCATCAGCCTCCACCCTTGGTTCCAGAGCATACTATCCTGATAGCAATATGCCTTGGACCTTGGGCTCTACCCTCAGTCCCATAGTGTACTGCTCCTGATAGCAGGGCCTTTCCCTACACAGTAGACCTTGCTTCATCTTTGACAAACCCAAAGATGTCTCCCAAGCCAAACTCCTCATCATGTCAGTGGGTTACCCCATATCAAATGTAACAATAGTTTGCCTGAAATATTGGGCAGAGTATTGTATGCTTAATGGGGGTCACTCATAACAACTGAGTCACTGCCATTCACAAAGAAGGTATTGGTCTAATACCTTGGAAAGACACCCATAAAGTGATAATTGCATGCATTCTTTTCCCATACTCATTTTGCTGTTACTGATGGAACAGTAACCTTCAAAGTCTTGTTGTAGAGCTTTCTGTACAACCAACCTGCTGGATAACACCAAAGCTTGAGTCTACTAGAACTCCAATGTTACAGTCAGTATGAACAGCAGTGAAGTCAGTGACAGTCTCACTTGTTCCAGTGTCACCAACAGTAACTAGCCTAGTGGCTCCAGGACTCCTCTTTTGGTGGGAGGAAGTGTAGTTACAGTTCATGATAGCCATCACTAGAACCCTTTTTCAATCTGTCCCACCATAATCATAGTGTCATTGTTCTTTGGTTCATCTGCCCATCTGCTCATGATTTGAGAACAACTCAGATGGTGTGGCCTCACCACAGAGCAGCGACTACCATGAGAACACCTTAAGGAACTCTTGGGAGCAAATGAGGCAAGGTGGTGTAACCATCACAGGGCAGTAGTTTTGGACAGTGCTCAAGGCCTCCTCCTCAGCGAGTATGATGGTGACCTTATCACAACTTATTTACCCATTGACTTCATCAGCTCCCAACAGTGGGTATGGGCCAGTATAACTACCAGTGTATGCATGGAATTTCTGTTGTGAGTACTGAAGCAATGGGAAGACTAAACAATCATACTGACTTGCACCTAACACCATACAAGGGATAACGCAGAGAAAACATACACAGACAAAAAACAAAAGAGGATGCACAATAGCCAGAAGAAAGAACAGAATTATACCTGTAACAGACAAAAAGGGAAAAGAGAAACAAGGATGAAGTAGGCTTAGGGAAAAGCTCCCCACTTACAAGACTCTGAGTGATGACATTTGGAAGACTCTGAATGCTGAAATTTGAAAGGAACTTTTTCTTTGTTGACCAAAGAGAAATGGAATTCGATTAATAATCTTGTACACAAAGTAAGAAGAGGTGTGCCTTCAACAAAAGGGCTCCATGTACACCTAATCAGGATCCAAAATCTGAGAGAACATAGAACTGAAAGGCACTTAAACTGAAACACACTTAAGTGCCAGACTTTGCCAGACTTTCCACTTCTTATCAAGAATCTCCATAAAAGTGTTCTGTAACTTGTCTATGAGATGGCAGAGAAATCTCTACAACAACCGCTTTGAAGGTAACCCATTCTGTCAGAATGAGTGGCGGTCATAACTTTTGTGAGTGTCACCAACAGAGAGTCAGACCATCATCAATTTTCATCATGAATAGCATGTTACAAGCTCTGCCATGACTCCCACCACATGAATGATTCCCCATCATCAGCTCCTTCAGCTCCTGACAGTGGGGTGTAGGCAGAATACAATAATCCATCCAAAAATTTCAGGTAAACCACTGTCATGCAAGTTCAATCTGCATCCTAAGTTTCTGTCAGATCAAACCTCTGAAAACAACAGAAAAGACTTCTGCCATGATTGATATTGGCTAGCAGTCAAGAAATGAACTTGTGTATTGTAATGTGTGCACAAATGATGCACAACAACAATGCATAGAAGAATATACAATAATGCTCTAGCTTGGATCTTTCACTTTTCCTCGTATCAGGCCTGTATCCTGTCATCAGCACAGAAAGGAGACAGATACATATATCACATGTTGATTTTTCCAAACCCTCAATCTCAAGCTGATCTGATGAACATTCATGACCAGAAGGATGATGCAAACTACTATATATTAGAGAGAGTCAGTCACAATTTTCTTTGAGAAGAGAGGGGAAAATGGAGTGTCTAAAGTTCAAGGAGCCATCTGTCAGCTTGTACCAAGGAAAACCTGAAAACTATGAAGAAAATTGTGGTCCAATCCAATATGATTTCTGCTTCTCATGCTCTCCTTCATGTGATCTCTCACTGAGACAAACAAACCCTTGTGGAGTAAGTAGAGCGTGAAGAGATGGGGGCTTTTTTCTACCTGTGGATCAGGCATTGGCCGTCTTCTCTCCACGTATGCATGCCGATCCTTGTCCCTCATGAGTGCTGCAAACCTTGCCTGGTGCAGCAAAATCAGATGTTATTGCAGAAGAGAAACAATTCTCTCCTAGGGTTCCATGTTCTCTCTTAGGGTTTGTGTCGATATCACACCCTCGGAGAGAATTTCAACTGACAATCACGAAAGCAAGATGCAGGAAAGGCTCATGTGGGAAAAAAATTCCTTCCTGTCGCCATGACCAGAAAAGATCAGAGAGAGAGAGAGAGAGAGCATAGTACAACAAGAATGAGCTTGCTTGAAGGATGATGGACAGAGTTGTTGTACCTCCTCCTGCTCTAGTCTGAGCTCCCTCTCTGGCTTGATCCACAGATAGTAGGCCACAATCCCCGCCACCCCCCACGCTGCCACGTTCTGGGCTCCCCTTACCCCACCAAATGCTGTCACAATACCCTCGCTGATCTTCCCAAATCGTGTACCCCGCACCATGGCTCTCCTCCTTCTCCTACTCGAATCCTGTAAGAAGATGAAAAGTCACTAGATTTTACTTAGATTGATTTCAACAATGGAGGTAGAAAGAACATTTTTCCATCACTACATAAGTTTGTTGTTTCCATTGCACATGCCATGCATCACCCATTACACTCGTGCTTTGTCATCTCATGCATTCTTCTCTTGGCACGCCCCATCAATCTTCCCTCTTGCAGTTACTTCAACTGTGTGTGGTTTCAAACCCTTTGCTAACCATTCTTCCATCTCCACCGAAAATGTTTTTCTTTCTGCCCGTTTATGGGCTCTAGCTTTAGACTTTGGTTGTCGTGTTGGGATCTGACCCATTGGTTAACTTGTTGGTATGTCTGTCATTTGTGGCAAGGGTGGCTCTTTAGAAACTATTGGAGGAGGGGGGTTATGTTGGCCATCTAAGAATGATTACTCCAAATCGGAGGTAGAGATTGGTAATGTAGAACCTCTTGCATACTACAAACCTATTCCAACCGCCTATTGTGAACTTGGAGTGCATTGTGAACCTCGAGCACCCCAATTTTGTTGGGCAGGCACATAAGACCCAAGGATTGGCCCACAATATTGGCCATAGCCATAAGGACCTCATTGGCCAATGTAAGACGATTGTGGTCCACCTTGTAAGAACATTTGATGTTTTTGTTGCTAAGGTCACCTTGTCCACATTGTTGTTGTGGCAAACCTTGTCCTAATTGTTGTGGTGGCATACCTTGTAGCAAATTAGGACCAAGTGGTCCACCACCTTGGTAGACTTGTGGCAAATTGTTTGGGGGAAACTTAGGCCCACTCATGTTGCTTAGGGGATGACTGGAGCCTTTCATTACTTGCACATTTTGGGCAACCATTAGGTCAACTTGCCCATGAGGACTTGCTATGGATTTCTTTGAGACCTAAAAATAAAGAAAACAAGGAACCCATAAGTTGAAGGGTAGATGGTTTATATGCATCACCAATAGTCATGGCAAAAATAGGAGCCCATGAACTTTTGCACCTACACCCATAGCCGACACTCGATACATTGGAACAAAACAATCTAAATAAGTTAAGACAATACACAATTTCCCCTAAAACTTTGAGGTTGTTCCATGGCCATCTTTTTTTGTTCCCATATTTCTAATTTACATATGGAATTCAAGAGCAAACAATATGATCTAGATATGTTGTTCCAAAATATAAATTAGCGTCACCAATAACGTTGAAAGAACAAACGTAGGACCCCTTCACTCTTTCACCCTCTATCAAACACACACTTTATTTGCAAGCCCATAGTCCAAACCAGTAGCATTACAACCCCCTCTTTCACTCACTCTCTCAAGTTGCAATATTTAGCCACACCTTTTAACATCCTCTCTCTCTCTCTCTCTCTCTCTCTCTCCATAGGCCCCTCTAGGCCCCCATTCCACAATATATCTCCCTCCCATTATTGCCCTTTTTCAACCTCTGTCCCTACTTGTGGACCTATGTCTCACGGTTGTACTTAATTTTGTTATTTGCATCTGAGCTCTAGTAATGACCCAAGACCATCGCCTCTTTGTTTCAAGTTAGTGGGCTTTCTCACGCCCTCTCTCCCTTTTTTTTGTTCTATGGACCTCACATTCACCTAGTCTCCTTTCTGATTCCATACACCTTTTTTCACCCACTTTATTTATGCAGGCCCTTACAAATAACACCAAAATGTTGAACCCAAATGCAATATTAACTTTCTTCCAATGGTGAAACAAAGGACATCCACCTTTCCAAACCTTAGATCAATGTAATAATCATGTGGTATCAGGCATATACATGAGCCCCAACAATCTATGGAATTTTGCATGGACCCATGGACTGTTTTTACATGCCTTTTGCATCTAAAATATTGATTGACACCTTCTTCAATAGGTTATTTAACAATATATTCAAAGCTGAAAGTATGGTAAATGCAAAGGTCATGTGCTTCTTGACCCATGTGACAAGAAATAAGTGGTGAATTTTTTTAATCTAAAACCAAAATTTGGGATATACAAACTAGTGTACTTTACATAGCTTGTTAAAATGAAATAAGAAGAATTGCAACAAGATACATAATTGAACACACCAAGGGGAAACATAGTTGTAAACCATTCTATACTGGATAGTATTAGAGAGGTTCTGTCTTCTAGATTCCAACACATATTTCTAGACAATTTGAACCCTAATGGCAACAACATAATCCCATAAAGGTCATGCAAGAGGTTGTTTACCTTTGCACTAGGGCTTGGGGTCCCTTTTGGGACAGGTCTCTTGTCCAGCTTGTTTGTTGAACTTCTAGGTGAAATGTCTATGGCCTCATCCATGAATGCTTCAGTATTATCATCACCTTCCAAGCTTCTGGACATGGTCTCAAGCTCTTGTTTTCTACAAGTGGAGTAGTTCACCTTGTGTGTGGAGTGCAGCCTAGGGAGTGACCAAGGTTTCAACAACATTTCTACCACTTCTCAAGACAATTTTCAAGTACCAAATGCAATTGCCCAATGAAAAGTTTACACATGCATTTTCTGTTTTGGAGATTGTAGGTGTATGGTCATTTTTTGTGGAATCTATTTTAGAAAATGAGAGCTCTAGAACACTCCCTCTCACAACTATCTCTTTCTCTTGAACCCTCTTTCACTCCCCTTCAATCTCTCACACCCTCTCTCTCTTTTTCCAATTGTATCCAAAATCTTACTCAAGCTCTCTCTCACTTTCTCTTTATAGATCTCTCTTTCACTCCCACTCAAGCTCCTGTCCACTTTGTTTCTTGTACTAGCTTACTCCAAAACTTAATCAAGCCCCTCTCTCTCTCTCTTTCTAGCTTTGTCTAGAGATTAATCAAGCTCTCTTTTTCTCTTTCTAACTTTGTCTAGAGCTTAATCAAACTCTCTTCTCTTTCTTTATAAAGCTTTCCCTCTCTTTCTCTCTCTCTTTTGTTCTATCTAAAGCTTAATCAAGCTCTCTCACATTCTTTTCTTATTGTAGCTTTGTCTAGAGCTTTAGTCCAACTCTTTCTCACTCTATGTCTCTTGTTCTAACTTTATTAATTAAGCTCTCTTTCACTCCCTCTCCCATAGCTTGTTATAGCTCTATCCAAAGCTTTTTTTTTTTCTCTTTCTCCAAAGCTTATTCAAGCTCTTTCTCTCTCTCTTGTTCTAGCTCTATCTAGAGTCTAATCAAGCTCTCTCACTTTGTCTCCTTGTTGTCTATTGTTTTAACTATGTCCAGAGCTTAATCAAGCTCTCTCATTGTCTTTTTTTTGTCTTTTATTCTAGCTTTGTCCAAAGCTTAACCTCTTTGGACCTCTTATTCAAGCTCTCATTCTTTGGACCTCTTATTTTAACTCTATCTAAAGCTTAATCTCTCTCTCTCTCTCTCTCTCTCTCTCTCTCTCATATTTGATTTAACTATGTCTAGAATTCAAGTCTCATGTGTGCATTTATTTTTTATTGTAGACCTTTCAACTTGGAACATTTACTAAGAAAGAACCACATGTGGTCTCAACAACTATTCCATTTGTTATCCACATATTTGCAAGTGCCAAGTGTAATCACCTCATTCAAAGTTCATGCATTTGTAATTTGCAAGTTTGTTGTGGGATAAGGGTTTTGGTGTTCAATTCTAATGTAATATGTCTTAGGGTATAGCCTTTAGTACTTTACATAGATCATTCATATAAGTCTTTTTAACTCAATTTCTTTCAAATTCTCTATTTGCATACCCTTTTTTCATTCCCCAGCTTTGAATGGATTAGCTTTGGACTTTGCAGTCTTGACTGAATAACAAGTGTGTTGTTATTATTGACATTTGTTCACAAATGTTATAATAGCAAAAATATTGGACATGTCTAAAGCCCAATGCATAGAACTTTCAATGCAAGTGGCAAAGCAAATGGATATTCAATTGCACCACACAGAGAGGGACCTATTGGAACCCTAAATTTAGTGATCATGTAAAATGTATGATTTAGCCATCTCAACCTTTAAGTGTCTAAAACTTTAACCATAATTGGGAAAGCAAATGGAAAATCATTGCCACCCATAGAAAAGCAATACCAAGTTTTAGAACATGAATTCTCATGCTCTAAACAACTATATGAAATATCATGCATTTTGAAAGGCCTTAACTTAATTCGTTACAAGTGGCCAAGCATATGGAGATTCCATTACACCACATATAAAACACCTATTTGGACCAAGAAATATTTAGGATCACCTAGATTATATGGTCTAGCCATCTCAAAATTTTCAATTGTCTAAGATTTTCATTACAATTGGGAAAGCGGATGGAGAGCCCACTATAACCCATAACTATTTCTTGTAGATATAAATAAATTGCAATTTGTGTTTCATTATAAATTATAATATCTTCTATTTTAAGTGATTAAAAGTCTAACATGAGTTAAATGTAAAAACCCAAGTTATTTATTTCCTTGTGTGATGTTGGATTTTGTAAATGATTTTTTTTTTCATGCACAAACATTTCATTTACAAAAAAAAAATGACATTTGCATGTTAAAAACATTTTTGAAACATGATTTTTAAAATTTCAATGTAGTCAATGTGATAATATTCGTCATTTTTCAAGAATCATTTGAAAGTTTTTATCATACTAACATCTTTTTTAATGTTTTATGAAAAAAAAATTAAATATACTAAAAATTTCAATTATCACCAAGAGGTTTCATTAAGAGCCTCTTTGTGCATTACAGGAATAAGATCTTGGTTTTCTTTGCATTCATCCATTGAGTGGTGTAAGATTTTTATTTTTTTCATGCTCATCCAATTGAGTCTAGTTTAAGCACCTCTTCACATCCTCTAATGATTTCAATCAAAGCACAACAATTTTTTTATCCTCATTTCAGTTATTTCATAGGCCTTAAACTTTGAATACAAATGGCAAAACAAATTAGGAAATTCCATTGCACCACATAGAGGGGCACATATCTAAAATTTGATGGATTTTAGGACCATGTACAAATTATATGAACTAGTGATGTATAAACATTTTCAAGTGTATAAAACTCTCATTTTAACTCCAAGGAAAGCACATGGAATCTCCACTATAGCCCACAAAGAAACAATAGGTTTTAAAACATGAATTTTGATGTTTTATCTCTATGGTGAAATATTAAGCCATCTTAGTTATTTCAAGGGCCTTCAACTCTCTCTAAAAATGGCTTGAAGCATATGGAGATTCCATTGCACCACATAGAAAATATCTAAACCTTAAATGTTTATGATCATAAACTATATGTGATCTATAAAGCTTAGTTTTTTCAAGTGTTTAAAATTTTCAATGCAACTAGGAAAACAGATGGAATGTCATGAACATGACCACCATCACCCATTGCTTGCATCATTGCTTGCACTAACATTAGTGGTTGAGATAGTGGTTGAAACACATTTTGAACTAAATTCAACAATTATAAAGGTAGATAACCAAATGGTAGTTATCCACTTATAAGTTGGGAAGAACGTTGTTGAGGATGTTTTAATAACTAGAAGAGCAAGTGTGAACATTATAATAGAAAACCTCATAACAAAGTTAGGTTTACCCAAACCAAGATTAGTTCCATACCACCTCAAAATGGCAAATCAAAGTATGACCAAACCTCTAGGAATCATAAAAAATTTGAAGTTTCACATACATGGTATTCCATATATAGCCACATTTATTATTTTGAAAAAACAATGTGGTAGATTCTAACCATTTTATGTTGCTAGGAAGACCTTGGCTCAAAGATGCAAAGGTTACACATAACTGGGGTAACAATGTCATTATTGTTCAAAGTAATAGAAGAGTGAGAACAATATCAGTTAATAGGAAATTGGGAGTAAAAACCAAAAGGCCCCCATTACTTGTTTGTTATGACTTGATGGAAGGTTTAATAGATGAAGAAGAAGATTTAATCTTTGAAACAAAACCAAAATTGTTCTCAATTGGCACAATTACTCTCTCAGAAAAAAATGGTTTCATTATTAAATGTTGGAGTGTCAAAAATTAGAAGCACTAAAAAATTTGATCCAAAGTGAGGGACATCAAATCAAATAGCTACAAAAATGGAGCCTTCAACAGTGAAATCAAAAGATTTTTGTATTAGACTAGAGGTTTCATTAGAAAACAAGGTTTATCTAGAAACCTATTACCATCATAGCCATGATGATATTCAAATGGATGAAAAACTAGCAAAAATACAAGTATAGAAACTTTAGATAGCAAATTGGACTTTGATTGAAAAATAATAATTTGTTAAGTTGAATCTTGGCACATAGGCAAATCCACAATACATCAAGATTAATTTACAATTAACAAAGCAGAAGATTAAGGAGCTTTAGATGCTACTTAAGGAGTTCAAGGATGTGTTTGCCTAGATTTACAAAGATTTGAAAGGCATACCTCTAGAATTGGTTCAACACAAAATTTAATTAGATACTTCAATTCCACTAGCACATCAAATAAGGTACATATTGAACTTTAATTATGTTGTAATGGTCAAATAGGGCATTAACAAATTGTTAATAGTTGAATTTATTCAACCAATAGAAGAGGTAATAATGAATATATCAATACCTACCAATCCACAATAAATTAAGGTTTTTAATGGTATGGTTTAGTTTAATAGATATTTCATCAAAAACTTTACCTTTATCATGGCACCAATCACTAAGTTGATGAGGAAAACATAACCCTTTATTTCGACCACAAAATGTTAAGAAGCTTGGGATCAAATCAAGCAAAAGTACATGGAAGCAATTTTAATACCTTTGAATTGGCAATTGGAGTTTCATGTGCACATAAATGCATCATTGTTGGCAATGGGTGCAATGTTGGCACAAAACCCAATTAGTAAGTATGACCAACCTATAATTGGCCTCCAAATTGTTCAATAAAGCAAAACATAATTATACCACTACAGAAAGAAAAGCCTTAGCAATGGATTATGCTTTGCATAAATTCAAACATTTTTTATTGCGAAACAATTTTTTTTTTTATATAGACCATATGGCTCTAATGTACTTGGTCAACAAACCATAGGTGTTAGGAAGGATAGCAAGATGGTTGTTGTTATTCTTAGAGTATGAGTTTACAATAGTTAACAAACCTATTAGAGCACATGTAATTGTTGATGTTTTATCCAAATTACCAAATACTTCAAAACCATTGGGTGTCCCAGATTAGACTATGGATGCATCATTATTTTCTATAGAACCTAGATGGATGTAAGAAGTAAAAACCTATTTTGAGATAGGTTAGATGCCAAGAACTTTGAACCTAGCTCAGAAACAAAAGTTGGCTAAAAAGGTCAAACCTTTCACTCTAAAAGAGGGAATCATGTATAGAGTGGGATAAGACAATAGATTGCATAGATGTTTGACTGCCTTAGAAACACAATTTGTTCTAAAGGAGCTACATGGAGTGGTTGGAGGACATTTTGCTACAAATATTATTACAAAAAAAAATCTAGGTGTAGGATATTGGTGGCCAATTTTATTCAAGGATACTCATGACTTTTGCAAAAGCTATGATAGTTGTCAAAAAATTAGAAGACTCAAAACAAAGAGTTTGGCCAAGTTGGTAACAACACTTCCAAAGGAACCTTTTATGAAGTGGGGTTTAGATTTTATAGGTCCAATTAAAATAGTAGAAAGATTAACAGGAAACAAACACATTTTGGTAGCTATAGATTATGCAACCAAATGGGTAAAGGCAAAGGCACTCAGAACCTATATTATAGTAATTATATCCAAATTTATGTATGAGTATGTTTTGACCATGTTTGGATGTCCATTGACCATAGTTACAAATTAGGGAGTACATTTCATCAATGACACAATAAAACATCTAACAAAATAGTTTTTGCTGAAACATGTTAATTCTACTATATATTATCCACAAGAAATTGGACAAGCAAAGTCTACTAACAAAGTCATTAGTAGACTATTGACCAAGTTGGTTCATGAAAAAAAAACAAATTGAGATGAACATTTATCTACAACTTTGTTTTCATATAAGATTGTTTACAAGGTGTCAACATGTTATACACCTTACTAATTAGTTTATGGTTTGCATCCTTTTATGCCAACAGAATATGTTCTACCGGTTATAAGTGGGACCACAAGGATGTAGAACAAACCAAAATGTTAATAGCCAAAATTATAAAATTGGAAAAGTTGTAGGAGAACAAATTGGAAGGTTTAGAACAATGTGGGAGCCAACCAATGGAACATTTTTTTGTGGAATCAACAAAAAAATATTGAAAAGAAGTTCCAATTTGGAGATTATGTCTTATGGTTTCCCAAAGGAGAAAAAACACATTTCGGAAAATTCAAGAAAAGTTTGGTTCATCTAGGGTGTAGTATTGCTTACCCAATAATATTGTTGTTCTTTCTTCTATTAACAATTTTGAACCAAACCCAATATTGATCAATGTTAATAAGTTGAAACCATATTCATATGTGGATTAGACATTGAAGGGGATTTAGAATTCAGAGGATCACAAATCTTTACAATCCATAGATGAAAACCACATGGAAGAAAAAATTAATGACTACTCAGAAGATCAAAGACAAATAGAGACTATTGGGATTAATCAGACAATAGTATAAAAAAAAATCATAGTAAATCTGATAAGTCAGCAGGTTATGAAAAAATACATAGACCGTGGTGATACAATATCATGGTTATTGGATTATGGGGTAAATAAGTGAGTGACGTCAAAACAAAATTATGCTAATCTAATGACTCAACATAGATTAGAAGGAATATGTAATGTAGACTATATTATGTCATCAAATTTAGGAATGTCATTAGAAATACCCAGTGCCACGTCCACATAATTATTTGTTCAACAAGTATTAAATGTAGATCATGTTGGTGTCAATATGAATTTAACCAGGAGGCAACATATGTTAAACAATTTGAAAAAATACAAATCATTAAAACGATGACCTTAAAATGAAAAGTGAAACGTCACTTCATGAAAAAAGGTGATAACTTTTTAGAAGCGACAACCACTAGAGCAACTCTTTGTTTTTGTTTTTTATAAACATGTTTCAATCATTTTTTGTCTCCAAAATGTGTGTTGAAAAAAGTCTTGTGGAAAAATTACAAAGATAATCTAAATAGAAGTTATAGAAATTGAAAGAGGAACAAGAAAGATTGAAAAACTAATAGAAATTTGTAAACATTTTGCCTTTATAGTCTAGGTTTCTAAAAAGAGGTCTACCTTTTTTATCGCAACCTTAGCCTTGGGCTTGCAACCAAGGCAAAGGGGTTGCAAGGTTGCGGGCCAAGAGGAAGCACGGGAGTCACATCACATACTCCCGGGAATGTAAGAAAGTGTGAGGGAGTGAACCCTCACACTCCCAAGGCAACTCTCACTTTGGGAGATGGAGTCCTGGTGGACTTCCGAAACTTTAAAGAGCGATTTTAGGGGGTCAAAACTCAATGGCTTGTGGCGTTCTTTACATCATTGAAAAGCTCTTGGAACGTAAATGTCTAAAATGGGCTCGCATTGCTCATTTGGACATTTGAAACATAAGTTATGGCCAAAAGAAGGGCCGAGAGTCAAATTGCCAGTTTGACTCCCGACCAGAAAAAGTCGAGAATCGACCTGATTTACTTAGTTGCAGATGATGTGCAACATATCGTTGGAAAGCTCTTGACAAGGGTTACAACTTTGCTTTAGACCGCACCTCGATTTGAGGTCTGCTAGAAAAGTTATGGGGCTCCAAAGTCGCGGGAGTCCCAGTTGGCGCAATTTCGAGACTCCCACTCGGGAGTCCTGGGAGAGAAAAGTCATTTGGATGTAGGCCTGGTGGAGAGGTGCAACGTATACTATAAGGGGGAAGGTGGTGGCTTCCCTCAAGTTCGGGCAATGGTGAATCTTGTCTGTCCGTGTTGCCCGTGGCTCATCCTAGCACCAAAGGTGCTCCAACTACGCACTATCCACCTTATGTAGGTTGTGTGCAGGCCCATGTGAGTGAGTGAAGCTTGTCAACTCTTCTTAGTCCCATCCCGGAGCTCCAACACGCCCTTCTACCCCTCAAATTGTTGTGAGCTAGGGAGCGTGCCCCAACTCCTCTCCCTTCCGCTATTTTGTACTTGGACTCACTTTTGAATCTTGCAAGGAGTTGGGAGTGCGTCATTTTCCTTCTCCAATTTATTCTTTTTTGTTTTAGAAATCCTCTTTGATATTCAAGTTTGAAAGAGCTTTTGAAGCAATCAGAGAAAAAAATAAAATTATAAGGAAACATTGAAGAGATATAGCTTTAAAAACCCAAAAGATAAGCAAGTTTTAGTGAACAAGTCGATCCCACTTCTATTTTAGATTATGAAGAAAACCAATAGAAAGACGATTTACAACAATAGCAATAATCACCATTACATGAAAAGGTGTATACTCATGAGCAAATTCCAGAGAGAGTTCATATTACTAATAAGAAATGCACAAAGAGAACAAATCGGCAAGTAATGGCTGCAAATCTATGTGGGAATTAGAAAGTGCATACTCATCAAGATGATGAAGTTAAGTATGTCTTTACTCCAACAAAGTAAAATTACAATAGTAATCTAAAGAATATTTTGTTTTGGACAAGTTCTAGAAAGGAAGAGAAAGCCTTGACAAACAAACTAGATTAGTAAGCTTGTTTGAAATTGAGTGGAAGACACCCTGACATAACATTCTAGTTGAATTTCTAAACAATTGGAAGTTGGATCCTAAACATAACAAAATCAAGGTTATGTTGGAGGACAAGTAGAGAATAATAAAAAAACATGTCTTAGTAAAAGTTTTTAAAATATGCCATGTAGGAGAAACAAAGGCAGACTAGGCAAAAATGTTTGATGCCAAAGTAGCATTGGCAAATATAGCAAATAGACGCCTTGACACTTACAACACCAATGAAGGGTGGGTTGTAAAAAAGATGAGGTCGGAGTATGTTAATAGAATTGTTGCCATTTTGCCAATTATTTACCAAAAGGATAAGGTGTGGTATTTTAACAATAAGTGTGTTATGATGATCTCTAGAACAGATCATGGAAAGTCAGCTAATTGGGTTACAATCATGTATTCTCAATTGGTCAAGGAATGAATCAGATAGAATAAGTGTCAAAAAATATTATTGAGGGAACAACCAAAAGAGAACCAAAAAGGATGTATGCCATTCTACCATAGTCCTAAAAGTTATGTTTCAGAAGCGGTTTCCATTAGAAGGAACATCATCATAAAAGAAGAAGAAATAAGTCAAACAACCTCAAGAGGACAAAAGAAGAAAAAATAGTTTGAGGGAGAGGTTCATTGAAAACAAAAGGCCTTTGAACCCTACTCACATCTTTCCTAAAAAGGAGGAACAAATAGAGATTAGGACAACCAAAAAAATTATTATAATGCCTCAATCTTCTAATGATGAAGAGAAAAAAACTCTATAGAAGAGGCAAAGAAAACAAGAAGATACTATAATGAGAGGCAGTATTAATCCTCAACAAGTAGCAAAATTGCCAAAAAAACAACAACAAAGTCAAAGACAAAAGGAAAATTCATATCTCTTAAATTTGATTAGAGACTACTAATTTCTCCCAAGCAGAAGTAGAGATCGAATGGGCATGAACATCAAAGATGGCCCAAGAAGGAACCAAAGTCTCAAGCTCAACAATTAATGGAAAAATAGATATAGGATTTTGACTGAGAGCCACTAGAAGTACAACAATCTATTCCATCACCACAAAAAAATGAAGGTATGTTGCCTTCAAGACGATGTTATGCAACATGCATGAATGTATTTGGAGAAGTTTGGATTGCACACATTAGTCTAGGTTCTTTAGGTACAAGTTCCAAGGGTCAAACTCCTAGCTTTCATACACCAGGGTTTGTGCAAGGGATAGAAGCATAATTGGATGAGCATAGAAGAGATACTACTATGTTTCAACAAGTAGCAAATGTAGTATATAGATGACAAATATTTTGCTTAGACTTTTTGATTTGGAGATCAAGAACAAGCAAATTATAGAGGAGAAGGATAGATGTGTTCAAAATTTGTAGGGAGCTTTGGAGGAGTAGAAGCTTTAAGCAAAGTTGCATGATAGGAACAATGAGGATAATAGGTATTGGCAAAACTTTAGATAATTAGACAAAAGATTAATAACATGGAAAAGCAAAACAAGGATTTGGAGAACATCAAAATAGAAAGGGATTCCTTCTAGGCAACTTCAATGAAGACAAATGTTAATTATCGAGGTTTTAAAGCAAAAAAAGGATATTCTGAATATAAAACATAACATACTTCAAAAAGACTACAAGAACATGGAAGAAACTTTCTTGAAGCAATAGAAGGAGGTGGAGGAGTTCAGAATGGACAATGCCAATGCATATCAAGCTAAGAATGAAATATAATAGTAAGTTGACCAAAGGTATGCAGAAATGGACAAAAATTTGCAAAAGCAAATGGCCTTTAATAAAAAAATTAAACAAACTTCTAAAGGAAATTTAGAAGAAAAAACCATTCAATTATGATATTGTCTTCATAGAAAATAATGCATGCAAGAAACATAATACTTTGCTCTAGGTAAAGTTCAAGGCACTATCAATGGAGGAAAAAGATGCAGACTTATGGTAGGATGCAATTTAGGACATTGTTCAAAAAGATATTGGGAAAGTCTGTAGAAAATATGAGAGGAATGAAAGGTTATATAGACACAAGATTTCTTAAATGGAAAGAGTTATGCCATCATTTGAGTATGAGCCTTTAATTTTATCTCCACAACCAGAAACTTCATATGAGGAAGAAGACAAAGGGGAAATAAATGGGTCAACATCAAATATAAAAGTAGCAAAGCAAGTAGGAGACCTCATGACGCACTCCCAACTCCTTGAAGGACAAAAATGTGAGTTCCAAATAGAAAACAACAGGAAAAGCAAGGAGTCGGGGCATGCTCCATGGCTCGCAACACTTTGGAGGGGTAAAAGGGCATGCTGGAGCTTTGGGATGGGACTAGGAAGAATTGACAAGCTTCACTTATTCACACGAGCCTACACAAAACCAACACAAGGTGGTTAGTGCATAGTTTGAACACTTTTGGTGCTGGGACAAGCCATGGGCAACTCGGACTCATAAGACTCACCACGGCCCGGACTTGGGGGAAGCCACCACCTTCCCCCTTATAGTATATTATGTGGCTGCCCATAGGGCCCACATCCAAATGGTTTTTTTTGTCTTGGGACTCCCAAGTGGGAGTCCCAAAATTGCCAAAGTTGGACTCCTGCAATTTTGGGGACCCATAACTTTGCGTGCAGACCTTGGATTGGGATGAGGTCTAAAGCAAAGTTATAGCCTTTGTCGAGAATTTTTCAACAAGGTGTCGCATGCCACCTGCACGTAACGAAATCTGGTCAATTCTCAACTTTTAATGGTCGGGAATCAAATTGCCAATTTGACTCCCGACCCTTATTTTGGCTATAACTTGTGTTTTAGATGTCCAAATGGGCGATGCGAGCCCATTTTAGACATTTATGTTTCAAGAGCTTTTCAATGATATAAAGAACACCTCAATCCATTGAGTTTTGACCCTTGCAATCGCCCTTTGAAAATTCGGGAGTCCATCGAGACTCCAACTCCCAAGTGGAACTCCCTTGGGGTGTGAGGGTTCATTCCCTCACATTCATTCTCTCACACTCTCGGGAGTATGATGTGTGACTCCTAGCTTCCCTCTTGGCTCGCAAATTTGCAAACCCTTGCCTTGGTTGCGAGCCCAAGGCTAGGGTTGTGACACCTCATAGGAGGAAAGGATAACCTTGAAAAGGAGGCTACTGAATAGACTTTAAAACAAATAAAATTTATTTTACAAGAAGTGAGTTGTTAGGAATATGCATTTGCAACCACAAAAATAAGGGAGTAGATACAACTTGAGGAACATATAATTCAAAAGGATCAACAAGGTTAGATTGAGCTTATGTCAAAGTTGGAACAATGAGATCAAACTCATATTACATCAAATATATAGTCAAATAAATGATTACAAGTTGTATTAAAGTTGTAATAACAAGGTCAAAATCAGATCTACAATTACAGCAACAACTATAAGTGACAATAGAGTTGCAATCACAAGAGCAAAGAATAATCTATCAACAAACAATTGCACATTTATCAACAAATACATCAAAATAGCAACAACAAACTCTGTATATAGCAAGGAATCAGAAAATGTTTTGATTTAAAGTATAAGAAGAATAAATTATAGTACAGATAGAGCAAATTATAGTACAAATAGATCAAATTTTTGAATCACAAGATTAGAAACAACAACCCATTTAGCTTTTTTAACACATTTTTTATCTGTAATTCTGGGACATAATTCAGAATACGGGTGGGGTGATGTTAAGAGAGTAGTTACTTGTCGTAATTATTAATTGATATATTTCTATTCACTTAGTTATTATTTTAGGAATTACTAACTAAATTACATAGTTTTTATCACCATTTGAATTTGAATAGAACATAGGACTGTTTTTTGTGCAGGAATATCTTGGGAGAAGATGAAGAGATGAGGACAATTGTGTCATTATAGAACATGGAGCTTTAATGGAATATGAGAAAAATATACTTTGAAGTTTAGAAAAGCTTTGTTTCCATAATCAGAGTTTGTTGTTTTGGTGTTTTTATCATACTTTCATTACTGGATTTTAATTTTGAAACTAGTCATAAGTAGGTCTGAATGAGAAAACTTTGTTAGTATTAGTTTTATTGCATTTCAATCCATATTTTAGACCAAAATATAGGATTAAGGAAAATTACCACTTTTTCATCACTTCCCTTTGATTCCATGTTTAAAACACATGTTCAAGGCCCCCATGATGTTAGACTTAATGGTGTGACATAAGGACAATAGGAGCACCGATAGCCTAGTTAGATATGTGGCGAATAACAAAGCATGGGCACACATTGATGCATTGTGGCCAAAGTTTACAGCTAAAGTTCATATTGTAAGACTAAGGCTTGTTTGTTGATGGAATTAATCCATTTGGTGAAAAGAGTTCTAGGTGGTCAACTTGGCCAATTTTCCTTTACAATTATAATCTACCACCATGGCTGACAACCAAAAACTTTTTTGTCATGCTAGCATTAATCATCTTTGGCAAAGAGTCAATGAAAATGCACAACTTTGATGTGTACATGGCACCGTTAATAAAGAAATTCTAAATGTTGTGGAGAGGGGTTGCAACATATGATGTGGCAAATGTTGAAAAGCACAAGTAGTTTACCTTGAGAACAATTTTGATATAGACAATCTATGATTATCTAGCATATGGGCTTGTGTCTGGAAGTGTACACCAAGGTTACAAAGCTTTTGCAACTTGTGGACCAAATTTAACCTTTCACCATTCTTTGGAATTGGGTAAGGTTATGCATGAAAGATGTTGGCGTTGGTTGGCAAAAGATCACCCATATCAGAAAAACCAAAATCCAATCCACTTTAATGGGAAAGAAGAATTTAGGAGTAGACCAAAGCTAGTAATAACCACTAACACATTAAGGAGTGCAATAGAGGACGAAGCATGGTTGGGAGTCAAAAACACACCAAGGTCAAAAGGTGATCCATTAAAAGTCAATGGCATAAAGCATTGCACTACCCTTTATGATTGACCCTATTTTGAGGTACGAATATTTTTGTTGTAAATTGAACCTTAGTGCTTGATTTTCCAGTGTCAACATTAGCTCAAATGAAGTGCAGCTAGTGGTTAATGGATGCATGATCCAGAAGGAAATAAGTTTATATGGTGTGGAAATAATTTCAATATAAACATGTGATTTCAATTTTTGTTTCTTACCTACATACTAGATGGTTTTGTCAACATTTGTGGCTAAAACAACATCCACATAACTAATACAAAATGTTGAAGCCTCATGCCTTATGTGTCCTTACAACTGATGAATTTAATATTTTTTTGTCAAGGATGGGTTCATTGAAGCTTCCCATAGATTATGGGGCAACATTGGCCAAACATGTGGCAAACAAGAAAATGGGGTCTATGGAATTACATGACTATCATATGTTGATGCAACAAGTGTTGGCTTTGTGCTTACAAGGGTTAATGGCAACAAAACCATGAATGGCCATCATGAAGCTTAGTCATGTCTTTCAATAGGTTTGAGTGAAAGCATGGAACCCATATGAGATTACAAGCTTACTGGAAGATGTGGCAATCACCTTTTCCCTCATAGAAAAAGAATTTCCTCTAACCTTTTTTGATATAATTAATGACGCATTTATTTGGTGCATGTAGTAGATGAACTACATGTTTGTCGGCTAGTTCATAATCGTTAGATGTATCCAATGGAACAAATGATGAAGGTTTTGAAAGGTTATGTCCAATCTATGGCATGACATGAAAGGTCAATGGCTAAAGGTTACATGTTGAAGGAGACAGTAGGATTTGTGACCAAATATTTGCAAGAATTTCAACATGTGTCTAGGAGAGTATGGGATGCAGACAAGGAAGGAGTATTTGGGGTAAGTCCATGTTATAATGAGCCAAACCCAACTACTTTGTCCTTTGTTTTTGGGTCAGCAATGGGTAGACAAGGTTGATGTGGTGAATGACCAGAGCTTGGATGATTACCACATGGGTTTAAGGACCTAATAATTTTCATGCTCGCACTTGGTGAGAATTTTGAAAATTGAGTGTGATGGGAAGGTCGTCATCTTTGTCAAATAGAGTTAGGCTTCTTTTCATGTTTCCAAGGCTTCATCACTTGAATACCTAAGGTTTGTGAATTGTTGGAGTTTGACCATTTGTGAAAATGACAAGTTTGATTTGTTTGAGATTAGGTCAAGAATATTTGTAAAAGGATTGAACTTGTGCAAGTTTTAGTTGCTTGAATTAAGTTCATCACATTGGTGAAAAAAAAGAAAAACCCTAGGAAAGAAACGTGGTTTGAATTCCACCATGGGAACATGTAGATTATAAATATCAAACAGAGAAGTACTTCAAGATTGTTAAAAGGTTGAGCAATGTGGATTGAATCCCAAAACAAAAATCCCTAGTTGTCTTGTGACAAAAGTTGACATTGTTGAGATTTTTGGCCTTGCTTGTGAGAATTTGAAAACCACCAACTGTGTCTTCATCTTGACACCAAGATAGAGCTTGTGAAGCTCTATTGGTAGGTGTATGGCACAACTATCGTTACAAATAATGAGTTTTATTTATGGTTTGTTAAGGGCTAGATTACAAAGCAGAAAGGTGAAGCTATGAACTGGGCAAAAACAACCGTTTCTATAGCAAGAAAAAAGGTTTAACAAGAGGAGGTGAAGGTTATGAAAAGTGGTGTCCATGGATATGATTGTGTTTAGTGGAGGAAAGATGTGTGGTAGAGTGAAAGGTGGTGTATGAAAATTACGACTCACCATTATGAGATCAAAAAGGGGTTCTGAAACCTTGCAAACACTTTGTCCTTTTATTGTTTTGACTTTAGAAGTCACCCGAGTGGATGAAGTCCACAAGCTTTTTGGTGAATTGCTCAAGAGTGCCATGTTGAAAGTGTCACATTTGGAGGATGAGAAAACAAAGTTTTCAAAAAAATTGATTGGTATGAAATTCAATGTGTAATACCTAAAATCAATAGCACTAGAAGCACAAGATTATGTAACACACGACAAATGTGAGCTTCAAGTTTGGATCATGAAATAAATCTTTTGGAAAATAAGGTTTGTCAATTTTGTGTTGGGTGTGTTAAATTTAACTTTTGTTTTTTTATTTTTAACATTGGAGCTTTGGAGTTTAGACATTTTGTTTTGACCAATGCCAATTAATATCATGTTTTGTTTAGGGTACATGATCTTATTACAAGCTAACTAAGGTTTCAACCACTTTTAGTGGCAATGTTTGTTTTGTGTTGTGTGTAGGTGAAAACCCTACAATTGCAAATTCCTATGGTTTGGAATATCAACTTACAATTGCAAATGCAAAATTTTCTTCTTTTCGAGAGAAGCACGTTACGTTGCAAAGACAACTTGAAATGCAAAATTTTTTTGTCAAAAAGAAATGAAAAAGTGTTGTCTAAGGTGAGGCAACATTTGTGGATACAAAGGTGGATTATTTGAAGCTAGAGGATGTTATTGCATATGTTAAACATGAGGTACATGTGTTTCAAGTTAAAGAAAAAACAGTTTGTAGGCAATTGGAGGACATGAAAAACAAAAGTGGTACATCTTTTTGGCCCAAACCATTGTTGATCCCATGTTGAATAATAAATTTGAAACCTACATCTTGGTCAAGCCTTATGGATTTTGCAACAGAGGGTATCACTGCCATGACATAGTAGTTGCCTCTTGCAAACACACATTCCACCCATTTTGTTTAGGAGAGCTTCTTAGGGTTAACAACAAGTGTTTTGTTTGTGCACAAGTGTTCCATCTTGATTGGTGGCATAGTTGGGGCTTTCAGGAAGAGGATGTGGATATGTGTGTGGATGAGTTGCAAGTTGAAATGAAGCAAACATTTGTAATAGTAGCCTTTTGCCCACGATCATCAAGTGTTGGATTGAATTAATTGTATTTTCATCTTTGTTTATTGATTTTCAAAATTATAATTTAGAAATAATAATGTTGAATTCATTTGAATTTCATTGGAATCAAGTTTTCAATCAAGGTGCATTCTACATGTGATGAATCCAAGTAGTTGGCACATATTGGAATACTTAGTGATTTAAATTGTGAGTCCTTGGTAATGCAATATTAGACATATTTCCACTACTAGAATGCTTGATGTATTGCTTGGTTGACAATACATTGAAAAATTAGATAATGTTGGTGATTATCAAAGTACTCAATGCTTCGCATGAACTGGCCAATGTGATGATGGTTGACAAAGCACTACCTTCGTTCAACATAGGACTACATACTCATTGTTAAGGGAATATATCCTTTGTCCATCATTCCCTTGTTACACCAATGTTTAGATAAGTTTGAACCTTTTCCCAAACCTAAATAATAATTGTAATTGTAAGTGAAAAAGGTTGTAGAACAAATTTACCATCAACAATGATGTCAAGAGGAACTTTAAGTTTCTTTAATTTATTTAAAGTAAAAGTGTTTTATTTTAATCAACTCTTACAAAAATTTCAAATCAAAATTTTAATAATCTCATTTTAATAAGATTTAAAGGAATTGAAGTTAATTATTTGTATTTTTATCAAACAAATTTCATTTAAAAAATTAGTCATATGAATTGTTTTTTACGTTTCATAATGATATGAAACCTCGTGATACAAAAAGGCAAGTGACAACCTAAATAAAATAAATGATATAGAAGCATGATTAAATCAGTTAGCCAACATTCATATTTTGAAAAGAAACCCAACAAGTAGATGGGTAAATTTCAAAACAACCCATCAATTGGATGGGTGCACCCAAAATCTACACATGCATGTCCATTAGCATGAGGCAATAATAATAATTGTAATTGTAAGTGAAAGAGGTTGTAGAACAAATTTATCACTAGTAGGGATGTCAACAAGGATTTTAAGTTTGTCCCTTTTGGGAACCTTGATAAAAAACACTTTGAAACCACATGTTTCCCATGTAGGTATCAGGTAAGTGAAAAATGATAAAATGTTTTTTGTTTGTCTTGTTTGTATTTGGGAGAAAGGGAAACAATGAATTGACAACCACTTATATGTCACTTCCTTTAACGAAAGGTTGTAACATTACTTAGATGTCACTTCACTAACATAAGTCTTACTCTTTTTGGCAATAGGTCTCAGATTCATAGAGCAAAACAACTAATATGTTTGTGTTTGCTTCAACATTAAAATCAATAGTTTTTAACAAATTCAAATATAACAATGTGCACATTTAAATTTGTTCATAGTTAATGCATGTTCTAATAATTGACACTTTGGATACAATATTAATTTTTAAAAAGAAAACTTACTTCAAAATGACATTAGAAAAAATCATTTACTCTGTGATCACATAATATTTTTTATAATAATGGGTACTTGTATTTTGGTTTCAGATGGATTCTAGGTTGGTGAACAAGGGTCATAAAATATATTTTTAAAAAACCTACTAGGTATAAGAAGCCAAAAATAGAGTTTAATATAATGCACGAAGTCATTAGTTCTCTTGACTTTCAATTTGATTTACAACCTTAGTCTTGTAGCAAAATTTTGGTTAGACTTATTATAACTAGACACCTACTTTCTACAATCTACAAATCTTCTGGAAAATTTGTTTTTTTCATAAAAAAGAAATTATGATCACAAAGAAAAGTAATATGTTTGAAGTTGAAAATGTGACCTTAAAATTTTTCTATGAACTTTGGATGTAATCTAAAATCTTTGTTTTACATTGTTTTGGAGTTTTTGGGGTTGTTATTGAATGGATCACCAAAATCGTTGTTTCTAAATCTTATTCTAATTTTGTGGTGGTAAAAAGAGATTTTGATTATGTTTTGAGGGAGTAAGTTTATTTTCTACATGATGTTTTTATATCACTGAATGATCTTCTTTGAAGGTGTGGATTGGGGGATTCCTTTGAAAGTGACGCACCCCCAAATTCCTTGATGGACTCAACTCGAAGTCTAAAGGGTGAAAACAACAAAAGGATAAAAAGTTAGGGCATGCTCTTTAGCTTTTAGCACTTTGGGGGTAGAAAGGGTGTGTTGGAGCTTTGGGATGAGGACTTGGAAAAGTGACAAGCAAATAAATTATTCACACGGACTTGCACAAACCAAACAACAAGTTGGTTAGTGCGTAGTTGGAGCATTTTTGGTGCACGAACAAACCATAGGTAAACACGGACTCACAAAACTCACCACGACCCAGACTTGGGGGAAGCCATCACCTTCCCCCTTATAATATTCTTTATGCCTAGCCATAGGGCCAACACCCAAATGTCATTTTGTCCCAAGACTCCCAAGTTGGGGTCCCGAAATTCCCTAAATTGGGACTCTTGCGACTTTGGAGGCCCATAACTTTGTGTGTAGACCTTTGATTGAGGTTAAGTATAAGAAAAAGTTGTAACCCTTGTTGAAATCTTTCCAATGGTATGTGACACGCCACCTTCACGCAAGCAAATCAGGGCGATTCCTAACTTTCAGTGGTCAAGAGTCAAATTGCCAATTTGACTCTCGACCCCTTCTTTTGGCCATAACTTATGTTTTAAGTGCCCAAATGGGTCATGCAAACCCATTTTAAACATCTAAGTTCTAATAGCTTTCCAATGGTATAATGAACTATTTAATCCAATGAGTTTTGACCCCTGCAATTGCCCTTTGAAGATTTGAGAGTCCATTGGGACTCCAACTCCCAAAGTGAAAGCTGACTTGGGAGTGTGGGGATTCATTCCCTCGCACTTTCCTACACTCCCGATAGCATGAAATGTGACTCCCAGACTTCACTCTTGGCCTGCACCTTTGCAAGCCTTTGATTTGGTCGCAAGCCCAAGGCTAAGGTTGTGACTGAAAGTGTGGTTTCACTAATTAACACTAAAAGAATTCTTGTGTTATGCAACCACAACTTTAATGACTAGTGGTCTTAAACAACTCAAGAAAAAATTATAAACCATATTTATAACTAATTGTTCCATGTGGCAATGTTTGTAATTGTAATTTAATTGATCTTACAACTAATGAATGATTTATTTTTTAAAGACATTTAACACATAATATAATGAAATTGATTCATTCAAAAATATGTTTTATTTTTGGAATGGATGTTTAGCTTGTTGTGAGCATGTGTCCACATGTACGTGTTCATTATTTAATGTAGTCAAGTTGAGAATGTAAAATTGTTAAAATAATTAAACAACAACTTGTGGTGATGTGGCAGAGTTGAAATGTCCATTATGTACATGTATAATCTGATATAGTTATTTTTTAGTCGCATTTAAATCATCTGCATTTGATGTGGATTTATTGGTAATATGACATGGCACTTAACAACTTGTAATTTATGTCCACATGGACCCAAAAATGATCAACATTTTTGTAGTTGTCTTGTTTCCACATATGAAAATAATAGCCATGTGGAACCCAAATGTCAATGACTCTAAATATATTCATGTGGATATTGTTCAAAGTTTATTTGTAGTTGTTATTGGATGATTCATTGATTTAGCTAGTAGAAAATTAATGTTATGAAAGATCATGGAGGTCCTTCATCTCTTGGATACTTGAAACATATTGTCATAAAAAATAAATTCACATTGAGATGTCATAATTAGGATTACATAGATCCCAATACTCTATAATTAAATGCAACAATGTTGGTTGCAAAATTCAAGTCTCCATCATAAAATCTAGAAACTCATTTTATCAAGTTTCTATCCACAAAAATTAACGTCATTTAATCTACCAAAAGCCAACTTGGTTAAAACCTTGAAGATACTAAAATATTTTTAACATCCGACAACTCAATTGCCCCCATTAAAGAAACTATAGATGGTGGTGTAGGTAGCCTTATTGGTGCATGGAAACCTTTAGCTTCAAGGGTTGTTTTAAACACATCATCATTTGCATCTACAACATATCAAACTTCCTTTGGTAACAATACTTTCCAACCTGGTCATTGCTTATCATCTAAGAAAAAAACCTATGTAGATTGGGAAGGAAATATGAATGGCTCTTGCAACACTAGTAACTTGTGTTTAAAATTGACAACCACAAATTTAACATCATTTTTAATATGTGTGTCATTGCTTTGATTGTCCTTAGAATTTATCCATTCACACATAAATAACATGATAGGGGTGTGGACAGGTCCATAATCCAATTGCACTATGTCTTTGAACACTCCAACATAGTTCATATGAATAGCTCTTGCATCAACATCAAGTTGTTGAAACACAAAAACAACACCACTGTAAAATGTTTGTAACAAATGCATCCTATGATCCAAGACACAAAAATGAGTACTAAAGGCCTTTGTTTTAGCAAACCTTTTGGTTGAAAGCTTGGGTTTAATGCACAACAACATCAAATCATGGTGATTAGGATTATTTGGATTTATGTCCTTTGCCCGCACAACACTAGAAATTCAATCTAGGAATGACAAAAATGTGGGCCCATTAATGGCCTATTTTTCTTCCCATTTCTTATAAACAATAAGAAAAACAACAATTTCAAATTAAGTACAATGCGATGAAAAGGTATCAAGTTAGTTAAAAATTTCATAACTTATAAATAAATTCATCTAACAAATATTTGCAATTTGACCTTAGCCATGGAACCATGATTGTAGTGTTCATTAGAACATATTGATGGGCCATGTCACAAAGGGCTAGAATCAAGGTAAATTTTGAGCCTCCCCCTTCAATAACAATTCCAAAATCCCCTTCCTTTTCATCTTCATCCCAAATTTTGCTTCTTACAACTTAAAACCTTTTCAAATATTCAATGACAAAACCAAGACACTCATCATGAAACACAACCCTCTGCCATTGATCCTTCCAATCGTGCCATATTGTGAATTTACTTCTTTAGGGTTTCATGTACTGTTCTACAAGGTACATCCACCTCGTAGCCACTGGTCCACATATGTCTAATTCTTCAACAAGATGAAGAATTAAATGCGTCATGATATCAAAAAAAGATGGTGGAAATTCCATCTCCAACAAATTTAAAAATATGGCAACATCTAGGTGAAGAAAATCAATGTCAGTAGAGTTCCACACTTTGCTGCAAATGTGCCTATGTACCTTACAAATGCACATTATGGCCATTATTGGGCCTAGTGCCATGAGTCCACTTAATGTTAATGGGAGTACTTGTTGCATTAAAATGTGATAGTCATGAGATTTGGGCCCACCAAATGTCCATCTATGAATGTATTTGGCCATGGAACTCACATATCTAGATGGAGATTTGGCTGCCTCAATGGTGGAACAAAAAACATCAAATTCATTGGGTGTAAGAACAAAACTTGCAGCTAGTTTCAAGAACTTCCTTGGCCTTTATGGGTTCGGAAACAACCATAAGTGTTGACACAAGCCATTACGTTGTAAATTTTACTTCATTTTCATTGTGTCCTTCTCCCGAGTAATAGTTTTTATAATATTTTCTGCCAAGTTTTTTTCACAATGCATTACATCCAAGGTATTCTTAATGAAAAAATCATGTGCATACTGAACAACATGGATAAAATTACAAAATTTGCAAAAATAATATGTGAAGCTTTGACTTTAGATTAAAAAGTATATCCTTACTATCATTGTTTCTTATTATTACATATTCATTGTACCACCGATTTTGATTCTCCAACAACTTGTAGTTATACGTCACTCAAATTCCTTGCCACTAAATATTACTAAAGTCCTAGTCCTCCAAATCCAAGCACCAAATTCCTGAAAATTCAACGACATCTAATCTTGAGCAAAATACACATGTTACATCTTATTAAGGAGGTGATTATCCAACCATCTAAGCAATTTTTTTGTCATTGACCAAAAGAACAAGTTTTAGCATTCTCAGACATGAACTACTAGTTGGTTTTAGGGTTTAGTTCACCTTCCAATAAGGTAGATCATATAGAACGTTCCTTCGCTTCACCCCATGAACTTTTGATGGGTCCCTTCTATTGCCTTTGCTATTTCCATCCTCCAACTATGCCTCATTTATGTTGCCCTCCTTAACTATTCTTCAATTGTGACAGTCATGGGTTTGTTTCGAAACTCAAATTGACCATCAAAATGTGCCTTCATGGCCTCTGTTTTATAAGGGTGGCCTTTAGGTAACCACCTTCGCGCTTCTTTAATTTGTGCATTTTCCAAGCTTTGTGGAATGTACACCTATGAGTTTAGGTCCACAAGGGGGACAAGCCATATATCTTGAATGTGTAAACCTTCCAATAGTGCCATACCTGGGGAAATCGTGTATTGTTATAAAATAATACTCATCTCGAAATATGAAAAATAACATACATACTTCAAAACTAAGGTTGTTGGTGGAAGTTTTTGGTGAATTGTTTTGTGGTTAATGATATTGATATACATCAATTGAATCTAGGGCCATTTGAAAGTTTAAGGTTGAAAGTTCATTAAAAAATGTGTTTTTTTTCATTTTTTCAGTAATAAAGGAAAAATAATTTATGTATTTAAAAAAAAAACCAATACCAAATGAAAGAGAATAAGCTTTTATAGTTGGGCATTATATTATTTTTTCAAATTTCTTCTATTTAGTAATGTTTTATGAGCCACAAACATGAGGCCTTATGGCCAAGAAAAAATTGCACATTACATACATTGTGTACATTGATTTTATTCAATCCTCTTCATCTAACTATTGGTTTGAGATTAATCTTGATTCAAGTGAAATTTGAGTTCCAAAATGTTGTTGTGCACATTCTAAGGTTTTTTTGCTTATGTATAGGATTGTCAAATGATGCCATCAAAATTTAAACTTATTGTGTACATAATATTTGTTATACATCACCTTTTTTGGTGAAAATTAGTTCACTTGTAATGTGTTTTCACCCCTTTACACCAAAGGCACCTTAACTTGCATATAATGCAAAATTGCCAAAATCATTACATTGATACGAAGTGCCTCCTATGGGCAAATTCAATTATCCAACCTATGCACAGACCATAAAACCAAAGATAATAAGACATATAAATTATGGTTGGAAGTGCACTTGTTTGTGAAGGGTATATTGTCAAGCCTGATTTTTTCAAGAACCCTAAATATCCTCCATCAAATGGTGTTGAGCTTAACACCACACTCCAAAAATTAAAATAGGCCATAGAAGTGAAGACCTACCCATTCAATTCCACAAAGAACATAAATAGTTCATACATTTTCAAATCACACATTATTTTTCCACCTATATTGGAAGAAAATAGTAACATGACATATTGCAAATTTGTAGCTTCTACCCAATAGCCATAATGGAGAACAAAGTGTAAATGTCGTGGGCACCAAGATTCTAGACATGAACATTCTGGACAACTACACCATTGAATGCCACTACGCTAAGCTACTTAAAAAATAATTTGATAGATAAAATGTAGAAAATTAATTAGTTCACATATCAAAACATGGATTTAGAATAAACATACTTCAATTTGAGAGATCTTCCACCATCATGTTTTGTCATGAACTTGAACTTTTTGGGCCATAAGTTGTGAAGGCATAATAAAGGCATCATGAATTACCTACATTGCATTAGATTGTAGTACTTTGCCATCAAATCCTCTATCTAACACCGAACTTTGGAAAATTCTACAACATGATGCACATATAACAAACTACAACCAATGAAAGAAGGTGGGCAATGAGGTGTGTAATCCTTGGACTTATTTTGTCAACTTCTAAAAATGTGATCAACTGTTTCATAACTTAACCTAAATTATACCACTTGAAGTTGGTGAACAAAACATAAACATGGTGCATTGAAAAGTGCTAGGACAATCCACTATCTAGACATAAAAATGCTAACATAATAATAACACAACTTGGATTTTATCAAGTTTCAAGCTTCAATATTGCCATAAATAATGCAAAAACTTTTTTAGAATAAGTAAAAACTAAAAAATTCCATGGCCAAGACCTTCAACATCAAGATGAAATTTTTAAAGGTAATTGCACACGAACAAAAACTAATTAGATGTGAGTAGAGAGTTTTTGCAACATTGACTTGAAACAAGAGAAAGTCCTAAAGCCTAGGTATGATCAAATCCAAAAAACAAACTTATTCGAGTGTGATAAATTGCGACGTTGTCCATGTATGTGAAATCCAACCTAGATAGGCTTGCAAGTTTTTTTATCAATATCTGGAAATCGGTCTTAAACTTCATTGAACCAAAATGAAAGGTATCTTACATAACAACATAGCAAATTCAAATTAATTCCTTAGTTTGTGTCTTGACAACACAACATACACACATAGAGTAACCATGTCTCTAATAATGTCGTCCAATCATATGTTTTGAGGTCAATAGTATGAACATAACAATTTATTAAAAAAAATTGCCCTACATTTCTGATTCAAAAAACTAGTACATGGACCAAAAGACTAGACTATTGGAAATGATCTTATTTCCATAATAATATAAATTCTAAGGCCACAAGGTTATTTTAAGAAACAAAATGTGTTGACTTCTATCACTATGAGTAGTGAAGGCATTAATTATCCTCACTAAACCTACTGCCTCCATCCTTTTCCAAAGGTCTCCATCTAACCATAATGTAGAATTCTCTTATACACAACATATAAACTGAATGCCTTGGTTTTAAGAATGTAATGGATATTATCCAGTCTTTAAAATTGTAAATTTGCATGTGAGGTTATGAAGTCATAGCCATGGGAGTTTCATTACCATAAGCTAAATGAACTATGCGATAGTCTGCTTGTATTTGATTCTTGCATCCATCGGTAACCAACACAACCCAATTTTTCCGTCAACTCTAGATGATATAACTTTATTACTTGAAGTTTCTATTGACATGTGGCACTAGAGACTTTTGTTGCTACAAGTTCACGTATGTATAAAACTCCTTAGAAATATAAAAAATGAAGTATAATTGCTAGATAGGTGCCAACAAATAGCCATAATGGCAACATATAACTTGCCCACAATTGATCCCAAAAGGGTAATAACTAGGTCTTATCCACACTAAAACATGTTGTCATGCATAAATCCATAACTAGCAAATTGAGCAACTAAAAGTTCAATCATAACTATGTATAGTTACTGAATGGTTCCGCACATGTGCTTCACATGATTCACAATATGTTGATAAGCATACTTGAACATTGACATTATGAAATGATGGTCTAGTGATGAGGGTAAAGAACAAAAGAAAGAATGATATTTAGATATGAAAAACATATTCGATAGAAACAAATACCACGGTTTCGATGCCTTATTTTCTTTTGACTACTCCTTTTGGTCTTGCGTCAATTATAGTTCATGTTGTGTCTTCAACTAGCTTGTTTAATTCCTTTAACCTTAAATTTGTTCCAAAACCAAAACACACATAAACGAACTATGAAGTTTATTTGAAAAGAAAATATAAAGTTTCCATAGATGAAAAATAAATTAATTGTAATAATCATGGTGTTTCACCTAATTGCTCAATCTTAGTAATTGTTTCATCTCCCAATGAAAAATTGTTACAGCTTCTCATATAATAGCAATATGATTATGGGCTTGTAGATGCACATTCACCCTTTGGTGCCTGCACATTCTTCTCACAAAGTTGCCTTGTTTTGCTTGAGAGAACATCTATACAAGACCATACCAATTAGTGCCAAAGTCTCTCCCAAATTCTTGTTTGCCTAATCATCGTTGTGACTGCATATTAGTGGTGGTATTGAGTGACAATTAATGATAGGTAGGGTGGGATTTAGGGTGTTCCTCCTAGGTAGTTTTTAAATGTGTAGATTCTACATACTAACTACCAAACCTAATTTGTAGTTTTGACAAATTCCTCTATGTGAGCATGTAATCTTGTAGGGACCATTGAAGTTGCAAGCTTTTAGTGACATTTGCTTTTACACAAACATTGAACCTTAGTGTATAACAACCTAGTGTACTAAGGTTTTTGTCTTGAATTTCATGGAATACGACAATGTTAGGAGATGTATTGTAGTAGTGGGCACATGGTAGCAAGTCCTTTGAAATTATTATATCGAGATCCTTTACCATATGTTATTGTTGATGACATTGAAGATGACAAAATGATTGGTGGACATACCGCATACAAAGCCCGTTTTAAGGACTATAGTTTTGGCTATGACGTTACTTCAAGTGATGATCATGATTCAAATAATGATGGGTCAAAATGTATTCATGAAAAATTACGAGATGTTCGAATGGTGAAAAACAAAAAAATGTTGGCACCCATCAATGTGGCTGCTACAACATTGTAAGTATATTTTACTTACTAGCTTCATAGTTAAATTTGTTCTAGCCTACATTAGGTCCTTTAATCTTTGTACCGTAATTTGCTTGTGCACAAGTTATTATATCAACACTTGTTGAAGTTCCAATTTCCTCGCAAGTTTGAATTTGGTCATCTTCTTTGTTGTTTACAAGATGCAAGAAGGTTTTGAGAAAAACTTCCACATTAATTGAACTTTGTCATATTTTTATTGTTTCTTAATTATTTAATGATTATTGAATGTCCACATGGTTGAAGGCTATTGGTCCATTGCAAATTTATCTTAAATGTTTAGGGTTTAAGTACATAGCTCCCCATTTTACCTTAATCTTTTTGCTTGTAAGCATGTTTTGTGACAATAGGAAGTACTTCAAAGTTTTATTGTGGGTTGCATTTGAAATATGGTGTTTCATTATTCTACTAAACATCCATTTTATGTTTGTTTTAGTTCTTTTGAGGAATTTAGTTCTTACGATCTTCTTTCTTACTTACCCATTGAGGTTTGAAGAGAGTTGATTTTTCAGACGAAAGTAGGATTAATGCTTGCTCCCCAAGTGTTATTGAAAATTTCACAACTAACCACCCCTATAGTGCCTCCATGGAAAAGTAGTAGGATTAAAAAAATAGGTGGCCCCCCCAACTTAATGGAGATGGATGACACGATCAAAAGGCAAGAGGTGAAGGATAATGAAGAAGAGCTCTGCCAGGATATGAGGTCAGAAGATGAAGACTATGAGGTTGAGGTTGGTAAGTTCAACTTTCATGAAGTGTGACTCTTATTTTTAATATGTTATTTAGGTGCGTGGTTCAAGAGTTATAGAAAAATGCATTTAGACTTGCTTTGGATATTTAGGTGTTTGTGTTTTTTTCAAGGTGTGTAGATGTAGAAAAAGAGGGAGATTAAATTAAAAATGTGAAAAATCACAAAAAAATTGTTGTGACCCTTGATTTTTGTGGCACAAAATGTAAGAGACAGAAGCAACTCCTTGCCACACTAGAAAGGGAAAATATTGCCTCACCCAAATCTCCCATCCCAAAAGTTTGGCCTGCCCTTACACTACTTGTTGTGGTTCCTACAACACTTGTTGTTGAAGCAACAATTTCAATACAAGCTCAAGCCTCTACAACTTGGTTGTGGCGGGTGCCTCCTCCATGGATGCAAGTTACATGGGCCATGCACCATGCACTGGGGATGTTTGCAGGGCAACAAGCTATGTTAAGCTTTTTGACCCCTCTTTAGCCATTTGAAGAACAATAATCAGCAAGTCCATCAACACTTAGAAGGCTTTGGATGCAAGCACAACTAGCTATCCATGAAGCTTATAAGGCTACAATTGGCCAAGAACCTCCTAGGGGTACAACTACCCATGAACGTTTCAAGGGTATAGTTGCCATTGAAACTCCCAAGGAAACATGTAATAGTAGTGTCCCTCTTGTTTTTAATTTGGTTAAGGTGAAAAATGTACAAAAAGTAGAATGTAGAAACCATAAAAAGTTTGAAGATGCCACATCTGAAGCTCACAAAGCTATTGGGAAAAAACCAAGTCAAGTTAAGGTGAAGGTAGGGGGGAAATTGATGGGGTTTGTAATGGAAAAAATTAGTGGGATGATAATGTCTGCACTTTGGTTACATAGATGTTGGATGTAAGCATCATCCATTATGATGAACAAGATCTTGACAAATTGGCCAAGTTAAGGTTGGCCTTAGATAATGAGTATGAATATCTTGAAAATGAACTTTCTGACATGGGGTTCAAGAATGCAATAGAAAGGTTTTTAAGGGGAGAAAGGAATAGGTTGAAAACAAGGTTCTCACAATGGTTAACCATGTGCCTTATGAACATTCAACCTAATCAATGGGAAAGGTTGAAAGGTATTGGAGTACTCTGCTAGCTTTTTTTCTACCAATCTAGTGACAAATTAAAAAAAACTCAATCCCTAGATCTACAAAACGACAATACATCTTTGTTTAATGGAATAAGTAATATGAAACATGGATGAAACATCCTTAGTGTAACCAAAAAATTTAAAATGTTTTTGCACATAAAAATTTTAAGCAACAAGTAAAAAGAGTTATCTCCATAAAATAAATATGTGAGGACAAGAAGCCTTGCCAATTATAGGGTTTAGATCAAAGAAAACATCAAAGAAATGTCTTATTCCTACAAGGTTGAGATGTGGTGATGCGCTCCCAAGCTCCTTGATAGATTCAAGTGTGAGTCTGAGGCACAACTAAAGAGTAAGGAGCTGGGGCACGTTCCTTGGCTCGCAACACTTTGGGGGTAGAAGGGTGTGCTAGAGTTCTAGGATGGGACTAAGAAGAGTGACAAGCAATTTACTCACTCACACAGGCCTGCACAAACCAAAGAACAAGTTGGTTAGTGCATAGTTGAAGCACTTTGGTGCATAGATGAACCATGGGCAAACACGGATTCACAAGACTCACCATGGCCCGAATTTGGGGGAAGCCACCACCTTTCCCCTTATAGTATACTCTGTGCATGGCCATGGGACTAGCATTCAAATGTCATTTTGTCCCGGGACTCCCAAGTGGGAGTCCCGAAATTCTCACCATTGGGATTCCTGCGACTTTAGGGGCCTACAACTTTGTGTGAAAACCTTCAATTGAGATGAGGTCTAAAGCAAAGTTGTAACTCTTGTCGAGAGTTTTTCAACGATATGTCGCATGCCACTTGCACGTAAGGAAATCCGGGCAATTTTCAACTTTTAATGGTTAGGAGTCAAATTGCTAATTTGACTCCTGACCCTTCTTTTGGCCATGATTTGTGTTTCAAGTGTCCAAATGGGTCATGTGAGCCCATTTTAGACATCTACGTTCTAAAAGATTTCCAATGATATAATGAACTCTTCAATCTAATAGGTTTTGACCCCTACAATCACTCTTTGAATATTTGGGCGTCTATTAGGACTCTAATTCCCAATGAAGGTTCATTCCTTCACATTTTCCTACATTCCCAGAAGCATGAAATGTGACTTTCGGGCTTCTTCTTGACCCACACCCTTGCAAACCGTTGCTTTGGTCGTAGGCCCAAGGCTAGGGTTGCGACATGTGGCCATCACCATTCCAAGTTCACTAAACAACAAAAAGAAAGATCTTTATTTGCAAATGGTACAAAGTTTAATGATTATTCCAAAAAAATGAATGCACCAAATTAGGGTTTATGAAGAAAATTCTTCTGATGATAGGTTGGTTGTTGTTGACGAGAATTTGAATTCTTTTAAAATCTCAAATCCTAATGCACTTTAGCTCATTTCTACTGTTTTTCTTCCTTTTCCTTCTTTTTTTCTTTCTCCACCATGCAAACACCTTCAAACTCCCTTTCAACAAAAAAACCACCCTGCAATCTTGCTTCGAATGACAAAAATTTTACCTATCCATTCCAGAGTTTCAAAAGATAAATTGCCCCCTTCTTCACCCCCTTGAAAAAACCAAAAAATTACAAATTTCCCAAAATTATATATAATATTATGCAAGATTCACAAACAGAAAGTAAGATGAGGATCTTGTGTGAAAAATTTGGAAAGATTTTCCTTGAAAATGTAAACAAAAACTTGTTGCATAAGAAGAGAAGAACGAGGGCAGAGAGAGAAAGATAATGACCATAGACCTTATGAGAGACATATAGATTTTTATAAGTGTGCACATGTCATTATCTTGGGCAAGGCAATATCTAGCCCTTGATTTAAGGGCCTCGAAATGAGGGAACAATTCCATTTCTTGGCATTTCAATCTTCTGGAGTTGGAAACTTTATGTTCATTATCCTTAATTTGAGCTTCGCATTATTACACGTTACCAATGACAATCAACTATTTAATTTTTTTCATATGTTTCCATATGGTTTTCAATAATTCATCATTATTTATGTCAATGAAAAATTTAATTTAATTTAATATACATTTCATGGACATGAAAAAACACATGTTTTTTTTTTCATATCCATGTTGGTGGATAGGGAAAAAGAGTGAAATAATTCTTAGGAAAGGTGGGAGATAGTTATTAAGAAAGTTAATAGGAAAAGGAAGTAGTTATTAAGAAAGAAATGAAATAGGTAGGCTTGAAAATGAGTTAGTTATTTCTAGAATTGTTTTTGGAATGGTCCATTGATGACCATACGAAGGATTCCAAAGAATTTCAAAGAAAGGATTCCCCCATGTATTAGTTTTGATTACTAGTCATTGGAATTTAATATTACTTGAGCTTTGTGTTGTTCCGCACTACTAATGACGATCAATTGAGATAAGGTTAAAATATTAATATATTATTAAATTTGGGCTCCACATTGCTACGCCCTACCAATGACAATCAACTTTTTCTTCTTCTTATGTTTTCATATGGTTTTCAATAATTCATCATTAGTCGTGTCAATGTCAAAGTTAATTTGATTTTATATAAATTCTATGGACATGAAAAGACACATGTTAATTTATTTTTTCATATATGTGTTGGTGGGTAGGGAAAAGAAGAGAAGATAGTTATAAAGATGGAAGTATTAGGAAAGAAGGGAAATTATTATTAAAAAAGTAAGTAGCATAAGAAATAGTTATTAGAAATAAAAAGAGATAATTAGACTTTGGAAATGAGGTGTATATGGAATAATGGTCTTTGGAAATATTAGGGATGACCATACCATAGATTTCAAAATTTGAAATTTTAGAAAAAGTTCCTATGAAAAATTATAAAAAACCACCTATATAGCAATTCCTCAAAAAATTGTCACTAGTATTTTACCATGGTGTTAATAAACTAATACCAATGTTAACACAAGAAAAGAATAATGATGAGAATGCCGTATGAACCTTAAGGATTTTTGACAAGTAGCTTAACCTATCGAACAACTGCTACTTGTTCCAAGATTGCATTGCATGTTTCACTTGATAGCTTAAAGAAAAACACATGCTAAAGCACCTGTCCTCGAAGGTAGTTATACGGAGAATTCAACAAAGTTTCTCGTAAATTAAACCTAGTTTGGGCATCAATTTCAACCTTTGCTTGTGATTTCATGCCTGATTAGAGGTACAATTATAAAGTTAGTTGAAGTGGGCATGAAAATTTGAAAATTGGGGACCAACTCATCTTTGGAAAAATAAAATTCATTATTTGAGATAAGAAGAATAGGGTATGAAAGAGTATCTAGGGCAATTATTTAAATATTCAAAGAAAAGTGATATTTGATTAACTAAAAGAACTATAATGATTCTCAAATTTCAAAATGTTATTTATGCATGTTCACTATTAAACTTGTTCTTTTCTTCACTTATAAGAGCCAATCATGTGTAATTTTTAGTATATATTTTTTCAAATGTGGCAAGAAAGAAAAAGAAAAAGAAATGCTAGTTTTTTTTGAAAACTTGCCAATAATTTGAAAAAAAAATGCTTTTGGGAGAAAATTTCATCATTTTTTAACACAACTTTGAATTTTGGATAATATTTTGCCACTATTCTATACTTTATTTGGACAGACTTCTATAATTGTGTTACCAATAAAAATACTAAATATTCTTGAGATTCTTGCCAATTCAAACTACCTCACAAAATACTTGTAAAAAACATTGTTTCCAACTCCCGAATCCCTAGAATACAAAAAAATAAAAAATAAAAAATAACTTGTAGGCTAAGGTAAGAAATCCTAATTTTTCAAAAATGTTGTGCTACTTTCATGCCCTATTATTTTTTCATTGTGTTGACATTCATCCCCATTTTTGTCATTGGTGACCTATTTCCCTGAAACCAGGGATTCTCATCCCTAGTTCTGATCACTATATCAATCTTATATATAAATTCACTATGTCCGTGTGTGCGTCTGTCTGATTGACACAACAATTCTGCATTTTAATTCACCGGCAAAACCGGCCTCTGCGATCCGTAGGTAGGTAGGTCGTAGTGCTGGTGGTGTAGAGCTCATTTTAGGGTTTTGCCACAATGTCTGTCTGACGGGCAGGGTAGGGGCAAGGCAGCAGTTACAGACAGGGCAGGGCGGTAGGGGCAGGGCATGCAAAAAGACCTGGGAAATTTTAGGATATGGTTTTCGGGACATGGTTTTCAGGACTTGGGATCTCAACTTTGGGGCCTAGATTTTCACACTCGCAGTTTCCAAGACCGAAACCTGAAAACTTTTAGGATGTGATTTTCAGGATGTGGGATCTCAATTTTGGGACCTGGATTTCACACAGGGGGCTTCACAGTGGCCTTCGGCCACGGGCACCCACTAGTATCTTCTAATGTTTAAGGGTCTCCTCATTTCATGGGAACGTCATGATAACAATGGCGAACATTCGTTCGAACGTGGGAGGCAGGGCGGTAAAGCCGTGGCCTGGCCCACGCAAGGCAACGAGGTAAAGCAGCGTACCACATTCTCGTCGTTTCCCCTCGCTCGTCCCTCTCTCCTTGTGGTTGTCAGGACGCTCGCGCCTCGTCGCTAAGGTATGCACTCGCCTCGTTACGCCCTCGCTTGTCCCCTCTTCTGTTGCTTCTCTCCTCTGTCTCCTCCGCCCTTCTTCTCCGCCTCCTTATTCCCTTCCCAACGCACTTCGCCACTTCGTATTTGATCCACTATTGCTCGACTTGTGGCATTTTGTACCTGAGTAATAGATGTTCTTTGCGACTTGAAGGGACTGATTATCATCAGCGTCATCACGAAAATTCCTAGAAGAAGAATGTTCGTTTCTGCCTTGCCTTGAACGTCAGCCGAGCAAAGAAAAGGCAGGGTTCTCGTCTTATGAGCAATGAATTTGTGCCCTAAGAATGCAGTTATGCGCATTAAGCTTCCCCGAAGAGGAGGATCCAAAATTACTTCTTCGAATCATAAGTATTCACGACACGAACAATGTAGATCTGGACAATTGCTCAATCAGTAGGGTTCTGAAAAAGCTCTGGCTTTAGGGTTCTGAAAAAGTTCTGAACAAGACAGGGCTTTAAGAGAAACTGAAAGGAGATTGAAGCAGTATTGTGTATCAAAGTGCAGGTCGATACTTACTTAGCTGATTGTTCTGGTTTAGGGTTTGGGGCTTAGGGTTCTGAAAAAGTTCTGAACAAGGCAGGGCCTTGAGAGAAACTGAAAGGAGAATTGAAGCAGTAGTGTGTCATCGACAGTACAGGTTGAAACTTATTATTTAGCTGATTTTTTCTTGTACGTCTTGTGCTGCAGCAAGTGGATGCAGAGATGGCAACAACCAGCTGCTGCATCAGGACTGGAATGGTGTACACAAGTTTGGAAGCACCAATGCAGAAGACACAAGGAACTGTTGTTGCCAGACAGTGTACCATGTTGTCATTTCAGGGCCTGAAAGCAGGAACCGTAGAGTCAGTTTCAGACATATGCTCATCAGCATTGCAATCTGCCTCTCTTTCAAAGCTTGCAGCATCTACTTGTGCATTCTCATCAGGTACACTACTGAGCAAAATATTTTCTTCCTCTCTGGGATGCTTCTTTACCTACTTGAAAACTGTACCAGAGCCTGCATTGAAAATTGGCCATGTTCTGTAATTGCAATGGTGAGAGTTTCTTCTGTTCTTGTGTGCTACATTTGTGCACATTATGGCAAACAGGGTTTAGGGGTTTAGGGTTTGGGGTTTACATGTGCTCTCAGCATCTGTGTCTCAAGATCCATCTGTTCTTCTTACCCCTTCTATGCATTGTTTGATCAGTCTAGAAACAAATGATACCCATCTATAATCAACCATCTGCATAGCTCACATTTTTTATGATGAAGAATTCTTAAGAACCCCAGTAGAAAGTGCTTCAACTGGGCCTGTCTGTCAGTTCACATTCTTTGTTCTCATCTTGCAAGATAACAACTGTGCCTCTGCTTTGTTTTCCATATCCATTTTTACTGTAATCTCTTATACACAGATATTGTATCTGTCATCATTCATGGCTCTCTGCAACAGAGTAATCTTACATTGTGCACTTGTTTTCAAACAGTAAGTTCACCTGCTGGTGCAAGAGCAGCAGTGGCAACTGTAAGCACCCCTAAGAGGGAAACTGACCCTAAGAAGCGAGTGGTCATTACTGGCATGGGTCTTGTATCAGTCTTTGGAAATGATGTTGACATATTCTATGAGAAGCTTCTTGAGGGAACAAGTGGCATATCACTGATTGATAGATTTGATGCCTCCAAGTTCCCCACAAAGTTTGCTGGACAAATTCGTGGATTTTCTGGAGAAGGCTACATCGATGGAAAGAATGACCGTCGACTTGATGACTCCCTTAGATATGCTTTGGTCAGTGGGAAAAGGGCTCTGGAAAATGCAGGCTTGGGTGGAGATAATCTTAACAAGGTAAGATCCTGTGCCAATATTTTCTCTAGATGTGCTGGTTATAGTACCAGTTCTCTTCAGAATATTCTCCTAGACTTTGCTTGAAGTACTAGTATGTCCTCTGGCGATGGTGATCAGAGGATAATGGCATTTTCTTCTGGTTGTAAGGTAGTTGGTCACTACCATACATGCTGCTGTTGAAGGTCACTGAACATGTGTGTGACTTTTGTTATTGTTCAAACTGCTCCTGAGTCTTCTCTATTTTCCATCTAGTTTCCTCTTTGTTTGCATGGTATTGGATGTGAAATCTCTATGACCTCATCATCAGGTCCATCTCTCAATTCTATTTCAGGTTGACTGAAATCATAGGAATAGTGAGGTTGTCAATACTTATAAAGATATATTTGTTCTGTTTGTATGTTTTGTAGATTGATAAGCAGCGAGTTGGTGTGCTTGTTGGAACTGGCATGGGTGGCCTGACAGTTTTTTCAGATGGAGTGCAAGCACTTGTAGAGAAGGGCTACAAGCGAATCACACCGTTCTTCATTCCTTATGCCATCACTAACATGGGTTCTGCACTACTTGCTATTGACTTGGGTCTGATGGGTCCCAATTACTCGATCTCAACTGCCTGTGCAACTTCCAACTACTGCTTCTATGCTGCTGCAAATCACATCCGTCGGGGAGAAGCAGATGTTATGGTGGCTGGAGGCACAGAGGCTGCTATTATTCCTGTTGGTCTTGGTGGATTTGTTGCCTGTAGAGCTTTGTCACAGAGAAATGATAATCCACAGACGGCCTCCAGACCTTGGGACAAGGATCGTGAAGGCTTTGTCATGGGTGAAGGTGCAGGTGTCCTGGTAAGACCTTCTAGACCTTATTTGTTATTTGTTTAGGTGAAGATTGTTGGATGACTACACTCAGCTACATTTTTTCATGACTGTGGAAGCAGGCTTTCATGTCTGTGGTGACTGATCAAAGTTAGAATAACATCAAGGGTACCATTCATTGCAACGTCTCAGAGCCTTTCCTGACACACATCTTATTTTCAGGGGCTAGACTAGTTTGGTGAAGGTGTGTGTCAGCTTTGCTTTGGAAGACTGGTTCCTTCCAGATTCTTATTCGAAATATTGATAAAGTGGGCATATGACTTCACACTGTATCCAGGTGGTTTGAGACAGTAGTGGTCTCTCTCCCATGGCAGTAATGGCCTGGTTTTGGGCTCTGTCTGAAATGTAGAGATTTGAATTGTTGTAGATTTGAAAGTAATACAGTCAATCTGTGCCAGCAGCAGCAAAAGGCAAAACTTACTTTCCTGAACTAAAACAGCATGCATGTCCAGAATTAGAGACTCTGATGTGCCTTTGTCTTTGTGAAGGTGATGGAGAGTTTGGAGCATGCATTGAACCGAGGAGCACCAATTCTTGCAGAATACTTGGGTGGAGCAGTAACATGTGATGCCTATCACATGACTGACCCTCGTTCTGATGGTTTGGGTGTGTCTTCTTGCATTGAAAAAAGTCTTGCAGATGCTGGAGTTTCGCCAGAGGAGGTGTGTCCTTAAGTCTTTTACCATTTCAGCTTATTTGCCATGTATGGTTATATACACTTCCAGCATTGTTGTGGGTCCAGATTCCAGGTTTTAGGGATTTAGGGTTTAAGTTAAAAGGTGTAAGTCTATGTTGTGCTAGTGGATTCCCTGCCTTGTGCCTTTCACAGAATAATATCTCGATTTCAAGGCTAGCTGGCTTTATCCAGGAAGTTGTGATGTGGTGATATGTCAAGCAGGTAAACTATATCAATGCTCATGCAACCTCAACTGTAGTTGGTGACTTGGCTGAAGTCAATGCAATCAAGTTGGTCTTCAAGAATACTTCAGATATCAAGATGAATGGAACAAAGGTGAGCTACATTGCTTTTTTCTTGTCCCAACGCACTTGACCTTGTTTTCCCGACAAGAAGCATTTAAAGAGTACCCAAGTATTTACTTGAATCCGATGCCCCTCAGAATCATGCTCTTGTGTGGTTGCAGCCCTGCATGCAAAACAGTAACCATAAGTAGCTTTCTTGAGTATTTTGTCTTCTTACAGCAATCTGTTTTACTGAGCATCATTGATTGGTTTCAGATGTAAGTTTTGTGAGGCTATTGTTGCCCTTTTAACTGCTGTGAAATGTTTTCTTTCTTGATCTACTCCAATGGTAAAGTGTCCAATTCACTGTGAAAGGGAACTATTTACTTTGGTTGGTTTGCAATGAATGTCAAGTTTGACTTTGAGCATAAGAACAGTTAATAGTACTGGGTTGGCAAATTGAAGCACAGACTTGTAAGTGGAAAATTCTGACAGATGTGGAAGCCTTTTTGTTGTCACCAAAATTGAAAACCTATGCTGGCAGGTCTAGAGGTACTGATTCTTGACTGTTTTGTTTGCAGTCAATGACTGGGCATTGCCTTGGTGCTGCCGGAGGGCTCGAAGCAATTGCAACCATCAAAGCCATTGAAACTGGCTGGTTGCATCCAACCATCAATCAATTTGTGAGATCTGATGAAACTCTTTTGGCTTGATTTTTAAAAGATCTTAAAGTCCTCTGAGTGCCATTGAAAAAACCTGGTGTTGACATCTTGTAAAATTTTGTGAAGAGCGTCAGTACAGCTAGCAGGCATGAAATCATCATACACTCTTGCAGTTTCAGATCAAGATTTCCAGTGTTTGGGTGGAAAGTCTGCAATGTTCTGAAACTGATGTCTGTGAATAGTAAGTGGAATATTCTACTAAGCTTGAACTTGGAGTTGCATTTGGGTGTTGCAGAACATTGAGGAGCAGGTTACCTTTGATACTGTCCCAAATGTCAAGAAGCAGCACAAAGTTAATATAGGTAAAGTACCTAATTTCATCTATTCTATTGTGCTGCTTTTGTGTACCTTATCCTCCCTTAATTAGGAAGGATGCACCCCATCAGCAGTAGCACAAATTGTGGCATTCAACCAGAAACACACATAAAGGAAGCCTCATGTGTAAAGTTGATTTTATACATTTCATCCAATTTATTCGTGGGAAAATGTCACAGGGTAGTATCTACTGAGGAATTGACTTACCTGAATCACATGAAAACCAACCAATTCTTGTCGTGCACTGCAGCTATATCCAACTCTTTTGGGTTTGGTGGCCACAACTCATGCATCGTCATTGCTCCATATAATGCCTGACAATATGTCTGCAAAGGTCAGAACTTTCTTGCAGTATGTAGGTTGAGTTGTTGAATAGATTTGAACCTTAAGAAAGGGGATAGAATCATCATGAGTTTGGGTTGCTGAGTCAGAAAAGGGTTAGGATTGAGCAAAGGCTTTCATTGTACCTGGAAAGGACATGGATGCTGTTTTAGACAAAGCTGGGTTTTTGTAAACTAGAAGGAATTGGAGTAGGTATTCTTTCCTTGCAAAGCCTGAATTGAATGGGTGGATTCTTGTTTCGACTGTCAGAGAGGAGATCTGATTATTACAGTCAATTGTTCCTTAGTCCTCCTTCAGCCATATTTTCAATACTGGTGTCCAAATTCGAACAATCAAAGTTCAATTTGGGACCTTCAGCAATGTAAAATTTCTTGACATTGGTCCTACAGAGTAAGGACAATCTAAAGATTCTTGTGGCTCGCTCTCATTTGATCTGTGCTTGCTGAATCTGTGCCTATGTTTGCACAATATGGACCAAGCAGGCCTTAGAGATTTTAAAAGAACCTCCGGTTATATATCAGAACCAGGCATGTAAAATAAAATAATTTTCTAGAGTGCAAAAGTCACTGAGAACTCATGAATTTTGTTGACGAACCTCATTGAGAACCTCCGGTTATGCGGGGACCATGTTCCTTTTAAAAAAGGTGAAAAAATGAGGATAAACGTCACCATCACACAGGCAGAAGGAGCCTGTAGTTGATTCGCCGGTTATTAGTTGCGGCCCCAGTCTCTCTTTTATAACCTGACCGGATCCGGACTCGACAGAAGAGAGCCACTGATCTCTTGGGGTTTGTTGCCATTTTGTTATCTTCTTATCCCTTTCTTCTGGCATTCAGGCCTGCACCCATTTGCTCCCCAACTCCTGTGACATTGGTGAGAGAGACGGACACACGCACACACACACAGAGTGAGGTGCTGCAAACTGAATTGCAGACTGGATTGGATTTGTTTGCGCTGTTGTGTGATAGCAAGCGAGGAGGTGGAAATAACTGCGTTGGAATAGCAGCTACATATATAGATATATATTTGCAGCAATGGCTTGCTTTGCAGTGGCGTTGCCCCCCATGATGAACCAGGCAGCGGTAGTTCTGCAGCTCAAGGACCAGAAGAAGTCCAAGGGTTTCTTGGATTGGCTCACTGAAGCTCTCGACAAGTCCGACATCACAGAGACTGACGCTATTCTGAAGAAGGTGGAGCCTGGCAAGAGTTCTAACAATGGGGCCGGTGTTGGCAAGCCCTCCGCTGGCAAGGCCAAGGGACCGACACCAGCTCCTCAGAAGAAGGGAAAGCTACCCTTCTTCGGCAAGTAATGTGTGGTGTCTTCATGCAGCTAGTACTCTTGCCACAAAGACTGAGCGGCTGGTACTACCCATTTTCTCTTTCCTTTAAATCCAAAGCCGTTGGTAACTAGAGTTGCAGCTGTGTAGTGTTTCATGCCAAGGTTGACAGAACAAGATTTCTCAAGAGTTTGAAGAATCGAACTCTTCCTTCCTCCAGTTCACATTTGAAGCTTCAGCTGGAAGTTAATTTGTTGAGCTGCTCTCAAAGATTGAAACTTTCAAACCTTTTTTTACAAATAATGACATTGAGAAAATTTCAGTGGATTGTGTGATAGTTCTAGCCACAGACCTTCTTGTCAAAATCTCACTGCAATTTTGGGTCTTTGTAATTAAGTGGTTTGAAGCTTTTTGTATGATCCAAATGTTTCAAGCTTGAAATTGCAGGACATCTGTGGATCATGTACACGTCTGAGGAATTTGGTCTGAGGAACTTTGTAGTGCCCAATTGTGAAACTTTTTGTGGAGCCTGATTTTGCACATTAGGTCAAACTTTTGTGGAACTAAATTCTGTACTGATCGTAAGGACTTAAAATGCCACCCTCTTCTGCCAATATCAGTAACAGTGCAGCTAATTTGGAGAACTTTGGTAAGTTTAAGGGAGATGCAGTTTGGATCTTAAAACGACTGGCTTGAGGTCCTTCAGTGGTATTTGACACAGAAATTGATCCAGATGACATGGGGTACAATGCTGTGCTACAACACCAATGGGTAATATTATCCTCAAACTGGCCCCTCCGCTGACATTTGGTCTCATGAATTATTCAGAACTCCAGTATCTTTGGAATCTTACATCACAATCATGACTAGATATATCTCTCATGTGCACAAGTTATGTGTACCCACATGGGGTATTTTCTTTGGCCATGCTTTTGCACTTGTAGATTTGCAAATAATGTTTCAAATTTTGATGCCCTAAATTTTGATTCCAAAATCCATGTCCTGCCAGGGATGGCTCTCCATAAGCAAATCCGTGCAATCTGGCCCCATGGATGTAAGATTTCAAGAGTAATTGGAGAAATTATCATGTGCAAAATTGTGGCTCCACAAATTATCAGTAAATTAACAAACCCTTAGAAAGAACTGACAATCTAGTGGTCTCCAATAGATTGGACATTGTTTATGACTGCAGTGATTGTGATCAAAGCAGGGGCACTATGGTACATATTGCAATGCCTAAAGTGAGAAATCTATGGTGGTTGGGCACTGTGCTTTTGTTTGGTGCTCTTCCATGTTTACATAAAATATTTAAGAGTCAATTTTCCTGGTTGGAATCTAACACAAAATATCCATACTTTCACACCAAGACCTTGAATCTCATGCAGAATTGACAGACATTTTATGGACCCTCTATAGGCTGCCCCCCAAGTGTTGTCTCAAATTACATGCCACTTGCTTTGCTTAATTCAAGCCAGGATGTGACAGTTGGGGACTTTGATCATCCTCTCCCTAAACAAAGATATGCACTATTATTGTCAATGTAGTGTGTACACACAAAACAAAATAACTCCCTAAACCTCACAACCTTAATCCAAATTAAATAAGCTTAGGCTTGCTAGTCTTAAAAACCAATCACTAAACTAAGAATTCCTAAATTGCCTAAGTTGTTCACATATTCCCATTGAACAGAACTGACAGTGTAGTGAGAAGAACCATATAGTACTTATATAGTTAGGAATTATTATGCTCTTGCAAAAGCATGATATGAGTTGATTTCACTATTAACTCATAAAACATTACTTGAAAATTGGGCTTTCAAGTTCGTGTTCACATGATGTTTTGCATGAGAATTTATCCAATTTGAATATCTTTTATATAATTTGTTTAATAAAGTTACTCTTGTAAGAAGATTATCACCATATGGCCTAAGTGCTTATATATGAGTGATGTTCAGCCCATTCCATAATAAACCAATGGTTGTTCTTTTGCTAAATATTATATAATGTGGCCTTGTCAATTGTCCTTGTTCTTTTGTTAAAAATATATGAACTAATGCCTCAAGGCATATTATTTCACCTTTAAATTGTGTCCTACTTTCTTATTGAATACACATAAAACGTTTCACATTTTAAAAACATTAATTTATTACAAATATTTTTTCTATCACCAACCTTGTGGAACATGGTTAATTTCTACCAAATTAATTAATAGACATGAAAATTTTATGCAGACAAGATTACTTTGAGTCACACGCATGGTTTCAAGTTAAAAACATACACCAGCTTGAGAATAAGGGGAGCCGTATGACGGGACAATTGTCATGTACAGTTCTTTGAGAAGGAAATTGAACAAAAAAGGCTGATTTTCCTTACATTCGGGTAAAATAATTGGTCTTTGGTCTTGAATATCCAGAGACTTTGGGTCAAATTCATTTTTCGATTACTTTCTTGGGTATGAATTTGACTTTCTTTTCTATGCATTTTTTTAGGTCTGACAGATATGCCACGCCACATTTCAAATTATCCAGTTGCTCTCTTGAGACAAACAATAGTTTGAAATTCTATGAAGTTGTGTACTACCTTCTTGCTGTTTGTGCACAAAACCTTCCACATTTTAAAAGCATCAATTTAATAATTCTTATTTCTATGAACAACCACACTTGAACATGGTTAAGTTCCACTAAATTAATTAATCCAAATTCAAAATTGTTCTCTAGAGACAAACAACAATTTGAAATTCCGAACTGTGGTACTTAAAAGATTCTGTGCACACTCCAAACATTTGCAAAACTGAACTCCATAACTAGTTCTTGTATAATTAGAGGTCTACACAAGATGAGAGTTCAAAGACACACACTAATTAATATAACTATATTTTATTATGCTTCAAAGAACACGTGATTACACACCATAAACTAAAACAAAATATGAGAGAAGCTATAAGCCCAGCTTATGGAGCATTAGCTTATTCGTTGCTACACACACCAAACAGCACACACACACACACACACACACAATATTCTAGACCATGGGAGCTTGAAGCTGATACTATAACTGTCTGATCAGGCTGGTCTTATTTTATATTTTGCAGATCTGCTGCATACCTAGCTCCCATGCTCCACCTTAGAGACAAAACATCAATAGAGAATTATAGTAACTTGATCAGATCTTTACGTTCTCAGATCAGACAAGGAGTTTGTCTGAGACTTGTTGCCACTTACAAAGCTTGAAATTCAGCTGCACCTGGTATAATGACCTCAGTCATAGCTAGTAGTAGAAGATGTTGTTGGGATCCATATGAGGTCATTCTGAGTGTTCCAGTGACAGGCTTCAGCTCCACGAGGGATGTTCAAAGCCGCAAATGCGGGATGTTCTGAGGCCCACAGTGTGGTGTCCATGTGGCAGATGGCCACTCCATGGATGACAGAACCATCTGAAGATCCCAAGGAGGCTTGTACCACCTTGGTTCCTGTCACATGATGGCAGTAATAGAGCTGGGAGGGGAACATGAGGTTGTGGCAGACCACAATGTTCTTTCCCTCGCCCAAGCTTCTCTTCGTGTAGCTCAGGACTTTTACTGGCAGCAGCTTCTTTTCCTCTGTTGTTGTTGTTGTGGCCGGAGCTGAAGTGGGTGCTCCTCTAGTGGACAGCACTTCCAGTTGTTCACCCACCTCCGAGGCAACGAAAACAGCCATCTCTTCTACTGAAGTTGGGCAAGCTCTTTGTTCCCGGGGTAATGCAGGGCTTTCGCAAAGGTACGTTGCAGTAGCCATCATAGCTGCCATTCTCGAGTTCTTATCGATGGTGAATGCTGCGAGGAGCTTCGGCAAGTTGGCTGTGGTTAGAGCAGGCAATACCTTGGCAACTGTGCTCGGTAGAAAAGCTCGAAGAGGGATCGGGTCAAAGAGATTGTCTGCCAAGTGCATGTACGCTCCCTCCACAAGGTTTTCCTCAAGAAAGAAATCCAGTTGGAAATCGTTGATGGTAGTAATGCCCATGGTACGGGAAGCTGCTGAAGCATGTGTCATCATATTGTGACGACCCATGATGGGCACCTCAGGAGTACTACTGGAGTTTTTTTTAGTTGTGTAAGAATGTATCTCAATGTCTTCATCGCACACAAGTCCAGCAGCCACACAGAACTTGGCACTCAAAGCAGGGAAGCTCATTGCACCCGTGACAGCAGTTGCAAATTGATCAGCTGTAGCTGTGCCTTCGACTGGTGACACAGAAACCTTGAGAGTTGCTGGAATAGCTTGCACGAATGGCAGCATTTGATCCCAGAAGATGGACGCAGGTGTACGCATCGCATGAACCACCACCACATCGAGGTGGATACTCATGCAGATCTGTCATACACATTACAACAATATTAATGACAGATTAGGAGCTTGACAAACACTATAGACGCTCTGCAAATTGAGCTAAAACTGGCGACAGTTGATCAAGAGGCGGTGCAATGCAGATCATCATTCAACCTGATTCTGGACACAGGTGATACAGGCGGTACAACATAGAAGTCTCAAGAACTTAGATCCAGACCATCCTTCACCAAGATTCAATATAGTACTTGTTGTTTCTAGTGACTAGTTATAGCACCAAGAGAGAGAGAGGGATGATCAGGTGTTACCAGGATTCCAACAAGAATACTAATAACTCCCGCGATCCGCGCCATATTGGTAATCCGACACCTCGTGTGAACAAAAAAAAAGACAATCAATCCTGAAATTGCAAGAGAAGATCAAACGAACCAGCTAGAAGAGCCAAGTGACTAGTTTGGGAGTGAGGGAGATGAAAGGAGAGTGCGGGTGAGAAATGAATTGAGCAGCGGGGCTTTAAATAGTTGTAGCTGAGAGCCTGGTGCTTGCCCGGGCCCCGCCAGCTCATGGGCCCGGCCCTTCTTTCCCTCTCTTGTGTAGAATTCTAATGCTTCACGCTACTACTCCATGCATGTCCAGGCGATCGTCTTGGAACTCAGATGGACCCACCTTGCATGCATGAGTTTACATGCTGAGACAAAATCTCATTGCACGTCCTTACAATCATATCAATTAACTCACATGAGCTTATACAACGTCTGAACAAGTTTCTCAAACTTGCATTAGTACAGAGTTTACATCTACAGTGATGGATAGATGGATTGAAGTACACAAACCTAAGCCTAAGAACTTAATAATCAATTATTTCTGTGAGGAGGAGATGGAGGGTAGTCATGAGTAGCTTGTGCAAGCAAGCACTAATCAGCACAGGACGATTCTCTGGAATAAAATTATGAGCAAACCTGAGATTAGATAATAGCTGGTCATGGAATAATATAATACTGCCGGACCAATTAGACCAGTCGCATTAGATAGATGGAATCAATCTGGGTATTTCATGTAGGAAGAAGATCCAAGCATTAAAAAAAATAAAATAAAAATTCACTACAATGTTATCTACTCGTATAATAATTTCAAGGTCTTCGTTATCTAGTGCTGTTCAGATGATGTAAACTATGTAAACGATTTTAATCAATATGTGTGTAGTCCTGATCAGGTACCCCTTGCATGGTTGGAAACCTTGACAGAGTAACTAGTAGTGGGGTTTATGCCTCAAACTAGCAATCTAGCAAGCAGCTAGCTAGTGTTATGATACTAGACGTGATAAAATTCAGTTTAAATCCATCAAATTAGTTAAGCTAATCAGGTTGATGCTTCCAGCCATCCTGCATGCATGTCCTTAATGTCTCAAGTTTGTTTTTTTTTACGTGTAAAATATGTTTGGGAATCTATACAAATATGATCTCGGGTGTGGACATTATAATAGTTGTGTAATTAGTTAGTTAGCAGCTGCTATGCTGCAAGAGAACTGCTAGAATGCAGCTAATCACCATAGTTCCCATTCATAGTACCACGTCTAACACATGCTTCAGCTATCTTGATCATAGCCCACATGTTAGTAGTCATGATCAGTTAGTTGTTAAAGCTTAATCTGTGTGAACTGTTTAGAAATCCGCATGTGTACGTCAAGTGGGAACACTCCATGTTCATGGGTTTGTGATCACTACACATTAGAGCTAGTAGAATAATTTAAAGAGCAGGTAGGCAGCTAAAAATCTGCACCACTAGATGCAGAAAGCGGACAAGGTGTGTGGAATGGGTCAAGAGAGCAACTCCTCTCTTGACATTAATTAGAGCTAGCACATCTCGCGTGTCCTGTAATAATTAGCAGCAGCTTGCGAGAAGTCCTAAGAGGCCCAGGTCGCGTGTGTGGTGAAGTGGGTCCTCCCTCACTCGCGCACAAATGCGTGAGCCAGGAAGTGAGGTCAGAGTCGCAGACGGCAGCCAGGGGCGCTCTCGCTCAGAAAGCGTGAGCACCATGCCGCGGGAACTCCGCGCGATCAACCAGAAGCCCCGCGGGAGCTCCGCGATCCCCGTGGCTCCCGCTGGAGCTCCACGGGGCGGCCTTCCGAGAAGCCGCGCGGGAACTCCGCGCGCGATGGCACGCGTCGGTAGTGCGATCCACCCATCTAACGGGCGCTATTGCTCTACAGTTCGAACGTATCCATCTAACGGTCCAATTAAGGCCTGTGGTGGCAGATTATGTCATTTTTCTTGACTATATTGTATGACATAATCTTCCCTTGATGATCATACACTTGGAAAAATGGACAAATTGTGTTTGTTAACAGGATTTATTATTATTATTAAATTGTTGAATCTGGCACCCCAGAACTTAATGTTATGGAATGGTCTTGTCATAGCCCATTACGTTGGGTTTAGGGTAATGCACCTAGCTTGCCTTGCACATTACTTAAAACATAATTGGCAGGGGCTTGACCATTCCACAGTTCCTTTTGTTTTTTTGGCAGACTTGAGTCTCTCTGGACTATATTGTATGACATAATCTTCCCTTGATGATCATACACTTGGAAAAATGGACAAATTGTGTTTGTTAAACAGGATTTATTATTATTATTAAATTGTTGAATCTGGCACCCCAGAACTTAATGTTATGGAATGGTCTTGTCATAGCCCATTACGTTGGGTTTAGGGTAATGCACCTAGCTTGCCTTGCACATTACTTAAAACATAATTGGCAGGGGCTTGACCATTCCATAGTTCCTTTTGTTTTTTGGCAGACTTGAGTCTCTGTGGTAGTAGTGCCAATTTAATTTTTTTCTCTCTTCTTTTTGGTGCAATAGGGATTTGGAAATTTTAGAACTTACAATTTTTTTTCCCTGCTTGAAATGGTCTGTAAATTTAAGTTCCAAGAATTGGAACTGAACATCAAACTAAATTATGATAAATTTACATGTTTCACCATATTGAGAAATCATATAAGGATTTCAGTTTTCACATGATTCTAATCAAGAGATTCAAGTCTAATTATCATCTCCCCTAAAACATAGACTTGCTATATATAATATAATAAACCCATATGCGATGCTGATTAATTTATTTTATTCCATTGATTTGAAAGAATTTATTTTGTCACTTGTTTCTTTCTTTTAACTTTTTCTTCTAATTCTCCCAAACCAGGTGGGGTGCTAATATACAAAATCAAGTTTTCAACATTCCGGATCAATAATGAGTAATAATGACAGTAATTAATATATGATATCTTACCCTTCCCAATATTCCATCCTTATCAATTGATGCACTTCATATTAGATAACTTATTAATTCCTACTTGACAGCCATTGCCAAGACTTCAAAAGAAGAGTCCAGTACTGCAAAAGAAATGGTGAAACCTATCCGGCCTTATTTTTGCACAACAAAGGATTATTGCAAAACCCACTACATACTTGATGTGATAAGCATTTGAAAAATAAATTAAAAATTCACCATATATCCAGTGCAACTCATACCAAAAAAAAATCTGTAAAAAGAAAAGCACCAAAGTCACGAGATTTTCAAGGATTATTATTATTATTATTTTTCCATATTTAAACAATAGGTTCCAATAGGTCACCAAACTATAGATGGAATCTTAAAACTTTGTACTTTCCTCTCTGACTTGTAGCCAAATTTGGCTAATTCCTCTTGTGGATGATCACCAATGTGGCTACATAACAAAAAATGGAAAAAAAAAAACTGCTGGATGTGATGTATCCAGTGACCAAAGGAATGTTTCTAGTATTAATTGTTACTAGTGGGTACCCGTTAATTGCTTCAACCAATTAATAACGCACGCACGCTCTCAGGACCTGGATTTCAGGACCTCAACGCGAGGTTTCAGGACCTGGATATCAGGACCTGAGTTTCAGGCCCTCAACGCGAGGTTTCAGGACCTGGATCTCAGGACCTGGGTTTCAGGCCCTCGGTATTTGGCTCTCAGGACCAGGGTTTCAGGACCTCGAAAGCTCTCCATCCTACAGTCGTCTTATCTTTTCCCGGTCACTTTTCTCTGTGTCCACCGTCACTTTTCTCTGCGTCCAGTGGTCACACACAGACAGACGGACGTAGTGAATTTATATATAAGATTGCTAGATTCTATGAAAGTCAAATTCATCGTTATATTGTAATTAATTCATTGCCGTAAAACAACTAATTTAGACCATCTCCCCCAGGTTTAGGAGGGACATGCTGCTTTCAAATATCTAAACTGTTGTTGATCTCTACTTAAAAAACTTATTCTTTAGCTTTATTTGCAACCTCATTGTTTTGAATTATGAAGTTTTATTTGAAGGCTTATTACTCACTTCAAAAGTCTAATTTTGTAAATGCTTTAGAAATAATTTTCCGAAGTTGACAATAGGTTCTGCTCTCATGTGTCCACAACTACGTGTTTCCAAATAACACATCAAAGACACATTCTATTGTCATTATATTGATGCTCATGGTTTCTAAATAAGACAAGAAACCATGAGACATCAAAGACTAGAGAAACTTCTATCGATTTTTGTAACTTCTAAGTTCTAACATGGGATTTCACATCCACACAATTCCCCATGTTTTGTTCAAATAATAGCATATCAATCAAAACATTTTGCTTCATGCAAATGTGAAAGAATATCAACATGTGATTCCATTGCTCCCTAGTAATACAAATCAATCCAAAAAGCAAATATGTCTTTCAATCATGGGATTTTGTTTTTCTTTTTTTCCCCAATTTTATGATGTAGCCACATTGACAATCATCCACAAAAAGGAATTAGCATAATTTGGGTACATGTCAAAAAGGAAAGTAGAAAATTTTAATAATCCTGCTATCTTTTGGCAACATTATGAAACCTATTGTCTAAATATGGCAATTTCAGAAAAAAAAAAAAATCCACAAAACCTGATGACTTTGGTGCAACTTTTGGGTTGGATTAGACTTTTTTTTTCTTGGTCGCTGAAAATAAATGGAATATATTTTGAAATTGGCAAAAATTTTCCCCAAAAATAACAGGGGCTTCCAATGTGTCACATCACACTTGTGGTCCACAAATTTGTCATAAGAAAAATTAAAACCAAACTATTACTTACAATGGATAATTGAGAAATTTGCAAAAATAATAATAAACTAAATGGATTACATGAAAAAAAAACTTGATAATGCATCACTGAACCATAGATTGAACACTAAAATTTCAAAATCGATGAACTAAATGAAAAACTTTATTTAAAGCATTACAATTTCAATCTAAAAGCTGAATGTGAAATAAAGATTTCATTGAATAGAATGCAAACAAACTGAATTCTACCATTGCAATCATTTAAAAAAATCAATTGAAATTTGAAATAAAATGTGAAATCATAAAATAGTAATGTAAATTGATCGAATGATCAATATGAAATAGGTGTCTGCAAGTGAAATTGTTGTCAAAACCGAGATCAAATGTAACACCAAAATGTTCCACCTACACGGATACATCAATTTGACCACAATACTTCACATGTACCATACAGATGTCAGGAAAAACTAACCTTGCACATATTGTACATATAACACATTTCTACCCATTAGGCAACTTGCAATCCACTGTCATAGATGTCTCCATGTTGAGCATATCTTCACATCCCGTTGCCTCCTCAATGATTCCACTCATGAATGGGTAACACCCAAAAGCCTACCACTTTATTACTGGTTTTCTCACAATTCACAAAAAAGTTAGAAAATTAACCATCAACAAGCTGCTTTCAAAGACCAAAGGCTAAGTTATAACCCAAGTTCTTCTAGTTGAATAAATGAGTTACTCACTACATCATGAACTGCCTCTGTAGCATTGCATGGTTGGCAAGATCCTGTATTGGTGTAATGGTGTATGAAACATTACATCTAATGTCCCACAAGAAAAAGGGTAAAAAGAATCATCTTAGATCCCTGGCATGGCAATGTGTGGTTCTTGCACAAAAGAAATAGACACCAAACCTGCCAAAAAGCTTTTCAGTTATCATCTATAGTATGCCATGTGACGACTAGAAGTCCAGGGAGAAACATCAGCAGGGCGAGTAACAATGTCAGGTTTGACCACATTTGTTCTATGTTTCTCCCTCTCACTTCTCTCTGTCCTTAACCAAGGTTCAACAACCTGAATCAAATTCTTGGCTGTGCTTGGAGGATGCAGCTCTGGTAGCTCTGAAAGCCTCTCTGCTCGTTTTAACTTTCCATCCTCCACATAAGCAATGTGTGTCGCCCATGTCTCCAAACCATCAAAAATGTGCGTTGCATAGATTAGGGTTGCTCCTCTCTACAAAATATGGGAGTGTCAAACCAAAGCATGTCAAACCACAGAGTGTTAACAACCATACACTGGTGTTCTAGCCTCAATACATGCAAAAAGGATTTTACACCGTTCCACCAGTTACCATTACCATACGTTTCACATTATTGATAGACAAGAACATGAGCTACAACCACGGGAAGTCTTGTTATAGGAAACACCTTATCGTCCTCTCTTGTCATGGCTGTAGAAGAACCATGTTATATTTTGGATCTTTGGTTCAAATCATGTGTAAATCAACTGAATGAGTTAAATAGGACTTGAAGAGATAGTTGTGACACAATCCCACCCACCTCTTCACACTCGTCCACAAAAAAGGAAAGCAAATCCATCCGTGCAACAACATCAAGATCCACTGTTATCTCATCCAGCAAAAGAACCTGCAAAGAAAATAAAGTTTACATATTCAAGGGACACAATATTTGCAGAATATGTGGGGGACAAAACACATGGAGTTGTTGGTCCCCAGAAGAAACAAGACTAAGGCTACCTGAAAGGGGTGCAACAGGCCCATGCAGATCTGGACTCGGCGTCGCTGGCCATCAGACACCTTGTGCATACGCCATTGTAGATTAATGTCCAACAGATCAATCAAACGATCCCTTCTCACCACATCCACACCCTCAACTGAGAACAACAATCCCGCAGGAGAACATATTTCAATACTTCAGGAATGGGAAGTATCTCAAAGATTTCACATGCTGGACATGTATCCTTAACATTCCTTTAACCAACACATGAAAACTGTCTATGTCTTGCAGGCTACGTAGTTGGTTCATCATTGCCCCCATGATTGTCAGATTGTGATTCAACTGGCAATGAATATTTGCAGACCTGGTGTAAAAAAATTCAAGGGGTACTAGTAGAGACTCACCTCCAAAAATCATGTGTTCAGCTGAGAAATCCCCTTGCAATGGAATCTCACCCTGTAACCCCATGGACACACCTCTCAATACTTTTGCAAAAATCAAGGGTTCAATAATCAACTGGAGACCATGGAAACCCTAAAACCTGTGAATGATACAGATTCAATGTCACAAGAAAATGAAAGTGCAAACATAACTGTATATTGGTGACATGTTCGGTTTCTCCCAAAAAATTACATAAGCAGAACTAGTAAAATTTGGGAAAACAACAACGAGAAAAAACAAAAGAAGAGAGAGCAAAGAACTCAAGGCTCTCACATAAAACCCACACACTCCCAAACTCCAGGTAGATTGCCTGATTTTATGAATCATGACTGGTTGCAAAAGACAATGGTGTGAGGAATGGATGCAAAATCAGTAAGAGATGACAAAAGAAAACTCGTGACAGATGTTGCCAGCCCAAAGTGATCAAGTGTAAAGTTGGACATATGAGTGGCTACATTAGAATACAGAATGTTGGACATACAGCAGTGACATTTGAGTGGCATTAATGAGAGAGAGGTAGTAGAGAGGTAGGTCACACCGCACAGCCAACAGTCCTGCTCCAAGAACCACCCAAGTAAGCCAGATCCCCAGAGCATGTCAGAGCTGTGTCATGGAATGCCGAACGCCCCAACACTTGCACTACATTCTTCCCTCCCACCATATGCTTCCCTGCCAGGATTCGCAGCAATGTTGTCTTTCCTGAAAACCACATCATAAAAGGATGTCAATGCATGCCATCATCATAAATTTGCCACTGCGATCTCTCTCCGTCATTATGGCAAGAACAAGAAGAACAATACCATTTGTCTCTGCTGCACAGAAATGGATTTTTATGTCTCATCCTCGCTGCAAATGTCTCCTTCCCTGAAAGGCAACCAACCTGAGAAAAAAAAATGACACAGATTTCAACAACTCAGTAGACAAGGGGAAGGGAAGCAAACCAGATCCATTTGCGCCAATGAGGAGGCATCTAGATCCAGGCTTCAAATGTAGTGAGAAATCCGTGATGAATGGAGCTTGGCCTGGATATGCAAACTGCAAGCCTGTTACTTGCACACTATCATCATCAACAACAACCTCCTTTGCAGCAGTATCACTCCCCATGGCGTTCTTCACTGCCTCCTCAAGTTCTCTCTGTTATGTCTTAGCAAAACTCTTAATCTTTTGTGGAAGAACTCCTTTCGTTCTTCAGGAGAATCACAAAGCTTCTCTTATCTCTCCTTCGCTCCAGATTCTTCTTCTTCTCCTTCTACATGGCTGAATTGTCTGTTTCTTTCTGATGAGTTAGTGGAGTTTGATGAGTCAAGGGAAGGAAGGAAGGGACGTGTTGCCGCTGATGCCACAGAGATCTACCGGCCACCATAAACGGCGAAAGCTTCATTTGTGCAATAACAATAAAAAAAGTGCAGATCGGGATTCTAGTGGGGGAGAGAAGGCCACATCGAGAACACCGCACAACAGACCTGCGCCATCTTCTTCGTCGCATTGTATGACTCGACCCGCGTCAGCTTCTTCGTCTGCTGCTGCTGATGCATTCAGTCAGGCACGACTGGGGCTTGGATTGCAGTCTGTCAAGCACAACTAGGGTTTGACAATCCAGTAAGCGTGCGTCAATGCAATCAGAGAGCTTCAGTAGATGCTTGTGGACGCATTACATACATACATACATACATACATCTCAATCCTTTCTTTGTCAGCAAAATTGTGATCAGAGTAACCAGATTCTGTCCTTGTGTACAAAAGCAAAAAATGTCTGACCTGAAGCAGCAAGATGCAAAACCCACAGAAATTGAGGATGCACATGAGTTGCAAGCTAACAGCAAACAAAGCTCAAACAGCAGGAAAAGTTTGTTCACAGCAAAACACAAAGCTGATCTGAAAAGAAATTGAGAGATGATGATGATGATGATGCCCAGCAGCAATAAAAGTCATGGAGATTTCCATTTGCAACAACATATCTGCAATCCAACCTGAACAATATTTTTGAGAGATAATGATGATGATTCGACAGGAAGTTTTGCAGAGATTTCAGATGCACCCACCACATAGGTGTATCAGCAGACAAGAAAGAAAAATACTGAAGAAAGATGAACAGTTCAAACAACAGCAAAACCACCACATGCATGTGTTCAGTGACCTTCGATAGCAAAATGTTATTGGCATATTCTCCAAGCATGGCAGTTAAAAGGTATCACACATTATGGTGATTTGAATTGTTTGCCACTGCACGTGATGCTATTCTCATGCAAGACAATGTCCACTAACCCAAACATTGACATCTCAAACACTAAACTCTAAGGAGGGTCTGAAAGGCTGTATCTGTGCAAGCAGTAGAAATGGACTGCTTGGCAACAAAGGAAAACACACCCAATTTTGTACACAACAATACAGGAATCTCAAAATTCAAATCCATGAATTGTGAAGCTTGAGAACCTGTGTCCTTGCATTTGCTCACTATCCCAAACATCTTTGAAGGAACCTCACAGACAGCATACCTGCTTGAAAGATGAGTAAGACACAAAACATGGAATTCCAGAACTTGGAAATGCACCACAGCTGAGCAATTTCCTCCATAGGCAACTGTGTGAACACCATTTCCAATGGATGCAATAGCAACTTTCTCCAAAGGGAAGGATTCAAAACTTCTTCATGAAGTATGCAAGTATGTCCACACCAAGGGACTTCTATGGCGACAACAACAGCTTTCTCCCTTTCAAAACTATGTATCCTTCTTCTGCCTTTCTTTCTTTCATCTTTCCTTATTCCTGATGCACAAACCATCATCACTACAGTAATTACCTGCAGTTGAATCACAACACACCAGCCCTGCACCAGCCATTCATGGAACCTTCTTGGTTATGCAAATTGAAGGGGAAGCACATATTCAAATTTCAGAAACCAGTTGATGCAGTGTCTCTTCTCAAACATGTGTGGCAGTTGATTTCCAACTCTCCCTCTCTTGCGCTTGTTGACAACCAACTTGTTTGGAGTACTTTTAGACCTTCTGCCCCATCAATGAGCAACTGCATCATCTACTCCATCTCCAACAAGTGATGGTGCATACAACCTTATAGTGTAGGTAGAACACCTTGCAATTTCTGCAGCGCAGCTGTAACTTCTTCTAAACGAAAAAAAGAACTTCCAGCATTGTAACCTGACATGCATTTGCATGCAGACAGAGAAAGATGGATTCAAAACTAGACCACCTTGGAAACCAACAACACAGACCTTACAAACTTGTTCACACTTGAGAAGGAAATGTCTGTACTAGCAGCAGCAGATATAGATGGAGAGTGCAAATCCTGGACTCTACCTCAAGAACCCCAAAAGCTTGCCAGCTCAACATCCTAGACACAAGAATCAGAGGGTTACTATGGGAACTATATGATGCACACAGAATCCTACCTTCAAACAACTAAGCAAGCAGGACAAAACAGGAATGGAAAGATCAAGCAATACACACACAGAGTCAGAGCTGCAAGCAGATTTTCCAGAAATACACACCCAGAGTTGGAGCTGTGAGCAGACTTCCCCAGAAATCATGACAATCAGAAGAAGACTTCTGGGGCTCTCAACCCTTTAGTTATTTGAAGATTCAGTAGTTGCTGAATTGAAATCAGCAGACAACAGGAGATGATCTACAAATTTGCAAATTCATACAAGGCAGACCATGGTAGTGCAAAGCACATTGAATTGAGACATGTGCTACTTGTGACATCTTGCAATAGTTGTAATCTTCAACAACATGTAGCTTCTACATCCAATGATAAATTGTGAATTGCAAAATAAAAAAAACCCTACAACTTTGTGTAGGTACCCTCCACAGTTTCCATTGTGATATATACAGCCTCCTCCCTTGTCAATCAAGAGATTCCACAACCTTGGCTCCACATAGTACAATGGTATAGAACCTCTCCTTGCCAATAAAGACATTCTGCAACCTTGGCTCCACATAGTATGATGGTATAGAACCTCTCCTTGCCAGTCAAGACATTCAGCAATCTTGGCTCCACAGTAAACAAAGAGACTGATGTAATAGAAACACCAAAATGTACTCAAATGAAGAGGCTACAACAAACCCTAAACGTACACTCATTCTGCAACCTCAGCACCACAGTTCACAAACAGACTGACATCATAGAAAAACCAAAATGTACTCAAATGAAGAGGCTACAAAAAACCCTAAACGCTAGACTCATTCTGCAACCTCAGCACCACAGTTCACAAACAGACTAACAGAATAGAAAAACCAAAATGTACTCAAATGAAGAGATGACAACAAACCCTAAACCCTAAACCCATTCTGCAACCTTAGCTCCACAGTTTGCAAAGAGACTGACATCATGGAAACACCAAAATGTACTCAAATGACGAGGCTACAACAACAAGACGCAGGCAGAGTATCCAATGCAAAATCTTAGACATGATAGTAGACTAGGAAATAGCATGGAAGGAATTTTGCAAGAAGCTTGGGAATTTGCTTCAGAGACTTTTGCATCAGCAACATGAAAAAAGCCTGCCTGTTAGAAGATCAACAAAAAACCTCTTCAACGCTTGCCACCAGCTCCTGTCTTAGCGGGCTTAGCCTGGAGAGCACGAGTCGCAGCAGCTGCCTTGCCGGGCTTGGGTTTAGAAGCGACCTCGACTTTCTTCGCCTTCTTCTCATCCTTGGTCTTCTTAATCCTCTCCTTGATCTCACGTAAAGCTGCTTCCCTGGCCGCCGCTCGTACCTCCGTCTTCTCGGTCCGCTTCTTCTGAATCACCTCTAGAGAAGCTCCTACAATGGAACGAGAGTAAGGCTTGTTACTCGTCCTTCGTTTCTTCTTGATGGCTTCCGCATGGACATCCTTCTTGTGCTGCTTCCGGAACAAAGCAGTCCATGTGAGCTTCGAGGGCTTCAGTCTATTGTGGAAATACCTCTTACACTTGCTATTCAAAAACAAAAACACCTGAGAATCGCTCCTGATGAACCGTATTCCTCTACCGGGATAAATCTTGGAGCCGCTGAACCGGCACACCTCAGTCTTGAGCACCATTTCGACTCCGCAACGGAAACGAACAGAGCCCTCGCAACTCCACTCGAAGCCGCGAACAAGAAAGAAACCAAAAACCCTAATCCCGCTCTCGACCCGTTCTCAAACCCTAATGCATTATGCATCCAAATGCATTCATCCTTTCATCGTCGGTCCTCCCTTCGGTGTTCATCCATGAGCTACCCCCTCCCAAACTCGACTAGTGTAGATAGCCAGTCATTGAGAAAACACCCGGTTATCAATAAGGTTACTAATGAGCTACCTAGTGGTTATTGAATTTTCATGAACTGACCTGGAGATTGGGATTTCATCTAGGTATTTTCATCTTGTCATCGCCAGTCCTCTTTTGTTCATCGATGAGCTACCCCGTCTCCTAGCCACTGTTGGCCAGCGATTAAGAAAACCCCGGTTATCAATAAGGTTACTAATAATTTATATAACGATTGCTGAATTTTCAAAACCTTCTTCGACTATTTGAATTTCATCTTAGGTAGGTTATCACTCCTCAAACCTGAAACATGTTTATGACAAACCAATAAAGTTATCCGTAAAGTCACCATATTTTTCACCCCCTATGCCCTCTTTCAGTGGTATCTGCAAAGTCATGAAATTTTATTAAATCTCAGTATAAAATGATGAAACTCAGCATTTAATGCACAAGGTTCGAGAGTAATTATAGTTGTTGTGCAGGTAAGAGCAGTGAAAATATATGTAGCAGCACTTAAGGCGCTCACGAAAAAGGAAAGATGGGATGAAACTCAGTTTACCACCAAAATTGGTGGAAAATCTAGTTTGGCTCCGAGTTATTTCGTTCTGTAAAATTTCAATCCCAGTTACGTCTTTGATGCCCTATTATGCCGAAACTGGCCGTTCTCGTCCCCTTAATCGCCTGACTTTACTGATAACTTTAATTGGCCACAAAACAGAAGAAAGCAAAGACCTAAAATACCTGTAAACGTACCCTAATTGTTGATTTTCTAACAGCCGGGCTTGCTCAAATTGGATTTGGAACTGGATCTGAAATCTAAAACTTGGATCATATTATTGTTGTCCCTCTTGAGGTAAGTTGAGGTACTCTAGCTATACATGCCCTAATTGCAACAATTCAACTTTTACCAAACCTAATTATGATGGTATTGGGTGCATGTTATGTTGCATCACCAATTAAACCAAAAGATGAAAGAAGTTGTGTCACCAAGTTTTGGTTTAATCTCAAGATAGAGTTGTGCACTTATTTCATTGTTGTAATTCAATGCATTGGCATCTTGCCAAAAAATTTCAAAATCTGAAAATGGAACATTGTAAGTAGTGTTGTTCATGTATATTGTTCCGTGTAAGTGTGTAGAAGGGCCCACCTACATCCATACAAGTGTATGATGTAAGATGTGTGAGTGTAAAATTGTGTAAAGTAATATCATGTCATGTAAGACTATTGAAATGTAAATGTAAAACAAATACATGACCAATTAAATTAGTGTAAAAAATGTAACTTTGGGCAAGGAGGGGGGAGGGAAGGAGGGGGGAGGGTGGGCGGGGTGGAAGGGATGGAAAAAGGTTTCCAAAGTTTAAAATAGTTTTGGTGATGGGCAAACCAAAGTGGCCCGTTACAAAAATAAAAATGAAAATTGAGCTTTGGGATGCCAAAACTAATTAATATGAATCACAATAGGTACTTAAGCTCTTGTAAAAGTTTAAATAATAAATGATGTTGAACTAAGTTAGGATTATAAATTCTACTTGGGCAATGAGGTGAAGCAACATGCACCCAAAATATTCACCCATAGCATCACAATTTACTTCATATCCTTTCCTCAATAAGTTTGTTCATGTATCATATTGGTAATAAAAGTTTTTATTTGGGCAATATAAAATATATACATTTTTGTGAAGGGCCAATCAAAGTAAGCCATTTATATATATATATATAGCTTTGGGATGCTTTTACAACTAATTAATATGGATTGTAAATAGGTGCAATCACTAAGGATATATAATATATACACTAACATGGTTTAATAAGTCCAATGTATCCTTATTTGCAAGTACACACACAACATTGGTATTCTCTATGTACTATTAATTTTATCACATATATGCTTAGTCAAATGTTCCAAATGTTGTTTTCACAACTTTCATGTATTCACATGTATCCTTAAGTTCACCCCATATGATTTGTTAGATGTTCCTTATGTTGTTCTCACAATTCTCATGTATCCCTCAATCATATTTGATGTGTTTTGTCAAATGTCATTACAACATATCCATGTCCTTTTCCTTGCCTTTTCTACTAAAATTTTATCAAAACAAATATTAGATAGATTTGAGCTTAGTAAAAAAAAAGGTTAATTATGACATAAATTTGCTAGCAATCGTCATGTAACTAATCATAAGTGAAATTTGTTATGTTTATTTTGATTGAAATGTGTCATGTCCATTTTGACTTACACATTAAGTAGAATTAGGTTGTGGTTTCATATTATTTCAAATTTATTCTAAAGAATTATTCCATAAAATATTTTTTATTTATCCAAAATTTTCAATAAGTCATTGTTGTTTGTGGATTTTTATTTTGTAAATTGTGAAAATTCTTTGTTGCTCCAAACTAGGATGTGCCAAGCATTTTGTTTTCCCAAGCCATATTATTGACAAATAGTTGGACCCATGAGTCATCAACACAATTTATTACATGTTTAAATTATTATTATTATTCTATGTAAAAATGACTAACTTTAATCATACTAATAACATGATTAATTTTCGTCACAATTATAATGTGTCAGGAATGAAATTTAAACCTTCACCTGTACAACTATGAAGCAAGTTCTTAACCATCTAACGACAACTTCACATGATCACAAATGTTGTAATTGCATAAATATAAACACATTTATGCTTATAATTTCAAGCATTAAGAATTTATTATATAAAGTTATTTTAAGTTCATAATGAAGTTAATTTCATATGTAAGCATGTAATAGGTGGTGGTGGTTAATAAATGAGTAGGTAGGTAATACCTACCTACATCCTTTTATATTTATTTAGGTAGGTAGATATTACTTACATTTTGAGCTGCTTACCTACTTACATATTTACCTAGTTGCCTATATTCTTATTTATGACCTACCTACTTACCTATCTACCTATTTTCATTACATATTTATTTATTTATTTTCATAATTACATTGGATTTTGTAATACATGAAATAATGTAATATTGAGACATTATCATAATTTTCATGTTCATTTCAAAAAATCAAATATGATGTTTTGAATATGACTTTGGGTTATAAATTCAGTTAAAATAATATAATTTACATCCAACTTTTGAATTCTTAATTTTATCAATCGATTTAATTCTCTAATGTGTTAATTTACAAACTTCAAACTTTAAGTTAAAATCTATATAATTTTTATACGGGCCACAAATTCAAATACAATATACTAATACTTAAAATCAAATAATGGAATAAATTTACATGTGAATTTTTTAAATCAATTTCATTTATATTAAAATTCATAATTACATTTCATTTAATCATTTAAAAATTTTAAACAGTAAGACATGACACTGATTTAAAAGATAAATCATGTCTCCAATTACAGTATTGTAATTATGTAAATTTATAATAATTTCACTTCACATGTGAAGTACATAAATGCTGCATTTATCACTAATGTTTAGCACAAAATAATTTTCAAAAGGTCTTGTCAGGAAGAAGAGAAAATTTTATTGATATTTGTTGAAATTGTCTACGATGGAACACCCAACTTTCAAAAAGTTGTTTATTGTCCCAACCATTGGGTTATTAATACAGATACACAACTCAAGGTGTATTTGCATATTTATCCTTCAATTATTGAAATTTTGGAGAATGAATTTGAAATTTTGAAAATATCTTTTCCAAAATAAATAAATATTTGGCAAATAAGTGTTGATTATTAGTTGTAGAGTTGTAGGTATAGTATGAGTTGATTATAGAATTTCATAAATTTTAAATTCATAATTACTTTTAATTAAAAATTTAGGACATTATATACATTATATCACATTAGATAATAAAAAATAACACATTTCAATCACAATGCCAATATAAAACAATAAAAGTAATATGTTTTAATCACACAATCATACATGGTGACATGTCATTGTTTTTGTCGTACTCTAATTACTGAATTCAATCTTAACACTAACATTACAATTCCATGTCGGTCCCCTTGGTTCACTTGTCCACAATGTTCCTTTGATTAAAACAAAAAAATTGCTTAGTGAAATTAAAAGTTACTAGACATTGAGTTAATTAGCACAAAGAAAATGAATCACATTTGTCAAATAACAATGACTTTATACCATACCCACAACAAATAATAGACAAATCTTTGCCAAAATAATTAATTTTTTGAAAAAAAGTCTAGCAACCCCAATTCAAATATTTCAAAATATACACAATAATTAATAAGTACATTAAGTCTCCTGTTTGTTAATGATGTTATTGAGATTTTTCAATTGTTTGGATGTCCCCTATATGGGGAAGGTCTTGAGTTCAATTCACTAATATTTCATTATGTTGCTCCCATATAAGTTTTCATGTGTCCCCCACTCGTAATCCTTAATTTTTATGTCATATGTTTTGTCCAATGTTCATTATGTTGTTCCCACAATTCTCACATGTCCCCCATGTTATCTACAAAACACCCCATTTATAATCCCTTGCCCAAGGTCCTACTCTTTTAGCCTACATAGCCTATGGGCAAAATGGAATGGTTGTAAAAATTTCACAAGAAAAAAAATGACATTTCATCTAAATTTGGCAATCACTCACATGTAAATTTGTCATTAATACACAATATTTGACAACATTAGTTTATGTGAAAATTTTAAACCAAATTTATTCCAATCCAATTTGGTGGTTGTTTTAATTGTTTTACACAATTCCATAGAGCTTGCAAACACATTCTATATGTGTGTGTGTGCGCACGCGCATGTAATGGTTTACAATTACACTTAAAAGAATAATCTTAGACAAATCAAATGGATTTATATGGTTATCCAATTATAGTTCCATGACCATGTGATTAAATTGTATGTGGACCACTTACACAAATTTGGTTGGAATTTTAAGCACTTCTACTCACACAAATTGAAAGCAAATTTTCATGTTTGCGTTACACAAACATGTCATATATGTATTCCTATAAGCCCAATGCACACTCAACATTGGTGTATACATGGCTTTCACATTTGTTGGCCTTGCCTACCAAGGCAAGGATATTGTGTTTAGATTCATTATAGAGTATAGTGGCTTAAGGGATTTTGGCCCCTAGGTAGTAATAGGTCTATTTTTATATGATGATTTTTGAAAGATGATATTTTGGCTTGTGTTGAAACTTGAGATTTAGCTGTATAGTTATAATATCTTGAAGGATTTTCAGTTTCTTTTGGAGGATTTTTTGAAGACTATATTTTTGCATGGTGAAATATTTGAGTTTCCATAATTCTTCTTTTTCCTCAAGATACTTAAAAATGTAACTGGCAAGGATCAATTGAGAATCATGGATGAAAAGAGTGGCATCTCGACTCTTATTAACCGGCGGTTATGTCAAGTCATCAGTTCTGGATATTTGTTTGGAAGAAAAAAAAATCGGATTTCAAGGAACCGCTGGTTCAGGGTATTTTTAAAACATCAAAGAATTACAGAGCTTCATGTAGGAACCGGAGGGTTTATGGGCAGTTATTTCACTTTTGAAAAAGAGATTCAAGACCTGCAGCTACTATATGACAGGACTGGTTAATTTGATTTTTGATAACCACGGTTATGTTTCAGAACCGGGAAATTTTTGGGGGGGTTCTGAGAACAGCGGTTACTGGCCCTAATAACGGGCCTGACACCCGGCCACAGGGGTTCGCTGCGGTTTCTAATAACCGCCCCCATGCTGGTCCAAAGTCCAAACCCTAACTCCCGTTTCTCTTCAAAGTGAAACCTCAGAGGAGGAAAGCGCAAGGAGATTAGGGTTTAGGGTTTAAGAAGCGCAATCTTCTTTCAATCCTCGATCTTCTTCATCAAAATGTCAGACCCAGAGCTCGCGAATTCGGGGGCATTTTGTCTTCTGGACGATGAGAGGAGGAGCAGGAGGAGGCCTGGGAATGCTGAAGAGGTCGTGATGGACGTGGGGGAGAAGCTACCAACCCTGCCGTTGCTTGTTGCAGTCGGAGTGGGCTATTTGGGAATGGGCTATGTGGTTGGCAAAAGAAGCATCGATGGTGATGATGATGTCGTAGTCTCGCCGGATATTACTTCTGCTCTTGCGAAACCCAAGTACCATGGCAAGGAGCGGAGCAACACCCATGATGTAGAAGAACTCGCAGAAGAATTCAACGACTTCAAGATGGTTTAAAGTCCCCCGCCCCCAATCCCCCTTTCCTCCCAGTTTTGAGAATTCCGTGATTAGGGTTATTTTAGGGTTTGAGGCGCAAGCCCTTTTGTAGCATTTTGCATCTCTTTTCTTCCAGTTTCTTTTTTCTTTCGGAGCTTTCATTTTTCCTGAAGCTTTTGTGGTTCTGAATTTCATGCGAATTGGACATTGTGGATGTGTATGGCATGGGGTTTTGGTTTTGTTTTTTCTTTGGTGACAGACACTGATCAAATTTGTAGGTGTGATGATCCACAGGTGTTGGCTGTTAGAAATGATTTGAAAATGGGTAAGGGCAAAGTGGCTGCACAATGCAGGTCCTGAAACACTAAATCCCTAAACCCTAATACTCTGCCTCTTTCTCCAACAGATTGTTCAGTATCATTCCCTTTTGATTTCCCTCACTTTTGTTGGTCGAATTCTCTGTTTTGGTTTTCTGGATGCAGAAAAGAAGAGATTAATAATAAGCTTTATCTGCACAGAAATTATGCTTAAGATTAGGTCAGATCTGTGCTGTTGACTGATTCCTCTAGCAAGTGTGAAATGGGACTGGAATTTTATTTTATTTTTGAAATTCTTTGAGACCATGATACGTACAGCAGTAGAAATCTGAAATTTAACTCAAGCATGCACAAATGCATGATGAAGAGTGTGGACTTTTTATAAGCTTGAATTCTTTACAGTAAACCTGATACAATGGCATTAGAATTGAAAGTAGTTTGGACGATAAGATATCATCCTTGACATCTGCTGTTGTATTCTGGTTGGATCCTTGCTAGAAAGGGATGCTAACTCTATGATGTCATTCTGTCATGGCTTTTTTTTCCCTTTTTTTCTGATTTTGTTGCATCTTTCATTCCCTCCTTGTTGTACTGCAGTCATGCAACACTTGGATTGTACAAGAAGGTATTTCACTGTGCTCCCAAAGCTCTCCAAAGGTGAGACCAAGAGTGTCTCTCTTACTCTCTCTCTCTCTCTCCTTTCTGCTGTGTCTTTTTGCCAAATCTGTTGTCACAAGGATGACAAGCAAGCATAACTTTATAGAGAAATCTTTTTCTCTCTGTTTCCTTTTCTTCTTCCCCACAATTTTTTCTTCTTTTTTAAAAATTACAAAATGGTTTTTGCCCTGGATTCTGGTGGGAAGAAAAGATGGGAGATGTGCTCACAAGTCAAGGTGGTCACAAAAGTCAACAGTGAGCAAGAGATGCTTTTCCTACAGGTTTTCATACATTGCCTTACTTTGTGATCCCGACGATGTGCATCCGTTAGAAATTAAACCCAAGAGTGCATAATTGTCCAACAGCACTTGTCCTTTCATTGAATCCTAAATCCTCTGGTCAAGTGTCAAGATCTTATGCATTCTTGTTACAATTTTGAATTGTTGAGGTTTCATGTTTCGGAGTTTATGGGTGCAGACCACATGCCTAAGGTCATGAGCTTGGGCTAAATAGTTGAAGGCAAGAGATCAGGAAACGTTGTATCCTGCAGTCTACAAAGGTTTAAACTGGTATTTTGGATATGCATGATGGTGGAAAGCAGAGCAGAGCGAAGTCAATGAAGTTGCCATGCCACATTACCATTGATGCTGGACGCACGCAAATTGCTCCAAGTCCGTAAAATTTTCCCTCTTGCTGTGTTTTGATGGTATCTTCTTCATGAACCTGATGCATAGAACAGTGCTAACCCTATTCCACAAAACATGCTTGGCATATGCCAATTCTGATAGAATGTTATGTTTGTTGTGGGCTTGTTCTGCAGATTCAAGGACTGTATTGGCCATCCTTGGTAATTATACTCCTGACTCTTCCTTTTCTTGTACGTACTGCGGTGGGTGCATTATTGTCTCTTCAGCTGTGCTCCCTCCGACTTGTTTAGATTCAGGTTCTCTTTCTAGATTTTTCTTCTCAGAGGTGTGAATGTGAATGGATGAAGCAAGATTTTGAGTTGAATTCAAGCATGTGAATGGATTTTGCTGCAGGACCCACTCATTTAGTGGATGAAGTTACAGGAAGTTTGAAGCTTTTGTGATGCAACAAATTTTGCACAAACAAGAGAGCAACTGTTTGTCATTGTGAAAGTTTTGTGAGCCTCAAATCTCACCCAAAAAGGGATTTGGGTGTCTGCATTTGTGCACATGGCAGCCAGCTCAACTTAAAGTTCCCATCCATGTTAAGAGAGATAGGGCTCTAAAGTCTACAAAGCTCAATAGAAAAAGACTACTAGAGAAAAGAGCTCTTATGTTCTATGGAATGGTCAAACCTGTGCATTACATTGGGTAAGGCTGGGGAGGGGGGAACCATTCCATTACATTACGCTCTGGGGTGGCAGATTCAATAATTTTTTAATTGTTGAATCAATGCATGTTGACAGTGATTTTGTTCATGATTATGAGTTTATGATCAACACCGGAAGATTTTGTCATATAATGTGGTCAAGAAAATGACATAATCTGCAACCCTAGACCTTTCTGTTATAGTTCTGCATCGCAATTGTTTCTGGTGACCTAGATGTAATTGCAGAAGTCTGGTAACAGAAAACTCTGAACACAGCTAATCAAACTGCGCACTCTTCACAGCTTGATCCAGTTCATGCTACCAGAAACGTGTGACTTACTGCAACGTCAAGTCAAAGACGAATTGTGACAGAAAAAAATATTTAAAAGTCCTCTTCTTCCCCTCTATGCACTGTCTGCATCCTGTGAATGAGAACCAGACTGCTAGCTAGCTATATGGCCACATGCACTGACAATTTTGAGAATGTTGGTCTGGTATTGAACTTTTGAACATACCAGCCCCTTTACTAGTCCTGGTACAAGACCTTTTTTTCCCTGGTTTTTTCAAACCAGGCCAGTACTTATATTGGGTACTTTTAAAGAACTTTCATATCAGTCTGGTCCCAGTATTGGGTCCACTAATGATTTTCATTTGACTGGTATGAAGCAGATACAATGCCTGGCATTGAGACTGGTATGAAAACTGGTACAAGGATGGTATTATCTCAACTCATAACAGACTGGTATTGCTACCTCTCTTGACGCCTGGGGGTAGGCTAGAGCATCCCCACTGTTCTGTAAAATCCTCTGGATTGCATCAATTGTATGAAGTAGATCAGTGAGATTTAAAGAAATTCACCAGGAAGAGCTTTGTTTCTTTGAACCCGCTCACATTATTCAAGGCACTGGATTAAGAAAATTCATAAATAAGAGCTTGCTTCTTTGAACCCACTCTCCTTATTCAAGGCAACTTTGAGACCTTGGAAAAGAGTAGAAAATTTAGGAAATCAATGTTTTTGACTGTTTTTGATTGACCAAACATTCTGATTGACCTATGTGATGAGGCTTCAGCAGTCAATCACTTAAAACTGTGCTCTTGTTCAAGGTTATATGTGGGCCGAGGCGAGTTCTTTCAACTTCTAACCCTTACAAATTTGGATGAGATAAATATTATTCAGGTTCAAATTGCATTTGTCAATGGTGATGCTCTTATATACCAGAGTAACATTACTACATTTTATGCTCCTAAATTTATTACCTGCACAAAGTAGATTATGTTGAATTTTGTTTTGGTTTTACAAGAGATTTTTTTTGCAATATGGTGGCAAAATTCGAAATTTTGAAGGGCACCTTACATCTACAAACATAACATCCCTCCTAGAAAAGAGCAGAGATATTATGTCTACTCCTTGAGAGTCCTAGAGATCTTACTCATAAGTAAAGCATAAACTCCATGGAACTCTTAAGGAGTAGACCTAAGAAACCTTCTCCAATATATGCTTTGTGATGTGTTCAGGTTTGCGACAATCTTGGCCTCATGATTTATGATAAGGAAAAGTTGATGGTTGAGGGGCCATCCCAATACAAGGGCCGGGCCAGACTTGGCTATCACCTCGTCCTAGGGCCCTTATTTTGGGAATGCCCACCACCCACCCACCGAGCCACCCAGCCTGGGTGGAAAAGCTGCTGAGCAGAGAGTAATTAGCGGTAGAGTGAATTAGGAAGCATAGTTGTTGTGGCAGTTAATATCACATTTGAAGCAGGGTTGCCAGAGGAGCTGTCCCTGCTTAGAGTATCTCCTCCAACGCTCTGTATCCGCCCTGCAAAAAGATTTCTCCCATCCAAGTTTTAATTACTAACTTGTTTCCAACCCCACCCAGACAGAGAACTGAAATTGAGACTGCAAGTAGATGGGAGACTACTCATAGCAACCCACTTGGACCAATCAAACTCTTTACACAATCATAAATAGGGAGAAGTCAACAACTACGATTTGACTCTTCTAGGGCTCCTCCAGGGCTCTCAACAGCGTGTGGAACATACTTTTGGGGTCCCAGGAGTCTTGTCTTCCAGTGGATTCATTGGATTTGACCCATCAACCTCATGGAAGATTTCTAGTGCAGGGTCACATACTGAACGTTGGTGGAGATGCTCTAAGAGCATGTAACTGAAGAATAATGAGGAGGCAAAACTCCAAATACTTTGAGAACCACACCCACAAAAAAACAAGAAAACTCAATTGGGTATTTGATTAAGTAAACATTACCCTATTATAAGAATATTATGAACAACAGTTGTTGTTTGTATGAGATTATTAATACCGAGAGATATGGAAGGAAAAGAAGTGTCGGGCGTGCCTCCCACTTAAGTAAGCTAGCTTGCTTTTGGTGCAAGGCTCTTTGACCTTCGGTAAGTAGACAAGCCTGGTGAACAAACCCAACACTTAAAACGTTATTGGAAGAGAAGAGCTTGCTATAAAAGTTGACAATTAAAAGTTGCAAGTAGTTGCAAAAGACAAAAGTACGTGTCATTCCTAAAATCTGAGAGAAGTTTAGAATTTATGTTCTTTGTTCTTTCCTCTCTAGTAGTGGATGAATTTACCGAATGGGACCAAATCACAGGCTGCATGATGAGATCAAAGCTCCACAACTTTTTTCCCACAAACTTTTTATCTTGGGGAACACACACACACACACACATTTATTTAATCCATGATAGCATTTTTTTTGCTTCATCTTGTTCGGCTTTGTTTTTCTCAAATTTGTGAAGTTCGTGGATTGGTGATCATTGACAGGAGGATTTAGCCAGATTTGGCTACAGGTCAGAGAAGAAAGTAGAATTTTTTCAGGATTCTTCTTATATAGTGGCAACATGTTGGAACCTCTTGTTTAAATATGGCAATTTCAAAACAAAAAACCTCACAGAGTGACAAATTGGGCCCATTTTTTCAAAAAAAGAAATCCTTTGTATCATTTGCATCTCCCCTTTGTACTTTTGGATGCAAAAATCACTGCTTGGGCTACATTGAAATTTGGGGAATAAAACATCGTCATCAATCTCCAATGAGAAACCACCAATGAATGAATGAATTATGTATTACTTATTAGGTTGTAAAATGTAGACTAGAATGTGTGGACTATTATGGATAAGAAGTTTTTTTCCTTTTGCAATCTTATTATTGATAACATCTTGTGATTTTGGAATGAATGAATGAATGAATGCAGGAAAGAATGAATTGAAGGATTGAATAAACCAAAAGAAGGAAATTGTGGAATGAATGAATCAATCAATCAATCAACCAAAAGAACAAAATTGTGGTATGAATGGATGGATGGATGAAAGATTGAGAAACAAGGAAGGAATGAATGGATGAATGGAACAAAAGAATGATATTGTGGGAATCTTGGAAAATTCCATTAATTGTGTTACAAGAGATTTAGGTCCATTTTGTTTGAGACCATGATTTTGGCCACATTTTTTTAAGGTAAGTACCCAATGGATGAAAAGCAAAGGCATGAATAAAATGAGCATGAAAGAGAAGAGAAGAGAAGAGATGGTTGGACCCCACCCCATGGGAACAACTGCAAATCTAGTCCTCTGGTCTTAGATCTCTCTTTCCCAACTTTACCACATTCATGTCCTCCTGTTTTTGTGTCTGGGGGAGAGAAAGAGAGTGAGAGAAAATGTGTGTATTTGTTTGTGTATTTTCTTTTGTCATTTTTGTTTAAGAGAGTAGGTGGTTGTAGTAGTAGTATAGAGAATAATGTGTGTACCTATTTTGTATGTGTATTTTTGAACTTTGTTATTTGTGTTTGAGAGTATAGTAGTTGTAGAAGTTGTTGTTGTTGTTGGTTTTTGGTTTTTTGTTTGTGTGAGCCCTACGAACATTTGAGAAGCTTCAAGTTTTTTCTTGAACTGCTGCAAAATTGTGTAGGCACAAAAGAGCTTGAACACTAGTGCTGTCGAAACCTTGGTAGTTGAGTTTCTATTGAAAAGAAGGAGCTCTGCTCGGGTGGTGGGCAGCAGCAGTTGTTGGTGGTGGTGGTGTTGTTTTTTTGGGTTATTGGTGGAGAGGAGGAGTTGGGACTTGTGGGGTGTTTTTTGTTTTTTTTTTTTTTTTGGGTTTGTTGGGGTGGTGAAGATACAGAAGAAGGAATGAAAGAAGAAGAAGGAGATGTAGAGAAGGGGATTGGGTCATGTGGGTGGGAAGTTGTTGCTGTTGTTAGTCAAAGGATCAAAGTTTTGAACTTCTTCCAGTAACTGGATGATGAGGTTGTTGCTTTAGCTTTTTATTTTTTTGGGGGGGTTTTGGGTTGAGGAGCAAAGTTGCTGCAGCAAGGAGGAGGAGGAGAAACAACTTCAAACTCATGATGTGGTTTGCGAGATTCAAGAGGCGGAAAAGTGGGTGACACTTTTCTGGAGTAGCCAGTCAGCCAGCACTTGATCATGGAGAGGGAAGCCTGAACCGGCTAACAGTGAGCAGAGGCCAAAGAGCTGCTGCGGCCACCTCCACCAGATTTTGCCAGTTCATCAAGGTCAGTACATCATTCTTCTGCCCTAATTCTTCCACACATACTCTTTGCAATTGAATCTCCATGTACTGCCGACTGAATCATGATTTCTCATATTCCCAATTTATATTCAGTTCATTAAATCTGGCACACCTCCCTTGTGAGCCATGAGCTCATAGGTTGAGGTTGGTGGAAAATAGGGTTTTCTCTTGCAGCTCCTTCTTAATATAGAGAACAACTTGCAGGATCCACCAATTCTCCAGCAGTTCGGAAATTTTTGAATGAGGGGAATGACTTCCAGGAGCTCAATTAATACCATGCATGTTTATGTTTGCAACTTGGGAGTCATGTCCTTGATGGGTGTGTTTTTGTTGATTTTTCCTCAACTTCTCATCTGAAGATGTCTGAAGAGAAGGTATTGATCCCCTTCATCATGGATTTGAGGCAACGGTTGTGTACTCTCTGGACTCAATTTTGTAAACAAGTTGTGTTCTGAGTTTTTGAGTTCTGGATTTGCTTAAACTCATAGGGTTTGGGAAGAGAGGACCATCATCACAAGCAAAGACATGTCAATGCAAGTAAGTAAGAGAAGATAGGTCACAAAGCAAACAGCAATTGAGAGGAGTAGAGACTTGGGACTTGGGGATTACACTTGCAGTTGGGAGGTAAGGAGAAAAGCTTTGGGGGCTGGCAGTTTTTCCATGGCTGAAGACCCTCTTGCGCTACATGAGCCAAATGAACCTGCTGTCGGTGGTGGTGGTGGTGATGAAGCTGTGATCGGAAAAGAATTCATATCAGGCCTCCCAAATGACATTGCAAAGCTATGTCTTGCGCGGGTTCCACGAGCTTGGCATTGGTGTTGCCGCATGGTTTCAAAGGCTTGGAGAGATGAGGTGGGGAGTAAGAGTTTCCGAGCGAAACGGATTGAGCTTGGAATCTCTGAGGATTGGCCGTTTATGGTCTTGAGTGGCTCAAGACATTGGCATAAGTTTGATCCAATACGCGGACATTGGCTCCGAATCACTGACATGCCTGCTGATGAGACATTTTTCAACATGGACAAGGAGTGTTTTGGAGCTGGCCACAAACTCATGGTTGTCGGTTGCCACTTGGATGCAGACTCCCTGCGAATTGTTCCTTGGATTTGGAGCTACAACATCCCTACCTTCACTTGGGTTGTTGCTCCAAGCATGACCACAAGTAGGTGTCTTTTCGCTTCAGCAACTTTTGGCGACTATGGCTATGTTGCAGGTGGCTCGGAGCACCAAGGTCGTCCTGTCTTACGCACAGCTGAACGTTACAATTCCATCACCAACAGGTACTAGTTGTTTCACTTAATCCTTGCATGGTTTTCACATTTCAAAGAGAAAAGTGAAATTTTTCCTTCTTCAGGTTTCCTTTTCTGGTGAAGTTTGAACATGGGTATGCACATTCCTGTTCTGTCAGACCTGGTTTTGAGTACAAGGAGTTCTAAGAGGACAGGCAGTCCTTTTAGGGTTTGTATCAGTCACATCTTCTTGAAGATGAAACCTTTGGGCTTTTCTTCCCTCTTCTCTGTTTCTTGTAGAATGTTGTAAGCTGTTGTGTTGTAGAACTGATCACAGAGTTGAACTGGAGTTGCAACAAATTGCTTCATCATATCCAATTGTTGGCAGGTGGGAGGTGTTACCGGACATGATAATGGAGCGGAAGGAATGCTCAGGTTTCATAATGGAGGGATGCTTCTGTGTGATAGGTGGCATCGATGAAAAAGACATGGCTCTGACTTCAGGAGAATTTTATGATCCAAGGATTGGTGCATGGACGCTAGTACCAAACCAATGGCCCGGATTTTCTCAATGGGCAACAGAACATCCAGCACCACCATTGGTAGCTGTTGTGGCAAATCAGCTCTATGCACTTGATGCCTTCAACAACCACTTGAAAAAGTATGACAAAGCCACTAACCTGTGGGTTTCACTTGACATGGTCCCACATCGGTCTCCTCAGTCCTCTGGCTGGGGGCTCGGGTTCAAGGCAGTAGGCCAGGAGCTATGGGTTATAGGCGGTCGAAATCCTCATGGAGGACCTCGCATTGACGCTTGCACAATTGACACAGCCACAGGCTCCATAAGCTGGCGTGTTGTGGCATTCACATGGGGGAGTGGCTTTTGCTACAATTGTGCTGTCATCAAGGTGCCATGCCAACTCTGCGATGCTGAAGATGCACCTATGCGGGGGGACTGATGAAGAGTTTTGTCTGGATTGACAGTAACACAAATCTGCATATACCATCAAGGAATTTTTTGGGAAGCTCAGGTTCTCTCTCTGAGTGGGAAATCCCGGAAGCTGTTGTTTTATAATATAGGGGGTGGTTAAGTAGCTCTTTAAAGGGGAAAAAACTAAATAGAAAATTGTGCATACAGGAATTAGGTTTCCTCTCGTGTTGTGCAAATCATCATCTGGATGGCAGGTTTAGAAGGGCATTTCTTTCGCTGGCAGCTTTGATGATGACCCAACACACAGAGGTTTCAGTTGTTTCAAAAGGGGGTTTCTATAACTTTTTAATTTATAGTTTCAGTTCTGTCAGTAGCTGAATCGATATGAATATGATAGCAGGGAATTGAGTAAGAGGGAAGTAGCAATCAGCTGATCACATGGGGGACCCATAAGGTGGGAGAAGGGGCCATTAATTCAGGGCTTCTTTGAACCGCCTTTTAGATGGGTAGGTTGAGTAAAATCAATGCCAAAATCTATTGCACATGATTGTACATATGGGCCACAACAATAATTTTTGGGAAAAAATTGAGACAATATAGTGTCACTGTATTTTGTAGACCTTCTGAAGTAGTCTTTTGAAACAAGCTGTGCATCTTTTGGAACAAGTTGAGCATTGGATGCTTGCTTGCTTGAGTCATGTACATTGAATGATCATAGTTAGGTAGTAGGCTCCTTGCACCCATAAGGGCCATCAAGAGTCTTAATAACAAATGCTCATGGATTCATGTTTGAGTAGTTACATCTTTGTCTTTTGAGATAGAATGCCTTTACTTCCATTGGAATCCAGTAGAGCAAAAATGGCTGGTGGAGATAAAATTCATACGGGTCTATATTTATGAGATAAATACCTGATTGATATTGGCATATTCAATCAACAGATCTGCCTATGACTTGATTATTTTCAGTTCGAAGTATGAAGTTATTGTTGAGTTCCAATCAGGTGTTTGAATGACTATGATGCTGCAATCTATGCAACATGCATCCATTTGCAGGGAATGGAATTAACAATGCTTATCTTCAATCCCAGGTACATGAAAACTAAATACCACACTTGAATCCACCAGTACAAATTTCTCTTCAAGAATTTGAACAAGGTTTGAGTTGTTTTGACACATCTCTAGTAGACTTTGAGTGTCGAGCTTTGAGTTTGGGGCTTGATTGTTGACATTGAGAGAGATGTCCTCATCATTTGGATGAGAATATGATAGCTATTTTTTGTAGCAATTGATATGAAAATCCACTTATGAGGCAATCCAATTTCAACAAAGTTTGAAGCGTGGAAAAGTTTATGCTGAAACACTTGGTGTTTGCTAGCTATTGTTGTCAAGAAACATAGACTCAAAACATGTCCCATGTTCACCAAGAATTCAAATCAATGCACATACCCACTCTTCATGTAAAAATGATTTTGTTACATATGTATATGAATTTGAATACTACATCCTCAACTCACACTTGATATCTGTAGAGAAAGCTCTAGTGACCTTTCTAGCATGTTCATTTCTTCAGGCCCAACATAACAAGTAACACACCAATAACATCTCCAGCTGCCACTCGTCGAACCAAACTCTTCTTTTCACTTGTATATGGAGGAAATCTTGCAGGTATGTCTCGTCTCATACCCTTGTACAAAATTGCCTTCTTGTGACTGAAGGCATCAAAGGAATCCTTCCCATGATATGCACCCATTCCACTTTCGCCAACCCCTCCAAATGGTAATCTGGGGATTGTAAACTACAAAAACACACACCCAACCAACAAGACAAATCTTTAGTTGCTGACCATGGTGTAATGAAGTTCATTCAAAGTGTCCATTTTCAATGTGCAAAAATCAAATTTAAGTGAATTGTTTCCTTTTGGGTTCTTTTTTTCCTCCATGTTGTTATGTAACCAAATTGGCAATCCTTCATAAGAGGATTTCTCTAAACTTGGCTAAAGACTAGACATGAATAATAAACTTTTTAGAAATCCCTTTTTTATTTGGCTACCTGGTGGAACCTCTTGTACAAATCTAGCAATTGTTTTTTTTAATCAAAATATGGCGAATTAGTTCCATTTTATTCACAAAAATCATGTGTATATGTTGAAATCATACTTTTTTATGTTAAAAAAATGAAAAAAAATTGTCCACAAAAGTGTCCACTAAAAGTTTTATGTAGGAAACTTGGGAGAGTGGCCAAAACATATTTAGTTCCTATTTTAAAAAATTAAGGGAGAGTAATCCAATGGTTTTGTGTTTTTTAACTCCTAATCTGCCATGTGCTTTTCACTCTCATAGATTCTTTTCAACATTTTCTGTGATTTATCTTCATGGAGACTAAGATGCAATCCATTACTTCAATTCTCATTCACCTTATTGTCCACCCATCATTCAACACAATTCCTAAATGTTCATCTCTATAGGCCTTAAGTTTTGGAACACATCATTTATTTTGTGAATTTAGTTGTCTACATTCTTATGCATGTAGTACTCCTTCATCTTGAATCTATGGTCCATGGGTATAACTATAGTTACAAACAAATTGAAGCAACTAAGTCAAACATATATTTTGCATTGAAATATTTAATTCATTATACTTCTCTAGAATAACACTTTTCACTTTTGTCAAACAAATTCAAATTTAGATTATATATTATTCACATAGTTTGTCAAGACAATACTACTAGTAGTAAGTATGCATCAAGGCAATTTGGCATGAATACTCACATGCATCACGGTCTCATTAACTCCCATGCCTCCCGCAGAGATGCCTATTACCAATCGCTCTTGCACTTCCTTCTTTGTGGAGAAAACGTAAAATGCTAAAGGCTTCGGAAAACTCAAAATCACATCCATAGCTTCATCCACTCCTTTTATCTACACCACACCCATGCCAAAGAGAAAGCCCATCTTCAACAAAGCTTTTCTAACAAATTTTCCAAACGTTCCCATCATAACAATGTAAGTCTCAAAATCTACTCACAGATCATGTTTTGTAGCATATTAATGAATCCAAGATTGTATCATATCAATAACAAATAAAAAATGATTGATTTGGATTTGAAAATTTTGGGAAACAAGAGGTAGAAATTTTACTATTATGATTGGAAGAATTGGTCCAAAAATCTCATCTGACATGACAGGGGTGTCAAGGGGGATATCCAAAATAATCGTTGGTGCAATGAAACTGCATGGTATTAAAAAACACGCAAAATCTTACCTTAAGCACCAATAAGGAAGAACAACAAATGCAACCCACTCAAGTATTTTCAATCTCAAACAATGATGGTGCACAAGATAAACCAATGTGTCAAATTTCGTGAAACACATTGAAGGACAAAAGAAAAAGACATGTGAAGTTTGATGCCATGCATGTGGTGATTTGGGTTGTAAGCAGACATAGGTTAGGATTAACAATGGGTAATCAATCCATTATTAATCCTAATCCTTAAACCCCAAGCTTTGATAACATCATTGCACTAAATTGAACAATGGGTAATCCTAAATTTTTAAACCCAAACTTTGACATGATTTCCATGGAATTGAACAATGGGTAATCCTAAATCTTTGAACCCAAACTTTGACATCATTTGCATGGAATTGAACAAAGAGTAATCCTAAATCCTTGAGCCCAAACTTTGACAACAATGTCATTTGTATGGAAATTGAACTACACCCATTTAGGTGCACTTGTCCCTATGTTTTACAGTCATGGGTGACATTGTAACATTACCTTCTAGTGATTTGAATGACAAATAAGTCCATGGTGATGACCTTGAGTCTTTCAAGACTATGCTATTGGCATGATGTTAATCTACTAGGTGTGCACAACAAGCTCATAGATGATAGAGTTGATGAGAGCTTATGCAATGCAAAGAGGTTTTGTTTTTGGAGGTCACTTACAGCAACTCCTTGACGCGTTGGCCACCATGAACAATTTTTTCTGATGTCCTTGGATCGTCCAAAAGCTTTGACAGCCGCTGGAAATGATTCTCATTCACAATCCGGCCAAGATCACCTGACTTGCTTGGATCCTCACCAAAAAATTGCACAATTGTAGCCTTCATAGTCTCCACCTAAAATTGCAGGAGTGAAAGAGCAGAATGGTCATGAGCTGGTCACCACAAAATCTCAGTGAAGATAGGCTTTTATTTATTCCATTTTTGTGTCAGAAAATCAGAAATCCTATTGAGACATTTCAACCTGAAAAGTGAAAAATCACCTTGAGTCTTGAGTTTAGGCCAATGTATTTCCAACAACAACAATATCAAGATATATTCTTCGTAACCTCAATTTGGCAATTTTTTTCACAAAAATTTAGCAAAATCAGTCAATCCTAGGAGGAAGAAATCCCTGATTTTTTTTCTAGGAAAAATGACAATTTTTTCAGAGCCCAAAAAAAAAACCAAAGGCTCCAATGACCCAAGTGAATTCACAGAATGACAAATAATTCAAAATAAGTATGGATAGAAGTGGCTGCTATGTACCAGCTTTGGCACAATGGATTCTTGGACCAACAAGTAATCAGGAGCAATACAGGTTTGTCCACCATTTAACCCCCATTTCCCATGGCATATTCGCTGCGCTGAAACCTTCCCAATCCAGACCACAAACGAATTAATACAATCGATGCCCAAGTGGCAGACCTACAGGCTTGTCAATTGTCATGACAAGCACTTGATAAGAAATTCGGTTTTATTATCGAAATTCTTTCCTTTTCTTTTTTTGTTTTTCCAATAGCACCAACCTTGATGAGTATACCAATAGAATTGCATTGAATTATAGTCAACTCATCAAAGTTGGTGCTATTGGAAAAAGAAAAAAAGAAAAAAAAAACAACATCCTCACAGATGTGACAATAATGGGTAGCTAGAAAATCTTGGAAATTTGGTGAGTATCATCATACTTTCAAGTCAACAGAGTCATCAATATACACTGGACACTTCCCACCCAGTTCCAATGTCACTGGTGTAAGGTGCTTGGCTGCAGCTGCCATTACTATCCTCCCCACCTTTGGGTTGCCTGCACAAATTGAAAAATTGGAAAAAAATATTTCAAACTTCCATTCATTTGTTCATTCTTGACTAGCTAGTGTTTCTTTTAGGAAATTTCTTTTGAAGCTAAAGTGGTGATCATCCATAAGAAGCTGTATTAAAAAAACTGACAAATGATTCAAAGGAAGATTTAGCCAAATCTGACTATAAACCAAATATGAAGTATAAATCTTTAGTCATCCTTCTTGATATATTTGGCTACACACTGGAAACCAAATACAGGAATCTTCTCACTTCTAGATTTTTGAAAACCTCCAAAAACCCACTTCATTTTTTTAATTTCACTTTTGTTGTGGAATTTCATCAGTGAAGAAAAGGCCGCTCCAAAACTAGAACCAGTTCTTTGATGAGTAATTGTGGGTATATATCTGAGTTGATAACTGCCGGGTATTTGTCCCCCATTCCAAAAACCACCCAAGATTGGAAAAAACCTACATTGAGCAATTTGTTTTTACTTGAGTTTTTTTGTAAGTCAGTTTTTGGGTGAGTTGAATATGTGGGTTGTCATGTTGCAAAGGCAAAGAATCCAAAGAGTTGTTAAAATCTTCTACCTGTGTAGAAGATTTTATCCCATTTTTGTTCCAAAAGAGCAGTTGCCACTGGCACACCTCCTTCAACTACATGAATTGCCTTCTTATCCAAGTACTTTTGGATTAAGTCGGCGATAAGTGATGATACTGTAGGTGTAACTTCTGATGGTTTTATAACAACAGCACAGCCAGCAGATATTGCTCCAATCAGTGGATCAATCGCCAATGCTGCAAAGACAATGGAGTAGTAGAACACCAAAGCAGTAGTTTAAAATGTTACCATAGATTTGAAACAAAATAGATTTGATGTTATGAATGTAGTGACCTTTGATTGTAACAAAACTACAATGTGGTCTTGGATCACAAGTTGAGAAAAGACTTCAACAAATCTGGTTGGGTTCAATGCCTAAGTTTTTGAACTAGTGCACAACAACAACAACAACAAAACTTGTATATTGGGAAGGAAATTGGTCTTGGCTTACAAAAAGGGAAGTTCCATGGAGCTATGATGAGAGCCAGCCCCAGAGGCTCAGCTATTATTGCAGCTTTGCCTGGGAATGTTGTCAATGTAGTTCGCACCTATTGAATCATGAATTGAAACTCCGATTTAATATGACTCTTTTACATGAGAGTTGTATGAAAAAATATTGCTCACATGTTGCTACTATTGCTTGCTTCTTGCCAATACACCGGAACATGGTTTTTCTTACAGCAGCAATACGCCTTTGGTAATGACACATGTGTGAGGTTAAACTATGCAGTTTCATCCATTTTGATGCAAAATATATATAGTGTACATGGTTTCATCCATACTAATATAATAATATATATAGGGTACCTTATATATTTGACAATGAAATGGATGAAATCGCAGAGTTTACCTCACACATGTGTCATGAGCCAAGGGCTGCACTATTGTCAAACTATGCTATATGTTGCCTGTATTTTATTGTGACCCTAAACCCATACTATACCACTCCTTGAGGTTCAACATTAAATAATTCTCCAAAGGAAAAAGCCATATTCTGTTGTAGTGTGAGCTTCGAAACAAATCAAAATGTACAAATTTGTGATCAACCCTATGCAAACTCACCTTTTGTGGTGCCATCCATTTGTTGAGCTCCTTCATGGCTAACTTGCATGAACTTGTAGCCTGTACAATCTGTAACACACAAAAAAAAAAATTCTGATCAAAACCCAATTTTCAAGAAAATCACCAGAATCTAAAGTTGTCTTTTTACTGGCAATTTTTGACCAGTTGGTGACCAAAAACAAGAAATCCAATACAACTCATACAAAGGCTTCTTCTTCTTTTTTGAAATAAAATGCACCAGTCACCAAATTTCAAGTAAAAAAATTGCCAATGTGACTACATCACAAAATTGGAATTTTTTTTAAAAAATTAAATACTATATATATATAAGCCCTCAATTTTGAGTAATTAGTAATGAGATATCTTAAAATTTCTTTTATTGCATTTGTAAACAAATTTGCAGACAAGTTCTCCCCCTCTTTTTTTTTCTCAACTCTCTTCATTTATCTTCCCCAAATTGAGATCCAAAGATTGAGGAATTTCTTTTTAAGTCCAGAGGAAATTTTACTTCAGTGAGATATCCTTCATGTGCTGATTTGCCAAGATCTTTAGCAAGAGCTTTGGTGATTCTTTCCTCATTGTCTTCCAAGAGCTTCAGAACAGCACGCAACTGCTGCATTCTCCATTCTTTCGTCCTCGTAATCCCACTCCTCATTGTCCGGTTAAGCTCCTCGACTATTTGTGGCACCCGCACGACTGTCTCCTCCTCTTGTTGGGTTGCCATTCCACTGGCACCCCAACTTGAAACCCCCAAATCAGCTCAAATTCAAGCAACAAAAGCCCATCCTTTGGATCTGGAAAACTCCCCCAAATTCTCAACCAATATCACAAATGCAGCAGACCAACAAACCAAATTCGAAACTACATTCAAATTCTACTCAAATTATTTTCAAATTCTTCTACTCAAACTCTTTTCAGATTCTATTCAGATTTCTTTCAAATTCTACTCAAATTATTTTCAAATTCTTCTACTCAAAACTCTTTTCAAATTCTATTCAGATTTCATTCAAATTCTACTCAATTATTTTCAAATTCTTCTACTCAAAATATTTGCAGATTCTACTCAGATTTCATTCAGATTCTACTCAAAAATCAGAAAACTTTGCGACCAGGAGTTGTACCTCACAAGTGATATCAAATTTAGACTGAACTTCCCCGCCCCCCCCAACACTCACTCACTCACTCACTCGGAGTGTGGGGTGCTTATTCAGCTGCTTCTGTTATATGGACTGGGTGGGTGAGCCAGCAAAATCCAAATTTTCAGTGAAATGGGGAGGGATTTTTGTGATTTTTTTGTCTGCTGTCCAATCTGGTGATACCAGCAAAAAGCCCCGAAGATTCAGAGCTGGCTATGATTTCTTCTCTTTGTAGGGTTTTATTGTTTAAAACCCTATTGGTATTACTTCTTCTCTTTTTAGGGTTCATTGTTTTAAAACCCTATTGGTGTTATTTCTTCTCTTTCTAGGGTTCATTGTTTTAAACCCTACTGATATTATTGTAGTACAAGGGTAGTTTCAACACATGGTTGTCAAAATAACCATAGTGACAATGATAATCAGAACTAGTTTAGGTGAAACAGGTATAGGTTCCATTAACGGTCATCAACATTACAATTTTGGATGTTGTTCGCTTGACAATTATGAAAACATTTCATAACTACTTAACTAAGTCACTCCTTTCACAAACTCCATGTAACAACTATGACATTATTTCATAACTAATTCACTCCTTTCACTAACCTACATACATGGATTTGAAAAAATAAATTAACATGTGCCTTCTTATTATTGAATTTTAATAATTTAGTTGAAATTATCTCAACAAAGTTATGAAAATCATTTTTAATTCAATGAAAACTTCAATGAGAACACTAACCAACTAACAACATACTATGGTATCAATGTATGAACACAACATAAGCTTATAATATTTTAGTATAATAAATATACACAAATATTGTAATACCTTGATAGTTTTCACATTAATTATATTATTTGTAAAAATGTTTAAACTTTTGAAAAATTCACCAAAACATTTTTTTGAAAAAAAATTTAAATTGTTTTTGAAATATGCAAGAATATTTAATTTATCATCATGGAATCATCAAAATTAATTAATTGTTCAACAATCATGTGTTGGAGTTGCCCCATGCACTACAGTATATAGGGCTTGTGGAATAAGCTTTGTGCCTAGGGTAAGGGGATCCAAGAGAAAAAGCATATGTGACCCTTTTCTTTTCTTTTTCTTTTTCCCCAATGTAGCTAATAAACTTGTGAGAATTGCAGCTTTACCTGGCAACTCCCAAGGAACTGACCATGAAGTTCCTTCAATACGGATACTAGGGTCCTTTTTATATAATAAATAGTTATTACACATCGGACTATTAGTTCACTCATGATAACTAAGAAAACAAATTCAGAACACCCACTCCAAATAAATACGGCTGTAAGCAGGCTTGAAGGTTTTTTTTTTCAAGCCAATGGGATTGAAAATTAAGGTGCCCTTTTACTATTCCCATTGAAAATAAAATAAAATAAAATCGCGGGGTTTCCTTACTTTTTACACTATCCTCTTTTGAGGGAGTTGCTTCTGCCCTCTATTTTGGAGGGCCTTTCCTGGCAAAGTTCCCATGCAACCCCCCAGAAAGTTTGGTAGAAGTTTGGTAGAAGTTTGGTAGAAAGTTTGGTAGAAACTTCCGTACTTGGGCCTTAATCAGGTCTCTTACAGTTCTCCAAAATCAATCAAGACATTCTTGTTCAAGTTTCTGCACTTGGGCCCTAAATCAAGGTCTCTCAGAGTATGTCACCAGTGCTCAGTATGTAACCTGCAAAAATATTTTTCACATCCAAGTGTAGTTATTTAACTTTTACATCCCAACCTACAAAACTGAAACTGAGGCAGCAAATAGGTGGGGGACTACTAATAGCAAACCACCTGGATCAATCATTATGATGGGCCAATCAGAAATACTGAGCGGACATCAGATCATATTCACCCATTACACTCTTTTCTGCAGCTACACATCATTGCTGCGCCCTTTACCAGCCACCGCAAAATATCCAATTTTGCTGAGTCCAAACTATTTTCCTGAGCCAAACTGGCATATTTTGGCAACTTTCTTTTTAAAGTTTGGCAGGTTTCATCACCATTTCTAACTTTCTCTGAATTTGTGTGGCTGGCCACTGCCCAACACGACTTGAACAGCTAGCTAACACATGTTTACAGCATAATTACCAAAAGGCATGTCCCTAGGCCCCACACGGCTCGGGACATCCCTAGCATCCCTCTTTGCACCCCTATCACTGGTTTTTTTTAAATTTCCACCAACACCTTTTTCTTACCCAAATATTTTGGAATTTTTTTTTTATAAATAATAATTTCTCAAAGATAATAATTAGGTATTAAGTTTTAGGGTTTGTCGTCCCCTATACCTATCATTGTCCCTCGATGCCCCCTATTATTCCTCAATGTTTCCATGTCCTCCCCAAAACCAAAAAATCAGGAGCCCATTATGTATTTTGTGTAAAAGCCAGGACGATTGCAAACCCCTTTCTTTGACATCAGATCATGGATTAAGATTAGCCATATATGAAATAATTTACTATCTTCTTGGCTATTATTCCTTCTTATTTTGCTATTTTATCAAATTGATGTTTCCTATTTTGCCAAGTCTGCTTTTTCAAAGGCTAAGTCCATTTGAGGTTTGGCCCAGTGGGGGCGCAGGAGGGGAGTATTAATAGATTTCACTCATCATCCATTTGGATGATGATTCATCCTTACAGTCACAACTCATTCAATAAGCTTAAATATCACAATGTATTTTTTAAAGTTGGACAAAAGGACACACCCAAGAAAATGCTATTGAAAAACAATCCAAGATCTCAATTTCGAAGTCAGGTAGGTACATGTGACAAGGGAATGAGTGATTCACAAATGCCTCTTATCAGTATTATGCAAACATCATCCATTTTTTGCTGCAAGAGGACATCCTTCCCTCTAGTGCCATGAAAATGCCACGAGAATCTAGCAAGTGTAAAATTAGCCCACTTGGTAAGGATATTGTAGATTGCCAAACTGATGATTCTAGGTCTACGAGCAAAGAAACAAAGAAGGGAGAGAAGATGATTAGTATTGAAGGGACTTTTGTTCATAACAAAAAAGGAAACACAAAATGGGTGAAAGAAGAGCTTAGCTCTACCAATTACTCCTACCTGAGTCCTACCTGAGGACTATCATGAGATACTCAATCTAAGCCACACACTAAAATCTGAGAATGCATATTAACTAAAGGAACTCCAAGCACAAATGTTCATGTGTGAACTTGCATTGGCAAAACAATTGTTGTACATTGTTTGGATGCACTACTTTTAATAAAAGTCTAGAGTTACTAAGACCCTTTTGAGGCATCCTAATATCAGCAACTTTAGACTTTTTGTAGGCGTCCTAAATACACCCAACTTTCTTGTCATATCACAAGCTTAGGAGCTGCTCACCCCAATTGCATACTTGTACAATGGTATCATAGTCAGGGAAACAAGACGCTTCTAACTTTGGAGCACATTGTACAACAGTATGTAGCAATCAGAAAAGAATACAGTGTCAATTTTGTATGATGTAGAGAAAGAAATTGTTCTTATTATGTAATCAATAAATGTGTAGGTGCCAATCTAGCTCATTCAACAGCATACTGTATTGAGGAATTGCATTTGTAATCAATTGCTCAGTCAGGTGACTTTGGTGACAGTTTTAAAGTGACAAATTTCTCCAATTTGCAACATAAAAATCCAGTGGGACTCATAACAAAGGATTTTTGTGAAAAAAATGCACCAGAGTCACAAAAAAATTTGAGGAAATTTTTCTGAAATTGTCATATTTAGACAACAGATGTTGCCAAAAGCACGATGCTTAAATTTTCTAATTCCCTTCCTGACCTAGAGTCAAATTTGACTAATTACTCTCGTGGATGATCCTGGGTAAGGACCTTGAACATGACTAAATCACAAAATTGAAAGAAGAAAGCTCACCATATGATCATCTCATCTTTAGCCATCAAGGGATCAATTAGAAATAAATTTACTTTAATCGCACAAAATCATCCATTCTTTGATACCCAATTTGAAACAAAAACATGTTTTGTTCAAATTTTTGTAATTTTCAAAAAGTTTGTCTATGAAAATCCATTTGCCCATTCGTTGGTTGAAGAGATGATATCTTATGGATGATGCACTGGATGACCATAATAGGTCTATAATGGCTTAGTTGTGGGTGAACCCCAATTGAGTTGACCTTGCATTCCACCTTGGTAACCTCTCCATTAGTCTGCATGTTAGATGGTTGGTACATAAGTGAAAAGCTAATGGATTGCTGGAAGGTAGGTAGCCATGTTATGTTTTCAACAAATTCTGTTGTTTTCTAAACCAAACAATTGGGAAATTCTTGGAATTTATTGTTTTTCTAATGTAAATTCTCCACCCATCATCCATCCCACCTAGTACCTTGGTTATTGTTTTGTTTGTAATAGTTAGGATTATCATTGACCACTGTTACACATTGACAAATAAACTAAAGTTTCAAAGTTCAAAGTATATCTATTTGTAGTTTACCTTGTGACAATTGTACATTCTCATGCAAATTGGTTTTTTCAATTTGGAAACTTTAATTATTTACTTTTTAACTTGCTCTCTCTGCTTGTAATTATGGTAGTACTTATGTATAATTAGGAATATTTATCAGGGTACTTATGATACTTTCAAGCTATAAGCAAGCTAAATCTGAATGAATTCTAAGAAAAATGTTGAAACTTGAAATGTATACCCAAAATGCTCTTAATGCATTCATAGAAACCTATGTCCACTTTCTACTATGCATGTATGTGTTTACAAATGAAGATGTGTACACATAAATTATTTTATAAATAATACAAATGTGATCCGAACTTCCAACAATCAAGACTCAACTGCATATGCAAATAAAAATTACACGCAATATGTTAATTGTGTTCGAATAGAAAACAGATGATCATTGCTGATAGTGTGACGTAGCACAGAGCATAAGTATATATATAGGAAATTAAGAATGCAGATTATTGCCTAATACCTCTGCCTGGTATCACAGGTTCAAACAAAATCATGGAAAGCAATGGAATCATATAACCAGGTTTAGGTAATTCAATTGCAAGATGAGTTTTGTAAATAAAATGCCGAGAAAGTACAGCTAGGTTTTAAGTAGTGTTGTGCAATTCTCTTTTTTTTGTGAGAACTGGCCAGTTCCGATTCTTACATGATGTTGTGAGAACCTAATTGATACCAATCAGGGTATCAAAATTCTTATTTTTCAAACTCACTTGATTCCCAGATAGGATGGTTCTTGCATATACAATAATAGTCAATTTTCACATTTGATTTTCACAACCTGATTATTATTTCTATTATTTATTTATTTATTAAATCATAATTAATTAATTAATTAATAATTAATACAATTACTTCACCCGTGCAAAAAGCAGTAGTAATGGGAGAAAAGCAGCAACACCGCCTGAGAAGAGCAGTCACAAAATATCTGTTTTAAAAAAAGAAATCACCATATTTAAAGATGCTTTGAAAGGATCTCATCATTTTGCAATGAAGTTTTCAATTTTGGAGGAACTTTTCACCATAATTGGATAGTTCTGAAAACATTACTACTAAATAATGCAAGATCTTCTGCGGAATGCTCACAACTGATGCTAAATCATAAAACTGGAAAGAACAAAACGCTATAAGAAGTTGCAAAAAATGAAGAGCAGGAACATCAACTGACACATGCAGAGAACCAGATGTAAATTCTATGAGAGAACCTCTCTATATGTATATAGAATAAAACCAACTCTCATGATTGGTTCTCACATCTAAACCCCTCTTCTCCACTTTTTCCCATTTTCTCCTCAAAGGTTCAGTTTTCATTCTCGAACTCACAAAACAATCTTCAGCAATCACCTAGAGTTCTGAAGCTTTCTTTCCCAGAATTGACTATTCAGGTTTGATCAAGCAATTAATTACCTGAATTTGTAATTGTGAGTTTCTGGTTTCAGACATGTCTTCAATTTCCAGAGGACTCATTATCAAGAATATGCAAGCAAAACAATTTCCTGGTCAGAAATATGGCCATGCATCTGGTCTAAGATCAATATGCAATCCTCAAGTGGCCTAAGCAGGAACCTGTCCTCCTTGTCATTTGAAATTTGGGCATAAATAATCCAGAAATTAAACTGGTAGTTGTTGATTGATATGTGGTGAAACAATCCAGAAGTAATGTTGATCCTTCAAAACAGACTTAGAATATTTAACCGAACAAACACAACCAGTTGAAACCAAAATCAAGTCGCATAACAAAAACATTGAGGATTATACCTTACAAAAAATGGAACCCCTAAAGGGACAACTATGAAAAGAACTTTGTGCATCAGCTGTATATCAATTTCCTAATTTTTTTTAAGCAAAAACTGAAAGAAAGTTCAGAGTGAGAAAGTTGTGGAAACAGTGAGGGCAGATTACAATTGTTCAGAGGACCTTTGTGTGTTGCCATGCTTTCGCCAATTCAATTTGCCTTTCAATTTGGGCATCTGCAGCACCACCAACATTTTAACATGCAGAAACCATGCATATGTAGGGAGATTCTAGCAATACAACCTGCATGGACACACAAAGTGCATTCAGGTTCAAACCCAAACTAAGTTCCCTCTTTCAAAACAATCTGAGATTCAGACAATCCCATACATCTCTGTACATCAATGCAAAAGTCAGGTTTCTCACACATGCGAGAAATGTTTGCTTACCTTTTGCAAGACCTGGTGCAGGAGCTAAATACAAAACAATACACATGGAGATCTAGGGTAAAAGTTTGAGACTAACTACCTCAGTGTTGGAAGGAGATGGTATACAAGGGGATGGGGTGGTGGGGTCAGGATCTTGGTATCTAGCAGAGCTCCTGGCCACAACAAGCTCCTCATGCAGTGATGCAAGCTTTGTATCCTTGCTTTTCAACTCTGCTCTCAGTTCCTTGATATATCCCTTCATTTTTTGCAATTCCTGCCCATCCATTCCAGGAAACATATTTCTCTCACTATTCCATAATACTGCACAACATGATTTATTGTGGAATAAACTCCCTCATAAGGTAGCACTTCAAGTTAAACCATGTTGGGATTGAAGCCTGGCAAATCAAGACCAATGGTAAGGGACAATAATCACTATTAGAAGTTCAACAGAAAGTGACTAAAATGAGAAATCAAGAATACAGCAGTGACATATGGTTCAAAGGCACATAAAAACCTCTCGAGTCTCAGCAGCATGGCTGAGAATGTCAACACTACGGTCCACCTCATCTTTCATGAAATGCAGAGCCTCATTACGTGCTTGGACTCCTTTGCGTAGCACTTCCACCTCCATCTGTGTGTCATTCAGCTTCTTCTCTGTTTGCCGCAATGCCTGTGTGCCAACGACCAAACACCCAGTACCATCCAAACTGTTAGCTCCACTGTGGTTTTCCCCTAGGTAAATTGCTTTGCAATGGCAGCTTCTAATAAATTCCAACAACATAATGGAACAACAATCAAACACTTACAACAACAAATCGTGGTTCACATGGTGAAGTACAGGAGATACAGATTTAAACACTATTTTCTTTTGGCTTCTCGAAGACAGAATCATCTCCCTGTTGGCTTCTGGGTGACAATGGTTGAAGCATGAAGCAACCCCTACAATGTCAAACTTCATGTTCTTACTAAAGTAAACTGCAATTTCCAGGCCAAACCAGAATGCCAGTCAAATTCAATGCCTGCCATTTTACAGGAAGATATAACCACTACCCAAAGATGTCTATTGAGTCAGGAAGTGCCAAGCAACAATGTCAGCACATTGGTGTGATCATTGTAGCATCAATCTTAGTGTAACAAACTTCAACTTCAGACCATCTGACCTGCTCAGCACGCACAGCCCGAATGTTTTCTGCAACCTCCAGCTGCAGCTCTTTAACTAACTCTTTCTGAGTCTCCAGCTGTTGACTCAACTCCACTTCCCTTCGCTTACTTGCATTCAAGTCCTGCAAATGCATAATGGAGAAACTGTTTACATTAAGTTCCAACAAAACTCAGGCAGCAAGTTCAATCAAGTTTTGACAATGTTTGACAATCTGTTACCTGCTTGATCTCAGCTGCAACCTTCAAAGCATCTGTGCTGTGAACCATCTCATCTTTTACTTCTTCAAGGAGGACATCTCTTGATTGCAACTCCTCTTCCAGTGTTGCAACTTGGACAGTCAGGAGTTCCACCTTCTTCTCTACATTTGCCAATGCCTGCATTTTCCAATTCAGAGTAGGCTTCACAGTTAAACTGTCCTAAAAGGATACGTCAACAGATAGTTACTTAACATGCAAAATGTTACCAGCCTTGAGTTCACTGTTTTCGGAGCTGTTTTGGCCTATCACTGAAGACTGTGTCAAAATCATATATTCCAAGTTTCCTTCCAAATGCCTTTGCTTTAGTGTCTCCTAGTTGAAACAAATAAGAACTCTGCCTGGCATTGGTCCAAATTCAACAGACTGAATCACACTTACATCACGAGTCTTGGCAGCTGCTAAAAGCATATTTGCATTGCGCCGAGTCTCCTCCCGTATGGCCTGAACTGTCTTGTCCTTGCTTTCAACCAGGCCCTGCAAATACATTGCACTTCTCAAAGAGAAGCATTGAGCATGAGCCTCTTAGATCTACAAGTATGATGACTAAGGCACACATGTGATGCTTCACACCTTCAAGGAAACTGTCTCTAACACAAGCTCTTCAATTTTGAGCTCTGCAAGCTGCAAAGCCTGTTCCCACTTTGCTGCTGAGTGCATTGCAGGTGCTGTAATCTTCTTCTCCTCTTGCAAAGCCAATTTCCCACTCTCTAATTGTTTCTCCAGCTCCTTGATTTTATCTCCAGCTTCTAACAGTGTCTGCATTGAGAAGCATCAAAGAAAAATGACATTGTAAATTGACATGAGATTCACCTACACTTTAGACAAGGTCATTTACAAACTCCAATGTACAAATCCAGGTGGTGGGCACTGCTTTGTGAACTTCTAAGCCATGCACAAAAACAGGCTCAGGATAGATGAATGCTGATAATACTCTCGAAGTCAGTTTCAAGAAAGTACTCTTCTGACTTTATCCATTCAAGTAGTATGAAGCATAGGTGGCAACAGACCAACTGCACGAATGGCTGATGCTGACTTACATATGAAACAGGTGGGGCTGCAAGGCTGACAACATGTACACCAACTATTCTCAATAGCAACTCTCTTTTGGCATTTGGGCACATAACCTCAAACATTGAAGACTGAAGGTACAGGTCCTAACAGAAATAAAATGCTCTTGGGTCATACCAATGATTCACCAAGAGACAGTGCATCCTTATTCCTGATGACTTCCTGCTCCTGCTGTGATGATGTGCCAGTCATATCCAGCTGCTTCTGTAAACTGTCAATCTTCTTCCTGGCAGCAACCATAGCCTGCAGAATGATGGAAAACAGATATTTCAAAAATGCAAAATGGGAAGCGCACATTCATACTACAAAGAAGTCATGATATCTTGAGGATAGATGTACCTGAGTAGCCAATTTAAGTGAGTTGGATGATTGAATGGCTTCATTACGCAAGAGCTCAAGAAGTGCATCACTACTCTTTACATCCACCTGCACATGCTCCACCTTTAAATCCTGCAGTTATTGTAATGGCAGTTTTTAAAAATTGAAAGAGATCACACACCTTTCTTGATAAGATGCCCACCACATGACTTCATGCAAACCATACATTAAGAGGTCACACATACTTGACACAGGTATCCCTGTCCCAGACTTCAGCCAATTGCTCAAGTGTGAGAAACCACTGAGTGCCTTAGATACTTTAATAACAAATTTGAAAAACCAAACAGTCCAACAGTCTGGAACCATGACACCATTCACAAGGTAGTCTTTATGGGTGATGTTAAGCCCGCTTTTGGATCAGGATTCAATCACAGGTTTTCACCTATGGCAGTGAGACTGAAGGCTTTCATTACCAGAATAAGGTGAACTAATATATATGGAGGAGAGCCAGCTTGGTTGTCCTAGAGAAGTAGTGAAGACAGGAATCCTGAACGACATTAAGCACAGAGATAGCATGAAGTGTGAAGGTCAGCATCCAGAACAGACCTTCTGAATGTGTGATTTGCCCCACAAGCTCTGTTGGAATTGCAATGTCCCTGGCCTGTCTGGATGCTACTTAATGTTCCTTCCTCTGCCCTCTACTTCATGCAATCTTCACAAAGGATGTATCTGCCACTTGTGACAAAGGGTGTTCATGTATGATAATTTATCAGTTAGAAAATTGTAGGGTCTGAGCAAGGAGATGTTCATGATATGTATCTTCCATCTAGGTGATCCCTCTGCTATTTCCAGGCCAACCCTTCACCTAAATGTTAGGACTTGAGTCAGTGATTTTGACTGTTTTCTGGCATCCTAGGTCTTCAGGTTGCCCTGCCCCTTCACTTCAATGTATTCCTGAGGAACTTTGAAAACTTTGTCTAAACTGCCAGAATATCAAGTTTAAGTCACAAGGTTAGGGAAGAATGTCACCACTCTCTCCCTATTTCATATCAGATTGCATGGTAGAGTGACCTAGAGTTCCAGGCAACAGAGTTTGCAGTATCTTGCTATTCCTTTGTTGACTCTCTGCTATTTGCACTGCCTTGCGAGGGGATTTCCAATTGATGGTTACAGATGAACACAGATTCCAGGGTTCATTTCAAATACCCACTCTTCAGGGCACTGAGCAGCAAACTCCATGTCAACACCTTAAACCCTCCTAAAAGGAAAGCACAAGCAATATAGAGTGGAAACGCAGACCTTCTCACCCCCAAATGATCACACAATTAGTCACATCTGTCAAATGCCAGTAACAGCTCTGGCTGCTCTGGATTGTATATTTTGAAGTTTGGGGTTCATACCTCTTGCCACTTTTCAAGTCTATCCTGCAATTTGTTGTCAGCCACTTGAAACTTGTTTGCGTGTTGACTCGCCCTGGCAGCCTGTGTCAAGGCTGCTTGCCCTGTAGTTCTGTCCTCTGCACATTCTTCATCCTCACTTTCACCATAATCTTCCACTGAGGAAGCTGAACCTTTATTCAGCGAATTCTCGAGAAGCTTGTTGTAAAATCTGCAATGCCCCCCAGCACACACGGCTGTTGGATGTCAAAGAAAGATCCTTCTCTCACAGAATATTTAACGCGAACTAGATACTTTCAAACGACCGAGCAAGGCTCCAATTGCTGCTTCTTCAGGGTCTCCAATTCCACACAACAATGCCTCAGAATTCGCCGTTGTAAGTACTGCCTACAATGTCACAATCATCAAAAAACATACACAACTGAAACCACTGTGTACAGAACTAAACCATTCAAGTCTGTGAAATGCAACCAAGAGAAGCGAGATGCACAGAGACAGAGAAAGACAGAGAGATATACTCGTTGGATTCTTCATGATCAACGGCAAGGCGCGGAAGGACCTCATCCTCACCACCCTCCGTCGAACGGTGGAGAGCGAGGGCACCAAACACACGGCAGTTGTCGTCGTGATCACTACTGCCAGTAACACTCCCATTTACCACATACTCTGCGAGACGCTCCTGGGCAGCTGCCGCAAGATTCACCAGCTGCTTCTTCCCACGCAGAGGTCCACAAAACCCAGAGAATCTACCTAGCCGTTGAAACGACGACGAACTGGAGCTCAATAGACAACAGTAGGAGGAGGAGGGTCTTTCGGAAACCAACAACCTCCGCTGCTGCAATAGCAAATCTCCTCTGGATACCACAAGCGACGTCGTAAGGACGTGCCACCTTGCCAAGTCCGAGGAGCGACCTACACCACAACACGCCATGGAAGAAGAACAACAACCACCACCACCACAAACCCTAATTATAATGATCCTGAAATTTGAGTCACATTTTGTACTCCAGATTGGGTACAAATTACAAATACTCCCGCAGCAGCAACACAACAACAACAACAACAAACGAAGCTTGCAAATTTGCACATCAATTTTGCAAGCTTCAAGGATCCCAACTTCTTCTTAGTTCCTTACCCATCTATTTTGTATATTGCCGTTTTCCAATTAACATGCACACCCTTAAGGATATAAGCCTAATTAATTATTTTGACTAGCCAAGTTCTTAATTGTTCCTTTATTGCCCATCAATTTCGCATATTATCTTTTTTCCAAATAAGATGTTCACCCTTGACGGATGAGCCTAATTAATTCTGTGCTTAACTTGATTAACCCATTGCTCTCCTCTCGGAAGTGCAAATATGGTTCCTTCACCCATCAATTTTGCATATTATTGCCTTCCTTCCAAAATATCCTACACACCCTTGAAGGATGAGCCTAATTAATCATGTGCTTAAATTGATTGGCTAAGTTCTTAATAGTTCATTACCCGTCAATTTTTGCATATTGCCTTTTTCCAAGATAACATGCATACCCTTGAAGGACGAGTCTAATTAATTAAGTGCTTTACTTTGATTAGCCATTCCCTTGCTCTCTCAACAGAAGTGCAAAAAAGGAGATTTTTTTTCACTTCAATTTTAGAGGATTGTTCAACCTGCGTGTCGCAAGGAGACCCAGCTAAGCCATAGGTAGATTGGGGCACGCCCACTTGAGAACGAGACAAGTGTAATGACATTTCTTTCTTGAGTGTCAGTCACGATGTAATTTACCTTTTGATGGATGGTGGATGTGCACATTAATTTAACTTGTCATTTGTAGTTAGACAATTCATCCTGAGACAGGAAGACAATCCTATTCTATACAGGCAGCATATTGACTTAAGCCTGAAAACAAATTCACCTTGGAATAAGGCCTTATGAAAAATTGAAAGTTCTTAATCCTATCATAACTTACACACTTGATTTGAATCATAAGCTTATGTGGACCCAACCCTTTTCAAACCATTCTACCCTATACTTAATTAAATCAAATAGATGGAATTCATAATCTCAAATTTTAGAAAAAAAGTAGTATTTGGTTATGCTTTTGTAGCCATGAAAATAGTAAATACATAGAAAACCTCAATAATTAAAATATTGATACCCTTGAGGGGGGGAAGGTCACAAGTTGTTGCGAATAGATGTCATTGGAAAGGAAAATCATCATTGTCCACATTGGCCAAAGGCTCAAGAAGAAATCAAGAAGAAAACAACGTTGGTTTAGTAAAAATCTTGAAACAATAGTGGGGTGACAAGGGCCCAATGTTAACGAGTTTTTTCTGTTTCCATCAATTTCTAACTTTTAACTTTTTCAACAATAGGTTTGAAAACATCAACAAGTACATTGTGAGGAATTTTATTATAGTTACAAATTTTTATCCTAGTTATTATAGGTAACTTGGGGTAAATTTGGAATCAGTTCTAATGTGAACAAGATTTTTTTTTTGGGTGTTTAGGATAAGTGGGATGGTGTGTAATCAAAATCTGATTTTTTGGATTTTGAAGCACATTGTAACTCTGATGTGTTCTAATGTGTTTTTGTGTTTTTACTATGCAACGAGTTTGTTAAGGTTTTTGTTGGTACTTAGTTTCTTGTGTTTTGTAAGTGAGTAGCACTTTGAAATCCAAAAAATTATAATTGATTTAGCTTGATATTGCTAATGTTAGATTTCTAGTTGATTGCATTGAGTTCTTGGTTATTTTGTTTGCTGATGCACAAGATTGTGGTGTTTATTCTTTTGAACTTTGCTCGGGCATTGGGTGATGTGATCTTTTGTGTTTTGTTTGTACTCGTTGCAACTCAATGTGAGTGCATAATGTTACCTTTCCTCTCTTGTTATGTTCTTCATTTGTTTACACAACAACGACGACAACTTGAACTACCATCGCCATCATTCATTTGCAGGAATAGCAATGATAATAGTAGCAAGAAGAATTACAATGTAGAAGGAGGAGCTGCAACATATAGCTACAATCCACGGAAGAAAAAGCAAGAAGAAGGTGAGAGGGAAAGGAAGGGAAAAAAAAGGAGCCTAGGAGCATGTGTAGCTTCAATGCAAAGCCATTGAACAACACCATAGCACAACACATTCATGTGTGTCACATTCACGCATGCATTGAACTCCCATGACCATTGCCATCGAGCTTCAATTTGGTTGAAGTGCCTTGCCAAGGCTACCACCTTGGCAAGGCACTAGAAGTTTGTTAAGCTCAAATGAAGCCTAGGCAATTAAAGGTAGGGGTGGTCCAATATGAACATGTGTTAAGCCACCTTTTTTTTCAAAAAAAATTGAATTCACAAACCTAAGGTTTTAAAGGCTATGTGGTGGCTAGGGGTAGGTTTAGGTTTAATACAAACCTGTTATTTATTTTAAACATTTTTTTGTGTTTTCTACACCTAATAATCAATTTCAACACCAATTTAAACCTAACATGTGTTAAAAAGTTAATAAAATTTATAAGTGATTTTTTTAATCAATTTTCATCGAAATTGAAGGTTTTCATCCAAGGTTTTCATCCCTTTATTTTTATTTTCATTTTGTTTATTTAATTTTTTTAATCCAAAGTTGGATGAAAAGTTTTCATCCATGCGTGATTTTCAACAAGCCATATCTTTCACATACAGGCTTGGATTTCAACAATTCCCACGTCATCAAATTTGTCTTGGTAAGGTCTACACAACAATAGGCACGTAACCACTTTTGGAAATTATGATTTTGGGAGATTAATTTTCCTATTTTTGGAATTTATTTCACATAAAATCCTAAAAATTGATATTTCCCACATACAATGCCTATTTTAGGTGTCATCTTCACCATTTTTCACCTAGTGAAGAAAGCTATCATTTTAGGAAGTTTCAACTAAATTGGCAAAGGGTCATTTCCCAACCTTTGTTATGGTGATGTAGCACGAAGGGCCTAGGGAACCATGAGGTGCGTAAGAAGGCATGGAACATAGGAGCAACCTACAAGTGATTTACTTGTAAAAACTTTTGATATGCACAAGTGGTGGAATGTCACGCCATCAAACCGTGTCATCAACTTTTGATTTTTTGCATACATGTTGTCATACTTATAGGGGTGGAGGAATGTATGTGTTAAAAAGTTCCTCCGCCTTGTGTTATGGGTTTTTGCACCTATTTCTTATGTATGTGTTTAGGATTATCAGTTCTTTATCAAGGGTAGGGAAATTTGTTAAGTTGTATGTCTTCGAACTACATCATAGGGTGAACACAAGCTCGTGTGATGAAATCTTTAAGATTTGTGCATATTGTTCAGTAAAAATCTATGGGTAAAAAGGCTACAAACCTTCCCACATGTGCTAATTACAATACGAAGTGAGCCTAGAGGTTGTAGTTAGCATGGTTAATGGTTAGGTATGGGACAAGGCTATTACCTAGCTCTGATTACTAAATAGGTTTTGTTTGACACTTGATTTGCCCAAACATAAATATTAGGGTTTAGTGGTGGGTAGGTTGTGTTTGGTGTATATTTTTGTTGTTGGGCGAAATTGAATTGATGACCAATAGACCCATTGTGGCAATGAGACTAGAATAATGACTGGTGATATCACATTTGTTGTTTCTACAGTTGTGAAGGCCCCAAGCGTGTGTTTAGCCTTTTAAAACGTTTTTATGGATGTAAGTGTAGCAACCTTGGTCACCATTTTGGTTTTGGGGATTTTAAGGTCAAGGAAACCTACAACAGGTCAACATCCCTATAAGATTAGTTGAGTCAATATAAGTGTAACAATCCTAGTCACGATGGGATTTAAGGGTTACAAGGTTTCAAGGTTATAGGATTCCAGGGTTACAAGTTTAGGGTTTTGAGGGAAACCCATATTAGGGTTAGGGTTTCATCACAAACAAGTGTCGAGATTTGGATTCCAAATACATGTTTATTAAAGGGTTTACTAGGTGGGGGGTGCGGTTTCAAACACCTACCCCACCTATATTATCACATGAGGGAGATTCTTTAGATTCCAAGGCAGAACTACCATCAATAGTGTTGGTACCATTTGTGTGGGACATGGAAGACATGTATGGTGCCTCCAAAGGGCCCCATCAATTTTTGGGGGCGGTCGACATCATCGAACTAGATGATTTCATCTAATAGTTCAATACTTTGTGTGATATGGAGCAATTGCAGAATTCGCATCAATTTACACCTTTCCTAGCATGGAAAGGTTTATTTTAACATGTAAAGGACCACCCATGTGTGACACACCCCCAAACTTTTTGAAAGATTAAAATGTGGGTCCAAAAATGAAGATAATGAAAAAAGGAGTTAGGGTATGTTCTTTAACTCACAACACTTTGGGGGTAAAAGGGGCGAACTAGAACTTTAAGATGGGGATTAGAATGAATGACAAATGGGTCAATTATTCATATGGACCTACACAAACCAAACAACAAGTTGGTTAATGCATGGTTGGAACACTTTTGGTGCACAAACAAACCATGGGCATACATAAACTCATTAGACTCATCACAACCTAGACTTGGGGGAAGCCACCACCTTCCCCCTTTATAGTATTCTCTATGACTAACCATAAGGGCACACCCAAATGTCATTTTTTCTCAGGACTCCCACCACTTCTTGTGTAGACCTTTGATTGGGACAAGTTTTAAAGAAAAGTTATAACCCTCATCGAGAGATTTCCAGCAATATGTGGCATGCCACTTGCACGCACGTAATTTAAAATGATTCTTAACTTTTAATGGTCGATAATCAAATTGACACTTTAACTCCCGACCTTCTTTTGACCATAACTTGTGTTGTAAGCACTCAATTGGATCATGCATGTCCATTTTAAACATCTATGTTTCAAAAGTTTTCCAATGGTTTAGGAATTCTTCAATCCAATGAGTTTTGACCCCTCTAATCGCTTTTAAAATTTTTTGGGGTTCATTAAGACTTTAATTCCCAAAGTGGGAATCCATTTGGGAGTGTGTGGGTTCATTGGAAAATGGTCTTGATCTTAGCCAAAGAAGTTGCCATGAAGTCCACCTTGGCCATCCCTACCACCAAATTGTCCACCTTATTATCAATGGTCACCTTCCAATCTGCATCTAACATAGAAGTAGGTGATAGCTTAATTTTTGCTTTCTTGGCCACCTTTTGATGTCCCACACTTTGTTATTCACCACTAACAACCCCACACCCAATGCATGTAAAACCATGCGGCACCATGTCCATGACTTTCAAGCACTAAAGGTGTAGACAATAATACAAGAAAAATAAATGTAACATGAGTTAGTGGAACAAAACTAGTGGAGTGTGATCTACATGTGGTTGGGCACTAACGAAATAAGATGAGTGGATTGGGACTGTGGGATGGGGTCAGTGGAATTGGGTGAGTGGAATGAGGTCAATGTAATTGGGCCCTAATGTAACGGGGTTTAGTGGAGTGGGGTTAGCGGAATTGGTCCTTAATGTAGTGGAGTCGAATGGAATGGGATGATTAGGATGGGATCTAGTGAAATGTATTATTATTGGAAACAACTTGAAAACAAACAAAAAATGAAACATTCAAGGTTCATGAAATGGAATAATTGTATTAATTAACAAAAAGATTACAAAGGTTTTATGCTTCAAATGTTATAACCACAAAATTATGGCTTGCAACAACTAACAAGGCTTGAATGTTCTATGTGCACTTTGTTAGAAATATTATTCATTTCTAATTCCCAATGTTGATGAATGTTCATCAAAAGGATGAATAGTATTCACTCCTTATAGTAGTTAAGTTATGTTGAATAGTGGCAACTAGGGTTTAGAAGTGGAAGCTACATTAGGGCTTGGCAATAGCTAGAGTTAAGGTTTGGTGGCGGCTAAGGTTATGCAACAACTAGTATTTTAAGGTTAGGAAATAGTATATATTGGAGTGGTTTTGAATTGTTGTTCATTCTTTTCCTTCATGGTTTTAAATGCACATAAAACCTTAAGTTTTGTTAATTATTACAAGCCATACTTTTGTGAGTGTAGTGTTTGAAACATACAACCTTTATAATCTTTTTGTTAGTTGATACAATTATTCCATTTCATGAACCTTGAGTCTTTCATTTTTTTTTGTTTTCAAGTTGTTTCCAACAGGTCATGGGCCCACACCAAACAAGAAAAAGGGCATTGTGTTAAAACAAAAAATAGTGAAAGGTTTTGAGTTTATATTGCATATAAAAAAGGAAAATCTTTTTAAGAAAAGGCTTTTAATTTGCAAAATGAGTGGGAGTCCATTTTCCAAGTGGTGGCATAAAAAGAGCTTACAACATTTCCAAGTGAGTGGGAAGTGTGGAAGATACTTTTTCAAAGTGTTGTAAATTCTCAAGTGTGGAAAAGTGTTTTTTTCAAGTCTTTAAGATTCAAGTTTAAAGTTTAAAGTGTGGAATATAATTATTCGATTTGTTGAGAGTTTCAATATTGAAGTTTGAAAAAGTGTGGAAAAAGGTTTTTCAAATTATTGAAAGCTTCAAGTTTCAAATGTGTCAAAAAGAGTTTTTTGCCATTGTTCCAAGTTTCAAGTCAAATTTCAATTTTGTCTAAAAAAGGATTTCAAGTGTTTGATGGTTTTCTTGTAAAGGTTTTATTTTGTGACATATAGTGATTGAATGGGAGAAATTTGAAGTGAGGCCTTCAAACATTAACAAGTTTTTTTATTTGAAATTTTCCCACTTGCAATTCATTTGAATACAAAAACATAGAGTGTTTGTTTTAACATTTGTGTTCAACAAAAAGTCATCTTTGAAAGTCATGGAAAAGTTTGATGGTGGCAACTTTCACCTTTGGAAGTTCAAAATGCACATCATGCTTTCCAAACATGGGCTTTGGAAGTTTGTTGATGGCACTACAATAATTTTCGATAATGAATATGAAATTGCAAATTACAACGAAAAGGAAACCAAGGCATTTGCATTACTTTGTGAACATCCATGCCAAGGAAGAAATGCAAGTCGCTAAGATCTTTCATTTCGAACTTTCGAGAAAGTTCTTCCTTTACTTGCAAAAGCTTATCCTTATTATTGCACACCAAGATGAGATCATCGACATAGATAACAATGAAAAATTTGACATTTCCCACTTGCGCAACGTACACGCTAAAATCTACATCACTCTTCACAAACTCGATGTTTTTCAACAAAACATCTAATTTTTGGTTCCAAGCCCTTGGAGATTGTTTCAACCCGTATAATGACTTGTGAAGCTTGCACACAAGATGCTCACCTTCTTGTGTGAATCCTTCAGGTTGTTCCATGTAGATCTCCTCTTCAAGGTCACCATTGAAAAATGCGGTTTTCACATGCATTTGATGAATCTCCATGTCTTCAATGGTTGTTAATGTAAGGATACAACAAATTGACACAAACTTTGCAACGAGTGTAAAAGTTTCGTTGTAATCAACTCCAAATGTCTGGGTGAAACCTCTTGCCACAAGTCTGGCCTTGTAACGTTCGACTTCACCATGGACCCCATGTTTGATTTTGAACACCCATTTGCAAGAAATGGGCTTCCTACCCTTGGGGAGTGGCACTAAGGACCAAGTGTTGTTGACAACAAGAGAGTCGTATTCCTCTTGCATGGCCATCCCCCACTTCTTCGCATTTCCGCCATTCAACGCCTTTTCCACGATTTGAGGTTCTTTCGAAAAGGCTATGGTGGCCCGTTCCACCTCTTTGGTGGCCACCCACCAATCATGAGGCCACTTTTTACGTTGTCTTTGGGGCCTTTCTCTTTGTCCATCTTGTTGTGGTTCATTCAAACCTTCCTCTTGTGGTGTAGCAAATTCTTATTCCGAAAAAAAGTTTGATGTAGATTCATCACCGTCCATGTCTTTCGCCGGTCTCTTCATCAAAGATATAGGATTGACATCCTTGACAAGTTCATCATCATTCACGGCTTCATTGACAACAACATGTTCTACTTGCTTTGAAGGGGGTCTATTATGATGAACACCTACTTGTTCAGTCCCTTCTAAGAACACAACATCTTGACTCTTGATGATCCTTTTGGTTTCTACACACATCAAGCAATATGCTTTAGTCCCTTCACAATACCCTAAAAACACACAAGGCATGGATTTGGACTTTAATTTGCTTCTCTTTTCATCAAGAATGTGAACAAATGTTTTGCAACCAAAAACTCCGAAATGAAATACATCAGGCTTTCTACCGATCCATGCTTCTTGGGGGGTATTTCACTCAAGGGCTTTAGTTGGGCATCGATTCTTGATGTAAACCGCCGTGTTCACTATTTCGGCCCAAAATTCCAAATCAAAACCTTATGCATGAATCATGCTTGTAGCACATTCCATGATGGTCCTATTAGCTCATTCTGCAACTCCATTTTGTTGTGGTGTGTAAAGTGCACTTGTTTGTCATTGGATTCCACATTCATGCAAAAAGTTGTCAAACTTTTTAGACATAAATTCTCCTCCGTTGTCCGATCGCAAGGTTTTGATTTTCATATGGTCTGATTTTCCACCAAGGCCTTATATTCTTTGAATTTGTCCAACACTTCTCCTTTGGCTTTTAAAAAGTAAACATGAGTTTTTTTATGAAAAGTCATCGATGAAGGTTTCAAAGTATCGTGCTCCACCACGAGATGTGGTTTTCATCAGTCTGCACACATCACTATGCACAAGTTCCAAAAGCTTGGAAGCCCTTGTCACTTCATCTTTAGGAAAAGATGTCCTTTGATGTTTGCCTTCAATGCAAGCTTCACACACATGGTGCAATGGCACTTCTTTCAAATTCATGCCATCCACCATGGCATCCAACTCCTTAAGCCTTGCCATGTTGAAATGGCCAAGTTTTTCATGCCAAAGCATTGCACCTTCATCCAAAGAATTTGCAATGTGCACCGTGTCCTTCATAACCCTAGAGTAACCGCCACTTAACCCTAACCTAGCCACCACCAAACCCTAACCTAGCCGCCGCCAAGCCCTAACCCTAGCCACCACCAAGCCCTAACCCTAGCCGCCATCAAGCCCTACGTAGTTTCTTCTTCTAAACCTTAAACTATTCAACCTAACCTAACTACTACAAGGATGAGAATATTATTCATCCTTTTGATGAATGTAAATCACATTCACCAACCTTGGGGATTAGAATTGAATAATATTTCTAACACTCCCACTTTATGAGGTCTAATTCAAACATGTTTATCAACTTATGATGTCGTTCTTTGGATAATGCCTTAGTAAGGACATCCACCACCATGTGTTTTATTGGACAATATTCAAATTGAACTTCCCCATTTTCAACTCGTTCTTGAACAAAATGATGTTGGACATCAATGTGTTTTGTTTGTGCATGGTGAGTGGGATTTTTGGTCAATGATATTACACCTTGATTGTCGCATCAAATCACCATCACTTTTTTCTCTTCCATGCATCGTAAATCCATCATCAATTTGGTTATCCATATGGCTTCTTTTGTGGCTTAGGTGTTTGCCACGTACTCTATTTCCGTGGTGGACAATGTTATTGTAGGTTGTCATTTGCTACTCCAAGAAATGGCTCCACCTCCCATGATGAAAACAAACCTTGTGGTGGACTTCCTATCTTTAAGATCACCACCTGAATCCACATCACAATATCCAAGCACTTCCTTGGATGGTGTTGCACCAAATTGCAATTTCATTTGCAACGTACCTTACAAATATCGGAAGATTCGTTTTACAGCCATCCAATGCTCCATGCTAGGGTTGGCCATGTGTTGACTCAACACACTTATTGGGTATGCCAAGTCTGTTCGTGTGCACAACATGGCATACATTAAGGACCCAATTGCTTGTTGATATGGAAATCCCTTCGATTCATCATTTCCATTGGCATTCCTTTGTAACTTCATTTTGGGATCGAATGGAACTCCAATGGGCTTACATTCTTCCATTTGAAAATGCTTCAATATTTCCTTGAGGTATTTGATTTGGTTGATGCATAAGAGTCGTTGATCACGATTCCTTTCCACCTCCATCCGCAAAAAAAAGTGCAACTCCCTAAGGTCCTTCATTTCAAACTTTTGATTCAACTCCTCTTTGATGTGCAAAAGCTTGTTTTGATCATTGCACACTAAAATGAGGTCATCCACATAGACCACAATGAAAAACTTCACATCTCCCACTTGTGTCACATAAACACTAGGATTAGCCTCACTCTTCATAACTTCAACGCTTTTGAGAAATCTATTTAACTTTTGATTCCATGTCCTTGGAGATTGTTTCAAACCATACAAGGACTTGTGAAGCTTACACACAAGATGTTTCCCTCCTTGGTGCACTAATCCGTGAGGTTGCTCCATGTAAATCTCCTCTTCAAGCTCACCATTCAGAAATGTCGTTTTCACGTCCATTTGATGGATCTCCATGTCTTCCAAGGCCATTAATGCAAGAATACAACGAATAGATGTAAACTTTGCAACATGTGCAAAAGTTTTGTTGTAATCCACTCCCTGGGTTTAGGTAAAACCTCTTGCCACTAACATGACCTTGTAGCGTTCCACCTCCCCATTCACACCTTGTTTGATTTTGAACACCCATTTGCAAGAAACGAGTTTCCTACCAAGAGGAAGTGGTACCAAAGTCCATGTGTTGTTTACCATGAGGGAATTATATTCTTCTTGCATTACGCATTCCCACTTTTTGGAATTTTCACATGTCAATGCTTCTTCAATATTTTGGGGTTCTCCAAAAACGCAACGATGGCACATTCCACCTCTTTAGTAGCAATCCACCAATCTCGAAGCCATTCCCTTTGTTACCTTTGAGGTCTTTCCCTTGGCACGTTAGATGGGTTATCATTGGAAACAACAAGTTCTTCTTTCGATGAAGAACTTTGACGCGCTCCCAAGTTCTTTATTAGACCCACTTGAGGGTCTAAGTATGTGAAATTGTGGAAAGATGGAACTTGAGGGCCGCTCCCAACTTTCAACACTAAAGGGGGTAAGAGGGGCGTGCTAGAAGTCCCGGGATTAGATTAGGAAGAGGGACAATATATTGTTACACGGTCCTGCATCCAAAACTAACCACAAGTTGGTTAGAACTCATTCTGCACCCTTTTGGTGTTGAGACGAGCCACGGGCGACCTTGGACTTACTTGACTCACCACGGCCCGGACTCGGGGGAAGCCACCACCTTCCCCCATATAGTATTCTCTGCGTTACTCCACGGGAGCCACATCCGAATGACACTTTTTCCCGGGACTCCCAACGAGGAGTCCCAAAACTGTCCCGGGTTGAACTCCCGAGACTTTGGACACTCATATCTCCTGGCTCTAACCTCCGATTGGAGTGAGGTCTAAACCAAAGTTGTAGCTCTCCTCGAGAGCTTTCTAATGCCCCATCGCACTCCTTCTGAAAACGTCAGGAAGAGGTCGATTACCGACTTTTAGTGGTCGGGAGTCAAACTGCCAGTTTGACTCCCGGCCTTTCTTTTGCCCATAACTTGGGCTGCAAATGTCCAAATGGCTCATGCGAGGCCATTTTGGACATCTACACTTCAAGACCTTTCCATTGATATGAAGAAAACCCCAATGCAAGGTGTTTTGACTCTTGCAATCAAGCTCTGAGTTTCTTGGAGTCCCGGAGGACTCCAAGTCCCCACTTTTGGGAGTGTGAATTTCATCTTCACACTTAGCCCAAAGTGGGGTTGCAACAAACTTGGTGTGGATTCACTTTGCACACCTTTCGTTGTTGTTTCATTCAAAGGTGTATCTCGCTAAAGGTCAATAGTTCTTCTCCTTCAACTTCTTTGTTCATAATTTCATCCACAACAACATTTTTTACTTTCTTGGGATGGAGCACACCACCTATTTTTTTTGACCCTTCAATGAACATGACATCTCTACTTTTGATGATTCTCTTGGTTTCTAGACACATCAAGCGATATGTTTTTGTGCCTTCATAATATCCTAAAAACACACAAGGCATGGACTTGGACTCTAATTTGGTCCTCTTCTCATCAGGGACATGTGCAAAGGTTTTACAACCAAAGACTCTCAAATGAGACACATCGGGTTTCCTACCACTCCATGCTTCTTGAAGGGTCTTGCAATTAAGAACATTGGTTGGACATCGATTTTTGATGTACGTCGTTGTGTTCACCGCTTCGCCCCAAAATTCAAGTTCCAAACCTTGTGTAAGGATCATGTTTCTTGCACATTCCATGATGGTTTTCTTGGCATGTTCTGCAACACCATTTTGTTGTGGCAAATAGGGCGCATTTGTTTGTCATTGAATTCCACATTCTGCAAGAAATGCGTCAAACTTCTTGAACACAAATTCTCCTCCATTGTCGGATCGTAACACTTTGATTTTGTGACCGATTTCATTCTCCACCAACACCTTGTATTGTTTGAATTTTTCAAACGCTTCTCCTTTGGCCTTCAAAAAATAAACATGAGTTTTCCTTGAGAAGTCGTCAATGAATGTGAAAAAGTATCGTGCTCCGCCATTCGATGTAGTCCTCATTGGCTCGCACACATCGGTGTGGACAATCTCCAAAAGTTGTGAAGCCCTCGTTGCTCCATCCTTGGGGAATGATGTTCTTTGATGTTTGCCTTTGACGCATCTTTCACAAATGTGATGCAACGGCACTTCTTTCAAATTCATGCCATCCACCATGGCATCCAACTCCTTAAGCGTTGCCATGTTGAAATGGCCATGTCTTTCATGCCAAAACATCGCACCTTCATACAAAGAATTTGCAATGTGTGCCATGTCTTTGTGCACTTTCATATTAAGAAGGTACAACTTCTTGTCCCTTCGTGCTTCCACCACAACAACTCCTTGAGCATCATTGACCTTATAACCATCCTTGTCAAACTCCACTTTAAAACCTTCCGAAATGAGTTTACTCATGGAGATGAGATTATTCTTCATTTTTGGTACATGAAGAACTTGGGTGATGGTTACATGTGACAATTCACCTCCCACTTGCATTATGGCTTTGATGTACCCCTTACCAATGGCCTCCAAAACGGTGTCATCACCCATGAACACCTTCCTTGGGGAAATGCGTTCATACGTGGTAAACCATTCTTGTTTGAATGTCATGTGTTGTGTGGCACATGAATCAACAATCCAATCATCCGTGGTATGATCATTGGCACTCAATGCGGCAACTAACATTTTCTCATGATCTTCACAAGTTTGATTGGCTTTTTCTTTTTCATCATTTTTCTTCTTTAAACAATTTCACACAAAGTGGCCAGGTAAACCATTCTTGTTTGAATGTCATGTGTTGTGTGGCACCTGAATCAACAATCCAATCATTCGTGGTATGATCATTGGCACTCAATGCGACAACTAACATTTTCTCATGATCTTCACAAGTTTGATTGGCTTTTTCTTTTTCATCATTTTTCTTCTTTAAACAATTTCACACAAAGTGGCCAGGTTTCTTACAATAAAAACAAAGCTTTTGTTTGACTTGTGAGTTTTGTTCACTAATGTGGTAGTTTTGGAACTTTCACAATCTTTTTTTTTCGACACTTCGTGGAGCAACCTTGCTACAATGAATTGAAGGTCTACATCTTTTGTGCACATGGACTCTAAGCTTGTGACTGAGTTATCAAAAGATGGAGGAAGGCTCATGAGGAGTATCATGTAAACATCTTCATCCATAATGTTCACTTCGATGGAACGTAGTTGGTCCACAAGGGCCTTCACCGTGTTGATGCGCACAAACATGTCATCTCCTTTTTCCATTTTGACGGTGACGAATTTCCTTCGAAGGCACAACTTGTTACCAATTGTCTTAGCTTCATGCACACCACAAAGAGCTTCCCACGCACTTTTCACATTGTCACAATATTGAATGTGTGCAAGTTGGGCATCGGTGAGATGTTCACAAAACAATGCAAAAGCCTTCATCTCTTTCTCATTGTAATCAGCCATTGTAACTTCTTCATTTGGCAAGGTGACAGTCCCATCAACAAATTTCCAAAGCCCATGTTTAGAAAGCATCATGCGCATTTTGAACTTCCAAAGGTGAAAGTTGCCACCATCAAACTTCTCCATGACTTTCAAGGACTCCATTTGAAAAGAAGACATTTTGAACCCAAATGCTACAATAAACACTTTTTTCAAAGAATTGAAAGCTTTGGAAGAAATCTTTGACACCTCACATAAAACTTGAAAAAGAAAACTTCTATCACTTGCAACAATTGGAAGAACTTTGACACACTCCTAACTCCTTGAAGGACTTGAAAGTGAGTCCAAGTAGAAGACAGCAGAAGAAGGAGGAGTCAGGGCACGCTCCCTAGCTCACAACACTTTGAGGGGTAGAGGGGCGTGTTGGAGCTCCGGGATGGGACTAGAAAGAATTGACAAGCTTTACTCACTCACATGGGCCTGCACACAACCCACACAAAGTGGTTAGTGCATAGTTGCAGCACCTTTGGTGCTAAGACGAGCCATGGGCAACACGGACACACAAGACTCACCACGGCCCGGACTTGGGGGAAGCCACCACTTCCCCCTTATAGTATACTCTGGACCTCTCCACGAGGCCTACATCCAAATGGCTTTTCTCTCCTGGGACTCTCGAGTGGGAGTCCCGAAATCACGCTAGCCGGGACTCCTGCGACTTTGGAGCCCCACAACTTTGCGAGCAGACTTTAGATCGAGGTGCGGTTTAAAGCAAAGTTGTAGCTTTCATCCAATGCTATGTTGCATGTCATCTACAGCTAAGTAAATCAAGTCGATTCCCGACTTTTTCTGGTCGAAAGTTAAACTGACAGTTTGACTCCCAACCCTTTTTTTGGCCATAACTTATGTTTTAGATGTCCAAATGAGCAATGCGAGCCCATTTTAGACATCTATGTTTCAAGATTTTTCCAATGATATAAAGAACGCCACAAGCCATTGAGTTTTGACCCCTAAAATTTCTCTCTAAAGTTTTAGGAGTCCACTGGGACTCCATCTCCCAAAGTGGGAGTTGCCTTGGGAGTGTGAGGGTTCACTCCCTCACACTTTTTTACACTCTCGGAAGTATGTGATGTGACTCCTGGGCTTCCTTTTGGCCCGCAACCTTGCAACCCCTTTGCCTTGGTCACGAACCCAAAGCTATGGTTGCGACAAACTCTCTTTGACACCTCACATTCAACTTAAAAAAGAAAACTTCTAACATTTGCAATAATGGGAAGAACTCTCTTTGACACACTTGATGGCTGAAATTTTCAACAAGTCGAAAAACTCTCTTCCACACACTTTCTCAAACTTGAAGGCTGAAATTTTCAACAACTCGAAAAAAAATTTTGCACACATTTTCTCAATCTTAAAGGCTGAAATTTTCAACAATTTGAAGAACTCTCTTTCACACATTTTCTCAAACTTGAAGGCTAAAATTTTCAACAACTCGAAGAACTCTCTTCCACACACTTTCTCAAACTTGAAGGCTAAAATTTTCAATAACTCGAAGAACTCTCTTCCACAAACTTTCTCAAACTTGAAGGCTGAAATTCTCTATAATTCAAAGAACTCTCTTCCAAACGAAAACCTTGAAACTTGATAATTTCAAAAAACTTGAAGAACAAATTTTTTCCACATGTGAAAAAACTTACAACGCTTTGAAAAAATCTCTTTCAAACCTCCCACTCATTTGAAAAGTTTTACAATCTCCTTGTATGGACTACCACTTTCTTTACAACCTTGCAAACTCAAAGCCTTTTGTCGTAACCCTCGCCTTAGGCTTACGACCAAGGCAAAGGGGTTGCAAGGTTGCGGGCCAAAAGGAAGCCCGGGAGTCACATCACATACTCTCGGGAGTGTAAAAAAGTGTGAGGGAGTGAACCCTCACACTCCCAAGGCAACTCCCACTTTGGGAAATGGAGTCCCGGTGGACTTCTAAAACTTCAAAGAGCGATTTTAGGGGTCAAAACTCAATGGCTTGTGGCATTCTTTATATCATTGGAAAACTCTTTGAAACATAAATGTCTAAAATGGGCTCATATTGCTCATTTGGACATCTAAAACACAAGTTATGGCCAAAAGAAGGGACAGGAGTCAAATTATCAGTTTAATTCCCGACCAGAAAAAGTCAGGAATCGACCCGATTTACTTAGCTGTAGATGACATGCGACATACCGTTGGAAAGCTCTCGACAAGGGCTACAACTTTGCTTGAGACTGCACCTCGATATGAGGTCTACGCGCAAAGTTATGGGGCTCCAAAGTCGCAGGAGTCCCGGTTGGCACAATTTCGGGACTCCCACTCGGGAATCCCGGGAAAGAAAAGTCATTTAGAGGTGGGCCCCGTGAAGAGGTGTAGAGTATACTATAAGGGGGAAGGTGGTGGTGTCCCCCAAGTCCGGGTCATGGTGAGTCTTATGTGTCTGTGTTGCTCGTGGCTCGTCTTAGCACCAAAGGTGCTCCAACTATGCACTAACCACCTTGTGTGGGTTGTGTGCAGGCCCGTGTGAGTGAGTGAAGCTTGTCAACTCTTCCTAGTCCCATCTCAGAGCTCCAACACGCCCTTTTACCCCTCAAAGTGTTGTGAGTTAAGGAGCGTGCCCCGACTCCTCCCCCTTCCGTCGTCTTGTACTTGGATTCACTTTTGAGTCTTGCAAGGAGTTGGGAATGCGTCACCTTTCCTCAAAAGGATTCTCCCTTTCTAAGTTATACAAGCTAAACCCTTTATTACTTCTTGTTCTAATACAATGCCCTTTCTTTTGTTTGGTGTGGGCCCATAACCTATTGGAAAAAACTTGAAAACAAGCAAGAAATGAAACACTCAAGGTCATGAAATGAAATAATTATATTAGCTAACAAAAACACAAAGGTTGTATGCTTCAAATACTACAATCACAAAACTATGATTTGCAATATCTAACAAAGCTTGAAGGTTCTATGTGCACTCAAAACCATGAAAGGAGAGAATGAAAGACTACTCAAAAAACCATTCCACTATATACTATCTCATAACCCTAAAGTAGCCACCATTTAACCCTAACCTAGCCGCCATAAAGCCCTAAGTAGTTTCTTCTTCTAAACCCTAAACTATTCAACCTAACCTAACTACTACAAGGATGAGAATATTATTCATCCTTTTGGTGAATGTAAATCACATTCACCAACCTTGGGGATTAGAATCGAATAATATTTCTAACACTCTTAGCATCGAAAGTAGTTTAAGTTTGTGACAAAAGGAGTAACATACTTTGAACTTAGCTCCAGTTTTGAACCAAATACAAGGTTGGTTTTTTTTTGTTTTATCAACTAAACTAATCTCAACGTCAAGAATAGCTTGGCTTCATCGTAAAGTATTGGCCCAATTGATTGGTTCACTTGTCTTATGTTTATTTGTGCAAGACAATTTTTGCAGAGTTTTCTAAGTCACAAGGATAATGGAAACACCTTAAGTATTGAGAGTGTAGAAATAACACTATAATTGCGATCCATTTGTGTTTTCAAAATTGTGGATTTGTTTCACATATTTTATTGTGGATTTATAACATTTGTGGATTTGTTTGTTTCAAGGTGTGGGATATGCATATACTATGTTGATGCGGTCCAAAACCAAACAAAATTGAATAGTGCTAAAGTAATGGACAAGCACAAAATGGCCCCAAAGATAAAATCATGGATGGCCATACCATTGTGCCAAATGATTTCAATGTTCATTGTTTAACCAAATCTGAAGATTGATGTCCTCAAGATGGAACATGCGTTCCATACAAGGTATCAAGAAGGGTATAAGGTGTTTTATGTCTCACCTTTGAATTGGAAAGGTTAGGAGGAATTTATGGATTAACAAATATCTTCTTGGAATTAACATCAAGGATTTCATAAAATGAAAATTTTGAGAACTTTGTGTTTAATGGTTTTGACTTCATGTTTTTGGCATATGTTTTTTGTTTGGGATGGTAATCATCAAATATAGGCATGGTTGCCATATAACAATTGTGTGCATGATGATGAACCTTCTTGGCACATCTTTGTGGATTTTATCATCCTAAATACTTCCCACGGGCTTGTTGAACTACTCATTGCCATGACGGACCTCAACAAATAAATGTATGATGTTTTTTGTGCTTTCATTCATCAAGTAAAAATTTCCACCGACTATTTCTTTTTATCATTGTAGGTTTGTGGAACTAGACCATGTGAAATGCAACCTTAATGACAAGCTTTTTCACATCTAGTCTATTGGGATTATTCCATTGGAGTAGTTCAAGGGTTTATTTCTAGTAGAAGTTTATAAGAAATGCTAGATCAAGTTGTGCAAGAATTAGTGTTCCTACACCTTGGAGGCATTTTTTGAATATATGTATAAGGTCTAAAGATTTCCACATTCTTTTGAATTCTTATTCTTTCCAAGTTTTGTACTCTACTTTTCTATGTTTACTTTCCTTTGCTCTTATAGTGTGAGATCTCCGTAGTTGGAGATGTTGTGGTCAAACTTTATTATGAAAAGTTCCCCAACATTCGAGACCATTCATTAGTGAAGTTTTAGGAGTAGATGGAGAGAGCCATGCACTAGGTTAGAAAATATAATTAGTTGGCCTTTTACAAGCACTTGCTAATATGTGATGTACCCTTGGGTCCAATTTCTTGAAGGACATATAGGTTCATTATGACATGAATTTAGAATTCAAGATGTTGACTAAAAAGCTCCAAATGCTCGCTTATTCATGTGTCTAAATCAAACAAAAGTTATCTTGGTTATGGGTGTGGAATGAATATGTTGTTTTGAAGGACCCAAAAAAAAATCTTAAACTTGACTTCTCTTATTTTCAATTTAACAAGTAAATTTAAACCTTTTTGCATCAAGTGATCTACTTCTACTCATTAGTTCTTGAAATATGATTTTTTTTTCAAGATTCTCCTTCTTAATGCACTCTTGTTCATGTAACTTGACATTGAGGTGCTTAAATTTAAATTGTTCAATGCAACAATCTCTGATTTTAGTTTGATTATCAAAAAGGTCTTGGATATGTTTGTTGTTAGGTCATATATCTAGTAATGGAGGTTGGTAGTATGGGAAACTTGCTTCTTTCAAAAGTTCAAGCTGAAAAATGGGATTCAAAGAAGAAAATCCTGGGAGCAACTATCCAAGGGCAAGGAGGCTATCAAGTGGGTGTTGTACATGTATTTTAACTTGTCCCCTTTTCCATTCCATTAAGAAACTTCATTCCATGCACAAATTACCTCCCATTTGTTTTATGGGTGTGAGTAGTTTTCCATTGAATAATTGTGATCACCACATTGGTTCCCTTACTCTTGGTGTTGAAAATGTGAAAGTCAATATCCATTTCTATTGAAGGGTGAAAGCACACTACAAGGGGGTCGCTTTAGGCAAGAAAAAAATAATTTGGTATATTCTGGGGGAAATTTTTCTTTGATTACATCTAACATTTCAATAAACATATAAAATGGATTTTGATACAAAGGCCTCCAACATAATTCTTGTCATCTTTCAAATGAAATTTGTTTTTCAACAAATTTTTTTTTCCAACACACTTATGTTTGTTTGAATGAAAAACTTCTCCAGAGGTTTTTTGGGAAAGCACATGGATCAAACTTTTCAATTATAATTGAAATGGTACAATCAATTCATATTCAATATATGACTAAGTATTTAATCAAAATTTGCAATTATTTGAATCATTTTAAAAGTATATTTGCACTTTGCATTATATTGTGACAACATCTAAATTCTCACAAGTATACTTTTTAATCATATAATATTAATCAAAAAATGTAGTTTCCTTTAACAATTGCATTATTTGGATATTAAACTACCTTATTTTGAGTATAGTTTATGAAAACATCTTTTAATATTGGCTTGGTGGAAGTTGAAAGTTGCATAATTTTGAAAAAAATATTTGACCCTCGTAGTGTGCTTTCACCTTGGATTCACTATGAAGATAATATTTTTAGGTGTTGTTCATGCCCCTACATGTATTTCTATCATGTGTTGTTTTCCTAGGTGGCATTGACTAGATCACAATTTCTCGGAGATTTGGTGTGACCCCAAGGTGGATATCACAATGTTTCACAAGAACCTATTCAAGGAATGGTTCATTTTTCATCTTATCCAATGTGATTGGTACTTTGATTATTTGAAAGATAACACCCCATCCCTAGATATTCCATTGAGGGGGGAATATTGAGTTGATTTTCATGGAAAATCTTGCCATTTTTTTAGGAACATAGGTTGAAGGTGGCAAGTGCAAAAACACTTCCAAGGGAAAAGGTAAATCAAAGGAGAAAAAAAAGTTATTTCCTCCTAAGCATATTAGGAGGCTTTTATTGATGTGCTTTTGCACCAGACAAAGGTGTGGAGATGACAAAAAATATTAGTAAAGCAAGAAGAACCATTCCCCCATTAGTCCTTGACACTCCTCTTCATGTTGGAGTCTAAAGCATGCAACAAGGATCAATCCTTTAATTTACTCCATCCCACCCAAGTCCCATAATATTTCCTTACACTCAGCCTCATGGCTTTCAACATAAGGTCTTCCCATTTTCATGGCCTTTCATTGTGGCCACCAAGATCTTTTTCGAATTTGACCCCCAAACTATGAGACCATCTTTGAGTTCATTCACTAGGTAGCTTAACATTACTTTTTTTTTCTTTATATGTAACATACTTCAAGCAACTTGTTTTAAATGCACTAATAGCTTGTGGCCTCTTTAAGTGTAGATAAATTTGGATGGCAAGGTTCAACTTGTCATTATTGACATTCTTAGGAACCTTCGGCCTATTCCTATGGTGAACCTTTTGAGATTCCTCCTTGGAATCAAAAGGTCAATGATTACATTGTGGCCATCTTTGATTTTTACAAAAAAAAAATTGGCCTTTGATGGGGTTCTGTTACTATTTCACCTAACTATATGACTTTAAAGTTTCAAAGGAGGTTAGGTCTTATTTGGAGAGCTATGGCTTTTAGATTCACATGAAATGGGATGTGGTTAACTCAGTACCATTCATAAACAAAAAGGATTCGTCATTGAAGGTTCCATCATAATTGCATATGCTTTCATTGGATTCTTCCTTTTTTTCTTTTCAAGCTAAGTTCTATTTTTTAATTTTGCAAGCTCTCCTTAGTCATGCTACCCTTTCCGTTAAGGTCTCCAATGGGAGTTCTTCGATTAGTTGAAGATTCCTCTTCTCCTTTCCACCCGATGAGTTTGTGAACAACAATATTGATGTTCATGGTGAAGATGTGTCGTATAGTTGGATGAATAGAACATCCATGCCTATTTTCAAGGTTGGCATCCATTTAGGGTTGCCAAGGAAATGTATCTTGTTATAGTTCAAGCCTTGATAAATGTATGGTCATTACAACAAAAGGTGTCCCTATACGCCAAATGATTTGATTAGATTTTGAGTGAATTCAATAGTCTTAGTAAATGGGGACTAATTGGAAAGTAGTGAATTCATTGGTCTGGTGAACAAGGATTAATGAATTGCACCCACATTTTGTAATAGTGAATGTCATGGCATGCCAAAGCCTTGGGCACAACATCATTGCTTTGGAGCAAGATATGAAGGATTTCTTGGAGGTTCTAAAACCTTTCGTTGTAGTGGACATGCTTGACCTTATATTTGACCATATTCGCAACTTTGACATTGTTTCTTCTGTCAAAAAACATTCCAATTTGAAGATGCTTGATTGTGAGTAAATTTACCATTTTTTTCTATATTTACATTCCTTCCATTCATTTTGTTGTATTCGTTATATTGTCCTTTTGCCTAATTTGCAAAATGATATATTCACCAAGGAGCCTCCCATTCTTTGGGTTGGATGAATTAATTTAGGATTCTTCCACCAATTTCGAACTGCCATCATATGTTGAGGCACAAGCATGGGCCCTAATGTCCTTGCTTTCATTTCTTTCAGGGATAATATTTCATGGTTATGATCCTAGAGTTAAAAGTTTACTTCAATAATGAAGCATTAGAAAATGTGTAAAATTAGTTTTTGAGCTCAAGAGTGAGTCATCGGGTTTATGAACTTGTTGGGATTAGTTATAAATTCTACCCTTGCAATTCTTACTTCTATGGGTATTCTTTATTTCTATTTAGGTTTTCATATTGAGTTGTAATTTTTTAATGTGTAATGAGATAAGTTTGCGTTGTGCATAGTAAGTTGTTTATTTTTTGATATTGATATAATTTAATATTTGAGTTTTATAAATGATTTCCAACTTATAATGATTGAAACATATTTCACAGTAAACCAAAAGTTTCATATATTATCTTTAGAGAACAATTACTTCTCTAATATGTCATTCCATATGTGTTAAAAGAAATATTGATAGATTCACATCACAATTTGCATGTCAAATTATAGTTTTTTAATTTGAATTTATAGAAGTTGTTCATGGTGTGGATTAAAACCATTGTCTTTTGAAAGGCATAGAATTATACATGTTAATTTTTTAAAATAATTTCAAATTTTAAATGATGGTTGCAGATGTTTAAGTAAATCAAGAATTTCATTTGTCAACTTGTGAAAAAAATATTTAGTTTTTTTCCAAATACCATGCCATATGGGTTCAAACACATTTTCTACATGTTTTAATCAACTTTGTATTTATTTTTAAAAATATTTCAAGCTAGAGTTCTAACATTACAAGAAATCTTGTATTATGTAATTGTCAAGGACATGAAAAAAATAAGAACAAAGGCTAAAGGAAAGCTTCAAATCTCATTTTTAAACAAGGAACAAAATAAAATTACGTGATTCAAAAACAAGAACACGAGATGCAAAACAAACGTGATTTTTTAAATTTATTATGTTAACATATGCAAACATGAATATGAAAATAACATGATAAGGCTATGGTGCAAGATTGTACCAAAGATTAATGTTGAACAAACTGAAGGAAATGAAGGGTCCTATTCCTATTTATACTTTTATTTCCCTAGCTCAAGGAAGTTTCCAAGGAGGCTTTTACGTGTGCATCAAGGAAGTTTTTTGAAAACCTTCTTAGTTGAAAGTTAACTATGAGTTAATTAAAACTTAACTCAAATTTAACTGGGAGTCGACTAAGAGTTAATCCTATATATAATTACAAACATGGTGTGTGTGTGTCTATCTGTCCGTCTTTTACTTATCTTTTACTTATTTCCTTTTCTCTGACGTCATTTTGCTTTCATTACCTCTCTGGCGTAATCCCATTGGCTCCCGTTCCCTGTGGAGTGTTTTGGGGGGTGGGAGAAGGGAGAGCCCGGTGAAGCACGGGGCGGGGGGGGGCAGCACGG